>Ga0164243_10006620_pt1 | contig 17495 bp, 23 predicted proteins | sample OricompcompostOP_FD_108781 | JGI IMG/M metagenome (GOLD analysis project Ga0164243, IMG submission 108781) | Organic Plus compost microbial communities from Emeryville, California, USA - Original compost - Organic plus compost (OP) | ecosystem: Engineered > Solid waste > Mixed feedstock >... | reverse complement strand
TCGCTCACGGCACCCACGAGGAACGGCGAACCGCCCCACACGTACATCACGGTGCCGAGGACCGGAGGGATCCACGCGACGATCGCCGCATCGGGCAGCTCGTACCCGAGGATCATCGCGAACACCTGCGAGAACCCGACGACCGGCACGGCAAGCGCGAGCATGATCCAGAACAGGCGCCGGAACTGTGCGACATGGTCGGCGCCGTGGTGCGCGTGGCCGTGGCCCTCGTGGGCGCCGTGGCCCTCGTGGGCGCCGTGACCCTCCTGGGCGCCGTGACCCTCGTGGGCGTCGTGAGCTGAGGCGTGGTGCATGTGCTCGCCGTGCGCCTGCTCGTGCCCTGCGTGTTCGTGCTCCGTCGGCATCGTGTGGTCGGTGTGGCCTGCGTCCGCCGCGTGCACCGCGTGCGCCGAATGCGTCGGGTCGTGCTCGCTCATGCTCACTTCACCTCGCTCCTGCTGCCGCGGAATCTCCGCAGCCGCAGGCTGTTGCCGACCACGAACAGGCTCGAGAACGCCATCGCCGCGCCCGCGATCATCGGATTGAGGAGCCCGAGCGCCGCGAGCGGGATCGCCGCCACGTTGTACGCGAACGCCCAGAAGAGGTTGCCCTTGATCGTGCCGAGCGTGCGGCGCGCGAGGCGGATCGCCTCGGCGGCGCTGCGCAGGTCGCCGCGCACGAGGGTGATGTCGGAGGCCTCGATCGCGGCATCCGTGCCCGTTCCCATCGCGAGGCCCAGGTCGGCCTGCGCGAGCGCGGCGGAGTCGTTCACACCGTCGCCCACCATCGCGACGACACGGCCCTCGCCCTGCAGCCCGCGGACGACCTCCGCCTTCTCGCTCGGCAGCACTTCGGCCACCACCCGGTCGATGCCGACCTCGGCTGCGACACGCTTGGCGGCCGCGCGGTTGTCACCTGTGAGCAGCACAGGCTCGAGGCCGAGGGAGCGCAGCTCCGCGACCGCCGCTGCGCTCGTCGTCTTCACGGTGTCGGAGACGACGAGGATCCCGCGTGCGACGCCGTCCCACGCGACGACGACGGCCGTGCCGCCGGCCGCTTCAGCGGCGGCGTGCGACTCGGCGAGCGTCTCGTCGAGCCTGACGCCCCACTCGCGCAGCAGCGGCGGGCGACCCGCGACGACCTCGTGCCCGTCCACGACGCCGGACACGCCGAGGCCTGGCGTGCTCTGGAAGGCCTCGACGGCGGGCAGGGTGCCCACCTCGTCGGCGGCGGCCGCGGCGATCGCTCGGGCGATCGGGTGCTCCGACGCGGCCTCGAGCGCTCCGGCGAGCCGCAGCAGTTCCTGTCGATCTACGCCCGCAGCGCCTATCACGTCGGTCAGCGCCATGCGCCCGGTCGTCACGGTGCCCGTCTTGTCGAGAACGATCGTATCGGCGCGTCGTGTCGACTCGAGGACCTCCGGACCCTTGATGAGGATGCCGAGCTGTGCGCCGCGACCCGTGCCCACGAGGAGCGCGATCGGGGTGGCGAGGCCCAGCGCGCACGGGCACGCGATGATGAGCACCGCGACGCCCGCGGTGAATGCGCTGCTGACCGGGAAGCCCAGCAGCAGCCACGTCGTGACGGTCGCGACGGCGATCACGAGCACGATCGGGACGAACACGCCCGAGATGCGGTCGGCGAGACGCTGCGCGTGGGCCTTGCCCGACTGGGCCTCCTCGACGAGGCGCGCCATCTGCGCGAGCTGCGTGTCGGCGCCGACGCGCGTGGCGCGCACGACGAGTCGGCCGCCCTCGTTGACCGTCGCACCCAGCACGGAGTCGCCGAGCTCGACCTCGACGGGGACCGCTTCGCCCGTCATCGCGGACGCATCGACCACAGAAGTCCCCGAGACGACCACGCCGTCCGTCGCGACCTTCTCGCCGGGGCGCACGACGAACTGGTCCCCGACCCGCAGCTCCCCGATCGGGACGCGCACCTCGACGGTCGATCCGCCGTCGCCGCGGAGCACCGCGACGTCTTTGGCACCCAGGTCGAGGAGTGCGCGAAGCGCAGCACCGGCCCGGCGCTTGGAGCGCAGTTCGATGTTGCGCCCCGCGAGCACGAACGTCGTGACCGCCGAGGCGACTTCGAGGTACATCGCCGACTCGGCGGCGCCCGGGCGGATGATCCACTCGAACGACTCGGTCATTCCGGGCATCCCCGCCCCGCCGAGGAACAGGGCGTACAGCGACCACACGAACGCGGCGGAGACACCGAGCGAGATGAGGGTGTCCATCGTCGCGGCGCCGTGTCGCAGGTTGATCCACGCGGCGCGGTGGAACGGCCACGCCGCCCACATGACGACCGGCGCCGCGAGTGCGAGCGACGCCCACTGCCAATACGTGAACTGGAGCGCGGGCACCATCGCGAGCACGACGACCGGCACCGAGAGCACGATCGCGCCGATGAGCCGCTGCCGCAGCGACGACAGCTCGGGGTCGTCGGGCTCGTGTCGATCGCGCTCGTCGGCCGGGGGAGCGGGGACGGATGCCGTGTACCCGGCCTTCTCGACCTCGTCGATGAGCGCGGCCGCGTCGAGCCCGGGAGGGCCCTCGACGACCGCCTTCTCGGTGGCGTAGTTGACGCTCGCCACGACGCCGTCGAGGCGGTTGAGCCGCTTCTCGATCCGCGCCGCGCACGACGCGCACGTCATGCCGCCGATCTCGAGCTCGAGACGAGCGTCGGAAGGCCGGACGACGGACATCAGGCGCGGACCGCGGAGTACCCCGCCTCGTCGACGGCGGCTATCACGGCGTCGTCGACGACGGGGGCTGCGGATGTGACGATCAGGCGGCCGCTCGCGGCGCTCACGTCGATCGACTCGACGCCGTCGAGCTTCGAGACCTCGCCGCGCACCGCGTTCTCGCAGTGGCTGCAGCTCATGCCGGTCACCTGGTACTCCGTCGTGATCATGTCTCTCCTCATGGATGCTGTGCCGGCTGTGCGCGGCGGTTGCGATTCCGAATACCCCCTGGGGGTACCTGCGTGGTGCAAGTCTACGTGAGCCTCAGACATTCCCGGGTCGCGGAATCCGCGGCATCCGCGGGGACGATCTCGACACCGTTACACATCGTTATCCAACGATGATGCGGTTTCTGCCGACCGGATCAGCGGTTGCCGCGTGAGGTCTCTCTCACCACGGTGAGCGGTTTCTAATCTCGGTCTCATGATCATCGACGACTATCTCGCCTACATCGCCGACGTCCGCCGCCTCAGCCACAACACCGTCCGGCAGCGGACCACATACCTGATGAAGCTCGCAGCCGACGTCGACCCGCTTACGGCGACGACGACACAGCTGCGCGCTTGGATCGCTGCCCACCATGATTGGTCGGCGCAGACTGTAAACGTCGTTACTGCCGCCGTCAGGTCGTTCTACAGGTGGGCCGTCGAGAGCGGTCGACTCGACCGCGATCCTGCGCTCGCGCTGCGCTACGTCGCTGTTCCGGCGAGCAAACCACGCATCGCCACCCGCGACAACATCGACGCCGGACTTGCGTCGCGTCGCCTCGAGGTGCGCGCGATGACACTACTCGGCGCCGAATGCGGTCTGCGCGTGCACGAGATCGCGAAGCTACGACCTGTCGATCGCGACGGCGCGTGGCTCACCATCATCGGCAAGGGCGGCCAGCTGCGCAGCGTGCACATGTCCCCCGAACTCCGCAGCGCTCTCGACGAGCTCGCAGCGCGGCATCCGGACTCACCGTGGTACTTTCCGTCCTCGAAGAACGGAGGGCATCTCACCACCGAGACGCTGCGGCGTTGGTCGCGGTGCGAGCTGGGGACGAATCCGCACTCGCTGCGCCACCGCGCCGGCACGACCGTCTATCGAGGCACCGGCAACAACCTGCGCGTCACGCAGGTGTTCCTCGGGCACCGCAACCCGGCGACGACCGCGATCTACGTGCACGTCGAGCGTGACGACCTCGTGCGGGCGGGCGAGGCCGCTAGGCTCGCCGCATGAGCGACGAATCCCTGATCGTGTGGGGCGTGCTGGGAGCGCTGGTCAGCGCCGTCCTGCTGTATGCCATCATCCGCGTGGCGGTCAGCCACGGCATCCGCGACGTACGCCGTCGCGACGTCGAGGATGCCGACCGTGCCGCCGCGCGAGCGGCCGGCATCCGTCCGAGCCACTTGGACGGCGACGGACTCTAGGGATCCGGCGTTGGGGTGTTGGCGAGCGCGAGCGCCCCGACGCCGATGCCGGTGTACGCTGCGACGGCCTGCGCGCCGACGACGACCTCGGGGATCGGCTGACCGATACCGAGGAAGTACGCGGCGACTCCGCCGATCGCGAACGCGCCGATCGCGTACACGCCGTAGACAACCTTCCGGGCGCGCGGGTTGGTGATGACTGCGCCGAGGTTCGGCGGTGTTGAGTTCGTCATGGGCTCTCCTTGTGCATGAGTGCCCGCACCAGCAGTGCGGACTGTTGGATGTGCTCGTCGACGCGCGCCTCCATGCGGGCGATGCGTTCGTTGTCGGCGTCGAGCTTTTGGTCGACGCGGTCGAGGCGACGGCTGAGCTTGTCGAATGCGGAGTTGCCACCGTTCGGCCGCAACTCGTGCACGGCCGCCTCGGACGCTTTCCGGGACCGTCCGATCGCGACGGTGAGCCACGTTCCGACGAGGCCGATGAGCGCGACAAGAACGGCGCCGACCGTGGCGATTGCCTGAATCAGGCTTGCCTCGGTGAGGGGAACCGCTGCCGACATTCAGTTCTTGAGTCGGTTGACGAGCTCGTCGACGATCTCGTCGGCGGTCGCGCCGGCGCCGGTGCCGAGCTGCTTGTTGGCAGCGATGGCGGTCATCCCGGCGATGAAGTTCATCTGGTCGAACAGGTTGCGGCCGTTCGGGAACGGGCGCCAGTCGGTGAGCGCGTCGACGACGGCGTCCTTGATGAGCTGCGGGTCCATTTCTTCTCCTTGGAATCCGGCAGGGAACCCCTGCCCTCGGTACTGGTCCAGGTGCGGGTAGTACTGCGCGTGCCACGCCTCCGACGGGACGACGAACCGCCACCCGTAGGCGGGACGGTTGCGGATCCATGCGTGGTCGTCGGTGTCGACCGCGCGCGCCCGCGGCAGGCAGTGCCACGAGTCGTCGGGGTGCAGCGCGAGCACGTCGGAGCGGCCCTCGACGTAGTCGAGGTACAGCTTCATCTGTGCGTCGCGGCTGACGGTGGATCGGTTCACGTCGAGCGGCCGGCCCCGGTCGCGTTCCATGCGCGCCCAGGACGCTGCGGCCTCGGCCTCCAACGACAGGTTGGGGCGGATGGTGACGAGGGTGGTCATGACTGCGCCTCCTCGAGCTGCTTGACGCGGGCGTTGAGCTGCGCGCACTGGGCGAGCAGCAACTGGATGAAGTCGATCGACTCGGGCAGGTCGGTCGGGACCATGCGGCCCTCGTCGTCGGGCGCGTAGGCGTAGACGACGAATCGTCGCAGGTCGGGGTCGGCGGCGAGGTCTTCAGCGAAGTACCCAAACAGCGGCTTCCCGTCGCCGTCCTTCATCGTGAACTCGCGGAAGATCGGGAACAGGTTCCCGACCGCGGCGGGGTCGGGGTCCGGGAGCGGGTTCTTGTAGCGCAGCGTCGAGGCTCCGCGGGAGAGCCGCCCGTCCGGGCCGTTGATGTACGCCACCGTGTAGCCGCTGACGGCAGCGGTCGAGTTGGGCACGAACACGTGCCCGCCCACGAACACGTCCTCGTCGACGCCGAGATCGGCACCGACCGAGACGCTGTCTCCGGTGCCGAACACGCCGCCGCCGAGCCACCCGAACCAGTTGATGCCGGACTCGACGCGGGTGTGCGTGTGCGCGGACGGCGGGAACGTGGCCGGCTTCCCTGTGATGTTCGCCCACGACAGGCTGATGCTGCCGATCAGGCCGTCCGCGTACGCTTTGGCCTGGTTCAGCGCCCACACGATGTAGTCGCGGGTCTTGTTGATCGCCCGCCATCCACCGTTGACGCCGGCCCAGTTCTCGCCACCGTCCATGACGTCGAGGCCGGCGCCGAGCGCCTCGTTTCCTTCGTCGCCGTTGTAGCTCTCGGGCATTATCCGGCCTCCAACCATGTCTCGGGAGTCGCGCCTTCCAGCCACGTCTCGTCGGGGGTTCCGAGCAGCCACGCCGTCTCTGGCGTGTCTGTCGTGCGGGCGGTGATCGTCATCCGGTCGCGGCTGTCGCCGGGACCGAGGTCGAACTCGACGCGGGATGCGGAGCCGAGTTGTGGCGGCGCGCCGTCGAGGTGGATCGTGCAGGACTGCTCGGCGGAGCCGCGCCAGTCCGCGACCATGGAGACGGTGACCTCACGACCGCGGCCCTGCGCGCGACGCACCGCGTACTCGGACCGGCCCGGCCCCGGATAGGGGGTGTTGTCGAGCACGACGAGGTCGACCTTCGTCGGCGACGGCGTGAGCGCGTACGGGTCGTCGCGTTCCTGCTGGATGCCGTTGCGGTCGGTCCAACGGTAGCGAGTGACACGCCCGTCGAACCACAGTCCGCTGTCGCGGCTGATCCGCGCCGACCCGTCGATGAGGTTCACGCCGTACCGGACGCTCAGCGACCCGTCCGCGACATAGCCTTCGTCCCGGAGGGTCCAGCGTCGCTGCTCATCGCACACCAGCCGGAACCCGGCCGCTTGCACGAGCGGGCGCAGGAAGTCGAGCGCGCTGGTGCCGGCACGCCAGATCAGCGACTCGGGATCCCGCTCGATCGGGAACGGGGTCCGGGTCGACGCGGACACGTGCGCCGCGCCGGATGCCGCATAGATGTAGTGAGCGTCGACCGTTGCCGCGTCGAAGCTGGGGACGTTGAGTGTGCCCTCGTGCACGAGCCAACCGAGCGTGTCGAACGTGTTGCCGGCGGTCCACTGCTGCCCGGCCTGCACGTAGGCGAAGATGCCCATCCGTGCCGCGTTCGCCGGCATCGTGAGCGTCCCGCGCAGCCTCGTCCAGGTGTTCGCGACGAGGTTCGCGGTGGCGACGTCGGTTCCGCCCGAGAGCACGGAACCGTCAGCGGCGAATATCTGCACCGAGAGCCGCACCGGCTTGGCGACGTTCGCGCGCACCCACGCCGACACCGAGTATGTTCTGAACGGTTCCGCGGTGATCATCGGCGCGACCGTGCCGGACTGTGAGAACGCGCCACCCTGGCCTAGCCCGCTGTTCCCCGACCACGTCGTGCGCGTGTAGGTTGTGACCCCGTCGACCGGCCCGCCGACGAGACCCGTCTGCCGGGTCAGGGTGCCGTTCGATCCGCCCGCGATCCAGTTCCCCACCACACCCCGCACGGACGGGTTGGTGACGAGGTTCGTCACCAACCAGTAGGGCGTCACGTCCGCGTCGATCGCGGGGGACGCCTCCAAAGCTGCGCCCGGGATCGCTTCGCCCAGCACGTAGTCGACGACATCGCGCAGCGATGACGCGAGCGTGAAGGGGGTCTCGTCGTCGGCGAGCGGCGCGTAGTCCTGCAGCAGCGCCTCGTCCGACGCGAGCGTGAGCGACACGACACGGGTCGTCTGCGACGGGTCGTAGTCCCGCACGCCGAGGTCGAAGTAGCGGGACGTCGAGAACGTCGGATAGCTGGCGTCAGCAGTCACCCGCACCCGCGGCGACAGGCGCGGGTCGAGCGCCTCGAGCAGCTCGTCGTCGCGCACCCACACCAGCCCGCCGTACGCGGCGGGAAGGTCGTCCGGGACGATCTCCCAATGCCCCGGCCACGCGATGTCGATGCTCGCCTGCACGTGCGGCGCCGTCGCGTCATCCAACGTGATGCTGCCGCCGATCAGCGACAGCTCGATGTCCGGCGACCCGATCAGGTATGCCCGATACACGTGCTGCGAGATCACGGCGAGACCTCCTGGAACGGAACCTCGACGATCCACCGCAGCGTGTTCTGCTCCTGCTGCGCACGGCTGATCGGGCCGTTGACGACGTAGTGGTTCGGCAGCCAGGGCATATCGGGAGCGGTCAGCGTGAACGCGGCCGGGGCGCGGTGGTACTCGCGTGCAGCCTCGGCGTCGTCGTGGGTGAGGAAGAACAATCGCAGCGTCCCCGTCGACAGAGCCGCCTCGGCGAGCGTCACGTCGGGGTTCGCGCGGCCGGCGATCGGGTGCACGACGGTGCCGGTCTCGTCGGATGCCTCGAACGTCATCACGAGATCCGGCGTCACGGCCGTGGTCGCGCCCGGACGGGTGATCGTCGCGCTCATTCCCAGAACCTCCCCTGGCCCGGTCGCACGTTCACGGTGATTCCCTGCTGTGCGCGGCGACGTAGCGCGTCCAGACCGGCCCATGCGGCGGAATCGTCGACTTCGACCTCGATTTTTGCCTTGATCGGTTTCGAGTACCGTTCGGCCATCGCCTCGTATCGTTTCTGGTCGGCGTCGCGGGTGCGTTGGATCTGCGCGCGTTCCTCTTCCTCGAGCTGCTTTGTGACGGCGGCGGCCTCGCGCGCTTTCTGCTTGTTCTCTTCGGTCGCCTTCGCTTTCTCATCGAGGATCGTTACTGTCCGCGCTAGCTCGGAGTTGACGCTGGTTACGGCGTCCTGAATCGCCACGTTCCCGTCGACGCCTGCGTTCATCGAGTCGATCGCGGCTTGCTTCTCCGCCTCGCGTGCGTCGAGGATTTGTTTGTGGACGCGGTCGAATACGTCGCCTTCGCCCTGAGCGGCGGCGACCGCAAAGTCAACGCGGCTTACGCCGGCTTCCTCGGCCGCGCGCAGGTTTTCCTCGTACGCCTTGTCCCACAGGATGCGGTGGGCTTCCGCGCGGATCGCCTCGGTTTCGATGAACGTCTGACCTTCGGCGGCGGCCGCGGCCCACATCTCCGCGGTGGCGTCGCGGATGCCCTCGATCTTCTCGTTCCATTCCTCGACAGCAGCGGTCGCGGCTGCTCCGATCGCCCCGATGATCGCGGCGCCGGCGATGCCGGCCGGGCCGAGCCCCTGCGCGACGACTTCCTGGACGTAGTCTGTGACGTCGTCGAACTCGCCGGAAAACGATGCCGCCGCTTCCTTGCCTGACTGCTTCGCCTCGTCCTTGAACTCGTCCGCGCGGCGCTTTGCGCGGTCGAAACCGTCGTCCATGTTGCGGCCAATGTCGCGGCCGGCGTCGCGCGACGCGTCGGCGACGTCCTTGAACGACCGCTCGAGTCGGTCCGTGGCGCGATCGCCGTCGCGTACGACGTCGTCGAGACTGTCGGCGACGTCGTCGAACGCGCGCTCGGTGTCGTCCACGCCGCGCAGCAGATCGCGAACGTTCGACAGGAAATCAATGCGGATCGGCATTACGACACAACCTCCGCGCCGTCGATCGCGGCGAGCTCGTCAACGACCGTGCGAACCCACAACGCGACGAGCCGTGTTCCTGTCTCGCTCGCCGCGTCGAACGCGATCATGCCGTGTTCCAGCCGGCGCTGGAACTGACGGTTCACTGTCAGCGGCCGCTCGTAGCGGCGCCCGGATCGGGACCGTTGACGCACGCGAACCCGGCGGACGTTCGCGCCGAATTCGACGGCCGGCCACTGATACGACGGCACGAGCCCGCCGCGCAGCGGCCGCCCGCTCGACGCGGCGTACAGGGTGACGCCGCGGTCGCTCGCCGTCGCGCGGGCGCCGGCGAGGATCACGCGGGTTTCGAGCGGGCGGCGTGCGCGCGCGTTGAGCTCGCTACGCCAGATCGGGCGGATGCGTGATCGCGCCGTCTTGTTGATATCGAGCCGAATATCGCGTCGCGCCTGCCGCAGCGCGAGGATCGTCGCCTGCAGCTCGCGCGATCCTCTCACGTCGAGCATGACGGACCGCCTCGCGTTACGGCTCGACGGGCGGCGTGTAGACGCCGTCGAGGGTGACCTGCACCTCGGGAATGCTCCCGTCGCGGCTCATCCGCAGCGGCGGCTTGACGAGCTGCACGTCGACGGATTCCTCGAACGTGCCGTCGTGGTGCGGGTTGATCACGAGCGTCGCCGGCGTGCCGGCGTTGTCGCGGAACAGGCGCCACAGGCTCGTCGCGTTCTCCGAGTCCTGCGCCATGGTGATCAGCACCTGACACCCGACGTCGTCCGTGATCGTGTTTCCGTCGCCGCCCTTCCATGTGGCGATCGCCGGCTGGACTTCGATTCCCGACGTGTGTCCCTGGTATTCGTCCTCGCCGATCGTGAGCTTCCAGCGCTTGGTCGCGCGCGCCGAGTTGTCGATAACGGCCATGGTTCTATCCCTCCGGTGTGAATGCGCCGTCAGCGCGGATTTGGAAGAGGTACGCGGGTTTCTGGTTGTCGTAGTTGTCGCGGGTCGCCTCGCCGTCCCACACGTGCGTAGGCAGCGGCTCGAGCAGCCTGACCATGTGCTCGGCGGCCGCCTCGAGCTCGTCTTCGAGCGCGTCGACGTCGTCGCCGCGGGTGCCGTCGACGACGACCCATACCGCGAGGTTGAACGACGCCGGAATGCCGTTCGCGTCCGGCGACGTGTTGCCGGATGCGAACCCGCGCTGCTCGACGACGACCGCGACGCGTTTGTCGTCGAACGGGCCGAGCCGTGTCGGGTGTCCGATCACGTCCCAATCGGCCGGCGCGCCGGCGCGGATCAGATCGGCGAGAACAGACCGTGCGCTCATCTGTCAGCCCACCAGAGAACGAACGAACCCGTTGTCGCGGGTGTCGTCGTCGGGATCGGGTGACGGGATGATCAGTTTCGCGAGGATGACGCGGCTGAACGGGTACAGGCGGACGCCGCCGGCCTGCGCGCCCATCTCGTCGTCGACGTTGACCTGCGTCGCCTGCCGATTCGCGAGCGCTTGCATGGCGACGCCCTCTTGGAACGCGTCACTGGGCGGCTCGGCGGTGTCGAGCGACAGACCCTTGACGCGCAGGCATTCGGCGCGCGCCGTCTTGAGCTGCGCGTCAGTGACGGCGATGTTGTACGCCGTCTTGACCTCGGCGGCCGTTTTCCATGGCATCTGTTCGTCTCGTCTCGGTAGAGGGGCCGGGCCGGCCGGGCGGGGCCTGGGGCGCCTGCCGCCCGGCCGGCCGGTGTGGGCCGTCAGGACGTCGTCCCCCCGGTGTCGTCCTTCTTGCCGGCCTTCTTCGGCTCGGGCGCGAGCTGCGCCCGGTAGCCGGCGACCTGAGCCTCGAGCTGCTCGAGCTCGGCGCGCTTGCGCTTGACCTCGGGCTCGAGCGCGGCGAGCTTCACGCGGATGTACTGCTGCTTCGCCATGCGTCAGCCCTCCGGCGTGACGGTCGTCTTGACGACGGCGCGCGGGTCGTTGATGAGCGTGCCGCCGTAGGCGAAGAACCCGATGTCGACGCCGCCGTGCGCGACGTCCTGCGCCTCGAGCTTGATCTGCGGCGACTCGAACACGGTCGCCGCGCGGCTGTCGAGCGCGAGGAACTCGCTCGTGTCGAGCTCGAAATCGACGTCGACGTCGAAAACGTTCGTCAGCGAGACGTTCCCGTCGAGCCGGACGAACCCGGTCGCGTTCGCGATCCACGCCGGCAGGTCGGCGACCTTGAGCTCGGCGAACCCGGTGAACAGGTCCTCGGCCATCCACATCTTCGAGACGGTCGCGCCGATCTTCTTGAGCTGCAGGTATGCCTTGCTGATCGCCTCGATCACGGTCGTCGCGCCGCCGGTGATCGCGGTCGCGCCGGCGACCAGGTCGGCGGCTACGGCTGCGTCGGAGACGCCGTCGTAGTTCTGCCCGAGGATCGCGAACAGCGACGCGATCAGGTCCGCCGAACCGAGGTCCGTGTAGATGCGGTCGATCTTGTTCGCCTTCGCCCACCGAGACGGCGTCTCGGAGACGGGCACCGTCTCCCACGCGTCAGACGGAACCTCGGCGAGCTCCCCGGCGTAGGGCTCGGGCGCCGGCGTCGGCAGCGTCCACTTCCAGCCCTCGATCTTGGTCGACGTCAGCGGGCGGGTGCCGCCGAGCGCGTCGATGTGCGGGCGGCCTTCCGGGTGCGCCTGCCAGACCTGCCCGATCCGGTCCGGCGCGGTGAACCCGCCGCCGGTGTCGTCGCCGATCACGACGGGGTCGAGCGCGTTGTTGATCGTCGAGACGAACGCGCGGATGCCGTCGTGACGCAGCGCGTCGACGGCCTCGTTCGCGACCTCGCGGAACGACCGCGGCCGGTCCTGCGTGTGCGCGGCCGGTGCCGGCGACGTCGACGGGCCGGTGGCGTACGCGACGTCGACGGGCTCGCCGGGCGCGCCGGCGGCCGGCGCGACGGCCGCGGCGGGCTCGGCCGGTGCGAGACGGTCGAGGACGGCGACGGATGCGTCGTGCTCGGCCTGGGTGATCTGTCCCGCGGCGAGTGCGGCCGCGAGCTGGGCACGGTTCATGATCTTGGATTCCTCCTTGGTAGGTGCCTGGGCGGCGGGCCGGGTCGCCATGGCGGCGGCCGCGGGTATCGGGGCCGGCGCGGCTGCGCGGCCGGCGTAGTTGAACATGGACAGGTCGAACTTCGCCGCGGCGGCGGCCTCGTCGGCGTCGCGGTCGGCGACGTCGTCGACGCGGTCCGCGAGCCCGGCGGCGACCGCCTCGTCTGCCGAGTACCACGCTTCGGCTTTCATGACGGCGCGCCACTCGGCGGCGGTGCCGCCGGCCTTCTCGGCGTACATGGCGGCGATGTTGTCACTGAGCCGGTCGAGGTCGTCGGCGTCCTCGCGCAGCATGTCCGCGTTGCCGATCGTCAGCATCCACGCGTCGTGGATCATCAGCTCCGAATGTTGACCCATGACGACCTCGTCGCCGGCGACCGCGATGAACGACGCCGCCGACGCGGCGAGCCCGTCGACGTGGACGACGACGCGCGCCGAATGCTGCCGCAGCGCGTTGCGGATCGCGACGCCGTCGTAAACGTCGCCGCCGGGCGAGTTGACATAGACGTGCAGCTCGTCGACGTCGAGCGCGCGGATCGCCGGCACGACGTCGCGCGCGTCAATCTCGCCCCAGAACCCGCCGATCGCGCCGTACAGGTGCAGGGTCGCGGTGCGGGTCGCGACGCCTGTGTCGAGGTTCCACCTGTTCGGCAGGTGCGCGGCCGCGCCGGCGAACCGCAGCCGTCCGCGGAACTGCTCGAGGTTCATGATTCGTCACCTTCCGTCGTCGGCGCCGGCGCGTCGCCCATGGGCGACGCCCAACCTTCCTGCTCGGCGATCCACGCGTTGTCCACGAACCCGGCGCGCTTGCCGATCTCGTACGTCTCGAACCGGGTTTTCATGCTCGGCCGGGTGAGCACGTCCGAGTCGAATTCGGTCGTCCACCCGATCGGGGTCGCGTCGTTCATGGACAGGCGCGACGCGATCGCGGTCGTGTAGGTCGCGAGGAACAGGTCGATGAGCTCCCACGCGCGCGATTCGCGGTTCTGATAGTTCAGGGTCGAGCCCTCGAGCGCGACGTCGGCCGCCCACGCCGGTATGCCGATCTGCCGCGCCAGTTTCAGGTCCATGCGGTTCTGCGCGTCGATCAGCAGTTGCGAATCCTGGATGCCGAGCGGCTTCGCCTCGATCCCGCGATCCGTATACCCTGCGCCGTACTTCGCGCGCGCGTTCCGCCACGACTCGAGCAGCTCCGCGATCTGCTCGGCCTCGAGCCGCTCCTGCCCGGTGTTGTGCAGGTCGATCGAGGGGACCGGGTTTTCTTCGGCGAGCGACGCCGCCCGGTCGAGGATCACGGCGCGGCGCAGCGTCTTGAGCCCGTCGCGCAGCAGACCGCCGTCCGGCGCGTCGAACTGGATCACGTCGCGCGGATCAACCGGCTTGCCCCACGCCTTGATCAGCGTTCCGTCGTCGTCGAATTCGGCGTCGGCGCGGTCGAGCAGTTTGACGCCGCCGCGCGCCGGCCACCCGTACGAATCGCGGCGTTGCACGATCCACCAGGTGCGCGGGTAGAAGTACAGCGCGTCGACCGTCCAGATCAACGTCTGCGACAGGGGCCGGTCGTCCTCGGGTTGCTGCAGATAGCCCATCTGCAGCGGCGCCGGCGCGGTCCCCTTGAGATTGACCAGACGCATTCGGCCGATGTTCGTCGCGAGCACGCGGCGACCCTTCGATACGACGTCGAGCCCCATCGCGGTTCGGCGGGTGATCTGAATGTTGCTCGCGTCCGCGAGTCCGAACAGGGTCGCCAGGTCGACGTCGATCAGGTGCGAGCTGTCCGCCCAACCTTCCGGGCTCTTGATCGCGACGTTGACTGCGCCGCTGCCGCCGACGCCGGGCCGGCCGGGTCGAGCGAGCTCGCGCGCGACGACGTCGCGGACGCGGGTGAGGATCGACGATTTGGCCACGACTGGATCGTGGGGCCGGGTCGTGACACCCGAAAACTTATGTCGGCGTGTCGGCGTGTCGCCGCGCCCGCTCGACGCGTTTCGCGAGCGCGTTGCGCGCCTGCTGCCGCTCGCGGTGCGCGCGTTCCTCGTGACGGGCGCCCACCCGCCAGCCTTCCGTCCTCGAGTCCGCGAACCCGCGCCACCACGGGCAGTCCGTACACATGACGACCGTCGAAATCTGCGTCGAGTCGAGCTTGATCATCCCTAGTACCTCGTGACGGGCGCCCACGCGGGCGCGGGCTTGTGATCGAACAGCCACAGCGCGACCGCGGACGCGACCGGGCCGGCGACAGGTCCGGTCGAGTCCGTGCGGCTGATACGGGTCGTCTCGCCGGACCGTTTCATGACGATGTGCGCGACCGCGTTCGACAGCGTCCGCGAACCGTCATGCACGAGCTCGCGTTGATCGCGGGCGGCGGTGATCCATGCATCGTCTGCGACCGCGCGCTCGATCCCGTTGAGTGTGCGGATCGCGTCGTCTGGTTCGCGGCGGGCGGCCAGACGTCGACGCAGCTCGTCGGTGATCCGCCGTGTCGGGCCGCCGTCGTCGGCGCCGAACGCGGCCGGCCGGCGGTCGTACAGGTCGACGAGCAGGTCGATCATCCACTGTGTGCCGGGCGCGGCGTGGACTACGCGCGTGCGGGGCCGGCCGGCGGCGTCGCGCCACGATGCGACGATCGCGCCCATCTCGTTATCGTGCGAGACGTCCCACGCGATCGCGACGTCGCACCACCGGGCGCCGATCGTCGGATCGGCGAGCGCGTCCCAGTCCTCGGGCGCGATCAGCGGCTCTGCCGCCTCGGTCCAGATGTTGCAGAACGCGCGTAGCCACGTCGCCCGGCTGACGCCGCGCGACAAGTCCATGAGCGCGGCTAGATCCTGCGTTCCGGTGCCGTCCTCGCGACGCACCGCAGGATGGAACCGGGCGATCGCGACCGGGTCGAACGGGTCGTCGCCGTCCGGGAGCGACGCCTCGAAATACGCGATCGTCGGATCGCTGCCCGGCTCGAGAACAGACCGCCGGCCACGCTCCACCCATTTACGCAGAAACGCGGATGCCGCGGTGCCGGCCGTCGATATCAGCCACACCTGACGGCGACCGTTGAGTGTGACCTGCGCCGGAATGATCGCGCCTTCGAGGATCGCGTCGCCGAGCAGCTCGTCAAGTTCCCAAATCTCATCCATGCCGACGAGGGGCGGCGTCTCGCCGTGCAGCGCGGCCTGCACCGGCGCGAAGATGCGGTTGCTCGATCCGTTCGGCCAGATGATCGCCTCATCGCCGGCCGACAGGCGGAACGCCGGCGACAGGTGCATGAGCTGCGACGACTCGAGCAACTGCTTTAGGTCGTTGAACCGCGACCGGGCATCCTTGCCGGTCTGCGCCGTGTAGAACGTCTTGATGCCCGGCGTCGTGATCGCGCGCTCGAGCTGAACCGGCCCGTACATGGTCGTCTTGCCGGACTGCCGAGGCACGGTCACGATGACGAGCTCGTGGATGAGCCGGCCGAACGCGTCGACCTCGCCGGCGACGTCCCACACGTACCGCTGCCACGGCATGCCCGGCTTGCCCATCATGGCGGCTACGTTCGCGATCCGCCCGCCGATCGTGCGCCGCTCGAGGTTCCGCGGTGTCGCGTACGTGAACCCAGCCCAATCCGGCACCCGGTCAGGGATCACGAACGGCGCCGGCGCGAGCTCGAGCGTCATTCGCGCAGCCATTCGCCAGGAACGACCGTACGGCCGTCGAACGTGACGCCGAATGCCGTCGCCGGCTCGGGCTCGTGAACGGTCATGTGATGCAGGTGATCGCGGGCCGGGTCGCAGTCCCACGCGTGGTGCGTCCACCCGGTGCCGCGGCAGTAGAGGCACGGCGCGCCGCGCCAGTCGATCAGCTCGTCCGTCCACGGATCGCGAACGCTCGTCCGACCGGAACCAACGCACGAGACGCAGTACCCGCAGCGGGCGATCCGGCCCATGCCGTCGAGGTACGTCCCGTAGGCGTCGGACCAGGTCAGCGGGGCGCGCCCGGACTCGCGGCATCCGTGCGTCGCGGTGTCGCGATCCTTGTGATTGCACAGCCACCGCGACGTCGAGGGCGCGTCGACGTCCGGCACCGCCCACTCGTCGCCGAGCAGCTCGAGCAGATCGCCGCTCATGATGCCGCCTCGCTCGCGATCAGCTTGTCGACGAATTCCTGGAACCGCTGGGACACGTCGCCGGCGACCGGCGCCGGAAGCGCGAGCAGCGTTTCGCGTAGCTGCGCGGCGGCCATGGCGGCCGCGGACGCGCGACCGGACCGGCGCCCAGCGGTGACGGCGTCGGCGAGCTCGAGAGCGAGCTGACACAACCCGGCGTGCCGATCCTCGAGCAGCCGTTCGCGCTCGAGCGCGCGGATCGTCTCGATCACGGCGCGACGCATGGGCGAAACGTCGCGTTGATCCGCCGGGATGAGCTCGAGCCCTGGGATCGTCTCGGCGTCGTCGTAATCGTTCGGCATGGTCTCGTCTCGATTCGTCGCGTTCTCGGTTTTGTGGGCGGGTCGGGGAGAGATGAAAGCGGCTGCGCGGGGTGTCGTCGGCCTTCGCGGTCTAAAAAACGACGCGCGCGAGCGCAGCGATCAGCACGACTGCTCCTGTTCGGTCGATTCGGCCTCGACCTTCCACGCCCGCGCGACGTGCATGAGGATGCGAGCGGCCTGCAACTTGTCGAGTCCGTTGCAGTGGGCATCGACGGTGACCATGCCGTCGGCGCTTCCGGGCTTCACGAGCACCATCAGTAGTGCGTCACGACCGTCGATCATCGCGAGGCGGGGCTCAGGCATCGTCGTGCTCCTGTTCGGTCGGTCTGGGATCGAGCGGCCACGTGCCGTCGTCGCGCTGAGTCGCGTAGTCGGACACGTCACGCGCGGCGTCCTCAGCGATGATGACGCGCATCTCGAAGGGCATCGTGGGCACGGCCACGTTCAGCGTGTCGAGCACCTTGCGTCGCACGTCGCGCCAGATGTCGTACGGCTCGTGCCAGGCATGGTCGCCCTCCTGTTCACTCGGTTCGTGGCGGCACCTGTGTAGCCCGCTGTGGCCTTGTGGCAGGAGGCACCGGCACCTCCCCGCCGACGGCCACCCGCACGAGTATCGGGAGTCGCCCGGATCCTCTCCGGTGTCGAGCACGGCG
>Ga0164243_10006616_pt1 | contig 17502 bp, 13 predicted proteins | sample OricompcompostOP_FD_108781 | JGI IMG/M metagenome (GOLD analysis project Ga0164243, IMG submission 108781) | Organic Plus compost microbial communities from Emeryville, California, USA - Original compost - Organic plus compost (OP) | ecosystem: Engineered > Solid waste > Mixed feedstock >... | reverse complement strand
TGCGTTCCTGTTGCCGACATTCGTCATCGTGGCGCTTCTGTTCCTGCGCTGAATGGGGGCGATGCCTGTTGCCAAAGCCCGTTCGCGTCTCTTGGGCGGGCTTTCCGGCCAATCCTCATGCGTCGCAGGTGGCCACGCCCGGCCCGCCAAGCCCTGAATGAAGGGCCTCAAGGCTGTGACCCATTGCCACAAAAGGCGTTTTCGGCCGCGCCAGGGGTTGGATCAACGCAGGCTTTGATGGAACAATTTGCGTCGCACCTGATTGAGAGGGACCGAGCGGTACCCTATCTGAGGGGCTTGGGCCGCGGGAGACCTCGATGCGATCGACCATCATGCGCGATCGGGACTTTTCCGATCCGGGCTTGAAGCGAGCCCCATCCGAGGTGAGGCAGTACTGGCGGGACGCCTTCCGCGCGGTGCGCAGCGAGACGGAACGACGGGCGTCGCTTTTGTCCCCGGAAGATCAGGTCGTCCAATCGATGCCGGACGCGAGCCCGACCAAATGGCATCGTGCGCATGTCACGTGGTTTTTCGAGACATTCCTTCTGGTGCCGCATCTGCCGGGCTATGCCATCTATGACGAGCGTTTTCCGTTCCTGTTCAACTCCTATTATGTGTCGGCGGGGCCCCGCTATGCGCGTCCGCAGCGCGGGCTGATCACGCGCCCGAATGCGGAAGATGTCACCGCCTATCGCGCCCATGTCGATCGCGCCGTCGCGCAACTGATCGAGACGGCGGACGACGCGCAGAGCGCCGAGATTTTCAACATTCTCGAAATCGGTCTGCATCACGAGCAGCAGCATCAGGAATTATTGCTCACCGACATTCTGCACGCCTTCGCGCAGAACCCGACCTTTCCGCAATATGACCCCGCCTGGTCGATGCCGCCGTCAGTGCAGGACGACAGCTATGTCGCGATCCCGCAAGGCATCCATCAGATCGGCCATGACGGCGAGACCTTTCACTTCGACAATGAACGGCCGCAGCATCGCGTGCTGACGCAACAGGTGCGGATCGGTCGCGCGCTCATCACCAATGGGCAATGGCAGGACTTCATCGCCGATGGCGGTTACACGACGCCAACGCTGTGGCTGTCGGATGGCTGGGCCAAATGCGAGGCGGAAGGCTGGCAGGCGCCTGGCTATTGGCATGATGTCGATGGTGCATGGCATGTGATGACGCTTGGCGGATCGCGGCCGGTCGACCCGCACGCACCGGTGATGCACATCAGTTACTACGAGGCCGACGCCTTCGCGCGCTGGGCCGGCAAGCATCTGCCGACCGAAATGGAATGGGAAGTCGCCGCGCGGCACAACCTGATCGATGATGCCTTCGGCATCGTCTGGCAATGGACGCGCAGCGCCTATCTTGCCTATCCCGGCTATCGCGCGCCGGATGGCGCGATCGGCGAATACAACGGCAAGTTCATGATCAACCAGATGGTGCTGCGCGGCTCCTCGCTCGCGACGCCTGATGGTCATGCACGACTGACCTACCGGAATTTCTTTCAGCCTCCTGCACGCTGGCAATTCACCGGGCTGCGGCTCGCGGAGTATCCTTGATGACCTATCATGCACGTCAGGCCGAACCGGCCGCGCAATTCGAACCGGGCGAGGATCTCGCGCAATTTGCGGACGACGTCCGCACCGGGCTTGCAGATGAGCCGAAACATATCTCGCCGAAATATTTCTACGACACCGAAGGCTCGCGGCTGTTTGAAGAGATCACGCAACAGCCGGAATATTACCCGACCCGCAGCGAGCACGAGATTTTGCGCGAGCATGGCCGCGCCATCGTGCAGCATTTCCCGACCGGGGCGGCGCTGGTGGAATTCGGCAGCGGCGCCTGCATCAAGGTGCGGTTTCTGCTCGATGCCGCCGACAAGCTGAAAGCCTATGTGCCGGTCGATATCGCCGGCGAGTTTCTGGCGATCGAGGCGGCGGCGTTGCGCAAGGATTATCCGCGGCTGCAGATCCTGCCGGTGGCGGCCGATTTCATGCAGCCCTTCGACCTGCCGGCCGAGGTGGCGGACACGCCCAAGGTTGGCTTCTTCCCGGGCTCGACCATCGGCAATCTCGATCCGGAGGAGGCGGTCGCGTTTCTGGAAACCGCCGGCACGGTGCTGGGCCGTGGCTCGGTCATGATCGTCGGCGTCGATCTGGTGAAGGATGAGGCGGTCCTGAACGACGCTTATAATGACGCCGCCGGCGTGACGGCGAAATTCAATCTCAATCTTCTGGAGCGCCTGAACAGGGAGCTCGGCGGCGATTTCCGGCTTGATACGTTCGAGCATCGGGCTTTCTACGAGCCTAACAAGAGCCGGATCGAGATGCATTTGCGCAGCAAAATAAGGCAGACCGTGGAAGTGGCCGGCGGCTCCTTCGACTTTCGCGCGGGCGAGACCATCCACACCGAGAATAGCTGCAAATATACGCCTAAGTCCTTCCACGCATTGGCGAAAAAGGCCGGCTGGGAGCCGCTCGATCTGTGGACGGACAGTGCCGGGCTGTTTTCGGTTCACGCGCTGGCGCGGCCTTAACAGGGCGCGTTTGCCCCGACGAATTTTGCCCGAGGCCGAATTTAAGGCTAAACAGGCGCCCGGACGGCGTCCGCCGTCGCGCCAAAATTCCATTCAGTATCGGGACAAACCTGCATGAAGATCGTCGGATTCGAGCAAAATGACCAAACGCGCCTGGGCGTCGTCCAGGGCGACCATGTGATCGACCTGCAGGCTGTTGACCCGAGCGTGCCGAATGATCTGGGTGCGGTGCTCGCCAAGTCCGGCGGCGACCTGAAGGCGGTCGCGGACATGGCCAAGAATGCCAAGGCGTCGGCCGGCGTGCCGCTGTCAGGGATCAAATATGGCCTGCCGGTCGCCAATCCGGGCAAGATCGTGTGCCTCGGCCTCAATTATACCGAACATGCGAAGGAAGGCGGGCACCAGAAGCCGACGGTGCCGTCCGTCTTCATGCGCTGCACGACCTCGCTCGTTCCGCATCAGCAGCCAATCATCCGCCCCCTGGTATCAGAGACGCTCGACTATGAATGCGAGCTGCTGATCGTCATCGGCAAGAAGGCCAAGCACCTGACGATGCAGAACGCTTATTCCTGCATCGCTGGCTATTCCTGCTTTAATGATGGCTCGATCCGTCAATTCCAGCGCCGTACCGCGCAGTGGGACATGGGCAAGAATTTCGATAAGACCGGCGGCTTCGGTCCGTGGTTCGTTAGTGCTGACGAATTGCCTGAAGGCGCGATCGGCCTCAAGATCGAAACCCGCCTGAACGGCCAGGTCCTGCAATCCGACAACACTGCCAACATGATCTTCCCGGTTGCCGAAACGCTGGTCGACCTGACCCAGGCGATGACGCTGATGCCGGGCGATGTCGTCGTGATGGGTACGCCGTCCGGCGTTGGCCATGCCCGCAAGCCTCCGCTGTGGATGAAGGACGGCGACACCTGCGAAATCGAAATCGAAGGCATCGGCATTCTGTCCAACCCGATCAAGGACGAAAAGAAAGTCTGATGCGCTGGGGCAGCTTCGCGCTTATCGCGATCTGCGCCGTCGGGATGGTCGCATCGGCCATCTTGCCGGCGCAGACGAGGGCGCGAAGTCAGCCTCGAGCCGTCGAGCGGGAGATCAGAATCGGCGTCGGACACGGCATCGCTTTTCTCCCGCTCTATATTGCCCAAGAGCAGAAGCTGCTGGACAAACACGCCAAGGCGGCCGGACTTGCGTCTCGCATTGTTGTCCAGCGCTTCAACACCGCGGAGCCTCTCCACCGAGCGATGGCAAAAGGCGAGATCGCTGCTGGCGCTTTTGGTCTCGCGACGGTGCTCCTGACGAGGGACACCTCAAACACCCTTGTCGCACTCTCTGGCCTCACGACATTGCCGCTCTCGCTGCTGACGGCGCGCAATCTGAAATCACTGGCCGATCTGCGCGCCGGTGATCGTATCGCGGTGCCGACATCATCCGGTCCGCAGGTGACCTATCTTCGCGTTCATGCGGATAAGACCTTTTTCGGTGCTTGGAACAGGCTGCGTCCGCAGGTGATGGTTACTGCGCATCAGGACGCAGTCGACGCGCTGACTCAAGGCAAGAGCAACGTCGCGGCCTATTTCGCGTCGCCGCCATTCACGCAGATGGCAAAGAAAGACCCAAAGGTCCGGGTGATGCTGACATCGGAGGACATCATGGGTGGTAAGACGTCGTTTCTGGTGATGGCAGCGTCCGCAGAAGCTCTGTCCGCCCAACCCAAGCTCGCCGAGGTGCTGTCCAAGGCGATTGATGAGGCCTCCCGCATCATTCGTACGGATAGCAGGCGCGCGGCGGCGACCTGGCTGAAATTTGAGCCGTCTTCTACCCTTGATGTGAATGCCGTGGATGGCATTCTGCGCGAATTGAAGGATGACTTCGGCAGCGGCGTTTACGGTGTGGAAGCTACCGCCGCACTGATGAGTCGCGACGGCCGGCTCAAGAACATGCCGGCCAGCTGGAAGGACATCGTCGCGCCGATCCTGGCCGCGGGGTCGGGCTCCTAAGCCACCGCCGCTGCGACATTGGACGAACTTTATCCGGGCGGTTATCAATGCTTGAGTCGTTGCAGAATTAAACAAAGGATCGATGTGATGTCGAACGTGATCACCATTTGCGGTTCTCTTCGGAAAGCCTCTCTCAACCGCCTGCTGGCCGAGGCGTTGCCGGAACTTGCGCCGGCCGGCATGACGATCAAGCCGTCGCCGTCGATCGAAATGCCGCTCTACAATTCTGACGTTCAAGCGCAGGGCTGGCCGCCGGCCGCCACCGCTTTGAGTGACGCCATCCGCGCCGCCGATGGTGTCATCATCGTGACGCCGGAATATAATTACTCGCTTCCCGGCGGCCTCAAGAACGCTATCGATTGGGTTTCGCGGATGCCCAACCAGCCTTTCGCCAATAAGCCGGTTGCGCTGCAATCAGCATCGATGGGACCGCTCGGCGGTGCGCGTATGCAATATCATGCCCGAACTGTCATGGTCTTCCTCGACGCGTTTGTCTTCAACAAGCCGGAGATTTTTGTCGGGGCGGCGCAAACCAAGTTTGACGAAAAGACCGGTGAGCTGAAAGACGAAGCCACGCGTACGATCATCAAGCAGCAGCTTGAAGGTTTTGCCAAATTCATCGAACGCCATAAGCACCACAACGGCTGAGATCATCGAGAAAGGGGTGAACGCAGTCATTGCGTAATAGCCCTTCTCATATTGGGTTGCGACGTTCCAAGCGTGTGGCGCATGTGACCGCGAAACCTAGCCGACTGATCGCGGTGTCGCGCAAATAGGTGCAAGGATTTATGTGATGCAACTGACTGGCATTCATCACCTGTCAGCCATCTCGGCGAACGCGCCCGGCAACCTGCATTTTTACACGCAGGTGATGGGCATGCGGCTGATCAAGAAGACCGTCAATCAGGACGATGTCTCGGCCTATCATCTGTTCTATGGAGATGGTGCGGCCTCGCCGGGCAGCGACCTGACGTTTTTTGACTATCGCACCGGGCCTTCGAGACATGGCAATAATTCGATCACGAACACCGCACTGCGCGTAAACGGACTTGATGCTTTGAAATGGTGGCGCAAACATCTCGATGGCGCTCAGGTCAAGGTAGCGGATATTGGCGAACGCGATGGCCGCTGGACTCTGGACTTCGCAGATCCGGAAGGATTGCAGCTTAGCCTCGTTGACGATGGCGGAGCGGGCGATGCGCATCCTTGGATGGAAAGCCCGGTACCGGAGGAGTTTCAGATCCGCGGGCTTGGCCCCGTCACCATTACGGTGCCGGATCGTATGGTTAGCGATGTCATCTTGCGCGAGCTGCTTCTGATGCGGCACGTGCGCGACTATCCGGTGCCGGACTCGCAAACCGATATCGTTCACGTCTACGAGATGGGCGAGGGCGGGCCGGCTGCTGAATTGCACGTGGCCGCGCGGCCGGATGTGCCGCGCGCGCAGCCGGGAGCGGGCGGCGTTCATCATGTCGCCTTTCGCACACCGAACCGCGCCGAATATGATGGCTGGGCGCGGCGGTTGGTGGATCTGAAGGTACCTAATAGCGGGAAAGTCAACCGCTTCTATTTCGAGTCGCTGTATTTTCGCGATCCGCACGGCATCCTGTTCGAGATCGCGACGGACGGACCAGGCTTCGACGCCGACGAGCCGATGGAAAAGCTGGGTGAGACGTTGTCATTGCCGCCATTCCTTGAAAAGCGGCGTGCCGAGATCGAAGCGACGTTAAAGCCTTTATAGCGGCTTCGTCGGAGATTGAGCCCAAATGTCTTGAGCTGCGGCCCGCTAAACCTTCCTGCTGAAGAACGCCTCCAAAGCGGCCTTCGCTTCCTGCGACTGCAAACGCTGTCGGAAAAAATCAGCTTCGGTATCGATGCGCATAATGAGCTCGTCGGCAGAACCGCGCATCAGCCGCCGCGCCGCGAGAACGGCTTCCGACGGCAGCGCCGCGATCTTACGCGCGGCTGTCATCGCAGAATCATCAACTTCGGCACTACCGATCACCACATTGACAAGGCCGGACAGTTTCGCGTCCTGCGCGCTAAGCGGCTCGCCCATCACCAAAAGCGCAAACGCGTGCCGTTGACCCATCAGGCGCGGCACTAAGAGAGACGAGGCGGCTTCCGGCACCAGACCGAGATTGACGAAGGGCGTCACAAAATGCGCTTCGGTAGACGCTACCACGTAATCGCAGTGCAAGAGCATGGTGGTGCCGATGCCGATGGCGAGCCCATTGACCGCGGCGACCAGCGGCTTCTCATTCGATGCCAGAGCATGCAGAAAGCGGAGGGTGACGTCGCCCAGCCCTTCATCGGATTGGGCGGCATGCCGGAAGTCATCAAGATCGTTACCAGCGCAAAATGCGCCGGGAGCGCCTGATAGCAGCAAACATCGGATGCCAGGTTCGGACCGCGCGCTGGTCAAGGCGGCGGCCATCGCTTCATACATGCTAGTGTTCAGCGAATTCTTCTTCTCCGGACGATTGATCCTGATCGTCCGAACACCATTGTTGTCGTTCACGTCTATATGGGGCGACATATCAGGCCGCATCTCCAGGAAGTGGCGCCGTCATCACGGCATCCGCAGATTCCACAACGATGGACGCAAGAGCGTGATTGTGAACCGCTATCGTCTCGGCAAATATGCGGGCGATCGCGACGCGATCGGTCTGAAGCTCTTCGCTGCCAGACTGAATGGCGGCCAGAGCTTCATGCGCCAGCAGACAGCCGCCGGCGACATGGCCAAACATGCGCAGATAAGGCGTTGCGCCGGCCAATGCTGCGTCAGGGTCATCTTTCAAGCGAGCCAGCAGCCAGTACGTCGCATTGTGAAGGCTTTCGATGGCATCGCGAAGGCAACCGGCGGTCGCGCCAAAGCCAGGATGGTTGGATCTATCGACGCGGCCGACAATCTCGCGCATCTCGTCGATGAAGATCCGGACGGTCTCGCCATCATCGAGTGGCAGCTTGCGGGTGACGAGGTCGATCGCCTGGATGCCATTCGTGCCCTCATAGATGGCAGCAATGCGCGCGTCGCGATAGTGTTGTGCCGCGCCGGTCTCTTCAATGAATCCTGTGCCGCCGTGAACCTGAATGCCGAGGGAAGCAACTTCGACGCCGATATCTGTCGAGAACGCCTTGGCGACGGGTGTCAGAAGCGCGCCCCGGCTGGTCGCCAAGCGGCGTGCGGCGTCGTCCCGCTCGCGGTGCGAGCGATCAAGAGCAACCGCCGTTGCGTAGCATATGGCACGCGCGCCTTGCGTCAGCGCACGCATGGTCAGCAGCATGCGGCGCACATCAGGATGTTCGATGATGGCCGCAGACGATGCGCCAGAACGGGCCGTTCGCCCCTGCTTTCTCTCCCGCGCATATTGCAAGGCTTGTTGCGTCGCGCGTTCGGCAATTGCCACGCCCTGCAAGCCGACCATCAGCCGGGCTTCGTTCATCATCGTGAACATGCAGGCCATGCCGGCATGCTCACGGCCGATCAGATAGCCGACGGCGCCGCCCTGATCTCCAAAGATCATCGTGCAGGTGGGGGAGGCGTGAATGCCCATCTTGTGCTCGATGGAATGCACATGCACGTCATTGCGGCGACCCGGCGTGCCATCGTCATTCAGCAGAAACTTTGGAACAAGAAAGAGCGAGATGCCTTTGCTGCCGGGTGGCGCATCCGGAAGCCGGGCGAGAACGAAATGGATGATGTTGTCGGTGAGATCGTGTTCGCCATAAGTGATGAAGATCTTCTGGCCGAACAAGCGATAGGTCCCGTCGGGGTTGCGTTCGGCGCGCGTGCGGAGAGCGCCGACATCTGAGCCCGCCTGCGGCTCGGTCAGTTGCATCGTCCCCATCCACGCGCCGCTGACGAGCTTGCGCAGATATTTCTCCTTCAGCTCATCGCTGCCATGCAGGGCAAGGGCATCGATGCCCGCCATGGTGAGCACCGGGCCGATCCCAAACGACATAGATGCGGCATTCCACATCTCGACGCAGGCGGCATTGAGCACGCGGGGCAAATCTTGCCCGCCCCATTGCGCCGGACCGGAGAGAGCGTTCCAGCCGCCGTCGGCCCAGGCCGCGTAGGCCTCTTTCCAACCGGGCGGCATGATGATTTTGCCATCTCGCAGCGGGGTGCCGTGGCGATCGCCGGCCATGTTGAGCGGCGCAATGACCTCGGTGGCGAACCGGCCAGCCTCCTCGAGAATGGCATCGAGGTCTTCGGATTGAAGGTCGCCATAGAGACCCTCAGCCAGAGCGTCGGTCAGTCCGGCCTGTCGAAGGGCAAAGGCGATATCGGCAACCGGCGCGCTATAGGGCATGAGATCTTCCAGCCGGGATGGGATGGGACGGTTCTCCACGGCTAGAGCAGCGTGCTGGCAAGGTCAATTAGCACTGCATCGGACGCCAGCCTGTGGCTCCCGCAAGCTGAAAAAATATCTTTGCAATCCAACGAGTTAAGTGGCTGGCTGGGGCGCCTGGATTCGAACCAGGGAATGGCGGAATCAAAATCCGCTGCCTTACCACTTGGCTACGCCCCAGCAGTGTCGGGAAGGGCTTGGTTCTAGCGGCGCGGGGCGCGCATCGCAATCGCAAATGTGGGAGGCGGATTTACCGGGGCGCACGCGGCTCACCCCACGTGCCGCCTCGCAATCTGCTGCACTTTCCTCGCCCGCCGCCGAGCGCCGATCCAGCATTCACGCTTTATTAAGGAGGCGCTTCATATCCGCGTCGCACACTCGCTATATCGGCACAGATGCGGACCATATCGACTTGATCTCTATCAACGCATTGAGGTCGGTATGTTCCGTGTGGTGGCTGATCCGGACGCCTTCCGCCGCAAATTTTTGTGGCAAGTGATCGGCCCGATCGTTGGTGTGATTGTTGTTGTTGGCCTCTGCGCTGGCTTTGCGCTCTTCTGGACAACCAGCAGAATCGATCAGCGCTCAGCAGAGCGGCAGACGGAAGTGGTACGGCGAGCTGTCGCATCCACTGTTGATCAACTGGCTTATGAGCAGCAAGGCGATGCGATCTGGTCACCACTGGTGCAGGAGCTCGATCGCTCGAAATTGAACTTCCCTTGGCTTGATCAGAATTCCGGAGCCTGGCTGCATCGGATTTTCGGTCACGATCGCGTCTATATTCTTAATAGTCAGGACAAACCTGTCTACGCGGCGATTGCCGGCGTGCGCGTCGCGCCGACAACGCAGTTCGAGGCCGTGAAGCGTGACATAAGCCCGCTAATCGAAGCGATGCGGGGACGCATCAAACGCCAAAATGGTCCGCACGACCGGCTGCCCGGTCAGCCACTTCCTTCCGATTCGACGGTGCGAACCATCGCCACTGCCGTGCATGCGTCTGAAGCTCTACAGGTTTTGGGGCGGCCGGCCGCGGTCAGCGTGATGGAGATTGCAAGGGATGACGGCAGGCCATCGACGGGACGATCCGATGGTTATCTGATGGTGAGCCTTCGCTTCCTCGATGGTCCTTATTTACAGGAGTTGGGGAGCCGGGACGTGATCCATGGCCTGCGCTATTCGCACGCGCTGGAAGTGAAGCCGGGCGAACGCGTGCTGCATTTCGTGACCTCGGAGGGAAACGATATCGGCTATTTCTATTGGACTCCGTCACGGCCTGGTGCGGACGTCCAGAATATTCTAGCACCCGTGACTGCCTTGGCATTGCTGTTTCTGATAGCGGTGATGGCGTGGCTTGCTGCCTCGCTCTGGCGGTCGGGGCGTGAACTTGGTAAGGCCGTTGTCGAACTGAAAGCCAGCGAGGCGCAGGCACAGCATCTGGCTTTTCATGATGTGCTCACAGGCCTGCCGAACAGAGCGCTTTTTGCGAGCCGGCTGGATCAAGCCCTTGCCCGTGCCAAGACGAGTACTCGATGTGCGCTGCTGTCTCTGGATCTCGATCACTTCAAGAGCGTCAACGACACATTTGGCCACGGAGCGGGCGATGCGCTGATCCATTCGGTCGCGCAGAGGTTGACGAGCGCTGTCAAGGAACGCGACACCGTCGCGCGGTTGGGCGGTGATGAATTTGCGATCCTGCTGGAAGATGTCAAATCCACCGGCGATGTTGCTGTCGTTTGCGAGAGGCTGCTATCCATCATCCGCGCGCCATTCAATATCTTCGGCAACGAAATTTTTGTTGGACTGAGCGTCGGCGTCGCGATCGCGCCGGATATGGCGGACGCGCGAGACGAATTGGCACGCCGTTCGGATATCGCGCTTTACTGCGCAAAGGCTGAGGGCCGGAGTCGCTATTGCTTCTTCGAAAAAACCATGGATGAAATGGTGCAGCTTCGCCGTCAGATCGAAAGTGATCTGCGCCTGGCGCTCGCCGATGAACGCCAACTCATGGTTCACTACCAGCCGCAAATGGCGGCCGATGGACGCACGATCATCGGTCTCGAAGCCTTGTTGCGATGGCATCATCCAGTCCGCGGGCAGGTGCCTCCTGATCAGTTCATACCCGTCGCCGAAACGACGGGGCTAGTCGCGGAGCTTGGCGAATGGGTCTTTCGCAAGGCTTGCGTCACGGCAAAAAAGTGGCCGAAGCTGTTTGTTGCTGTCAATCTGTCGCCATCGCAGTTTCGCATCGTCGGCTTCGCAGACCGCATTTTGCAAATTGTCGGAGAGCAAGGCTGCGAGCCAAAGCAGATCGAACTTGAGGTAACCGAGAGCACACTGGTGGAGGACAAGCTATTCGTGCGGCGGGAATTCGAGAAGCTGCGTCTCGCAGGCTTCCGGATCGCTCTTGATGATTTCGGAACAGGCTATTCCAGCCTCAGCTATCTCAGGCAATTTCACGTTGATAAGATTAAAATTGACCGGTCTTTTACGCAGAACATCGGCCAGGATGTGGATTCAGCCGCCATCATTCGCTCGGTCGTTGCGCTTGGCCACGCCCTGGGTCTCGTGGTCGCGGCGGAAGGCGTGGAGACGCCGAATCAGCGCGAATTTCTAGCTGCGGCAGGCTGCGATGAACTGCAGGGATTTCTATTTTCCCGGCCGCTTTCTGATGAGCAAGTAGACATTCTCGTTTCAGCCCAAGAACGCCGCAACAGGGTGGCTTAGGATTGGCACTTTCAGCTTGATGCACCTCAAAGAAAGCGACGCGGGATTGTGCAATGATGATGCATCATCTGGAGGTGACCCATGTCCACACAATCCACGGCACAACATGGACTGCTCAGCTCGCTGGGTGAGGCTTGGAGCCGCTATCGCCGCCGCCGCGCCGCCATTGCCGAACTTCGTGCGCTTGGCCATCAGGAGCTTGAGCATGTCGTGCATGATGTCGGTCTCACCATGAGCGAATTGAACGATCTAGCGCCGCGACCGAACGATTCAGCAGAGTTTCTTTACAGACGACTTGACCAGACTGGCATCGATGATAAATCAGTAGACGCGCTTGTAATGCGCGATATGCAGCGCTGCTGCTCGCTCTGTGATCAGAAAGCCCGTTGCGAGAAAGACCTCGCCGCGCCAAAGGCTGCAACATGGCCGGAATATTGCCCCAACGAGCAGACGATCGAAGCCCTGAGGCTGATGAAGCATCATTGATGCATAGGTCGGTCACCAGCCGATTTGCGCTATTGGTCCTCGCCGCTTGCGTCGTGATGCCGGCACCATCGGCCGCACAAAGCGTGCAGCGGGGACAGGGGATCGCGCGTACCTATTGCGCCAAGTGCCACGCCATTGATAAGGTGTCTCCCAGCCCATTAACGATTGCTCCGCCCTTCCGCGAGTTGAAGACGCGGTACCCCGTCGAGGAACTGGAGGAGGCGCTAGCCGAGGGACTGGTCACTGGCCATCCGACCATGCCCGAGTTTCGCTTCGACGTCGGGCAGGTGAGGGATCTGATCGCGTTCCTGAAATCGCTGTAGAAACAAGCGGCGATCTCGCGGCGCCATGGTGCAAAAGAGGTTCCTTTTTCATGTCACGATAGAAAAGCAATTGGCCCACGACATGTATTGACATGGCCTGACCAATTGCTTTGCAGCCTGATGTGGAAGCGTTTGCGTCTTTACGAGTCCAGATTGATCAGTGCCTGCTTGTTGCGCACGATCATGCGCCGCGATGTCGCAAATTCGATGGCCGATGTTTTCTGAAACAGCGTCAGCGTACGGGACACGGTTTCGATCGTCAGTCCAAGATAATCGGCAATATCCTGACGCGACATCGGAAGTTCAACAGAGCCGTTCACCAGTCGCGCCGAAATGCCGACCAGGAAAGATGCCACGCGCTCCTGCGCGGTCTTTACCAGCAGCATGGCATGGCGCCGGGCATGTTCAAGCTCCTGCGCGGTATGCTGCCACAGCTGCTTGGCGATCTGAGCGTCGCGCTCCGCGTGCTGAAGCAGAGTCGAACGCTTCACCATGATAATGCTCACTGGCGAAATCGCTTCGGCAGAGGAAAGATGGTCGGGGGAAAATTCCATTCCGAACACGTCGCCTGCGAAGTAAAAGGCTTCGATCTGGCGCCGCCCGTCCTGCAGCACCTTGCTGACGCGCACGGCACCGCTCAGTACCTTGTAGACATATTCGGCTGGTTCGTTCTCGCCGTAGATCTCGGCATCCTTGGCGAAGCTCATCGGCACGCTGGGAAGCTCGGTGGCACCGAAGATCGCGGGCGAGCCGGCCGTTTGCGGATATTGGTAGCTCGGGGTTCGGACGGTGGCCGGCATGTGCATGGGAATCTCCTCAGCTGTTGATCCATAGTTGCGGACCTGGGCGAGCGAGGAAATTCGGAGATTTCACCTAAGGGATTTCCCGGAGGTGGGCGAAATCCCCCCACAACACGGGCCGTGATAGACGGAACGCGCCAATCAGCTGGATTGGGCGATGATGGCCACCGGAAGGTCCTTGAGCAGCGCGCCGATATCGGCCGCCCTGTTCGCCGGTCGGCCGGTAAGAAGATCCGTACCGCTAGGGAGGCGGGCGTTAGCAAGCTGGGCTCGCCAGGCCGTCGGCCAGCTGAGGCCACCGTCGGTGAGCTTTGCGAAATGCCGGCCGGCCAGCACGGTGATCCGTTGGCCACCGCGCTGGCGGGTGAATCCGATGATATGATCGGCATGTTGGCCGCTCATGACCAAAGACGCGTAGCTGCCGTCCCGGAACAGGTCCGGATAGTTGTTGCGGATCTGCAGGAGCCGCTGCGTCAGCGCGAATTTGATCCGGCCATCGGTCCAGGACGCCGCGAGCGCGGCCCAATCATGGCCGTCCTCCGTCAGAGCTTTCTGCCGGAGCGGGTAGTCCACGGGGCGGCGGTTATCCGGATCGACCAGCGAGAGATCAAAAAACTCCGTGCCTTGGAAATAATCCGGAACCCCCGGCAGCATCGCTTTGAGCGCTGTCTGAGACAGGCTGTTCAGCATGCCCAGAAACGCGGTGCGTTTGGAAAATTGCGCGAAGTCCGCCGTGAACTCGGACGAATTGAGTATGTCTCGCACGAAGCCGGTTAGCGCGTCTTCGTACGCGGAATCCGGCGTCGTCCAGCTGGTCTGTTGCTTGCCTTCGCGCGCCGCCTTGATCGCGTAGGCCTGCATCCGCTCGATGAAACTGTCATCCGAGCCGCTGAGCGGCCAGGCGCCGATCAGCGCCTGATACAGCATATATTCATGCGCCGCTGAAGGTCGCTGCTTTCCGTTGGCCGTGTTGTGATGCGACTGGTTCATCGCCGACCATCGATTCACCGCCTCCTGCCACTCCGGTGTTAGTTCTGCCAAGGCGAGAATGCGCATGCGGGCATCTTCGCCGCGCTTGGTATCGTGCGTTGCGGTGGCGATCAGTGCATGCTTTGCGCTGGACGCGGCATCAGTCTGACGGCGATGAAACCCGGCGATGCTGGCATCCGGCGTAGCCGGCTCGCCACCGACTTCATTGAGCGCGAGCAGGCGGTTGTAGCGATAGAATGTGGTGTCCTCGAGCGACTTCGCCATCAGCGGTCCGGTAAATTGCTGCAGCTTCATCGCGAAGTTGCGAACGCGCGGCTTGCTGTAAGACGGATTGTCACCGAGGTCGGCGGTGATTGCCTGTTGCAGAAAATCGAAGATTTCGGGATCGGGCCCGCGCCATTGTGCACGCGCACGCGCTATCACGTTAGCGATGATCTTGCGGTCCTGTTCGGACGCGGTGCCGATGGCAATGTAGGTGCGGTAAACCGGAAATTCGAGCACGTAGGCTTGCAGAGCGGCGCGTAACCGATCAATGGTGAAATCCCGGGTCGCGTAGGAGCCAGCAGCAATACGCGATAATGCACGCGTCAAGACGGTGAACTCGCTCGCCAGCATCGTGTCGAGGACATTGCGTTTGGCATCGGCGAGGATGTCTTCAAACGCGGCCCGTTCGCCGGTGAAGTCGCGCCACGTCTTCTCCAGCGGCTGTAGCCCCTCTGCATCCAGCAGAACATGCGAGATCTGGTTCAGCCGCTCATAGCCGGTGGTGCCGGCGACACCGGTCAGCTTCGGCATCGGCTCGTCTTCGCCGAGAATCTTTTCCACCAGTACGTAAAACGGCTTGCCGGCGGGAAGCGACAGCACGCGGCGGACCAGCTCCTGCAGGCGCCGTGTGTATTGAGCCGGATCGCGCAGGCCATCGATGTGATCCAGGCGCAGGCCGTGCAGCTTTCGCTCGGCGATCAGTTGCGCCACGAGGCCGTGCATAGCCCGGAACGTCGCCGGATTTTCAGCGCGCAAACCCGCAAGATCGTTGATGTCGAAAAAGCGCCGGTAATTGATGGCGGAGAACGCAACGCGCCAATAGGCGAGATGATAATGCTGGCGCTCCAGCAATCGATGCAGCGCGAGTTGTCCGGTTTCATTGTCGGCGCGGTAAGCTTCAAGCCCGCGTTCGATGATGTCAGCCGCGCCATCGATGGCCGCAAGATCGCTTTTGAATTTCGGAGCGTCCTTGTAGGCCGGCATGTTCGGGTCGCGGAAAGGCTGGACGAGACCGATGATGGCTTGCCCGGCTGGCAGATCATGGGCGTTCGCGGCATGAACGAGGGTGCGGAGAATTTCGCCGTAGCGCGCCGGGTTGATCGGCAATTTGTGCTCGAAATACCAGGCGGCGAAGCTGCCCGTCTCGGCATCATATTTCAATTCGATCTCGCCATGCGCCAGTGCTTCGGCGTAAGGGCGACCGAGGATCGGCAACAAGACTCCGGGCTGCTGACGATGCGGCAGCCCATTCCAGTCGATGTCGAAGGACGCGGCGTGCGGCGATTTCTGGCCCCATTCCAGCACATCGAGCCACCACAGATTGTCGGAAAAACCCACGCCCATGTGATTGGGAACGAAATCGAGAATGAGACCGATATCGGCATCCTTCAGGGCCGCCGACAGCCGCTCGAACCCGGCTTCGCCGCCGAGTTCGGGATTCAGCCGGTTGTGATCGACAATATCATAACCGTGCGTGCTGCCCGGCCGCGCCGCCAGGAACGGCGAGGCGTAGAGATGCGAAATGCCAAGCTGCTTCAGATACGGCACTAGCTTGGCGGCAGCGTCGAAATCGAAATCCTTAGTGAGCTGAACACGGTAGGTCGCGACAGGAATGGCGGATGGCATCAATGCGCTCCCAGCGCGACGAAAACAGACCAAGGACCGATTTTTGATTGCGGCGCCTTGCCCCAGATGGGCTGCGATACCTTTGTAAGATCGCCGACGAAAGGACGTTCCTGATCGGAGAGATTGGCAACCAGCAGAAGCGTTTTGTCGCCCGCCTTCCAGGTGAGCGAAAGGAGGCCATTGTCGAGACGCACTTCTCCGCCCTTGGTCATCGTCGGCAAAAGCGGCGCTACAAACTCTCTGCGTGCGCGCAGAAGATCGCGCGTCAGCGCGAACCGTTCAGCGTGTTGCTCCTTCGACCGCGCGTCCCAGTCCAGCGTCGCCAGCTCCCGCGTCGCCTCATCAAGCGGGTCGGGAATGTCTTCGCCGGACTCAGCATACGCCTCGGCAAATTCCTTTTTCCGGCCATTGCGGACGGCGTCGGCCAGGTCGCCCTTGAAGTCACAGAAGAAAGGGAACGGCTCGGTCGCCCCCCATTCCTCGCCCATGTAAAGCATTGGCGGCGAGGGCGACAGTAATAATACCGTCAGCGCTGCCGTGAGCGCCTCCGGCTTGGCCAGCGCCGTCAGCCGCTCGCCCTTGGCACGGTTGCCGATCTGGTCATGGTTCTGCAGGAAATTAACAAAGGCCGTAGGCGGAAGATCGGCGCTCGGCTCGCCGCGCGGCTCTCCCTTGCGGTGGGCGGAAGCATCCCCTTGATAGATGAAGCCTTCCGCAAGGCTGCGCGCGATTTGCTCCAGAGGACGCGCGTAATCTTTGTAATAGCCCTGCCGTTCACCAGTCAGAAGCGCATGCCATGCGTGATGATAGTCATCGTTCCATTGCGCGCGGTATTTGCCATTCGGCTCCGCCGTTGCAGGGTCCAGCAGCGATGCAATATTATCGTCATTCTCAAGGACGAGATGGATCTGACGGCCGGAGTCCTTCACCAGCTTGCCGACGGCAACCGATAGATCATGCAGCAGATGAGGCGTGCCCGGCGTGGCGATGGCGTGAACCGCATCGAGCCGCAATCCATCGAATCTGTAGTCGCGCAGCCAATAAACTGCGTTCTCGATCGCGAACGCGCGGACGTTGTCCTGCGTATAATCGATCGCGCCGCCCCATGGTGTTTGCTCTTTTGAGAAGAATTGCGGCGCGATGCGCGGCAGATAATTTCCTTCCGGGCCAAAGTGGTTATAGACCACGTCCAGACACACCATCAGACCGCGCTGGTGCGCGGCGTCGATCAGCGCCTTGAGGTCCTCCGGGCGGCCATAGATGCTGTCGGGCGCGAATGGCAGCACACCATCATAGCCCCAGTTCCAGCGGCCCGGAAAGTCGGCCAGCGGCATCAGCTCAATCGCGGTGGTGCCGGTGTCGACGAGATGATCGAGTTTGTCGATG
>Ga0164243_10006615_pt1 | contig 17503 bp, 14 predicted proteins | sample OricompcompostOP_FD_108781 | JGI IMG/M metagenome (GOLD analysis project Ga0164243, IMG submission 108781) | Organic Plus compost microbial communities from Emeryville, California, USA - Original compost - Organic plus compost (OP) | ecosystem: Engineered > Solid waste > Mixed feedstock >... | reverse complement strand
TACCACGCGCTGGGCACGGTGAAGCGCCGCCACCAGGGCGCCGCCGACACCAGCCCGCCGGAGCGGATCGGCTGCGAGATCGAGGTGGGGCTCGGCTGCGACCGGGTCGTCGCCACCTGCCGTGACGAGGTCGCGGAGCTGGTCCGGATGGGCGTGCCCGCGGACCGGATCGGCGTCGTGCCGTGCGGCGTGGACACCGCACGCTTCACACCGGCGGGCCCGCACTGGGCGCGCGGCCCGTACCGCCACCGGCTGGTGCAGCTGGGACGGCTGGTGCCGCGCAAGGGGGCCGCCGTGTCGGTGGCCGCGCTGGCCCTGCTGCCCGGGACCGAACTGCTGGTGGCCGGCGGGCCCCCGGCGGAGCGACTCGACGACGACCCGGAGGTGCGCCGGCTGCGCGCGGTGGCGCGGGACGCGGGGGTCGTCGACCGGGTGCGGTTCCTGGGCGGGGTGGACGCCGAGCGCGTGCCGGCGCTGCTGCGCTCCGCCGACGTGGTGCTCTGTCCCGCCGACTACGAGCCCTTCGGCATCGTCCCGCTGGAGGCCATGGCCTGCGGCCGTCCCGTGGTCGCCAGCGCGGTCGGCGGCCAGCTCGACACCGTCGCCGACCCGGCCACCGGACGGCTCGTGCCGCCCGGCGACCCCGAGGCGCTGGCCGCCGCCGTGGCGAGCCTGCTCGCCGACCCGGCCGGCCGCGAGGCCTGCGGGACGGCGGGCCGCCGCCGGGTGCTCGCCCGCTACGGGTGGCCTCGGATCGCCGCCGCCACGGAGGCGGCGTACTGCGAGGTCCTCGACAGCGAGCCGGCCGTGACCAGGACCGGCTGAACCCCAGGCCCGCACACGGGCCGCAGACGTCCGACGTTGGAAGGAGGTGCGGGCGCCGTCGCCGTCCCCGGAGGGCGGCGCGCCCGGCCCACCATGACCGAACACCCCGCGCTCGACGCCGCCCGTCTGCACTGCCGGTCCCTCCAGGACGCCCTCGACGGGCTCGGCCGGCACGGCCTGCCCCGGATCGCGGACTGGGGCGGCCGGCTCGCCGCCGTCCTCACCGGCGGCGGCCGGCTGCTGGCCGCCGGCAACGGCGGCAGCGCCGCCCAGGCCCAGCACCTCACCGCCGAACTGGTCGGCCGCTACCGCAGCGAGCGGCCCGCGTACTCGGCGCTCGCCCTGCACGCGGAGACCTCCAGCGTCACCGCCATCGGCAACGACTACGGCTTCGACCACGTGTACGCCCGTCAGGTCGCCGCGCACGGACGCCCCGGCGACGTGCTCATGCTGCTGTCCACCTCGGGCCGCAGCGCCAACCTCATCGCCGCCTCGGTCGCGGCCCGTCGGGCCGGGCTCGAGGTGTGGGCGCTGACCGGGCCCGGCCCCAACCCGCTGATGGAGGCGGCCGACGAGAGCCTGTGCGTGGCGGCGGCCTCGACCGCGACCGTCCAGGAGGTCCATCTGGTCGCCGTGCACCTGCTCTGCGAGTGCTTCGACACCGCCGTGGCCGCGCCGCCGGCCCGGACCGTGGCGGCCGTTCCCGGGAGGCTGACATGACCGGTCCCGAACCGCTGGTGGTGGTGGGCGACGTCCTGCTCGACGAGGACATCGAGGGGGTCGCCACCCGGCTGGCCCCCGACGCGCCCGCCCCGGTCGTCGACGTCACCGGGGACCACAGGCACCCGGGAGGCGCCGGGCTGGCCGCCGCGCTCGCCGCGCGCGGCGGCCGGGACGTCGTCCTGGTGACCGCGCTCGGCGAGGACCCCGCGAGCGAGGCCGTACGGCAGCAGCTCGGCGGGCGGGTACGGCTGCTGGAGCTGCCGCTGCACGGCACGCTGCCGGTGAAGACGCGCGTCCTCGCGGGCGGGCGTCCGCTGGTGCGCATCGACCGGGGCGGCGGCACGCCCGGCGAACCGGACGAGGCGGTGCGCGAGGCGCTGGCCGGCGCGCAGGCCGTCCTCGTCGCCGACTACGGCCGCCACACCGCCGGCGCGGTCCGCCCCCACCTGGAGGAGGCCGCCCGGCGCACCCCCCTCGTGTGGGACCCGCACCCGCGCGGCGAGACACCGGTACCGGGGGCGCGGCTGGTCACGCCCAACGCCGGCGAGGCGGTCACACTGTGCGCGGGCACGCCCGGCGTGCCGGGCGATTCGCTGGGCGCCTTCGCCGAACGCGGCACGGAACTCGCCGAACGCTGGCGGGCGGCGGGCGTCGCCGTGACACTCGGCGAACGGGGCGTCCTGCTGACCCGGCCGGGCGGCGGCACGCCGATGCTGATTCCCGCGCCGTTCCACGCGGACGGCGACACCTGCGGCGCGGGCGACTGCTTCGCCGCGGCGACGGTCGCCGGTCTCGCGGACGGGCTGCTGCCGGAGGAGGCCCTGCAGCGGGCGGTCGCCGAGGCCGCCGCGTTCGTCGCGGCGGGCGGCGCGGGCAACCCGGACCTCTGGCACACCCCGGTCGCCCCGGTCCCCGCCCAGGACCCGGCCGCCGACGCGTTCGAACTGGCGCGGGAGGTGCGCGCGCGGGGCGGCACCGTGGTCGCCACCGGCGGCTGCTTCGACCTGGTGCACGCCGGTCACGTGGGGCTGCTGGAGAGTGCGCGGCGGATCGGCGACTGTCTGATCGTCTGCCTGAACTCCGACGCGTCCGTCACCCGCCGCAAGGGGCCCGGGCGGCCCCTGACCCCGGCCACGGACCGGGCGAGGGTGCTGGCCGCGCTGGGGAGTGTGGACGCGGTGGTGGTGTTCGAGGAGGACACACCGGAGCGGGTGCTGGAGCGGTTGCGGCCGGATGTGTGGGTGAAGGGCGGGGACTACTCCGTGCAGGAGCTGCCCGAGGCGGAGGTTGTGCGTACGTGGGGTGGGCAGGCGGTGGTACTGCCGTACCTGGACGGTCACTCGACGACGTCACTGGCGCGGCGGGCTGCGGAGGCGGTGAAGTAGTCCCTGCGGGGCGGGTCGGGTACGTGCGCGTCTTTACGGACGCGGGTGGTAGACGCCCTGTGGGGGCGCGGGTGGCGGGTGGTGCGCCCTCCAGGCGCCGGGTGGCACGGGTGGTGCGCCCTCCGGACGCGGGGTGGCGGGTGGTGCGCCCTCTCGGACGCGGGGTGGTGATGCCCTGTAGGGGCGCGGGGAACTGCGCGAACGGGGGTCCGGGGGCGGAGCCCCCGAAACGGCGACGCCGGTACGCGTGTCTTGGAGGCTCCGTCTCTTGGGCTTCCGTTTGCGCAGTTCCCCGCGCCCCTGAGGGGTGCTTCAGAGGCTCCGTCTCCTGCGCTGAGGTTGCGCAGTTCCCCGCGCCCCTGAGGGTGTTTCCCAACCGTGTCCCTGTAGGGGACGGGGGTTACGCCGCCGTTTGCAGGGCCGGCTGCGGGGCCGTCTCCTTCGTGGGGAAGGCGACCGGAGACACCGTCCGGCGGCGGTGCAGGAGGTGGCCCGAGGCGATGGACGCCGCGATGATCACGCCGCCGGTGATCAAAGCCCCCCGCGGCCCTGCCAGCTCCATCAGGAGCCCGAGAGCCGGCGGCCCGCCCAGGCTCCAGACCGTGCCGACCGACCCCCACACCCCCAGCACACGCCCCCGCAGATGGGCGGGCGGATCGGTCTGCAGGACCGCCGTGCCCGCCGTGTCGGAGACGGACTCCACCACGGCCATGGGCAGGACCAGCACCAGCAGCACCGCCAGCGAGGGCGAAAGACCGGCGACGATCTGCAGCAGCGCCCCGGTCGCGGCGAGCGCGCCGACCAGCCGTACCGAGGGCCGCCGCAGCCGCGCCCCCAGCACCGCGCCGACGATCCCGCCTGCCGCGAGGACGGTCGACACCGTGCCGAAGGCTCCCGCGCCGCCCGCGAGCGGGCCGGTGACGAGGACCGCGAGGGTGAGGCCGTAGTTACGGCCGAAGACCGCGCTGATCCCGGTCACCCCGGCGAGCGCGAGCAGCCGGGGCCGCCGGGCGAAGAAGGCCAGCCCCTCCCGCACGCTCATGTCGGGCGTGGACCGCCGGGCCGCCCGCCCGGTGACCTGCCGTACCGCGCCCGCCGCCGGGCGGAGGAACGGGATGACCGCCGTCACGAAGAGGAAGGAGAAGCCGTTGGCGAAGTAGGCCGCCGCCGTGCCGAGGAAGCCGACGGTCACGCCGGCCAGGGCCGCGCCGGCGAGCCGCCCCGCGTTGAAGACGAGCGCGCCCACGCCGATGGCGGAGGGCACGTCCTCGGCGGGGACGAGGTCGTTGCCGAGCAGGGCGCAGGCCGGGTTGTCGACGGTGGCGACCATGCCGGTGACGGCGGCCAGCACCATCAGGGTGGTCATGTCGAGCCGGTCCAGCGCCACCAGGGTGGCCGTGGTGAAGGCGATGACGGCGAGCAGGGCCTGGCTGACCGCGGCGGTCAGCTTGCGCGGCCAGCGGTCGACGGCCGCGCCGCCGAGGACGCTCATCAGCAGGGCCGGGGCGGCCTGGACGGACATGGACAGGCCGGTGGCCGCGGCGGATCCGGTGATCTGCAGGACCAGCAGGTTCTGCACGGTCAGCTGCATCCACGTACCGGCGTTGGACACGAAGTTCGCGACGGACCACCAGCGCATGCTGCGGTGCCGCAGGGAACGCCAGGGTGACCGGGACCCGGCCTGGGCAGGGGAGGGTGTGGAAGACACGGTGCGCTACTCGGGGAGGAGCCTCGGGGGGCTCGGCTGAGTGGGCGCGGGAAGGAGGACGCCGGCTGCGCTGCGCGGCGTTTCCCGTCGCCGGATCGGGCGCGCTCCATCGTGGCAGAAGGGACCCCCGAGTCCTTTCCACCGCACGGGCGCCGTGGACGGACACGGGGGTCAAAAGCCCGCACCCGCACGGCACTTGGCCGCGCGAGTGCGGTTGCTCACAGGGGGTTTGCGGAGCGGGGCCGGGGGAAGCACCCCCGGCCCCGCTCCCGGTCAGCGGTCAGCGGTCAGCGGTCAGCGGTCAGTGGGACAGCTTGGCGCGGGCGCGCCCCGCCGCCGCGGCGGGCCCGGCGCCGGCCTTGAAGGCGCGCCGCGCGATGTGCGCCTCGCGGCGCAGGTCGTGTGCGGCGTGCCGGCTGCGCCACAGCATCGAGGGCCGGCCCCCGGTGTCGTCCGCCACGATCAGCAGTCCGCCGAACAGGCCGAGGTTCTTAAGGAAGTGGATCCGGTGCTGGGCCTTGTCGCCGGAGTCCTCCTCCTCCCAGAAGCGGTGCGCGGCGAGCGTGGTGGGCACGAGGGTGGCGGCGATCGCGAGGGCGGCCGGGCGGGACATCCGTCCGGTGGCCAGCAGCAGTCCTGCGGCGACTTGGACGGCGCCGTTCAGCCGTACGGAGTCCTCGGTGCGGTCCGGCAGTGCGCGGACGCGGTCGGTGACCGGCTTCACCACGGGGTCGGCCAGCCCGGCGACGCGTTGGGGGTTGCGGAGGGTGTCCAGTCCGCCCGCGATGAAGATCGACGCCAGCATCGGCCGGCCGAGGACGCGCAACAGGCTCATGTCCTTCTCCTGGAGTGTGGAGGGTGCGGTGCGCCGGGTTCCCCGCGGGACGGGGAGCATGCGGCGTGGGCAGGCGGCGGGGCCGTCACCAGAAGCGGGTGGTGAGGGCGGGCCGGCGGACCGCCTCGACGGCGTCACGCAGGCACAGGGCGACGCCGATGGTGGCGCGCAGCACGGAGGGCCGTACGCTCTGGGCGGTCTCGGTGGCCAGGACCAGCAGGCAGCCCGCCGCCTGTTCGACCACGGAGACCGGGAGGGTGCAGTCGCCGTCGGCGGCCGCGCGGAACGCCTTCAGCGGGACCCCCGCTCCGTCAACCGTCCGCCGGGCGGCCTGTTCCAGGTACGGGACGGCCTGTTCGCAGAGTGTGGCGGGCAGGGTGAGGGTGCGCTGGAACGATGAACTGGTCATATTCACAGTGGTCCCACGGCGTGCCGTGCCCGCATCGGGCTGAGCGGGTTTTTCACCGTCCCGCGTGAGCGTCCGCCACGCCCACGCCGGGCTCGTACGCTGGGCGGGCCGCCGACCGCCGACCCCCAGCCGAGGAGGCCGCAGATGCCCCTGTCGTTCCCCGCGTCCGGCGACGAGACCCCCGCCGCCGTGGCGGCGCGGCTCACCGGCCGGGCGGTGACCGGAGTCCGTCCGCTGTCGGGCTCGCTCGCCGAGGCCGCCCTGGACGACGGCCGCACGGTGGTGGTGAAACGTGCCGAGGAGGCGGAGGCGGCGCGTGCCGAGGCGGCCGGGCTGCGCTGGCTGGCGGAGGCCGGCACGCCTCCGGTGCCGCGGGTGCACGGCCGGGAGGGGGCGTGGCTGGTCCTCGACCGGGTGACGGAGGGGCGCCCGGACCGGGATGCGGCGCTGCGGTTCGGGCGCGAACTGGCCGGCCTGCACGCCGCCGGCGCGCCCGCGTTCGGGGCGCCGCCGCCGGGCGGTCCTGTGGAGGCGTTCATCGGGCTCGCCCCGATGCGCAACGTCACGGGCGACGACTGGCCGGCCTGGTACGCGGAGCACCGTGTGTTGCCGTATCTGCGCCGGGCGGTCGACGCGGGCACGATGGACGCCGACGAGGCGGCGGTGGTCGAGCGGGTCTGCGCGCGGCTGCCGGAGCTGGCGGGGCCCGCCGAGCCGCCCGCGCGGCTGCACGGCGACCTGTGGAGCGGCAACGTGCTGTGGGGCGCGGACGGCAGGGTCCATGTGATCGACCCGGCCGCGCACGGCGGGCACCGGGAGACCGATCTGGCGATGCTGGCGCTGTTCGGCTGCCCGCTGCTGGACGCCGTCCTGGAGGGCTACCAGGAGGTGGCGCCGCTCGCCGAGGGGTGGCGGGAACGCGTCGGCGTGCACCAGCTGTTCCCCCTGCTGGTGCACGCCGTGCTGTTCGGCCGGGGCTACGCCGGGCAGGCGCTCGCCGCGGCCCGGTCCGCGCTCGCCCTCTGACCCGTCAGCGGGTCACCACGTGCCGCTCGTCCGGCACACAGTGCGTCATGGTGAGCCCCGTCACGTCGCGCGGCGGGTTGTCGCCGAGGTTGGCGAGCCGCTTGCGGTCCTCCTCGGTGAGGGTCTGGCCCTCCAGCGGCTCCAGGTGGGCGACGTCCTCCGGCACGATGCCGAGGCCCTCGCCGACCCGGCGGCCGAGATCGTTCTCGACGAGCAGGAAGTGCCACACCATGCGCTCCTGCACCGGGCGGTCGCACTGCGACAGCAGGTCGGTGAAGTTCTTCACCAGGTCGTCGCGCTCCCAGTCCTCCAGGAGCATGTAGCGCTGACCGGCCTGGAGGTAGTCGTTGGTGCGCTCGATCCGCTTGCGGGTGAGCCGGCCGCGGATCTCCGGGCCCTGCTCGTCGTGCGTCGGGTAGTGGGCCTCCCGCAGACCGCCCATGACGGACGGCTCGTAGTTGATGTGGGAGTTGTCCCCGCCGTCCACGTGGTAGGCCATCTGGCCGTCGCGCTGGTTGGTGCGCACCTGCGCGCTCTTGGGCTGGTTGACCGGCAGCTGAAGGTAGTTGGGGCCGACCCGGTAGCGCTGGGTGTCGCTGTAGGAGAAGGTCCGGCCGACGAGCATCTTGTCGTCGGAGAAGTCCAGGCCGTCGACGAGGACGCCGGTGCCGAAGGAGATCTGCTCGTTCTCGGCGAAGAAGTTGGCCGGCATCCGGTTGAGCACCATCTTGCCGACGGGCTTCGGCGGGAAGTCCTGCTCGGGCCAGGTCTTGGTGTCGTCCAGCGGGTCGAAATCCAGCTCCGGGTGCTCGTGGTCGTCCATCATCTGGACGAGCAGCTCCCACTCCGGGTGGTCGCCGCGCTCGACGGCCTCGTAGAGGTCCTTGGTGGCGTGGCCGAGGCCCTGCGCCTGGACGTTGGCGGCGTCCTCCTCGGTCATGGAGCGCACGCCCTGCTTGGGCATCCAGTGGTACTTGACCAGCTTGGTGTTGCCCTCGGCGTCGACCCACTTGTAGGTGTTCACGCCGAAGCCCTGCATGTGGCGGTAGTCCGCGGGGATGCCGCGCGGGCTGAACAGGTTGACCAGCATGTGCATCGACTCGGGCGCCTGCGACATGAAGTCGAAGATGCGGCGCGGCTGCTGCTCGAAGGTGACCGGGTCGGGCTTGAGGGCGTGGATGACGTCGGGGAACTTGATGGCGTCGCGGATGAAGAAGACGCCGAGGTTGTTGCCGACGAGGTCCCAGTTGCCGTCCTCGGTGTAGAACTTCACGGCGAATCCGCGCGGGTCGCGGGCGGCCTCGGAGGAGTCGCGTCCGCCGATGACGGTGGAGAAGCGGACGGCGAGGTCGGTGCGCTTGCCGGCCTCCTGGAACAGCTTGGCGCGCGTGTAGCGGGAGACCGGCTCGTCGCCCCATGTGCCGTAGGCCTCGAAGTAGCCGTACGCGGTGACGCCGCGGGCGTGGACGACGCGCTCGGGGATGCGCTCCCGGTCGAAGTGGCTGATCTTCTCGAGGAACTGGTAGTTCTCCAGCGTGGCCGGGCCGCGGGAGCCGACGGTGCGCTGGTTCTGGTTGTCGTAGACCGGGTGGCCCTGCCGGTTGGTGAGTACCTTGCGGTCGTCGCCGGTAGCGGGGCCCTGACTCGAGGTGTCCGTCATGATTCGCTGGGCTCCTTGCGCTGCTGCTTGCGGCGGTGACGGGCCGGGGCGTGGCGGCTCCGGGCCGTCGGCCGGTTCCTGGCGGGCGGCTCGGGTACCCGGGGCCGCGGCGTCATGCACGCGTTCGCGGCCCGTTCACGGCGAAGGCCGGGCGTGCGGGCGCCCGGCCTTCGGTCGCATCCGTCGGCGGCGTGCGTACGTGGCCCATGCTGCCCCTGATCACCACGCACGGCGACCGGAGGGAAACGGAACGTGAGGGCCGCCCCTACGGGCGGGCGAGGAAGCGGTCCAGGACCGCGGTGAGCTCGGCGGGCCGCTCGAGGGGCAGTTCGTGCCCGGCGTCCAGGACGCGGATCTCGGCGTCCGGGTAGCCCTTGGCCAGGCGCAGCATCTGCCGTACGGGGAGCTGGACGTCGTGGTAGCCGTGCACCATCAGGGTCGGCGCCTGGATCTCGCCGGCCCGGTCGAGGACGTCGAAGGCGCGCATCGCCGCGTAGAGGGTCATGACCACCTCGCGGGGCGTGGACGCCGAGGCGCGAATGTACTTCTGGACCTCGTCGCGGGGGTGGCCGGGCCCGAAGGCGCGCCGGATGTTGGCGGCGACGAACAGCTTGAACGGCACCAGCGTGGACGCGCCCATCAGCAGCCCGCGTGCCCGGCTGTACGTCATGCGGCCGATGGAGTTGACCAGCACCAGGCGCTCCACCCGTCCGGGGTGGGTGAGCGCGAGGGTCTGGGCGGTCATGCCGCCCATGGAGTGGCCGACGGGGACGAAGCGGTCGACGCCGAGGTGGTCGAGGAGGGCGACGACGTCCGCGGCGAGGGCGTCGACGGTCGGCACGCCCGCGCCGGTGCTCTCGCCGTGGCCGCGCAGGTCGAGGCGGACGACCCGGCGGTGCGGGGAGAAGTGCGCGACCTGGTGGTCCCAGCGGTGCCGGTCGGCGGTCCATCCGTGGATGAGGACGAGGGGTGTGTCCGCGCCGTCGCGGGGGCCTTCGTCGTCGTAGGCCAGTGCGGCGCCGTCGACCGTGAACCGCGCCATGAGGGCCTCGCCTTCCGGATAGCTGCCGTTACCGGTCAGTAGGGTAGCGGCGGGCGGGCCCGTGGGACAGCGGGCGGCGGCGGAAAGGTGGGTGCGGGCACGACAAAGGGGCGGGAGCGCGACCGGTCCCCCGTTCCGGTCGTGCCCCGCCGTGGCTCGAAACTATGCAAGCGGAGGCTTGTCTGTGTACCGCGCCGGTGCCCGCTGCACGGGTCCACGGCACTCACCTGTGCACAGGTGAGTCCGAATCGCCCGGTTCACTCCCCAGCGATGCGCGGCTGCTCCAGGTCGCCGACGGCCACATGGGCCAGGGCGACCTCGTAGAGATCGGTCCCGGCGGCCAGGAGCTGACGTTCCAGGACCGGTTCCGCGCTGCGGACGTGCTCGCGCACGGTCTGGGCGTGCACGCCGAGGGTCTGCGCCGCCCGCTCGGCGTTGGCGCCCTCGGCGATCCAGGTGCGCAGGGTGCGGCGCACGTTGCGCGGGTCGGGGTCGAGGCGGCCCAGAAGGTCCCGCGCCCAGGAGGCGACGGCCGGTCCCGACAGCAGTTCGGCCAGGCGGCGCGCGCTCGCGGCGGAGTCGGCGGGCCCCTGGCCGTCCAGCAGGTTGATCTGGGTGTGCAGCGCCAGATGGACGACGGCCCGCACGGTCACGTCGGCGAAGTCGACGCCGAGCATGGACTCCACGCGGTCCATGCGGGCGCGCACGGTGTTGCGGCTGACGCCGAGGATCTTGGCGGTGGCGACGGCGGTGAACTCCAGGCCGAGCCGGGTGGTGGCGAGCAGTTCGGCGCGGGTGTGGTGGGGCAGGGCGTCGAGCGGGCGCAGCACCCGTGCCGCCCAGGTGCGCAGCGCCGCGGGGTCCATCAGCCGCTCGGGGTGGGTGCGCTCGGCGTACACCGCCGTCTTGTCCGGCCGGAACCGGGCCACGGCCAGCGCGCTGACGGCCTGTCCGTAGGCGGTGGCGGTGCGCGCGAGGCTCTGCCAGACGCTGCCGCCGACGAGGGTGTCGGGGTGACGCTCCACCACGGAGCGCAGGTCGGCGGCGGTGGTCTCGCGCGGGCTGAGGACGATCACATGGCCGTCGACGGCCGGGCAGCGCACCACCAGGGCCTCGTCACGGGTGCGTTCGATGCACTCGGCGGCCAGCAGGTCGCGTACGGACGGGTCGGACTCCAGGACGTAGACGCAGGCGGTCTCGGCGTCCAGCAGGCCCGGCCAGAGTCCGGCGGCGACCCGGCGCGCGGAGACGGTGTCCTCGACCATCAGCAGCTGGAGGATCGCCAGCCGCAGGTCGGCCGTGGCCCGCCGCAGCCGGACGCCGGCCGCCTGCGTCTCGTGGGCGGTGAGCAGCAGCTCGATCACCTGTGCGGTGTGCGTGACGATGTCCGAGGCGCGCCGGTCGAAGGGGGCGCCGCGGGAGACGGCCAGCACGCAGGCGCCCGTGGGGTGTCCGATGCGCACCAGCCGCAGATGGCGTCCGTCCCCGTCCCACGCGGCGGACGCGATCCGTCCGGAGGCGACGTCCGCGGCGAGCGCCTCGTCCAGGGGCAGCGGCGTCCCGGCGAGCAGGTCGCCCGCGCCGTCCCTGAGGGCCACCTCCGCGCCCACCGCGCCGGCCAGCCAGTCCACGACCCGGCGGACGTCACGCCCGGCCGGCCGCAGGTGCTCCAGCAGTTCACGCGCCCAGCCCGGACGCCCCGCCGCCTCCGTCGCCGTCCCCAGTGCCGTGTCCTTTCCGCCCGTCACCTCGGCCTTCCCCTCGTCTCTCGCCCTGCGGCCCGGACGGGGGACGTTACCCCACGGTCCGGCGCGTCTCACTCCGGCGCGACGGGGCGTTCCCGTCCCCTGCGGGTGACGCGGGGGCGGTGTGCCGCGGCGCGGGGCGCGGGCGGCATAAGCTCGGTGAATGGCCAAGTACTTCGACGTGCACCCCGACAACCCCCAGCCGCGCACCATCGGCCAGATCGCCGCCGCCATCCGCGACGACGCGCTGATCGCGTACCCCACGGACTCCTGCTACGCGCTCGGCTGCCGTCTGGGCAGCCGCACCGGCATCGAGCGGATCCGCACCATCCGCAAGCTGGACGACCGGCACCACTTCACTTTGATGTGCCGCGACTTCGCCCAGCTCGGCCAGTTCGTGCGGATCGACAACGACGTCTTCCGCGCGGTGAAGGCGTCCACGCCGGGCCGCTACACGTTCATCCTGCCCGCGACCAAGGAGGTGCCGCGCATGCTGCAGCACCCCAAGAAGAAGACCGTCGGCGTGCGCATCCCCGACCATGTGGTCACCCAGGCGCTGCTGGAGGAGCTGGGCGAGCCGCTGCTGTCCAGCACCCTGCTGCTGCCCGGCGAGGACGAGCCGATGACCCAGGGCTGGGAGATCAAGGACCGGCTCGACCACGAGGTGGACGCGGTCCTCGACTCCGGCGACTGCGGCACCGAGCCGACCACGGTGATCGACTTCTCCGGCGGCGAGCCGGAGATCGTACGGGTGGGCGCGGGCGACGTCTCGCGCTTCGAGTGACGGACGCACAAAAGCTTCGGGTGACGGGAGGTTCGAGTGACGGAGGACGGCGCGACATGACGGACGTGCGGGGGGCCGAGGTGCGTGTGCGCACGGAGGACGGGGCGGCGGACGCGTATCTGGCGCGCCCGGCGGACGGCGCGCCCCGGCCGGCGGTGCTGGTCTTCACCGACGCCTTCGGGTTGCGCCCGGCGGTGCGGGATGCCGCCGACCGGGTGGCTCGGGCCGGGTACACGGTGCTGGTGCCGAACCTCTTCCACCGGCGCGGTCCCGCCCCGGTGGTGGAGCTGCCCGCCTTCATCGACGCCGAGGCGCGCGGTGAGCTGTTCGCCCGGCTCCGTCCGGCGCTGCGGGAGCTGACGCCCCGACGGGCGACGGCCGACGCGGGCGCGTATCTGCGGTGGCTCGCGGAGCGGCCGGAGGCGGCGGACGGGCCGGTCGCGCTGACCGGCTACTGCATGGGCGCGGGCCTGGCGCTGCGCGCGGCCGGCGCCTTCCCGGACCGGGTGGCGGCGGTGGCCGGGTTCCACGGCGGGCGGCTGGCGACGGACGACCCCGACAGCCCGCACCTGGCGGCGCCGAGGATCACCGCCGAGGTGTATCTCGGGCACGCCGACGAGGACCCGTCGCTGCCGCCGGAGCAGATCGAGCGGCTGGAGGGGGCCCTGACGGACGCGGGCGTCCGGCACCGCTGCGAGGTGTACCCGGGGGCCGCGCACGGCTTCACCCAGCCCGACACGGCGTCGTACGACGAGAAGGCCGACGAACGCCACCAGGCGGCGCTGCTGGACCTGTTGGAGCGCACCTTCCCGCCCGGCGCGTCAACATGACGGCACAGCCGCCGGGTTGACGCGCGCCCCCGCCCACCGCCCGTACGGGACACCGTTGTTACGGTGCACGCGTGTCCGAATCCTCACGCGACACCGCCGAGGGCGCCGGCTGGGGCGCCTCCGTACGCGGTGAGTACATACGGCTGGTGCCGCGCCAGGCCGAGAAGATCTCCTGGCTGGACCCGAGGCATCTGTGGGCCGCCCGCAACGGCGTCCTGGCCTCCTGGTTCGGCGACCCCACCGGGGAGGTCAGGTCGCGCTGGGCGGCCCGGCGGGCGGCGGCCGGGGCTCCGGCCGACCGCGTGATCCGCCGCGACGACCCGGACCGCTTCTCGTTCCTGGTGATCGGGGACACCGGCGAGGGCGGCGAGCCCCAGTACGCCGTCGTGCCCGGCCTGTTGAAGGAGGGCCGGGACACCGCGTTCGCCGTGCTCGCCAGCGACGTCATCTACCCGGTGGGCAGCGCCGGCGACTACGGACCCAAGTTCTTCCGCCCGTACCAGGACTACCAGGCGCCGGTCTACGCGATACCCGGCAACCACGACTGGTACGAGGACCTGTCCGGCTTCATGCGGGTCTTCTGCGACGAGACGGAGCCCCTGCCGCCCGCCCCGGCGCCGCGCCCCCTCACCCGCGCCTGGCTGCGGTCCCTGCTGTGGCACCGGCCCCGCCCCGGCGACGGCGCACACCTCGACGAGGCACGGAAGCTGCGCTCCTCCCCCGCCCAGCAGGCGGTGCAGCCGGGCCCGTACTGGGCGATCGACGCCGGGCCGCTGCGGATCGTCGGCATCGACACCGGGCTGCTCGGCACGCTCGACGCCGAACAGGGCGCGTGGCTGCGTGAGGTGTCGCGCGACCCGCGCCCGAAGATCCTGGTGACCGGCTCGCCGCTGTACGTGGACGGCGAGCACCACCCGTGCCCGATCGAGGGCGGCGGCACCGTCGACGACATCGTCCGCGACCCCGCCCACCGGTACGTGGCCGCGATCGGCGGCGACATCCACAACTACCAGCGCTACCCGGTGCGTCTGGACGACGGCCGCACCCTGCAGTACGTGGTGGCGGGCGGCGGCGGGGCGTTCACGCACGCCACCCACACCATCCCCCGGGTGGACGTCGCCGGGGTCACCGAGGCGGACTTCCGCTGCTACCCGCTGCGCGGCGACTCCCTCGCCTTCTACAGCGGACTGTACGGGCGGCGGACGCGGCTGCGCCGGTTCTTCTCGCTGACCGAGGCGGAGGCGGCCGCGGTGATCGCCGAACGGCTGGGCATCGGGCCGACCCGGGTTGCGGGCGCGCCGGCCCGGGTGACCCGCCGGATGCGGCTGGTCGCGGGGCTGCTCGGCACCGGACGCCGGCCGGACCGGGGGAAGCGGTTCCGGCTGCCGGTGCGCAAGGCGTACCAGTCGCTGCTCTCACCCGGTTCGGCCACGTACCACCCGCCGTTCTTCAAGTCCTTCCTGCGGATCGACGTGACGCCCGAGGCGCTGCGGCTGCGCTGCTTCGCGGCGACCGGGCAGCGGGCGCAGGAGGTCTCCCCGCCCGTGGAGGACGAGGTGACCGTCCCGCTGAGCTGAGGGCGGCTACCAGCGTCCCGGCCCGGGGCCGGTGAGGGGCCGGGAGGGCGCGCCGTCCACGCCGCCGGGGACGTCCCCGGCGAGCATCACGCGGTGCGTGATCCGCGGGTGGTCGAGGAGGGCCGTGCCGGCGGGGCGAGGTGGATGGTGGCACGGTTGTCCCGGAACGCCACGGCGCCGGGCTCCCGGCGCAGCCGCACGGTGTACTCGGGGCGCGTGGCCCTGCTCCAGCAGCATGTCCAGGATCGCCCGGCTCTCGGTCCGGCCCGACGCGGCTGTCCGTCGTATGCGCCCCACTCCGTCGCTCGTCCCCGGCGGCCCCGGACGAACCGGCTCCCGGAAGATCGTGGCAGGGGAAGCGGGACCTGGCGACAGGGCGCCGGGCCCGTCCGGTTGATCACCTCCCCCGTCGTGACGGACGCTGGGAGGACGACACCGCGACCGGAGGGCCCTCCCGTGACGAGCATCCCGCAGCACACCCTCAACGACGGCACGACGATCCCGGCCATCGGCCTGGGCACCTGGCCGATGGACGACGCCGAGGCGGAACGGGCGGTGACGACGGCCCTGCACGCCGGGTACCGCCTGATCGACACGGCCGCCAACTACCGTAACGAGACCGGCGTGGGCCGTGCCGTGGCCGGCGCAGGCGTCCCGCGCGAGGAGATCGTCGTGACGACGAAGCTCCCCGGCCGCCACCACGGCTACGAGGAGGCCCTCGCCTCCTTCGAGGAGTCCCGCGCCCGGCTCGGCCTGGACCACGTCGACCTGTACCTCATCCACTGGCCGCTCCCCCGCGTCGACAAGTACGTCGACTCCTGGAAGGCCATGATCAAGCTCCGGGAGGACGGCCTGGTCCGCTCGATCGGCGTCTCCAACTTCACGCCCGCCCACGTCGAACGGCTGGAGAAGGAGACCGGGGTGCTGCCCTCGGTCAACCAGGTCGAGCTGCACCCGTTCTTCCCGCAGGAGGAGCTGCGCGCCCACCACGCGGACAAGGGCGTGCTCGTCGAGAGCTGGAGCCCGCTGGGCCGCGGTTCGCAGCTGCTGGACGACCTCGCGGTGGCCGCCGTGGCCGACGCGCACGGCGTCACCCCGGCGCAGGCGGTGCTGCGCTGGCACGTCCAGCTGGGCGCGGTGCCGGTGCCGAAGTCGTCCGACCCCGAACGGCAGCGCGCCAACCTGGACGTGTTCGGCTTCGAACTGGACGACGCCCAGATGCGGACACTTTCCGACCGGGCGCACCGGCGGATCGGCGGGGACCCGGAGGTGCACGAGGAGTTCTGACCGGGTACCCGGGAGCCGCCCGTACGGAAGGCGGACGGGCCCGGCGGAGGGAGCGGTGCGGTGGGCGGAAAGGGCCGGCTGCGGGACTATCACGGCAAGCGGCACTTCGACCGGACGGCGGAGCCGCGCGGCGACGGGCGGGAGGCGCGGGAAGAGCGGGACGCCCTGCCCCGGTTCGTCGTGCAGATCCACGACGCCCGCCGGATGCACTTCGACTTCCGGCTCCAGGTGGGCGACGTGCTGAAGTCGTGGTCGGTGCCCAAGGGCCCGCCCGCCGACCCGCGCGACGAACGGCTGGCCGTGCCGACGGAGGACCACCCGCTGGAGTACGAGGAGTTCGAGGGCGTCATCCCGCGCGGCGAGTACGGCGGCGGCACGGTGATCGTCTGGGACCACGGCACATACGAGCCGTTGAGCCACGACCGCCGGGGCCGGCCCGTGGACTTCGCGGAGTCGCTGGAGCGCGGGCACGCCACGTTCCGGCTGCACGGCCGGAAGCTGCGCGGCGAGTACGCCCTCACCCGCTTCCGCGACGCGGACGACGGCGAGGAGGCGTGGCTGCTGGTGCGGGCGGCCAAGGGCGGCTCCGGCGGCCGGGGCGCGCCCGACCCGCGCCGGGCCCGCTCCGCCCGTACGGGCCGCACGCTCGCGCAAGTCGCGCGGGAGGGCGGCTGATCGCCCGGGCGCGGGAGGTCGGCCGGGAGGGGGCTGAACCGGCAGACGCGGGAGATCGGCCGGAAGGGGGCTGAACCGCCGGAGGCGGGAGATCGGCCGGAAGGGGGCTGAACCCCCGGGGGCGGGAGGTCGGCCGGGGAGGCGGCTGAACCGCCCGGGCGCGAGGGTCAGCGGCGTGGGAGGGCCTGTTCCGCCCAGATGGTCTTGCCGCCGTCCGCCTGCCTGCACCCCCAGCGCTGGGTGAGCTGGGCGACCAGCAGCAGCCCCCGGCCGCCCTCGTCGAAGGCGTGCGCCCGGCGCAGATGGGGCGAGGTGGAACTGGAGTCGGTCACCTCGCAGATGAGGGTGCGGTCGCGGATCAGCCTCACCCGGATCGGGGGCTCCCCGTAGCGGATGGCGTTGGTGACCAGCTCGCTGACCACCAGCTCGGTGACGAACGAGATGTCGTCCAGGCCCCAGGCGGACAGCAGGTCGAGCGCCCACTTGCGGACAACGGCGACCTCCCCGGGGTCCTTTGCCACGTCCCGCGCGGCGACCTGCCCGGCGCCCAGGGCGCGGGTGCGGGCGAGCAGCAGGGCGACGTCGTCGCCGGGCTCCTCGGGCAGCACCTGCTTGAGCACGACGTCGCACAGGGCGTCCAGCGACTCCGTGGGCACGGTCAGGGCGCGGCACAGCTCCTGGGTGGCGTGGTCGACGTCCCGGCCGCGGCCGTCGACGAGCCCGTCGGTGTAGAAGGCGACCACACAGCCCTCGGGCAGCTCCAGCTCGGTCGCCTCGAACGGCATGCCGCCGACGCCCAGCGGCGGTCCCGCGTTCAGCGGCACGAGCCGGCAGGTGCCGTCGGGCAGCAGCAGGGCGGGCGGGGGGTGTCCGGCGGCGGACACCGTGAGCAGGCGGGAGACGGGATCGTAGACGGCGTACAGGCAGGTGGCGCCGAGCTCCGGGACGTCGACGCGGTCGTCGGCGCTGAGGTGGGTGACCAGGTCGTCGAG
>Ga0164243_10006614_pt1 | contig 17504 bp, 12 predicted proteins | sample OricompcompostOP_FD_108781 | JGI IMG/M metagenome (GOLD analysis project Ga0164243, IMG submission 108781) | Organic Plus compost microbial communities from Emeryville, California, USA - Original compost - Organic plus compost (OP) | ecosystem: Engineered > Solid waste > Mixed feedstock >... | reverse complement strand
GGCATCGTCGAGCCAGAAGTCCCCGCTTTCGGCAATCGCGTTGGCGAGGTCGGAAAAGCTCGCGGTGCCCTTGTCCGCGGCCACCACGAAATACGGATCGCTTCCGTCGCGGATCACCACCTTCGGCGGGTGGACGATCTTCTCTTTCACGATGTTGTCGGTAAGCGAGAGCAGGCTGCGGATGAAGATCGCGTAGCTTTCCTTCCCTTCGGCCGCCCATGCCTCGCGGTCCTGCCGCGGGTCCGGCAGGCGCTTGGGATAGAATCCGCCCTTCGCACCCGTCGGTACGATCACTGCGTTCTTGACCCGCTGAGCCTTCATCAGGCCGAGCACCTCGGTGCGGAAGTCGTCGCGCCGGTCGGACCAGCGAATGCCGCCCCGCGCGACCGGCCCGGCGCGCAGGTGGATGCCTTCGACGCGGCTCGAATAGACGAATACCTCCCGCCACGGCACCGGCTTCGGCAAGCCCGGAACCAGGGAGGAATCAAGCTTGAACGCCAGCGCCTCCTCGCCCGCCGGAGAGAACAGGTTCGTCCTAACGATCGCCTCGATCACGGCATGATAGAGGCGCAGCAGGCGGTCATCGTTGATTGCCGCCACGCCGGCCAGGCCTTCGCGAATGGCGGTTTGCGCGTCGTTCTCGGCCTTTGCCCGATCGCCGGTGAACTGCGGATCGTGCCGCGTCTCGAAAAGGGCGATAAGCCCGCGCGTGACGGTGGGTGCGCGGTCAAGCGCGTCGACCACCGTGTGGATCGTGTAGCTGATCCCTGCCTGGCGCAGATAGCGGTATAAGGCCCGCATCAAATTCGCCTCGCGGGCGGAAAGCGCGCTGCCGATGATCAGACGGTTGAAGACGTCGTTTTCCGCCGTGCCGTTCAGGACCGCGGAGATCGCCTCCTCGATGGCGTCCTTTCGTTCGAGCAGCCGCTCCGCGCCGTCGCCTTCGGCCAGGGCCAGGGTGAAATCATGGATGAGGGCCAAGGCGCCGTCATCAAGAGCGGTGGGAACCTCGGCCAGCACGCGGAACCCGAAATTCTCCAGCGCCGGGACCGCATCGGAAAGCGGCAGCGATCCGCCCATCTGATAAACCTTGAGCCGCAGCCGGTTCGGCTCGTCTTCGGCGAGGCGGGAAAGCCTCGCGCCCCGGCCAAGCGGCGCCGACGGATCACCCGTCTGCAGCGTGCGCAGCCGCAGGATGTCTCTCGCGGCCTCCGCCGGACCATATTCCGCGTGATAGGAGAGCGGGAACGTCTCTGCGAAACGTGCGGCAAGAGCCGCCGCACGCGGAGGATCCAGATATTCGGCCAGTTCGCTTTCGACCGCTTCCGGCCAGCCGCGCAGCAATGCCTGGAGCTGCGCGTCGAGCTGGCTTTCATTGACCTGAGCAGCACGCTCGCCTCGAATGTCGATCATGAACCGCAGCAGCGCGAGCTTGCCGCCTTCCACCTGCAGGCTCCAATCGATCACCTCGCCCTTCGTGCCCTGTTCGAGCAGGGTCTGGATGTGGAGGCGGATCGAGGTGGACAGCATGTCTCGCGGCAGCCACACAAAGGCGAAGAGGTGGCGTTCGAGAGGCGCCTCCACCAGCATGAGGCGCGGGCGGGGCCGCTCGGCAAGCGACATCATCATGGTCGCGGCACGCTCTATCTCCGGATCGCTGAAAGCTATCATGAGATCGTGCGGAAGCGCGGTCATCGCGTGGGCCAGTGCCCGGCCGCCATGGCTGTCCGGCTCGTAGTCCAGCCGGTCCATCAATCTCGCCATCTGCGCGCGCAGGCGCGGAACCGTTTCCGGCGGAGCATTGAGCGCGGCGCTGGTCCAGATGCCGGCATGGATCGAAAGCGCGGTGAGCCTACCCTTCTCGACCAGCGGCACGATGAAGAGATCCAGCGGAACCCGGCGGTGGACCTGCGAAAGCCGGTTCGCCTTGATGATCAGCGGACTGCGACCCTTGCCGTTTTGGCCGTAGGAATCGAACCAGGCGAAGGCGCGGTCATAGGTCTGATCGGCCAGCAGATCGCGTGCGCTCTTGCGGCAGATCCCCAGGCGGTTGCTCTGGCTCCCGTCGCGGCGGCGGGTCACGTGGCCCAATTGCGTCAGCAGACCGCTGCCGAGCCAGCGCAGCAACGCGGCGCCTTCCGCTTCCGGCACGCGGTCCGCATCGCTCGTGATCCATTCGCGCATCCGCGGCCAGTCCTCGACCGCGGCGCGCACGTCGGCCAAGGTGGCATTGAGCGCGGAAATCAGCGCCCGCCTTTGCCGGGCATCGAGGCGCGCGGTTTCGAGGTAGATCATCGATTCGTGCTTTTCGCCCGCGGCGTCCCCTTCGGGCAGGGCGACAAGTTGCCCTTCCGCATCCCGCCGCACGGCCAGCACCGGGTGCAGCAGCCGGTCGATCGCCAGCCCGTGCTCGGCAATCGTGCCGGCCACCGAATCGACCAGAAACGGCATGTCATCGTTGATGATCGCGATGGCGAGGTAGCGACGGCCGTCCAGCACCGACCGGATCGCGATCGCGGGCTCATCCCGCTTGCGCCGGCATGCCGTGTCGAGCAAAAACTCGGCCGCTTGGTTCAGCTGCTCTTCGGAGCAGGGGATATCCCCTGGCAGCAAGGAGGCCTTCATCTGGCGCATCAGGGCGCCGGCAAGCCTGGTGCAGTCGAGCGTCGGCGCTTGGCGGGGCGCTTTCGCTTTTGCTTCGGATTGGCGCTTCGGCTTTGCAGCCATCGGATCACTCCCCAGCTTGCCCGCAGCTCCGGCGAAACGGCGCTTGCGAAATATTCTTGCATGGCGGCGTATCAATCAATCTCACCCTACGCCTCCTGCATAAGCCCTTCAACCGGGGCACTCTTCACGCGGCCGCTCGTGTGCTGCAAGGTTCAGCCCGCGCGCATCGCTTCCATGATCAGTTCGAGCGAACGGCAGCGCGCATCCGGATCGTAGACCGCGCCGGAAATGATGATCTCGTCCACCGCCGTCCGTTCGACGAAGCGTGCGATCTTCTCGCGCACCGTTGCCGGGCTGCCGATCGCTCGCGCGGGATCCATGCGTTCGAGCAGAGCGAGCTCGGAGGGCGAGAGGCTCGCGCGGTAATCCTGCACGGGTGGCGGCAGCTTGCCGGGATGGCCGGTGCGCAGGCGAACGAAGGATTGCTCCATCGAGGATGCAAGCAGCCGCGCTTCTGCATCCGTCTCCCCCGCGATCACTCCCATGCCCGCCATCGCATAGGGCTTCTCCAGTGCGGCTGAGGGAGTGAAGTCGCGGCGATAGAGCGCCAGCGCCTCGTCCAGCAGGTCGGGCGCGAAATGGCTCGCGAACGCATAAGGCATGCCGAGTTTTGCCGCGAGCTGGGCGCCGAACAGGCTCGATCCCAGCATCCACAGCTCCACCTGCGCGCCGTGCCCAGGCGTCGCGACGATCGGCAGCTCGATATCGCCGGTCAGCAGGGCGCGCAGCTCCATCACGTCCTGCGGGAAATACTCCGCCACCTGATGCAGGTTCTTGCGCAATGCCTGTGCCAGGATCGGCGCCGCGCCAGGCGCCCGCCCAAGCCCGAGGTCGATCCGCCCCGGGAAGAGCGCGTCGAGTGTGCCGAACTGCTCCGCAATCACGAAGGGGTTGTGGTTGGGCAGCATGATCCCGCCCGAGCCGATGCGGATAGTGCTGGTGGCATGGCCGACATGGGCGATCACCACGGATGCCGCCCCGCCCGCGACGCCTTCGGTGGCGTGGTGCTCCGCGATCCAGAAGCGCTTGTAGCCCGCCTTTTCCGCCGCTTGCGCGTAGCGGGCGGTATCGGCCATGGCTTCGGAAACGCCATGCCCTTCGCGGACCGGCACGAGGTCGAGAACGGAAAGCGGGATCATTGGCCTGTCATCTCCTCGTCAGTCGTGTTCTCGTCCGCCCCGCCCGCGCCAAGCTGATCGAGATAGGCGCGCGCTGCGTCCGCCTCCGGGCCTCCCTCGGCCGTCTCGATTACCGATTGCCAGCTCTTGCGCGCAGCATCGTCGCGGCCGGAAAGGGCAGCGATCAGGCCCGCTTCCAGTCCGATCGCCGGGTTGAGCGGTTCCAGCCCGGCGGCCGTTTCGATCTGCGCCTGGGCAGCGGCGAGGTCGCCGCCGCGGCGCGACAGCGTGGCCGACAGCAGCCAGCCAAAGGCGTTCTGCGGAGCGTCGCGCCGGGCATCCGCCAGCGCTTGCGCCGCCTCCTCCGTCCGGCCGAGCGCCACCAGCGCGCGTGAGCGGTCAATCTGGATCTCGCCCAGCGCAACCGTGTCATTGGCGGCCCGCGCATCCTCCGTGGCCAGCGCGAGATCCGCCAGCGCATCCTCGTGCCGTCCGTCGGCAAGCGCCGAATTGCCGGCCATTGCGGCGAGCCGCGAGCGCAGGATCCGGTTGTCCGCCATCGCCGCATCCCGCCCGGCCAGAAAGGCGCGCTCCGCCGCTTCCCAGCGCAGCAGCCTGGTATAGGCGATGCCGAGGCACTGATGGGGAAAGGCGAGGTCCGGCCCGGACGCTTCGCCGATCCAGGTGCTCGCGGTCACGATCGCGGTGGCGGGATCGGTCCGCGCCTGGTCGAGGCAGACGGTCAGCCTGTCCTGCTGCACTGTCGGCGGCGCATCGCGAGCAGGGTCATAGCCGCGCGGGTCCAGCCCCCTGGGATCGATCGGGGGCACGATGGCAGCCTGTGCGAGAAGCGGGAGAAGCGAGGAAAGGATCATGTGCGGCCTGAAGAGAAATGCGAACTGTCTGGGGCCGCCACCATGCGCAGCAGCAAATCGATGTCCTGATCGCGCGAAAGACGATGGTCCCCATCCTTGATCAGCACCACCTGCACATCGTCTGAATGCAGCTTTTCCGCGAGGCGCAGGGAAATCTCCCACGGAACGTCCTCGTCGCGCTGGCCGTGGAGCAGCCGCACCGGGCAGGTAAGAGCGATCTCGCCCTCCAACAGGCGCAGCGCCTGGCCGTCCGCCCAGAAGGCGGGATGCGTCGGCGTCGGCTCGGGGCCGTAGGGATTGTCCTCCCGGATCATCTCGCCATGGGCGAGCAGCGCCTTCTGCTCCTCGCTATAGCCCCAATCGGTGAAGTCGGGCGCGGCGGCGATGCCGATCAGCCCCGCCACCTGCGGCCCCAGCTCCAGCGCGCAAAGCAGCATCATCCACCCGCCCATGGAGGAGCCCAACAGAACCACCGGACCTTCCACCTCCGCCTCGATCAGCGCGAGTACTTCCTCGCGCCAGCGCGAGAGGGTTCCGTCCGCGAAATCTCCGGGGCTGGACCCGCAGCCCGAATAATCGAGCAGCAGGCAGGCGCGGCCATTTGCCTTCGCCCATTCGAACAGCGCGGCCGCCTTGCCGCCTTCCATGTCGGACATGTAGCCGGGCAGGAACACCAGCGTGGGGCCTGCTCCGTTCGTTTTGCGGAAGGCGATCCGCCGCCCGTCGGCCATCTGGTGAAAGCGTATCTCCATTGCAGGCCTATGTGAGGGGTCGGGGCGCAAGGGGCAAGGGAAGACCGGCGGCACAGCATCCATGATCCTTCCCTTCCTCGGGAGGATCTTAATGGCGGTGACTCGTTCACGCCCTTCTGGTAGAGAGCCGCGCATGACGCAGCGGCGTACAGGCACCACGACTACCACCACCCCGGATCTCCGGGGGCGGATGGTCGCGGCCTGACACGCCATCTGCCGCCCGGGTTCGGGCGGCTTGGCGTCAGCTTCCCGGACTCCTTGAAACCTCGCATGACGCCGCCCCTTCCGGTGTGCGCGCCCTTGTGCCATTGCGCGCCGGGCGAAAGACGAGAGAGTTCGATGAGCGAGTTGTTGAAGATCAGCCTTCCCGACGGTTCGGTGCGAGAGATGCCGCCGGGCTCCACTCCGGCCGATGTCGCGGCGGCGATCGGGCCAGGCCTCGCCAAGGCGGCGATTGCCGCTCGGGTGAACGGGGAACTGCGCGACATCACCCGCCCGTTCGAAGGGGATGCGCAGCTTGCCCTCGTCACCAGCCGTGACGAAGCGGACGCGCTGGAGCTTGCGCGGCACGATTATGCCCATGTGCTGGCCGAAGCCGTCCAGTCGCTGTTTCCCGGAACGCAGATCACTTTCGGCCCGGCGACCGAGGACGGCTTCTATTACGACGTGCTCGCCCCCCAAACGCGCGAGCCGTTCTCGATGGACGACCTTCCCGCAATCGAAGAGGAGATGCGGCGGATCATCCGCGCCGACAAGCCGCTGCGCCGCGAAGTCTGGACCCGGCAGGCGCTGATCGACAAGTGGACGGCGGAAGGCGAAACCTTCAAGGCCGAATGGGCGGCGGAGCTTCCTGAAAACGAGGAGCTGACGGTCTATTGGTCGGGCGACGACTGGCTCGACATGTGCCGCGGCCCGCACTTGCCCAGCACCGGCAAGCTCGATCCGGACGCTTTCAAGCTGATGCGTGTGGCCGGCGCCTATTGGCGCGGCGATCAGCGCAATGCACAGCTGACGCGCATCTACGGCACGGGCTGGCTGAACAAGAAGCAGCTCGATGCGCATCTCCACCGGCTGGAGGAAGCGGCGAAGCGCGATCACCGCAGGCTGGGGCAGGAGATGGACCTGTTCCACCTCCAGGCCGAAGCGCATGGATCGGTTTTCTGGCACCCAAGGGGTTATATCGTCTGGCGCGAGCTGGAGGCCTATATGCGCCGCGCCATCGATGGCGCCGGCTATCAGGAGGTCAAGACCCCGCAGGTGATGGATGCGCGCCAGTGGGAGCAGTCCGGCCATTGGGGCAAGTACCGCGAGAACATGTTCGTCATCCCCGACGAGGTTCCGAACACTGAGGACGAAGGCCCGATTGTTTCCGACGCCGCCGAATGGATGGCGCTCAAGCCGATGAACTGCCCGGCGCATGTCCTGATCTTCAAGCAGGGCATCAAGAGCTATCGCGACCTGCCGCTCAGGCTCTACGAGAATGGCTGCTGCCACCGCAACGAGCCGCATGGCGCGCTGCACGGGCTCATGCGCGTACGCCAGTTCACCCAAGACGATGCGCATATCTTCTGCCGCGAAGACCAGATCGTCGAGGAAGTACGGGCGTTCTGCGAATTGGCGGACCGCGTCTACAAGGATTTCGGCTTCTCCTATCAGATCAAGCTGGCGCTGCGGCCCGAGAATCGCTTCGGCAGCGATGAGCTGTGGGACCTCGCCGAGGCCGAGCTGCGCAACGCGGTCGAGAAGGCCGGCTTCGCCACTGACGAATATGGCTGGGGCGAGCTTCCGGGCGAGGGCGCCTTCTATGCCCCCAAGCTCGAATGGCATCTCACCGACGCGATCGGCCGCGTGTGGCAGGTCGGCACGATTCAGTCCGACCGGGTTCTGCCGGAGCGGCTTGATGCGGGCTATGTCGCCGAGGATGGCGAGAAGCATCGCCCGATCATGCTCCACCGCGCGATCTTCGGCAGCTATGAACGCTTCATCGGCATCCTGATCGAGCATTTCGCCGGCAGGCTGCCGCTGTGGCTTGCGCCGGTGCAGGCGGTGGTCGCCACCATCGTCTCCGATGCGGACGATTATGCCCGTGAAGTGGAAGAGAAGCTGAAGGCTGCGGGCATCCGCGTGGAAAGCGATCTTCGCAACGAGAAGATCAACTACAAGGTGCGCGAACATTCGCTGGCCAAGGTCCCGCACATGCTGGTGGTCGGCAAGCGCGAGGCGGAGGAAGGCACCGTCGCGCTGCGCACGCTGGGCGAGAAGGAGCAGCAGGTTCTCCCGCTCGATCAGGCGATCGCCTTGCTGAAGGAAGGCGCGACCCCGCCCGACCTGCGCTGATTCGCGGCGATGGAGCTGCTCGCCGGTTTCACCTTGCTGCAGATCGCGGTGGCCCTGGCGAGCGGACTTGCCGCTTCATTCGTGCGTGGGCTCGCCGGGTTCGGGATGGCAATCCTGCTGGTGCCGGTGCTCGCGCTGGCCGTCACGCCCGTGGAGGCGGTGCTGGTGACCAACGCCATCTCGCTGCTGCTCGGCCTCAGCGAGTTCAGGCGCCTGCAACAGGATGCGGAGCCTTCCGCATGGATCATCGCCGGGCTGATCTTCCTTGCGACGCTGCCGGGGATGGCGGTGCTGTCCGTGACGCCTGCACCGCTTGCCCGGCTGCTGATCGCGCTGGTCGCGCTGTCCGCCTTTGCCGCCATCCTGCTCCCGTCACGCCCTGCGGACCTTCCGAGCAAGGCGACCACCACGCTGACCGGTCTTTCGAGCGGCTTCCTGACCGGGTTCGCGGGAATGCCCGGCCCGCCCGTGGTCCCCTATTACGTCGGGCGGGCGATTCCGCGGGCCACCGCCAAGGCGTCGATGATCCTGATCTTCACCTTCGCATCTGCCGCCGGGTTGGCCTCCGGGGCGCTCCTCGGCGAACTGCACTGGCGCCAGATTGCTTTGGGCGGCCTGCTCCTTCCCGCGGTGCTGCTCGGCAACTGGCTTGGCAGTCTGGCATTCGGCCGGGTCGGCGATGCCGCGTGGCGGGTTTTCGTGGGCGTGGTGGTGGCAGCAGCGGCCATCGCCGCGCTGGTCAAGCTGCTAGGTCCGGGGTGACACAAAGAGCCTCGGTCATGCTGAACGCGCTTCAGCGTCCATGTCTCCCGCAAGCCGCCCCTGGATCCAGGCGATGGACCCTGAACCAGGTTCAGGGTGACGTTTCGCGCGCGCCGGACGATTTTCGCGCTGAGAACCGCCTGAAAGCCGAAAAAATTGCGGGTTAGAAGCTTGGCAGCGCTGCGCCTGCGGCGATCAGCGCCAAGGCGCAGCCGCACACGACCAGCGTGCGGGCGATCGGCAGCGGATCGAAGGATGCGCGGCGCGAAAAGGCGGTAAGCTGTGCCATGGCTGCGATGATGCGCTCGTGAAGGTTTCCAAAGGGTTAAGGCACGGGCGGCAGACGCCGCGATGCGCAGAACGGCACGGTTCATGGGAAGGCTCCAATGGTGTGAGGGAAAGAGGCGGCGGTCCCGATCGCCTCTCCGCGAATCGGACTGTCGCCAGTCTCCGCATATGTGCCAGATCAGCGTCACGCTGTCAAGGAAAAAATTCGCTATTGGTTAAATAGCGGGCATTTGCTGGCTTGCGCAATGGAAGCTGCCGCCGCCTGCCAGAACCGCATCGGCGCGCAGGCCGATCGTCTCGCGGTCCGGAAAGCACGCGCCGATCGCCGCCACTGCCTCGGCATCCATGGGGCTGCCATAGGTCGGCACCACCACCAGCCGGCTGGTGATGGCGAAGTTCATGTAGCTTGCGGGCTCGGCGCCTTCCTCCTCCACCGCGTCGGGGGTGGGCCAAGGGGAAGGAACGTCGTGGATAGCGAGGCCGAAGGCACGCGCCCTCTCGCGGGCGTCGGCATAGGCGGCCGCGTTGGGATCGCGCGCATCGCCAGGGACCGGCAGGGCCAGCGTGCCCGGCGCCACGAAGCGAGCGAGATTGTCGACATGGCCGTCGGTATGATCGTTCAGCAGCCCCTCGCCCAGCCACAGCACCCGCTCGAAACCCAAGTCGCGCGCCAGCCGCGCTTCGATATCCCCGCGCGAAAGCGCCGGGTTGCGATTGGGGTTCAGCAGGCACTGCTCGGTCGTGACGACCAGCCCGGTGCCGTCGCCATCGATCGCTCCGCCTTCCAGGATCCAGTCCGCCGTCTCGACCCGCAAACCCGCGCTTTCCGCCAGCTCCGCCCCGATCGTCTGGTCCCCTTCCATCAGGAATTTGCCGCCCCAGCCATTGAAGCCGAAGCGCTTCGCGATCCGCCCGCCCTGGCCGTCCGGCATCACCAGCGGCCCGGTGTCGCGCAGCCAGATATCGCCGAAGACGCGCCGCTCCAGCGTCACGCCCGGGCTCACCAGGCTGCGCGCGCGCGCCTCGTTCGCCTCGCTGCGCACCAGCAGCCGCACTTCCTGGCCGCTTTCGGCCACGGCATTGGCGAAGGCCGCGATCTGCTCCTGCGCCGGCTCAAGGAAGCCGGGCCACTCGGCGGGATCGTGCGGAAAGCCGATCCACAGCCAGTCCTGCGGATGCCATTCGGGCGGCATGATCACGTTCATCGCAAACGGGATCCTAGCAGCCGCCGCGGCCCTTGCAGCTTTCCTGGCGGATGCGGCGGAACTCGTCGCCCGGCATCCAGCCCGGCCAGGACGTGCTGGTCGCCAGCATCCGCCCGAGCATGTAGTAGAGCTGGAGGTCAGGCTCCACCGCGGCGAAGTCCCATGCAGGGTCGAACTCGTCATTCGGCCCGTGATAGGCCTCGCGGATGTATCGTTCCTGATAGGCGGCGCCGGCCGCCGACCCGCCTTCGACGAAATCCTGCCCGCCTTCCACATAGAGCATCGGCACGCCGCGCTTGGCGAAGCTGAAATGGTCGGAGCGGTAATAGAACCCGGCTTGCGGCGAGGTGTCGGGAGTAGCGGTTCGTCCTTGCTGGGCCAGCGCCGCTTCCAGAAAGGCGTCGAGATCGCTCTTGCCGCCGCCGATCACGGTCACGTCGCGGCTCGGCCCGCCAAGCATCGGCGCGTCGATGTTGATCCCGGCGACAATGTGGTTGAGCGGGAAGACCGGGTTGGCCGCGAAATATTCGGAGCCGAGCAGGCCCTGCTCCTCCGCGGTCACCGCGATGAAGGCCAGGCTGCGGGGCGCGGGGCCGGCCTTCGCATGCGCTTCGGCAAGCGCGACGATCGCACCGATGCCGGCGGCGTTGTCGATGGCGCCGTTGCAGATGTCGTCGCCTTCCTCGTCCGGGCCGCAGCGGCCAAGGTGATCCCAGTGGCCGGTGTGGATGACATACTCGTCGGGCCGCTCGCTCCCCGGCAGCACGCCGATCACATTGCGGGTGGTATAGCGGCGGATCGTGTTGTCGAAGCTGGTCGAGACGGTCAGGCCCAGCGGCACCGGCTTGAATCCCTTGACCGCGGCGGCCTTCACCAGCGCATCGAAATCCTTGCCCGCCGCGATCATGATCCGGCGTGCGACATCGTGCTGGATCCAGCCGTTCACCAACGTCTCGCCGGCGCCGCCATCCGAACGCTCGGCATAGGCCTGGGGCCCGGTCCAGCCTTCCTCCACCACATTCCAGCCATAGGACGCGGGGAAGGTGTCGTGGATGATCAGCGCACCGGCCGCGCCTTGCCGCGCGGCTTCCTCGAACTTGTAACCCCAGCGCCCGTAATAGGTCATGGCCGCGCCGTTGAACGGGCCGTCCAGGCTATCGCTCGTCCAGTCCGGATCGTTGACCAGGATCACAGCGGTCTTCCCGCGCATGTCGATGCCGGCGTAATCGTTCCAGCCCCGCTCGGGCGCGTCGATCCCGTAGCCGACGAATACAAGCTCGCTATCCGTCAGGTCGATATGCGGCACCTCGCGCGAAGTCACACCGACCCATTCCTCGCCATGCGAAAGCGCGAATGCCTCGTCCGAACCGGCGACCTGAAGCGGTGCGTAATTGCCCGCGGTGATCTCCACCAGCGGCACGTCCTGGAACCAGCTCCCCTTGTTGCCGGGCTGCAGCCCGGCCTGCGTGAACTGCTCGACGAGATAGGTGAGCGTCTTCTCCTCTGACGGAGTGCCGGGCATCCGCCCTCCGAACTCGTCGGAGGAAAGAGTGCGCGTCACCTCGCGCATGGTCGCGGCGGAAATCTCGCCGGGGGCAGGCGCCGGAATGTCGAGCTCGGCCCAGCCGGCGCGGCCCCCGCCCGCCTGCGAAGCGCAGGCCGCGAGCAACAGGGCGGCGCAGGCCGCGGAAATCGGACGGATCATCTTGGTTTGTCCTGCAACTTCGTCGCCAAGCATTGGCAGAGCCGCAAGGGGGAGACAAGCACCGCGCTTGCCCCTGCGGCGCCGGACGTGCAGGGAAATCGCATGGTGACGGATCGGGTGACGAACTGGCGATCGGCAATCGAGCGGGCAAGGCGGCACTCGCCGTTCCTGGCGCAGGGGCTCGACCGCAGGCCCGATCTCGAAGCGCTGCTGGCGCTGGGAAAAGGCGAGGAAGCCTTGCGCCTCGCGAAGCAGGCGGGCGGTGAAGGGGATGTCGGTGCGGCCTTGCGCCGCCAGCGGATGGGTATCGCGGTTGCTCTCGGGATCGGAGACCTCGCCGGCGCCTTCCCGCTGGCCCGTGTGATGCAGGAGCTTTCCGATTTTGCGGACCGCTCGCTCGATGCCGCGATCGCCGATGCCATCCGCCGCCGGGTCCCCGATGCGTCCCCCGAGGGGTTCAGCGTGCTTGCGCTCGGCAAGCATGGCGCCCGGGAGCTCAATTACAGCTCGGACATCGATCCGATCCTGCTGTACGATCCACAGACCCTGCCGCGGCGGGAGCGTGACGATCCGGGCGAAGCGGCGCAGCGCATCGCCCGGTCGATCGTCGAGACGCTGGGGCAGCAGACCACCGAAGGCTACGTGTTCCGCGTCGATCTTCGGCTGCGCCCGGCCTCGGAGGTGTCCCCGCTGGCGATCTCCTTCGACGCGGCGATGACGCATTACGAATCCTCCGCGCTCGCCTGGGAACGGGCCGCCTTCATCCGTGCGCGCGCTGCCGCCGGCGACATCGCCGAAGGCGAGGCGTTCCTGGGCGCGATCCGGTCTTTCGTATGGCGGCGGAGCCTGGATTTCGGCGCGATCGAGGATATCCGGCGGCTGACCGCGCGTATCCGCGATCACCATGCCGGCCCGCGCACGCCAGGACCCGGCTTCGACGTCAAGCGTGGGCGGGGCGGCATACGCGAGGTCGAATTCTTCGCGCAGACGCATCAGCTGATTCATGGCGGGCGCAAGCCGTCGCTCAGGGTCCGCGGGACGCGGGACGCGCTCGATGCTCTGGCCGAAGAAGGGATCATCGAACCCGACGACGCGCGGATGCTTGGCGAGAGCTATGACCGCATGCGCGTGATCGAGCACCGGCTGCAGATGGTCGCCGACCGTCAGACTCATGAATTGCCGCAAACCGAAGAGGCGCTGGACAATGTCGCCCGGCTCGATGGTCTCGCGAACCGCAGGGACCTGATCGAGGAGCTGTGGGACATCACCCAGCGTGTCGCCAGCCGCTACGACGCCCTGCTGGAGGATTCCGAAAGCGCCGCGCGGCCGGTGCCACCGGACGAGCAGGGACCGCTCGAGACGCGCCTCTCCAAGCTCGGATTCTCGGACCCCGGCAGGCTGGCGGAGCGTATCGCAGGATGGAGCGACGGGCGTGTGCGCTCCCTGCGCAGCGAACCGGCGCGCGCCGCCTTCGAAGCGGTGTTCCCGGCCCTGCTGGACGCGCTGGCCGCGGCGCCCGACCCGGACCGTGCAGTCACCCGCTGGGAAAGTCTGCTGGTCAATCTGCCGAGCGCCATCAATCTTTTCCGCTTGCTCGAGGCCCGGCCGGGCTTGCTGGAGCAGCTCGTCGACATCCTCACGCTCGCCCCGCCGCTGGCGGACGAACTCGCGCGCCGGCCGGAACTGCTCGATGCGTTGATCGATGCAAGCGCACTCGACCTACCCGGCACTGTCGAGCAGCTTTCTGCGCGCATGCGGCCGTCGCCGGGCAGCTCCTACGAGGACCTGCTGGACGGCGTCCGCCGCGTGGTGGGGGAAGCGCGCTTCGCACTCGGGGTCCAGCTGATCCGCGGAGTGCACGATCCGCTCGATATCGCCGCGGCACTTTCGCGGACGGCCGAAGCCGCCCTCGCGGTCTGCGCGGAGGGCGCGGAGCGGGAATTCGCCCGCGTCCACGGCCGGCTGGCGGAGCATGAGCTGGTCATCCTGGGGCTCGGCCGCCTGGGCGGCGGCGTGCTGACTCACGCCTCGGACCTCGATCTCGTCTACCTGTTCGAGGGCGATCTCGAAGGGCAATCCGAAGGAGGCCGCCCGCTGGGCGTGACGCTCTACTTCAACCGCCTCAGCCAGCGTGTCACCGCTGCGCTCAGCGTCGCAACCGCCGAAGGCCCGCTATACGAGGTCGACACGCGGTTGAGGCCGCAAGGCAATCAGGGTCCACCCGCGGCCAGCCTGGACAGCTTTGCCCGCTACCAGCAGGAAGACGCCTGGACCTGGGAGCATATGGCGCTCACGCGGGCGCGTGTCCTCTACGGCCCGCCCGAAGCTCGCCGGAAGCTGGAGGCGATCCTTTCCGACACGCTCAACCGGCCGCGCGATCCCCTTCAGCTCAAGCAGGACGTGCTGAAGATGCGGGGCGAAATGGCGCAGCACAAGCACCCTTCGGGCGAGCTCGATGCGAAGCTCCTGCGCGGCGGGCTGGTCGATCTGGAATTCCTGATCCATTTCCTGCAACTTCGCGAGCGGTGCTGCTTTTCGCCCGATCTGGGGCAGGCGCTGGCGGCGCTTGTCACGCGGGGGCACTTGCCTCCTGCGCTGGAGGATGCTCATGCCTTCCTGACGCGGCTGCTCGTTGCGGCGCGCCTGCTCGCTCCCGAATGCAAGGAGCCGCAGCCAGCGGCCTGCAGCGCGCTGGCGAAGGCGTGCGGAATGCAGGATTATGCGGCGCTGCTGGAGAGGCTCGGCGCGGCAAGAGCCGAAGTCGCACGTGGCTGGGCCGACACTTTCGGCGAAGAACTGGAGATCGAATGATGAGCGAGCGCCCCGATATCGGCGACAGCATCCCGGACATCGCGGTTGAAGGGACGGACGGCAAATCCCTGCGCATTTCGGATTTTCGGGGCAAGCCGCTGGTGCTGTTCTTCTATCCCAAGGACGACACGCCGGGCTGCACCGTGGAAAACAAGGATTTCTCGGAGCTTTCGGGCGAATTCGCCAAGGCCGGCGTGGCGCTGCTGGGGATCAGCAAGGATCCGCCGAAGAAGCACCAGAAGTTCATCGACAAGCATGGCCTTTCCGTGCCGCTGGCTTCCGATGCGGAGGAGGACGGACTGGCAGACGCGCTTGGGATCTGGGTGGAGAAGAGCATGTACGGCCGGACCTATATGGGCATGGAGCGTACGACCTACCTCGTCGATGGCGAGGGCCGGATCGCGCAGGTCTGGCGCAAGGTGAAGGTGAAAGGCCATGCGCAGGAGGTCCTGGAAGCCGCCCAGGCGCTTTGAGGCGCCGCGCTGTCTCCACCATGACCCGCACCGTTGCCTCTGCGATACGCTCCGCCCTTCTCACGCCCGAGCCGCGGGAGAAGGTGTTCGCTGCCCGGCGTGCGGCGCGCGACTGGCGCATGGGGCGCCTGTCCTTTACTTTCGACGTGGCAATGCCGGATCGGCCCGCCTGGCCCGAACGGCCTGAGCTGCTCTCGCCGGGGCGCATGCCCAGGCGCGGGCGCGGCGGTTCGGAGCGCGGCCGCATCGCGCTGTGGCACGCGCTCGCCCATATCGAATTCGTCGCGATCGATCTCGCGCTCGACATGGCGGGGCGCTTTGGTGCGGAGAAGGGTGAAGGCTTCGTCTCGGACTTTCTCTCAGTCGCGGCGGATGAGGCGATGCATTTCGCGTTGCTGGCGCGGAAGCTTGAGACGCTCGGCAGCCATTACGGTGCGCTGCCCGCGCATGCCGGCCTCTGGGAGACGGCGGAGAAGACCGCGCATGACGTCGGCGCCCGCCTGGCTGTGGTTCCGATGGTGCTGGAAGCGCGCGGCCTCGATGTCACTCCGGCGACGATCCAGCGGATCCGCGCGCAGGGCGATGAACGCGGCGCGAAGATCCTGGAGCGAATCCTTGACGATGAAATCCGGCATGTTCGAATCGGCACAAGCCATTTCGTCGCGCATTGCCGCGGCGTGAGCGAAACGCCCGAAAACCATTGGAAATTAATGGTTGAGAAATATTTGAGAGGGGCTCTGAGGCCTCCATTCAACGATTCAGCGCGCCTCGCAGCCGGTCTATCGCGCAGCTTTTACGGCGCGCTTGCCAGTTGAACAAACGCCGGGTTAGCTCCCTTCAACGACGACTGAACGGGATCGTTCCCGTTTTTCGATGAGTATTTGGCCTGCTTTTCAGGTCGGCGCGTTGGGGGACGCGTTTGGGTATCGACGCGGCGCAAGCCGCACAACGATAGGACGGGAAAACCAGGTCGCAATGCGTTCACCGCTAAAAATCCGTACCCTGCCTGCTGCGCTTTTCGCAGCGTTTCTGGCAATGGGTGCGAGCCCTGCCTCGGCTCAGACCGAGGCTGCTTCAGCCCAGATCACCGGGCAGGTCCACAAGATCGCGGAAGGATCTGATTCGCCGTTTGGCAAGGGCGATGAAGAATTCAGCCAGCTCTTCGCGAGCTGGGAGTCGCTCGATAACGGCAGCGGGGTCGTAACCCCGGCCCGTTCCGCAGTGTCGGTTCCGTCGCGCAGCCCGCTCGCCCAGGTGAGGATGAGCAGCAGCTACGGAATGCGCACGCATCCGGTGCTCGGTGGACGGCGCGATCACAAGGGCATCGACCTCGCCGCGCCGAGCGGCACCGCGGTCTATGCCACGGCGGATGGAATCGTCGCCAAGGCGGAGCGCTTCGGCAGCTACGGCAACTACATCCAGATCGAGCATGGCGGCGAACTGCAGACCCGCTTCGCGCATCTTTCCGGCTTCGCGGTGCATGAAGGTGACCGGGTGAAGAAGGGCGACCTGATCGGCTATGTTGGGACCACCGGCCGCTCGACCGGCCCGCATCTCCATTACGAAGTCCGCGTGGCGGGTGAAGCTGTCGATCCGGTGCCCTATATGGACGGGCAGATGTCGGGCGAGCGTCTGGCGCTGGTTGCGCGGCATGGCGGCAAGGGCGGCCCGGAATAAAGCCTGCTCTGGTCAGGTGCCAAACACCTGACGGGAATTGCCTCGATCAATCGTTCCGTCTCGACGTGGCGTCTGTCACATCGTCGTCATGTCCGCTCTTGTCGCTGAAGAAGGCCAGCGCGAAGAGCCCGCAACCCAGCAATGCCGAGACGAACACGCCGAGGATCGTGGCGACCACGGCGTGGATGCTCCATGCATCCATCGCCCGCAGATAGAGCAGGGCGCCAATCACCATCAGGACGCCTGCGAAGACGATCCACCGCACCATTCGGCGGAATTCCCGAGCGGCCTGCTGCTTGGATTTTGGCATGATGCGCTAGCCCCTGCGCCCGCGGCGGTCGACGTAGAACCGTGGCGAACTAGATATCTTACTTGTCGCGACGTCCAGCGACCGGTGACTCCACCGGCCTTGTAATCCACTCTACAACATCCGGCCGCCTGGGCGAACAGCCTTATCTTGTCCGCCCGGAAGTTTCGCCATCAACGATGCTCATGGTGCGGGCTGCTGGCCTTCGCCCAGCCGGGGAACTACCCCAGAAGGCGCTGCGCGATGGAGCGGATTTCCTGGCCCATATCCTCGCGTTCCAGGGCAAGCGCCAGGGTCGCTTCGATGAAGCCGAGCTTGCTCCCGCAGTCGTAGCGTCTGCCGTCGAATGTCACGGCGTGAAAAGGCTGGCTCCCGATCATGCGCGCCATGGCGTCGGTCAGCTGGATCTCCCCGCCCGCACCCTTCCCCTGGTTCTCAAGCGTGCGCATCACTTCCGGCTGAAGGAT
>Ga0164243_10006613_pt1 | contig 17507 bp, 12 predicted proteins | sample OricompcompostOP_FD_108781 | JGI IMG/M metagenome (GOLD analysis project Ga0164243, IMG submission 108781) | Organic Plus compost microbial communities from Emeryville, California, USA - Original compost - Organic plus compost (OP) | ecosystem: Engineered > Solid waste > Mixed feedstock >... | reverse complement strand
TGGTCGGGCCGGAGATCGCCTGGATCCTCGCCGACTCCGGGGCCAAGGCCCTCCTGGCGCATGCCCGGTTCGGCGACGCGGCGCGCGCCGCGGCCGACGAGGCCGGGCTGGACGGGCGGCACCGTTACGCCGTGGGCGGCGGGATCGGCGGCTTCAGGCCGTACGCCGAGCTGGTGCGCGACCGGCCGGACGGACCGCCGGCCGACCGTACCGGCGGCTGGGTCATGAACTACACGTCGGGTACCACGGGCCGTCCCCGCGGCATCCGGCGGCCCCTCACCGGCAAACGCCCGGAGGAGGCCCACCTCGGCGGTTTCCTGGGCATCTTCGGCATCAAGCCGTTCGACGAGAACGTGCACCTCGTCTGCTCGCCGCTGTACCACACCGCCGTGCTCCAGTTCGCGGGCGCGTCGCTGCACATCGGGCACCAGCTGGTGCTGATGGACAAGTGGGAGCCGGAGGAGATGCTGCGGCTCATCGAGCGGTACCGCTGCACCCACACCCATATGGTGCCCACCCAGTTCCACCGGCTGCTGGCGCTGCCGGACAAGACCCGCGAGGCGTACGACGTCTCCTCGATGCGGCACGCCGTCCACGGGGCGGCCCCGTGCCCGGACCACGTCAAACGGGCGATGATCGCGTGGTGGGGGACGTGCGTGGAGGAGTACTACGCGGCGAGCGAGGGCGGCGGCGCGTTCGCGACGGCCGAGGACTGGCTGCGCAAGCCGGGCACCGTCGGGAAGGCGTGGCCGATCAGTGAGCTGGCCGTCTTCGACGACGACGGCAACCGGCTGGGCCCCGGCGAACTGGGCACCGTCTACATGAAGATGCACACCGGCGGGTTCTCATACCACAAGGACGAGGACAAGACCCGCAAGAACCGGATCGGGGACTTCTTCACCGTCGGTGACCTCGGCTTCCTCGACGAGGACGGCTATCTCTTCCTGCGCGACCGCAAGATCGACATGATCATCTCGGGCGGGGTGAACATCTACCCCGCCGAGATCGAGGCCGTGCTGCTGACCCATCCGGCCGTCGCGGACGCCGCCGCGTTCGGCATCCCGCACGACGACTGGGGCGAGGAGGTCAAGGCCGTCGTCGAGCCGGCGCCCGGTCATACGCCGGGGCCGGAGCTGGCCGAGGCGATCCTGGCCCACTGCGGTGAACGGCTCGCCGGTTACAAACGGCCCAAATCGGTGGACTTCGTCGCCGAGCTGCCCCGCGACCCCAACGGCAAGCTGTACAAGCGCCGGCTGCGCGACCCCTACTGGCAGGGCCGCACCCGGGCGGTCTGAGCACCCAGCGCCCCGCCCGCTCCGCCGGCCCGCCCGGCAACGATGCCCAATGGAGACCTCGTGGCCACTTCTCTCTCCTGCCCTGCCCGGCCATGATGATCGCGCGCGGTCGCGGGCCCGCCCGCGGCGGCGCCGTCAGAAGCACCAACGGCAGGAAGAGGACCCATGGCCGGGCTGTGGAGCGGGGAAGGCGTACTGCGCCGTAAACCCATCGAGCAGATCGACGAAGCGGAGGGAGGCTCGGGGCAGCAGCTCACCCGCACGCTCGGCCTGCGGCATCTGACCGCGATCGGCGTCGGCGGCATCATCGGCGCCGGTGTCTTCAGCCTCGCGGGCACCGTCGCCAACGGCAAGGCGGGCCCCGCCGTGCTGATCTCGTTCCTCGTGGCGGGGCTGGCCAGCGCCTGTGCGGCCCTGTCCTACGCGGAGTTCGCCGGCCTCATCCCGAAGGCCGGCTCCGCCTACACCTACGGCTACGCGGTCCTGGGCGAGCTCGGCGGCTGGTTCATCGGCTGGGACCTGCTGCTGGAGTACACGGCCATCGTGTCGGTGGTGGCCATCGGCATCTCCGGCTACTTCTCCTTCCTGCTGGAGGAGATGGGGGCCTCGCTGCCCGCCTGGATGCTGGGCGCGCCCGGTACCGGGGACGGTCACAGAGTGGACCTGTTCGCCGCGCTGCTGTGTCTGCTGATCGCCTTCGCCCTCACCCGGGGCATCAAGAACGCGGCGCGCTTCGAGCTGATCGTCGTGGCGCTGAAGGTCGCGGTCGTGCTGCTGGTCATCGTCGTGGGCGTCTTCCACATCAAGACCGGCAACTACAAGCCGTTCTTCCCCTTCGGGCTGTCGGGTGCCTTCACGGGTGCGGCCACCGTCTTCTTCGCCGTCTTCGGGTACGACGCGATGTCCACCGCGGCCGAGGAGTCGAAGGACGCGCAGAAGCACATGCCCAAGGCGATCATCTACTCGCTGGTGATCTCCATGGTGCTGTACGTGGCGGTCTGCCTGGTGCTCACCGGCATGCAGAACTACAAGGACATCGACCCCGACAGCGGCTTCTCGACGGCCTTCAAGTCCGTCGGGCTCAGCGGGGTCGCCGACATCATCGCCGTCGGCGCCATCATCGGCATCCTCACCGTGATGTTCACCTTCATGCTGGGCGTCACCCGCGTGTGGTTCGCGATGAGCCGCGACGGGCTGCTGCCCAAGTGGTTCGCCAAGACGGACCCGGTGCGCCACGTGCCCACCCGCGTGACCTGGATCGCGGGCATCGCCTCCGCCGTCATCGCCGGTTTCCTGCCCATCGAGGAAGCGGCGGAGATGACGAACATCGGCATCCTGCTGGCCTTCGTGGTGGTGTGCATCGCGGTGATCGTGCTGCGCTACCGGCGCCCCGACCTGCCCCGCAAGTTCAAGGTCCCCGGCATGCCCGTCGTCCCGCTGCTGGGTGTGGCCTTCTCGATCTGGCTGACGACCTACCTCGCCTGGCAGACGTGGCTGCGCTTCGGCGTCTGGTTCGCGATCGGTCTCGTCGTCTACTTCGCCTACTCCTACCGCAAGTCGGAGCTGGCCGGGCGGGGCGGCGACACCGCGCCGCAGTCCTCCGGGAAGAGCGGCGAATAGCGGGGTACGGTCCCCCGTATGAGCGAAAACGGAACGCAGACGGTACGCACCGACGACGGGGTCCGGCTCGCCTACCGCGCCTGGGGCGCGGAGACGGGCACCCCCGTCGTCCTGCTCCACTGCCTCGGTGAGGACGGTGAGGACTGGCGCGGTCCGCTCATCTCGGCGCTCGCCGGAGCGCATCCCGTCTACGCGCTCGATCTGCGCGGCCACGGGGAGAGCGACTGGCCCGGTTCCTACGCGCTGGCCGACTTCGTGGCCGACCTGCGCGGGTTCCTCGACGCACTCGGCATCGAGCGCGCCGTCCTCGTCGGGCACTCCTTCGGGTCCGTCGTCGCCTACCTGTTCGCCCAGGAGCATCCCGGCCGGGTGGAGCGTCTCGTCCTGGAGGAGACCGGCGCACTGCGCCCGCCCGCCCGGCCGCGGCAGCTCCCCGAAGCACCGCCCGGCACCCCGCTGTTCGACTGGGAGGTCACCGTCCAGTGGACGCGGCAGCGCAACGCGCCCGACCCGGCGTGGTGGGAGCGGCTCTCGGCCATCACCGCTCCCACCCTGCTGGTCGGCGGCGGGAACGGCAGCCAGCTGCCCCAGGAGGACCTGGCGTCGATGGCGGAGCGCATCCCCGACGCGCGGGTGCTGACCATCGACGGCGCGGGTCATCTCGTGCACGAGGCCCGGCCGATGGAGTTCACCCGCGCGGTCGTGGACTTCCTGACGGAGGCATGAGGCCGCTCGGCCCCGTCGTGGCCCCCCCGGCCGGCGGACTCAGCCGGCCGGCGGGTCCCACCGGGCGGGCCAGTGGCGGGGGCGCAGCAGCGCCTCCGTCCCGCCGTCGGCGCACAGCACGGTGCCCACGCAGAACGAGGCGGCGGGCGACAGCAGGAACCGGATCGCCGCGGTGATCTCCGCGGGACGGCCGGGACGGCCGAGCGGAACGGGATAGGCGGCCATGCCGTCCGCGGTCAGCGGATCGGTGCGGCCCGCCGCCGTCATCGGGGTGTCGATCAGTCCGGGCGCCACCGCGTTGAGCCGGATGCCGGAGCCCACCCACTCCGGGCTGCCCGCCCGCTCCCGCACGTACCAGGCCAGCGCCGCCTTGGTCGCCGGGTAGGCCGCGACGCCGCCGTGCCGGTCGGCCAGCGCCCTGGCCCGCTCCTCGTCGCCGGCCAGGCACGCCTCGGCCAGTTCGACGGGCCAGCCGGGCTGGCACGTGGCCGAGTTTGAGGAGACCAGCACGGCTGCGGGACTTTCCGGGGAGCGGGCCAGTGCGGGCCGCAGCCCCTCCAGCAGCCGGACCGCGCCGAAGTAGTTCACGGAAGCCATCAGCGAGCCGGCCCGGCCGGTGGCCGCCGCGAGCCCCGCGAACGGTACGAAACCGTCGACGGTCCCGTTCGAGAGCGCCCCGATCCGCTCCAGCGCGTGCCGGCGCCCCCGCGCTGTCGCCAGGTCCGCCGTCACCCGGGTGCCGGCCAGATCGACACCGATGACCCGGTGCCCGGCGCCCGAGAGTTCGGCCGCGAGTGCGGCGCCCATGCCGGAGGCGGCGCCGGTGATGACGACAGTGGACATGGTCGGCTCCTTCACGGGAGGGGGCGCCGGAACGGTACGCGCGCCCCGCGCCGCCGCACACGGGCCGGTTCCACCTGGCGGGACGCCCTTCCGTCCCGGGTGCCGAGCGCGGTCAGGAGGGGGAGACCGCCTGCTCCGCCGTCCGCCGGGCCCAGCGGTAGTCCGCCTTCCCGCTGGGGGAGCGCTGGATGCGGTCGGTGAGGACGACCGTGCGCGGCACCTTGTAGCCGGCGAGCCGGGTGCGCGCGTGCTCCTGGATGTCGTTGCCGGTCAGCGGCGCGGCACCGGCCCTCAGCTGGACAACCGCGGCGACGCGGCTGCCCCACTTCTCGTCGGGGATGCCGGCCACCAGCGCGTCGTAGACGTCGGGGTGGGCCTTGAGCGCCTCCTCGACCTCCTCGGGGAAGACCTTCTCGCCGCCGGTGTTGATGCACTGCGAACCGCGGCCCAGCACGGTGACCACGCCGTCCTCGCCGACCGTCGCCATATCGCCCAGCAGGACCCACCGGGCGCCATCCGCCTCGAAGAACGTCTCGGCGCTCTTGACCGGGTCGTTGTAGTAGCCCAGCGGTACGTGGCCGCGCAGCGCGAGGCGGCCGGTCCCGCCCGCGGGGACCGGCGTGCGGGTGGCCGGGTCCACCACGGCCATGCCCTGGTTGACGGCGATGCGGAAGCCCTTCGCGGGGCCCGAGTCGTCCGTCGCCGTGCCGTTGAAGCCCGATTCGGAGGAGCCGAAGTTGTTGATGAGCATCGCGTGCGGCACCAGCGCGGTGAACTGCTCGCGCACGGTCTCGGACAGGATCGCGCCCGAGCTGGAGACGGCCAGCAGGGACGAGCAGTCGGTGCCCCGCATCGGTCCCGAGAGGGCGTCCACCAGGGGCCGGAGCATGGCGTCGCCCACCAGGGAGACGGCGGTCACCTTCTCCCGTTCGATGGTGCGCAGCACCTCCTCGGGCACGAACTTGCGGTGCAATACGACTTTCTGGCCGTAGTCGAGGCCGATGAAGAGCGTGAGGGTCGAGGTGCCGTGCATCAGCGGGGGAGTGGGGAAGAAGACGAGTCCCTCGCCGCCGGCCGCCGCCCGCTCGGCCAGTTCCTCCGGGCGTGAGACGGGTTCCCCGGTGGGGGCGCCGCCGCCCAGCCCGGAGAAGAACAGGTCCTCGGAGCGCCACAGCACCCCTTTGGGCATCCCGGTGGTGCCGCCGGTGTAGATGATGAACAGGTCGTCGCCGGACCGCGGTCCGAATCCGCGCTCAGCCGATCCGGACGCCTCCGCCTGTGCGAATGGGACGGGTCCGTTTCCCGCGATGCGCGGCTCGGGCGCCCCGGCGGGTGCGGGCCCGACGCGCACCAGGTGGCGGAGCTTGCGGGCGCGGGGCAGCGCGCCGGCCACCCGCGCGGTGAACTCGCCGTCGAAGACGAGCGCGGCCAGATCGGCGTCGCGGTACAGATAGGCCAACTCGTCCGCCACGTACCGGTAGTTGACGTTCACCGGCACGGTGCGGATCTTGAGGCAGGCCAGCAGCGTCTGGACGTACTCGACGCCGTTGTACAGGTGCAGCCCGACGTGTTCACCGGGTGCGATGCCGTGGTCCGCGAGGTGGTGGGCGAGGCGGTTGGCGGCCCGGTCCAGTTCCGCGTACGTCAGCCGGCGTTCGGCTCCGGTGCCGGGATGGTCGAGGTGGACCAGCGCCTCGCGGTCGGGGACGGCGTCGGCGATCGACTCGAACAGGTCGGCAAGGTTGTACTCCACGGCGCGCTCCTCCATACCCGGACCCCGGTGTACGCGTTCGGTGTGGCGTGCGTGCGTTCCCCCGCGCGTGTCGTCAGGCGCTCATCAGAGCACCGGGGAGCGGAGACGGGAAGGGGCCCGGCACAAGAAATATGACGGGTAGTCAGAAAACTCTTGAAGTCGCCGTGCCCTTACTGCAACCTGTTCCAGGTCCACCGGCCGCGCTTCGGCCCTGGAGACGGGAGGCACCGCGATGGGCGGCACCGAACATCTGACCGTGGAGCGGGTGGGGGCCACCCTCGTCCTGACCCTCAACCGGCCCGAGGCCAAGAACGCCCTCTCCCTGGCCATGCTCGTCGGCCTCCACGACGGCTGGCTGGAGGCCGACCGCGACGACGCCGTGCGCTCCGTCGTGCTGACCGGCGCGGGCGGCGCCTTCTGCGCGGGCATGGACCTCAAGGCGCTGGCCGGCGACGGAATGGCCGGCGAGGAGTACCGCGACCGGCTGCGCGACGACCCCGATCTGCACTGGAAGGCGATGCTGCGGCACCACCGGCCGCGCAAACCGGTCATCGCCGCCGTCGAGGGCCACTGCGTGGCCGGCGGCACGGAGATGCTCCAGGGCACCGACATCCGGGTGGCGGGCGAATCCGCGGTCTTCGGCCTCTTCGAAGTACGCCGCGGGCTGTTCCCCATCGGCGGCTCCACCGTCCGGCTGCCCCGGCAGATCCCCCGCACCCACGCGCTGGAGATGCTGCTGACCGGGCGGCCCTACACCGCGGCCGAGGCGGAACGCATCGGCCTGATCGGACGCGTCGTCCCCGACGGAACCGCACTGGACGCCGCCTTGGAGACCGCCGAACGCGTCAACGCCTGCGGCCCGCTGGCCGTCGAGGCGGTCAAGGCGTCCGTGTACGAGACCGCCGCCATGACCGAGGAGGAGGGGCTGGCCGCCGAACTCGCGCGCGGGTGGCCGATCTTCGAGACCGCCGACGCGAAGGAGGGCGCCCGCGCCTTCGCACAGAAGCGGGAGCCACAGTTCCGGCGGGCGTGAGTCGGAGGGAGTCCCCATGAACGAAGTGCTCACCGCACCGCTGGTCGTCGAGTTCCCCTTCACCCGCTCGCTCGGTCCCGTGCAGAGCGCCTTCCTCACCGGGCTGCGCGAGGGGACCGTCCTGGGCGCGCGGGGGACCGACGGCCGGATCCTCGTCCCGCCCACCGAGTACGACCCCGTCACCGCCGAGGAGATCCGCGACCTGGTGGAGGTCGCGTCCACCGGCACCGTCACCACCTGGTCGTGGAACGCCACCCCGCGCAGGGGGCAGCCCCTCCAGCACCCGTTCGCCTGGGTGCTGGTCCGCCTCGACGGCGCCGACACCGCCCTGCTGCACGCCCTCGACGCACCCGGCGGCCCGGAGTCCGTCAGCACCGGCATGCGCGTCCGCATCCGCTGGGCGGAGCACCGCGGCGGCGCCATCACCGACATCGCCTGCTTCGAACCCGCCGGCGACGAGGAGGGCCCCGCCGAACCCGCCCCCCACACCGGCACGTTCGCCGACCCGGTCACCGGAATCGTCGCCGAGGCCCGCCTCGACTACACCTACACCCCGGGCCGCGCCCAGACCCGCTATCTGAACGCCCTCGCCGAGCACCGCACCCTGGGCGAGCGCTGCCCGCGCTGCCGCAAGGTCTACGTCCCCCCGCGCGGCGCCTGCCCCACCTGCGGTGTCGCGACCGACGAACAGGTCGAGGTCGGCCCGGCCGGGACGGTCACCACCTTCTGCGTCGTCAACATCAAGGCCAAGAACCTGGACATCGACGTGCCGTACGTCTACGGGCACATCGCCCTGGACGGCGCGGGCCTGGCGCTGCACGGCCGCATCGCGGGCATCCCCTACGACCAGGTGCGCATGGGACTGCGGGTGGAGCCGGTGTGGACCGAGGGCGGGCGCTACCCCGACCACTACCGGCCCACCGGAGAGCCCGACGCCGACTACGAGACGTACAAGGAGCTGCTGTGACCGGCACGGACACCAGGAAGGCCGCCGTCGTCGCCTTCGCGCAGACCGACCATGTACGCGCCGCCGACGGGCTGTCCGAGGTCGAGATGTTGCTGCCCGTCCTGCGCGAGGTCCTCGACCGGACGGGACTGTCCACCGGCGAGATCGACTTCACCTGCTCGGGGTCCTCCGACTACCTGGCGGGCCGCCCCTTCTCCTTCACCATGGCCCTCGACGGGGTCGGCGCCTGGCCGCCGATCTCCGAGTCCCACGTCGAGATGGACGGCGCCTGGGCGCTCTACGAGGCATGGGTGAAACTCCTCACCGGAGAGGCGGACACCGCACTGGTCTACGCCTGGGGCAAGTCCTCGCCCGGTGAGCTGCCCATGGTCCTCACCCGGCAGCTCGACCCCTACTACCTGGCACCCCTGTGGCCCGACTCGGTCTCCCTCGCCGCGCTCCAGGCCCGCTCGGTGCTCGATGCGGGGCTGGCCGACGAGGAGGAGCTGGCCGGCATCGCCGCCCGCAGCCGCCGGGCCGCCGAGGACAACCCGCACGTGCGGCAGCGCGGCCCCGCCGCCCGCACCGCCGGCGGCTACCTGGCCGCACCGCTGCGCGCCCACGACGTGCCGCCCGTCACCGACGGCGCCGCGGCCGTGGTGCTCGCCGCCGGGGACGCCGTGGACCGCCTCACCGACCACCCCGTGTGGATCAGCGGCATGGACCACCGCATCGAGGCGCACGGCCTCGGCGTCCGCGACCTCACCGATTCGCCCTCCACCCGGCTCGCCGCCGAACGGGCCGGCCTGTTCGACCCCGGTGCCCCGCCCCCGGACATCGCCGAACTGCACGCACCCTTCACCTCCCAGGAGGTGATCCTGCGCAACGCGCTGCGGCTCGGCGAGGAGACCGTCGTCAACCCGTCCGGCGGGCCGCTGGCGGCCAACCCCGTGATGGCGGCCGGACTCGTCCGGATCGGCGAGGCCGCGGCCCGGCTCGCCCGGGGCGAAGGACGCCGCGCGGTGGCCCACGCCACCTCCGGGCCGTGCCTCCAGCACAACCTCGTCGCGGTCCTCGACACCGACGGCGCAGCGGAAGGAGAGCCGCGATGAGCACCACCGCCACCCACCGCACGGCCCGGGGCAGCGGCAAGGAGCCGGTCGCCGTCGTCGGCGTCGGCCAGACCAAACACGTCTCCGCCCGCCGAGACGTGTCCATGGCCGGGCTGGTACGGGAGGCCGCCGGCCGGGCCCTGCGCGACGCCGAGCTGACGTGGGCGGACATCGACGCTGTGGTGATCGGGAAGGCGCCCGACTTCTTCGAGGGCGTGATGATGCCCGAGCTGTACCTTGCCGACGCCCTGGGCGCCGTCGGCAAGCCCATGCTGCGGGTGCACACGGCCGGGTCCGTGGGCGGCAGCACCGCGCTGGTGGCCGCCAACCTCGTCGCGGCCCGTGTGCACCGCACCGTGCTGACCGTCGCCTTCGAGAAGCAGTCCGAGTCGAACGCCATGTGGGGCCTCTCGCTGCCGGTGCCGTTCCAGCAGCCGCTGCTGGCGGGCGCGGGCGGCTTCTTCGCCCCTCATGTGCGCGCCTACATGCGGCGTACCTCGGCCCCCGAGCACATCGGCGCCCTCGTCGCCTACAAGGACCGCCGCAACGCGCTCAAGAACCCGTACGCGCATCTGCACGAGGAGGACATCACCCTGGAGAAGGTGCGCTCCTCCCCGATGCTGTGGGACCCCATCCGCTACTCGGAGACCTGCCCCTCCTCCGACGGGGCGTGCGCCATGGTGCTGAGCGACCGGGAGGGCGCTGCCCGCGCCCCGCGTCCGCCCGCCTGGGTGCACGGCGGCGCGATGCGCAGCGAGCCCACGCTCTTCGCGGGCAAGGACGCCGTCTCGCCGCGCGCCGGCAGCGACTGCGCCGCCGACGTCTACCGGCAGGCCGGCATCACCGACCCGCGCCGCGAGATCGACGCCGTCGAGATGTACGTGCCCTTCTCCTGGTACGAGCCGATGTGGCTGGAGAACCTCGGCTTCGCCGCGGAGGGCGAGGGCTGGAAGCTGACCGAGTCGGGGGCGACCGGCCTCGACGGGGACCTGCCCGTCAACCCCTCCGGCGGGGTGCTGTCCACCAACCCCATCGGCGCCTCCGGGATGCTCCGCTTCGCCGAGGCGGCGCTCCAGGTGCGCGGACTGGCCGGTGAGCACCAGGTACCCGGCGCCCGGCGGGCCCTGGGGCACGCCTACGGGGGCGGCTCCCAGTTCTTCGCGATGTGGCTGGTCGGCGCCGAGCCGCCCGTCTCCTGAGCGGTCCGGGCCCGGGTTCCGGCCCGGCTCAGCCGCCGCTGCCGTGCGGTACGGGCACGGCCCGCCGGGCGTTCCGCAGCCGGTAGGAGGCGGCCAGGTCCCGTATCTCGGCCGAGCGGATCACCTCGCCGCCCGGGCTGGCCGCCGCGGGCAGGTGCTTGTCCAGCAGGGCCAGCACCTGCTCCGCCAGCCGCGCTTTGAGCGGCTCGGGGCGGCCGGGCAGCAGCCCCACCTCGACGTGTACGAAGGCCACCGGCCCGGCCTCCCCCTCCCCGGCGTAGGTCTCGGCCGCCGGACGGCAGAACGTCTTGCACACGCCCGCCGAACCGGTCCGGGCCAGCACCATCGGATGCAGCTCGCGCACGAAGGCCCTCCGGTCGAAAGCCGCCTCCAGTTCGCCGGAGTAGTCGATGGTGATGTGCGGCATGACGGACCTTTCCCCAACAGAATGATGCTTTCTTAATGCATCCATATTCGCTCCGTCCGGCCGGTGGCCGTGCGCCCGGGTCCCGCCCCGTGGCCTGCGACGGACACCCGGCAGGTCACGCTCCGGCCGGTTTTCGGCAGGGACCCGCCAACCCCCACCGTCGGCTCCCGCCCCTGGCGTAGGCTCGGCACAACTGCCCCGAGGAGCGAGGACGGCGAGGACACGATCGTGGCGCTGCTGGAGCGGGATGCCGAACTCGCCGCCGTCGAGCGGGGACTGGCCCGGCTGTGCGGGACACCGGGAACCGCCCCGCGCTCCGGCGGCCTGCTCGCCTTCACCGGCGGTCCCGGGCTGGGCAGGACGGCACTGCTCGACGAGACGGCCGCCCGCGCCACCGCACGCGGCTGCACCGTGCTGCGCGCCACAGGCGGCGAACAGGAACAGGAAGCCGGCTTCCACCTCGTCCGCGCCCTGCTCCACCCGCTGCCGCCCGGCTGCCGGGAGCCCGGCCTGCGCGCGGCGCTGGGCCGGCACCACGCCCTGGCGGCGCCCGCCGCCGGACTCGCCGCCCCGGCCCGCACCGTGCCACCCCACCCGCACGCCGTCCGCCGCGCCCTCGACCGGCTCCTCGCCCACCTCGCCGAGCGGCTCGCCGCCCGCGGCACCCCGCTCGTCCTCCTCGTCGACGACGTCCACTGGGCCGACCCCGCCTCGCTGCACTGGCTGACCGGGCTGCTGCCGCAGGTGGCCGGGCTGCCCCTGCTGTGCGCCCTTGCCTACGACCCCGCACAGCTGCGCCCGGAGACGGCACACCTGCCCGACGCCGTCCTCGCGGGCGGCCAGAGACCGAGAGCCCTCCCGGCGCTGAGCGCAGCAGCCGTGGACACCCTCGTCAAGGAGACCTTCGGCGGCGCGGAGCAGCCCGCGTTCGCCAAGGAGTGCTGGTCCCTCACCGGCGGCACCCCGCTCGCCGTCACCCGGCTGCTGGCCCGCGCCCGGGAGGCGGGTCTCTCACCCCACCGGGATGCCGTGGGCCGGCTGGCCGACCTGGCCCGCGGCGTCGAGCCACCCGGCTTCCTCGAACACCTGCACGGCCTCGGTCCGGCCTGTGTACGGCTCAGCTGGGCCGTCGCCGTCCTCGGCACCGACACCACCCCCGCACGCGCCGCACGAGTGGCCGGACTCGACGCCCAGGCGGCCCGCGAGGCGACCGAGACCCTGTGCCGGGCCGGCATCCTCCACACCGCGGAAGACGACGGCCCGGCAGGCCCCGGCACACCGGAGGCCGGCGGGACACCGCGCTTTCGCCACCCCTCCCTCGCGAGCGAGGTCTACCGGAGCATCCCCGCCGCCACCCGTACGGCACTGCACGGCCAGGCGGCGGCCACCCTCTCCCTCGCCGGCGCCGCTCCCACCGACTGCGCCCGGCACCTGCTGGAGGTCCACCCCGACGCCGACCCCGCCGTCGTCACCGACCTGCGCCGGGCCGCGCGCGCCTATGCCACGGCCGGAGCCCCCGAGGCCGCCCACCGCTGTCTGGGCCGCGCCCTGAACGAACCGCCCGCCCGCCGGGACCGCCCCGCCCTGCTCTACGAGCTCGCCTTCGCGGCGTTCCGCTCCGGCACCCCCGCCGCCGCGGCCCACCATCTGCGGGCCGCCCTCGCCGAACCGGACTGCACCCCGGGCCTGCGGGAGAGGGCCACCCGCCTGCTGGCGCTCGCCCGTACGGCGACCGCGCAGACCGCGGCCCCTGAGCCGCCCCGGCCGCCCCTCGTGGCGGTACGGGAGTTGAGGGGGCGCGGGACGGGGCGGGCGACGGCGGCGACGTACTATTGCGCCATGTCGTTCCTCCGCCGTCGCAGCCCCGCCACACCCGCCGGGCCGGATTTCGATGTCCTGGCCATGGATCCGTCCGACTGGCCGGGGAATCTCGGCGCGGGTCTGCTGCCCGCCCCGGACGGCACCTGCCAGGGCGTCTTCCTGCGCTACGACCTGTTCGGCGGACGCGGCCCCGCGATGATCATCGGCAATCTGCCGGAGGGCTCGCCCGCGCGGGAGGTCGAGGAGGGCGAGGTGCCCTTCGAGGTGGCCCAGCTGCTGTCCGCGCTGGAGAACGACGAGCACGTCGAGGTGGTCGGCACCGAGGACGACCCGGTGATGCACGACGACAACCTGCTGATCGTGCGCCGCGTCAAGCTGTCCGAGGACCGTATCTCCTGCGTCCAGTTCGACCGCAGCGACGGCATCCTGGTCACCATCGCCAGCTGGGACCGGCCCATCACCAACGACCTCTACGCCCTCCTCAAGCCACTGCCGGCCCAGATGTTCCAGCAGTAGGCGCGGAAGCGGCACACGCGCGGGCCGAACGCCCCCGCACGCCCCGGTACGCCACGAGGGCGGCGGCACTCCCGTGCGCACCGCCCCCGCGCCATGCCTCAGCCCTCACCCGCGGCAGAGGGCGGTCCGGTGGGTCAGCGGACCACCCGCACGTCGTCCGCCTTCACGAACGCCACCCGGTGGCCGAGCTGGATCTGGTAGTACTTCTGCTCGCCCCGCACCACCTGGAACGACGTGGCGTCCGGGTCGTACTCGACGGCGTACAGGTACTCACCCGCCGTCTTGAGGCCCGCCACGTAACGCTGGTGGGGGGCCAGCTTGTACGGCAGCGTGGACAGCGGCTGCACCGGCACGCCCTGCGGGTACGCGGCGGCCTCCGGGTAGGCGCGGCCGTACGTGGGGATCTCCCCCTTCCCCTCGCGGGGCTCGATCACCACGCCGCGCGAGGGGACGGCGACCGGTCGGGCGGACGGGTTGTGGAACCAGGCCTTCTGCCCCAGGTACCAGATCGCCGTCCAGTCACCCCGGCGGTCCGCCACCGCGTACTGCTGGCCCGCCGTGGCCCGCGCCCCCGTGTCGTTGACCCCCGTGGTGGACGGCGTACCGTCCGGTCGCAGCCCCACGTCCTTGACCAGCGGCGAGGAGGCGTCCGGTGCCTGGTGCAGCCGCACCGCCGAGGAGCCGTGCGCGGGGCAGGGCGTGCCCGCCGCCGTGCACCCGGTGAAGACCGGTTCGTTCCGCTCGTAGGAGGGCCGGATCGTCACGACAGACGACCGGGGCCCCGCCTTCGGCGTGAACGGCTTGCCCAGCAGCTTGAAGTAGTGCTCCCAGTCCCAGTACGGACCGGGGTCGGTGTGCATCCCCTTGACGCCGGATGCCGTGCTGCCGGGCACGTTGTCGTGGCCGAGCACGTGCTGCCGGTCCAGCGGGATGTCGTACCGCTTCGCCAGATACTTCACCAGGCGGGCCGAGCTGCGGTACATGGCTTCGGTGAACCAGGCGTCCGGGCTGGTGAGGAACCCCTCGTGCTCCAGCCCGATCGACTTGGAGTTGACGTACCAGTTGCCCGCGTGCCAGGCGGCGTCCTTGTTGCGCACGTGCTGCGCGATGTGCCCGTCCGAGGAGCGGAGCGTGTAGTTCCACGACACATAGGTCGGATTCGTGACCAGATCGAGCGTCCGCTCGTACACCTCCTCGGTGTCGTGGACGACGATGTAGTCGATCTTCTGGGAATCCGGACGACGCGTCCTGTCGTGGTTGCCGTAGTCCTCGGCGCCCGAGGAGTCGGTGAATTTCTCGTACGGCGCCGGATACCACTCGCAGTCCACGGTGCGCGGGCACTCCGCCCGCCCGTCACCGGCCCGCCGCTGCCCGGCCGCCGGGACCCGCAGTTGCGGATCGCCCCGCAGTACGAGCGTCTCACCGGTGTCGGTGACCCGCCGCTCGCCCTCGCGCAGCACCGTGAACACCTCGTCGGCGAACGCCGTCGCCTCCGCCTCGCCACGCCCCCCGCCGGGGAAGGCGGCAACCGCCTCGTACCAGTCGGCCGGGTCGGCGCTGAGCGGGTGCCCCAGCCGCCGCTGCGCGTCCGCGAGGAGTGCCGCACCGCCGCGCACATTCGCCGCCGTCGAGGAGCGCAGCTGCTTCCGCGGCAGCCCCGTCAGCTCCGCGGCCCGCTCCAGGGTCCGCAGCCGCGCCGGCAGCGTCCCGGACGCACGCGGGCGCGCGGGCGCCGCCGTCTCGCGGACCGGGCGGGCCGCATCACCCCGCGCGTCCTCGCCGTCGGCGTGCCCCTGTGAGCGGGCGGCGGACAGCGCCGCCCGCGCGTCGGTCAGATGCATCGGGCCGTAACCGCCCGAGACGCTGGCCGCACCCTGGTGCGTGTCCCAGCGGGACTGGAGGTACGAGACGCCCAGCAGCACGCTCTCGGGCACGTCGTACTGCTCGGCGGCTGCCGCGAACTGGCGTTGCAGCCCGCCGCCCGGCTGGTCCGCCGTCGCCTGGGTCCCCGCCGTCAGCAGCGGGACGACGAGTGCGGCCGTCGCCACCGAGACGGCCGAGGTGCGGGCGGCCCGCCCGCGGGGGATCCGGCCGCCGCGTCTGCCGCCGGTGGGAGTGCTGTCGGGGTCACGCACGGATCGTGGCAATGCCGCCTCCTCGGACTGGGCGCCGTGGGGTCACGAGCGCGAGCAGTCCTCAGACGTACCGACTGGCCGACGATCCGTCAATCATCCTGCGGGGAGCCGTCGCCGATCCGCCGGGAAACCCGGCCGGACCGGCGACGTCGCACGTCACCCGGCACCCGGATGCCACCGGTCTGCACCGGTGACGCCACCGCGCGGCACACCGTTCCCCTCCCGCTCAGCGGGTGCCGACGGCGGCCCGGACGGCGCGGCGGGCCGTCTGACAGTCCTCGTGCAGCCGGCGCAGCAGCAGCCGCTGCGCCTCGCCCGTCGGCATGGTGCCCGCCCGCACCGCCGCGGCGGCCTGGGCTGCCACCTGGCCGGAGGGGTCCCGCATGGTTCGCTGCACCGCCGTCTCGTAGGTGCGGATCTCCCGGGTGAGAATCAGCATCAGGTTCACCAGGAAGGAATCCCGGGCCGCCGGTCCCGCCTTCTGGGCGAGCTGGCTGATGTGACGGCGCACCGCCGGCGCGTCGCCCAGGACCGACCACAGCGACGCCAGGTCGTACCCCGGCAGGTACCAGCCGGCGTGCTCCCAGTCCACCAGCGAGGGACCGGTCGGCCCCAGCATGACGTTCGTGAGCAGCGCGTCCCCGTGACAGAACTGCCACGGCACGCTCCGCCGCCCTCCCCGGCCGGCCGGCTGCACCAGACCGTGCAGCAGCTTCTGGAGGTCGCCCAGGTCGCGGTCGGTCAGCAGCCCCTGCGCGTGGTAGCGCTCCAGCCGTGCCGGATAGTCCACGGGTCGCTCGAACAGGCCCGCCGGCGGCTCCCATTGGTTGAGCCGGTGGAACGTGCCCAGCACCACCCGCAGATCCGCGAGGGGTGGCGCGTCCAGCGGATGCCGCTGCGCCGCCGCCATCCTGCCGGGCACCCGTTCGATCACCAGCGTGCAGCTGTCCGGGTCGGCGGCGATCAGCTTGGGCGTGCGCACGGGCGCCCGGTGCCGGACGAACGCGCGGTAGGCCGCTATTTCGTGCTGGAACCGCTCCACCCAGGCGGGGGAGTGGTCCAGCAGACACTTGGCGATCACCGTGTTGCGGCCCGCGGTGCCCGCGAGGAGCACCGACCGTCCACGCCTGCGGAGCAACTGGACGGGTGCGAAATCCGGGCAGACCCGGTGGATGGCGGCGATGGCGGCGCGCAGCTGCGCGCCGTGCGGGCCGGTCAGGTCCAGCCTCCCGCTGACGGGCCGGGGTGGCGCGGCGACGGGCGCGCGCTGCCCCGGCTGGGCCCCGGCCCAGGGGCCGGACGCGCCCGGCGCGCGCGACGGGTCACGCGCCGGGTCGGGGCCCAGAACGGCCGCTCGCCCGCCGTGGGGGAGCGGCGGTGCCGCACGCGGCCGGCGCTGCACGGACACGGGGGACGGTGCTGAATACATGGGCGCGCGAGATCCCTTCGTGTGCCGACGGTTGCCGCGCCTCCCCGGATGTCCGCCGTGGCCGTGTGCACCCTGGGGAATGCGGGCCGGACGGGAGGTCCGAGGTGGCGCGTTCCTACAGGACACCCGAGTGCGGGTGGCACACCATGTGGCGGACCCTGGCGAACCCTGGCGAATGAGCGCGAGGCCGTCGCGGTGCGTCCCCGGGAGGCTACTGTCAACTCAGCCGAGAACCTGGGGGCTTGACGTGACCAAGGGACCCAACGCGCGCCTGGCGGACCTGTTCGCCCTCGCGGGCTGGTCGAAGGGCGAACTCGCCCGGCTGGTCAACAGACAGGCGGCGGCGATGGGGTATCCGCAACTGGCGACGGACACCTCACGCGTACGCCGCTGGATCGACACGGGGGAAACCCCGCGCGATCCGGTGCCCAAGGTGCTGGCCGCCCTGTTCACCGAGCGACTCGGCCGTGTCGTGACCACTGAGGATCTCGGGTTCAGCCGGCCGGGGCAGACGGCCCAGGGCGAGTCCTTCGACGGGCTTCCCCTGCCGTCCGGGCAGGTTGCCGCGGTCCTCACCGAATTCACGGGAATGGACCTCATGCTCAACCGACGCGGCTTGGTGGGCGCGGGCGCCGCGCTCGCCGCAGGATCG
>Ga0164243_10006612_pt1 | contig 17507 bp, 19 predicted proteins | sample OricompcompostOP_FD_108781 | JGI IMG/M metagenome (GOLD analysis project Ga0164243, IMG submission 108781) | Organic Plus compost microbial communities from Emeryville, California, USA - Original compost - Organic plus compost (OP) | ecosystem: Engineered > Solid waste > Mixed feedstock >... | reverse complement strand
TTTCTGGCAAGAAGCGAGCAAACCAACGCCCAGCGAAAATGAGCGGCATGCGCATGACAATCCCTGTTATTTTTTTATTGTCTCGATGTCGTTTTATTTTTATCGAGCCTGAAACCGGTGTTCACCACCCCCGCTCCGGTTTTGAGGCTGCTCAACGAATGCAACGCCGAAAAAATGAGGAGTGCACGCAGGCAATCATCTGATCGGCCCGGCCATGGTTTCACACGAACATACCCATTACAACCACAGGACCGGGTTAGCTTCTTCCGAAAAAAACTACACCTTGGCTCTGCCAAGGTGCGACGCATTTTTTATTGTTGTTTCAGCGAGCGCCCATAACCATTCAAGTTGGCGCGATCATGCACACGAAAAGCGCCGTTCCATGAAAAGCGATTTTCACATGAGATGTCGTTGTGAAATGCGCGGGCTCCGGCCGTGTTGCCGATACCGGAACCCGCGGGGCTTCATGCATCAACTCAGAACGAGAAATGTATTCCCGCTTCAATGGCGCGCCCCGGTTCCGGCGCGTAATCGCGCAGAAAGGACGTGCTGGCGCGAATGGTCTGGTTGGTGAGATTGGTGGCGCGCAGGAACAAGCGCGTATCGCGTTCGTTGAACGCGGTCAGCTCGTAACTGGCGCCGGCGTCGACCCGGTTGTAGCTGTCGGTCGGCGTTTCGAATTCGCCGGGGCGCGTCTGCTTGCCCGCGTGCAGCACGCCCACGTACGCATTGAACGCATCGCGATCGACATTGAATTTCACGCCGACGCGCCATGGCGGCATGCGCGGCACCGCGCCGCTGCGGTCCAGTTCGCCGCGCACCGAGTCGCCATAGACGCTGGCGCTGAACTGCGCACTGCGAACCTGCGCCAGTTGCGTGGTCAGGTTGAATTCGACGCCGTTGAATTTCGCGTTTTCCTGTTCGTAATACAGGATCGGCGCATCCTCGGTGCCGGTTTCTCCGCTGTTGGCAAGGAAGATGTAATCGTGGAACTGGTTGTAGAAGTACGTGATGTAGCCGTCGAAGCGCTCGTCCTTGTAGCTCAGCGTCAGATCGACATTGCGCGAGGTTTCCGGATTCAAACGCGCATCGCCGATTTCGATGGACTGCGTGGCGCCGTGCACCACCAGATCGTCCGGACCATTGCCCGCGTTGGAAAACAATTCCTCCACCGTCGGCGCGCGCTGCGAACGCGACAGCGCCAGGCCCAGGCTCCAGCCCGACGTGAAATGCCAGATCGCGCCGGCCGACGCGCTGAGATTGTTGAAGCCCTTGCTGTTGACGATATGGCCTTCCGGATCGACCGTGTCCCGGTCGTAACGCAATCCCAGTTCGTACACCCAATCGTCCAGGTGGTAATCCTCCAGCACGAACAGGCCCGCGCCCTTGCTGATGGATTCGGGAATGAAACTCTCCTCGCCGACGGCGGCGAAATCGCTGCGCTTGAGTTGCAGGCCGACCACGCCATGCCAGCCGAACAGCGGTTCGTGCACCACTTCCAGACGGTTCTGCCAGGTACGGTTGGTGAATTTCGTTCCCACCTCGCCGGTGTCTTCCAATTCCTTGTGTTCGTAATCGGTGTAGGTGAGGCGCCAACGCAAGGCGTCGACGAAATTACCGAGATCGCGCCACTCCCCGGCCACGTCGTAACGCTTCTGGCGCATGTCGATATGCACGCCGGATTCGCCGCCGGCCACCGCCGGAATGCCGTAATAGTTGGCCATGTCGTTGACGCTGGCGCCCAGGTAGCCGTTGTCGAACACCCAGGAGGCGCCGCCGGCGATACTGCTGTTGCGTCCGCCGGTGTTGTCGACGTAACCCTTGCTGCTGTCGCTGAGGTCGCCGACATGGCTGCGGTCGAAGGCTTGGCCCGGAATGCGGATGTCGTTCCAGTCGCGGTAGACACCGTCCAGGTGCCAGCCGATGGAGCCGGCGGCGCCGTCCAGCTTGAGCACGCTGGTATCGCCGTCGTCGTTGCTGTTGTGGCGGTATTCCAGCGCGCCGGTGGTGCGGTCCGGCAGGCGCGTGGGAATGCGATTGTCGATCACGTTGACCACGCCGCCGATGGCGCCGCCGCCGTACAGCAGCGTCGAAGGTCCTCGCAATACCTCGATGGATTGGGCCAGCATCGGTTCCACCGTCACCGCGTGGTCGGCGCTGACGCCCGAGGCATCGCCGGAGGCGGCGCTGTTTTCCAGCACCTGCACGCGCGGGCCCTGCTGGCCGCGAATGACCGGCTGGCCGACGCCGGGCCCGAACGAGGCGTTGGCGAGGCCCGGGCTGTTGTTGAGCGTCTCGCCGATGGTGCCGGAGGCGCGTTGGCGCAACTGTTCGTCGCTGATCACGGTCACCGGCAGCGCGGTTTCCGCCGCGCTCTTGTGCAGCGGCGTGCTGACGATCACGGTTTCGATACGGGAATTGGCCTCGCGGTTGTCGGCGCCGTGGACCTTGGGAACGGCAACGCAGCCGGCGGCCGCGGCGGCCAGCCAGAAATAGGTACGTTTCATGGGTCGAACTCCTGAGCAACGAAAATGCCGGCCGCGCCGGCATCGAGTTTTTTCTAACGGTGAAGCTCAGGTGTGGAGGGAGGCGCGCGGCTGTCGTGGAAGCGCCGCACGCCGCGTTGCAGCGCATAAACCGCGACCAGGAAAACCAGCGCGGCCAGGACGGTCGCCAGCGACGGCCAGGCCGAATCCAACGCGGCGGCGCCATTGACCGAGGACAACACGCACAGCGCGCAGTCGAAGTCGGCACGGTTGTCGAAATCGTGCCAGTGGCTGACGGAAAGGCATTGGCCCGCCACGAACAACGCCAAAGCCAGCAGCAGCCAGTAGGGCCGGCGGGCGGAGACGACGTGTCTGGCGGGAGCGGAAATCATGGCGACAGATGATATAACATAACATTTATCGTCAACAAGTTATGTCGGGGCGAGTTTGTCGGGAACAGGTTTTTTTTCACTGCTTTCACACGGCCGCGGTTTGTGCCCACGCCTGCCGATCACGTTTTCGGCGCAATAAAAAAGGCGGCACCGCCGCCTTTTTCATTGGCACGCTGCCTTCAATCGAAATTGACGCCCAGGCGCTTTCCCACCAGCTCGTAGGATTCGACCACATTGCCGAGGTCCTGGCGGAAACGGTCCTTGTCCAGCTTCTCGCGCGTGTCCTTGTCCCACAGGCGGCAGCCGTCCGGCGTGAATTCGTCGCCCAGCAGCACCTCGCCCTGGAACAGGCCGAATTCGAGCTTGTAATCGACCAGCAGCATGTTGCCGCGTTGGAACAGCGGCTTGAGCACATCGTTGATCTTGAAGGTCAGTTCCTTCATGCGATCGATCTGCGCCTGGCTGGCCCAGCCGAAGGAACGGATATGGTATTCGTTGACCATCGGATCGCCGAGCGCGTCGCTTTTCAAGAAGAACTCGAAGGTCGGCGGATTCAGTTCCAAGCCTTCCTGCACGCCGTAGCGGCGGCAGATGGAACCGGCGGCGACGTTGCGCACCACGCACTCCAGCGGCAGCATTTCCAGGCGCTTGACCAGCGATTCGTTGTCGGAAAGGAGTTTTTCGAAATGGCTGGCGATGCCCGCCGCCGCCAGCTGCTGCATGATGAAGGCGTTGAACTTGTTGTTGACCATGCCCTTGCGATCGAGCTGGGCTTTTTTCTTGCCGTCGAACGCGGAGGTGTCGTTGCGGAACACCATCACGTAACGATCCGGGTCGTCGGTGGTGAACACGGATTTGGCTTTGCCGGTGTACAGTTCTACGCGTTTTTCCATGATGGCTCTCGTCGCGGTTGCAACTCCCGGGGAGGCAACTCGTTAATCAAAAGGAATCCCATAGCGGTCAGGCACGGCGCGGTCAGCGTCCGCGCACGGCGTGTCACGTCAGACAATCTCCCGCCAGTCGAGCCCGGCTTCCTGATCGGCCGTCAGGATGGCGTCGCTGCGCGTCAGTATCGGCAGCAGTTCGGCGCGGGCCAGCGCCTCCGTGTTGTTGGTGGCGCTCAGATGGGACATCACCACCTGCTGCAGCCGCGCCACATCGAGGCTGGCCAGCAGCTGCGCCGCCTGGACATTGCTGAGATGGCCGCGCGGACCGCCGACCCGGCGCTTCAGGAAATAGGGATAAGGCCCCGCCGCCAGCAGCGCACTGTCGTGATTGCATTCGAGCATCAGCGCATCGCAGGCGCGATAGGTCTCGGTCACGGCGGGCGTAATACTACCCAAATCCGTGAGCAGGCCAAACGCTTTTTTCCCGGCGCGGAACAGGAACTGGCAGGGCTCGCCGGCGTCGTGCGGCACGGCCACCGGCTGCACGGTGAGTGCGCCCAACTGAAACGGAACACGGGTGTCGATCAGGTGCAGGTCCGCCAGCGCGGCCAGCGCGGTGCCGCCGGCGGTGCCGGCGGTGGCGTAGACCGGCAGGCCGTGACGGCGCGCCAGGGTCGCCACGCCGCCGATGTGGTCGCTGTGTTCATGGGTGACCAGGATCGCGGTCAGGTCCGCCGCGTCGCGGCCAAGGCGCTGCAGACGCCGCTGCGCCTCGCGCGCCGAAAAACCGCAGTCCACCAGCACGCAGGTGTCCGCCGTTTCCACCAGGGTGGCGTTGCCGCGGCTGCCGCTGCCGAGCGAGGCGAAGCGCATCAGGCGGCCGACGAATCGATCATGAACGGGACAGGCATCGCTGGTATCGCCTCGCGGATGACGGCCGCTGCCACACCGGCGCGGCCGCCGCGCATCAGGCCACTTTGCCCTTGATGAAATTGAGCAGCTGCTCGGTGACGCCGTTGCTCAGCGGCTTGCCGTCCTGCCGCGTCACCGTGATCTGCACCGCGCCGTCTTCGGCGGCGCCGGCGCCGGGTTTGGCGGCGGGCAGCGGCGCGGGTTCGACGCGCACCACATAGGGCACGTCTTTGTGGATGTTCTCTTCTTTTTCGCCGAACACCCAGGACCAGAACGAACGCCACCAGCCTTTTTCTTCCTCGAGCTCCTTGGGCGGCTCGTAATGCACCTGGAATTCACGCTGGTCGCGGTTCAGGTCGTCGATGGTGAAACCGGCCTTGGGCAGGGCCGTGGACAGCGATGCCCAGGCGCGCTCGAACGGCAGTTCCAGCAGCAGATACGGTTTTTCGCCCGGTTTCTTGTTGAGGAACACCTTGCCGCGCGAATCGATGTTGCGCTGCGCCAGCATCGACACCGCGCCGGTGCTGCCGTTGTCGGCGATGAACTGGGCCAGCGCCTTGACCATTTCGTCCTCGCGCTCGTGGTTCGAGGATGCCGTCGGCCAATTGCTGTCGTTGGCGCCGGCGTTGGCCTGCAACACATACACCTCGCTGGAACCGCGCTGCACGCCCTGTTCGATGCGGAAGCGGTAGCGCTCGCGCTGTGCGCCTTCGCTGCGCGGCTGCAGGAATCCGGTTTCGATGATACCGGCGTTGGCGTCGGCGCGCATCACGGTCAGCTGGTTGGTGGCCAGGAACTGGCGCACCCGCGGCCACACCTCGCCCGGCGAGGCATCCACCAGAATCCAGGAATTGGCGCCGAGCTTCTGGATTTTCACCTGCTCGGCGTCGGGATTGCCCTCCAGCGGCTCCGGGCGCGGCACCACGAAGCGGCCCTCGAGCGAGGCCGAATTGGAGACCGGCGGAATCGCGGCTTCATCCTCGATCGAGGATTTGCTCAGGCCCGGCGGAATTTCCAGCGGTTTTTCCACGGTGGCGCGGCGGTAGTCGTCGCCGCGATCGCGGAACATGCCCTTGTCGCCGAACAGCCAACCGCAGCCGTTCAGTGCAACGCTTGCGGCGACCAGCGCCGATACGCAAAGGATTTTTCTCATCGTGTCTTCAACATAGACCGGCGAAACGCAGCGCTTCGCGCACCACGGGGCGAAAGGTTTCGCTGAGCGGCGTCAGCGGCAGGCGAATGCCGTTTTCGATTTTCCCGAGTTCGGACAGCGCCCACTTGGCGGGAATCGGATTGGCTTCGACAAACAGTTTTTCGTGCAGCGGCAGCAGCCGTTCGTTCAGCGCGCGCGCCGTGGCCGCATCACCAGCCAGTGCCGCCGCGCACATCTGCGCCATCAGTTTCGGCGCGACGTTGGCGGTCACGGAAATGTCGCCGCGGCCGCCGCCCAGCATCAGATCGAGAGCGGTGGCGTCATCGCCGGAATAGACGGCGAAATCGCCGCCACAGCGCTGGATCAATTCGATGCCGCGGGCGACATCGCCGGTCGCGTCCTTGATGCCGATGATATTGGCCACGCCGGCCAGCCGTTCCACCGTTTCGTTGCGCATGTCGCAGCAGGTGCGGCCGGGCACGTTGTAGAGAATCTGCGGAACGGCGACGGCTTCCGCCACCGCCTTGAAGTGCAGGTACAGGCCTTCCTGGGTCGGCTTGTTGTAATAGGGCGTGACCAGCAGGCAGGCGTCCACGCGCAGGTCGCGGGCGGCGCGGGTCAGTTCGATCGCTTCGCGGGTGCAGTTGGCGCCGGTGCCGGCGATCACCGGAATGCGGCCGCGGACCTGATCGACCACCCGTTTGATCACTGCGCAGTGTTCGTCCACGTCCAGCGTTGCCGATTCGCCGGTGGTGCCCATGGCAACGATGCCGCTGGTGCCTTCCGCGATGTGCCACTCCACCAGGTCGTCCAGCGCGCGCCAATCGACATCACCCGCCGATGTCATCGGCGTGACCAGGGCGACAATACTGCCAGAAATCATCCGCGCTCTCCGCGATCAGGAAAGGCGCTATGGTAATGGCGCCACCCTGCCAGCACAAGCAGAGCGCGCGCCGCTTCCGGCGGCTGTCGCGGCGCCGCTGAAACCGATCCGGCGCCCCTCGTCGAGGAAGAAAAAACGAAGGCGCGGCGCGTCGTCACCCCCATCCCGGCGGCGCCGTTATATGATGGCGGGCGCCCGAAGCGGCACCCCCGACCCGACCGGGTCACCCTCTGCATAACGGATAAAAGAACGGAGATGTAACGATGAGCGGTTTCGTCCTCTACGAACAACACGAGCGCGTGGTAACGCTGACCCTGAACAATCCGGAGGAGCGCAACGCCATCGGCACCCAGCAGGCCTGCGACGACATCGTCGGCGCGCTGCACCGCGCCGACGCCGACCCGTCGGTCAGCGTGGTGATCCTCACCGGCGCCGGTTCGGCGTTCTGCGCCGGCGGCAATATCAAACGCATGCTCGACGGCAGCGGCATCGGCCGCCAGGAAAATCCGGCGGCGACCCGGGCCCACTACAAACGCGCCATCCAGAGCATTCCGCGCGCGTTGTGGGAAATCGAAGTGCCGACCATCGCGGCGGTGAACGGGCCGGCGATCGGCGCCGGCTGTGACCTGGCCGGCGCCTGCGATCTGCGCATCGCTTCCAGCAGCGCCAGATTCGCCGCCAGCTTCATCAAACTCGGGCTGGTGCCCGGCGACGGCGGCGCCTGGCTGCTGCCGCGCCTGATCGGTGTCGCCAAGGCCGCCGAGCTGGCCTTCACCGGCGACACCATCGACGCCCAGCAGGCGCTGCAATACGGCCTCGTCTCGCAGGTGGTCGAGCCGGAACAACTGCTGGAAGCCGCCCGCGCCCTGGCGACGCGCATCGCCGCCAACCCGCCGCAGGCGCTGCGCCTGACCAAGCGGCTGTTGCGCGAAAGCCAGCACCTGCGCCTGCCGGAAATGCTGGAGCTGTCGGCCTCGTTCCAGGCGCTGATGCACGCCTCGGAGGATCATGTCGAGGCGATCGGCGCGGCGCTGGAAAAACGCGCGCCCAGCTACCGCGGCCGCTGAGGCGCGGCGCCGGGTGGCGTTCCCGCCCGGCGCATCCATCCGCGCCCGGCTCCGGCTTGCGGCGCCCGGCACCTGCTCCTACCATGGGTTCCCGCCCTCTATCGGAATCCGTCGTAATGGATGCACTCAGCCTGTTGCAGCAACGCCAATCCCTGTCCAAATTGAGCGAACCCGGCCCCGACGCGAGCGCCCTCGAACAGATGCTGCGCGCCGCCGCGCGCGCGCCGGACCACGCCCATCTCCAGCCCTGGCGCTTCATCGCCATCGAGGGCGACGGCCGCCGGCGCCTCGGCGCGCTGTTCGTCGAGGCCCTGCGCAAGCGCAAAGCCGACGCCTCGGATGATGAAATCCGCAAGAATGAAACCGCGCCGTTGCGCGCGCCGCTGGTACTCGCGGTGATCGCGCGCCTGCGCGATCACGCCAAGGTGCCGCGGGTGGAGCAACTGCTGTCCGCCGGCTGCGCCGCCCACGGCATTCTGCTGGCGGCGCAGGCGCTGGGCTTCGGCGCCATCTGGCGCACCGGCGACAACAGCTACGACGCCACGGTGAAGGCCGGCCTCGGCCTCGCCGCGGATGAGGAAATCGTCGCCTGGCTCTATATCGGCACGCCGGTTCCGGGCGCCGCCAAAGCGCTGCCGGAGACGAACATCGCCGACCTGCTCAGCCGCTGGCGTTGACGGAATCGGCGCGGGGCGTGATCGGCGGTGCATTTGTCGAGCCCGCCGCCACCGTGCAATACTGGTCCGCCTTGCAGTAAACGAAGCCGGCACATCGTGAGCATCGACCCAGGCCTTTACCCGTACATGCCTCCCAACGCCGATTACGGCAACGGGATCTTCCGGCGCCGGATCCGGCTGGACGGCGAGGCGGGCGTGGTACGCGCGGCCCTGGAGGACAATCTTCACGGCATGCGCTGCGCCGTGTTTCACGACGGCGAGCGCGTCATCGATATCCAGAGCGAATCGCTGCGTGTGCCGTTCAATACCTGTGGCGGCGCCATCACACCGCTGCGCGCGCTGATCGGCCAGTCGATCGAGCGCAGCGAACGCGAACTCGGGCAGCACGCCATGCCGCGCCGCAACTGCACCCATCTGCTCGACCTGACCCTGCTGGCGATCGCCCACGCCGCGCGCGGCATCGGCGTGCGCCAATACGACGTGGCCGTCACCGACGAAACCGAACAGCAGGGTTCCCGCGCGACCGTGCATCGGGACGGCGTGTTGATCCATGAATGGCTGATTCGCGAGTCGCTGTTCGTGGAACCGGCGCGCTGGGCCGGCCAGGCGGTGCTGTCGGGTTTCGCCAAATGGGCGGGCGCCGCCTACAGCGGCGACGAACTGGAGGCCGCGCGGGTTTTACAGAAAGGTTATTTCGTGGCCTGCGCGCGGCGCTACGACGTGGGCTCCATGGACGGCGGCGCCGCCATCAAGGAGACCTCGATGCTCGGCAGCTGCCATACCTATTCCGACGGCGTGGTCGAACACGCGTATCGCCACAACCACACCGTGCGCGATTTCACCCACGACGACACGGCCCTGCTGCGGTTTCTCTGAGGCGCTCGCAACGCTCTTTCCCTGCTATGGCCGGCGCCAACTCACACGCGCCGCGACAACGCGCTGCGCTGATCCCAGGCGCGGCGCGGTTGGCCGAACGCGCTACCTGACTGACCCCATACCCGCGCGAAACCGCTCACCTGAGTGGCAGGACAAACCATGCCGGTCCATCCGGCCTGCAAGACGCGCGGCGGCATTCCCGCACTGACGAGATCGAAATCGTGCCCGCACAGCGATTGAGCGCGGCGACAGGGAACCGGCAAAGATCGCGAATACGCCACCGTCGCAATCCTGTCGGCGCCGGGCACAAGCGTGAAAAATCAAAAATCGCGCGCCAAGTCACCGCGCTTGAGCGCGGCGAACGAGGCAGGAAGGCCGCGAGCACGTCATGCCCAAACCCGCCCCGAAAAGACCACCGATCGCGTTGTCACCAATGCCCTTTGCGGCTCAGCGGCCATGGGCCATGGCTGTCGCGCCCGCCCAGCAGCAGGCTGAGTCCGACGCGAAAATCCTGCGGCAGGCTGTCGGTGGCGTTCACCTGCGCCTGCAACGCGTATTGCCGCTGCTTCAGATCGACCAGCACCTCGCCCTTCAATCCCAGCGCGCTGCCGCCTTGCAGGGCGCACTGCAATTGCGCCGCCGCCGACATCCGCAGGCGGCACTGGTAATCGCCCAGGGTCAGCCAGTTCATGTTCCATTGCCAGCTGGCGCCCAGCCAGGACAGATGGCCCTGCACCCGGCGCAATTCGCTGCGGCTCAATTCCAGTTCCGCCAGATCGATGGCCAGATCGCCCTGCGCCGGCAGCAGCAACCAGTCGTTGAACGCCGCCAGCGGCACGCCGGCGCGCACATTGCGCAGCAATACGGTGCCGGTGGGCGCGATGCGCACATCGGCATCGAGGAATTGTTCGCCGTAGCGCGCCGCGATATGCGCCCGGGGATGCAGCCAGAGCAGCGACAACGGCTGCAACCGCCATTGCAGCGCGCCGAGCGCAACGGTCCGCTGATCGGGCAATACGATGTATGCCTCATCGGCGCGGCCCTGCCAGAAGCTGCCTTCGACATGGCCCAATTGCAACACGCCGCCGCTCTGCGCCAGCAGCGCGAACAACTGCGCCGGCGCGCTGTAGAGCAGGCAGGCGAAAAACCACAGGCCGGCGGCGATCATCGCCAGCCGGCGGCGCCGGCTGCCCGGTGCAAACGCGAACTTCATGGTTTTGTCCTTGTACGGAGCCGCGCCTCACCCGGGGTGTTTTTCGCAATCTGGCGATGCGCGCACGGAGCCGGGGAGGGAACAGGAAACGCCACGGAGTGTAATGGCGGGGCGGCCGTGAAGAAAGTCCGCCCGGGATCAAAACACCGAACACGATGATCGCAACGCGCCGCACGGCACGTTGCGCGGAAACGCAGGAGAGTTAGGACCGCGCGGAAATGTTCAGGAGACCGGAGCCGCCGCCCGGCGCCACCGACCTTTCCTCGATGCTGACGCCGTGCGCGGATTCGAGCCGGTACAGGCGCACCACCGGATCGCACGGGCGTTCGCCGTTGTCAGGCTGAAAGCGGCTCAGGAGCGGTAAAGCCGCACGGAAATATTCACGAGGCCGGAGCCGCCGCCCGGCGCCACCGACATTTCCTTGATGCTGACGCCATGTGTGGATTCGAGCTGATGCAGCCAGCGCACCACCTGGTCGAAGGGGGCGTTGTCCAGGCGCACCTGCACGTCGCCGTTGCTGCCGGGCTGGAAGCGGCTCATGTGCAGCTCGTTGGCGGCAACGGTCTGATCCACCACCTGGGCCAGGTTCTGCCCCTGCGATTGGTTCTTGCCGCTGTTGTGTTGCAGCTCGCGGTATTGCGCGGCCAGTTGCGTCACGTTCGCCAGGCTCTGCGCGGCGGCCGCGTTCTGCACGCGCAACCTTTCATTCGCCGTCGCCAACGGTCGCCACAGCATCTGGTACAGCAGGTACAGAACCAGCACCGCGCCCAGGACGATCAGCAGGGTCTGGTCGCGCAGACTCAATTGTTGCCAGCGGGATAACATGTCAGCGGTGCTCCGTGATGCGCAGTTGCGCGCGGGTTTTATCGCCGTCGGCGTTGCTGCCGGTCAGCTGCGCGTCCAGGCCCTTGCCGGCGATGGCGGTGCGCACCGCCTCCACATCCTTGAAGGCGGCGGCGCTCAGGCTGAGCCGGATTTCGCCCTGGCGCTCGGAGTACGTCAGGTTCTGCACGCTGACGCCGGCCACGCCCTTGAGCGCCTCGCCGATCTGTTGCAACAGCGCGATCGCGCCGGCGCCGCCCTGGCCCTGCAACGCCTTCACCTTGCGCTGCAACTGCAATTCCGGGTTGTTGATCACGCCGCGCGGCTCGACGCCGCGGTAGACCTGTTCGATCTGCTGGCGCAGCGCCAGATTCTGTTTTTCCAGCTGATGATGTTGCAGCAGGCTGATACCCAGCTGCACCACCACCGCCGCCGCCAGCACCTGCGCCGTCAGCCGCCATTCGCGCCACCAGCGCTGCCAGGGCAGCGTGCGCGCGAACGGGCCCTGCAACAGGTCCAGCACCACCTCGCCCTGCGCCGGCACACACAGCGGCTGGGCCGGCTGCATCTCGACGCAGCCGCGCAGCAGCTCGGGCAATTGCGGCAGCAGTTCCTCCAGCGGCGGATCGCCGTAGATCAGCAGCTGCCGCGGCAGTTCGGCGGCGCTGTCCAGCATGAGTTGCAGCGCCAGCGCGGCGTTGTCCGGCTCCAGCGCGAAACCGCGGTGCGGCCCGACCCGCACCAGCCAGCGCGACTCCTCCGGCGCCAGGCTCCAGCAGCCCTCGCGCCAGGGCAGCAGCAGCTGCTCGGGCAGCGCGCGTTTGATATCGAGACCGGCCCCACGGCAGCGCTCCAGCCATTCGCTCAGCCACTGCCGTTCCACCACCGCCACCGGCACCTGGTTGGCATCGACCGCGCCGAGGGCGAAATGCAGCTCGCCGATGTCGTCGACCAGTTCCTCTTCCAGGCTGTACGGCACGGTCTGGCGCAACAGGCGGCGTTCGTGGGCTTCGAACAGCACGTTCTGCAACGTAACCTTGTGCGCCGGCACCACCAGGATCAGATCGGTCTCGGCGCCGGCTTCGGCCGCCAGCTCGGCGGCATCGCCGCGCCGGCACTCGGTGTCGTTGGCGGCGCGCCAGGCCAGCTGCCCGTCCGCCTCCGGATTGATCAACAGCGTCGTTTTCACGATGCAACGCTTCCTTAAACTAGCGGCCGATGGTCATCGGCGGTTTCACCAATCGCCGAACGTGCGTTCGATGACGCGCACGCTGCGGTTGGTGTCGTCCCGGTACAACAGACTGTGCAGACTGTACATGCGCCCCTGGAACTCGGTCTGCGCATTCAGAATGAAATAATTGCTGCGCACGGCCAGGTTGCCCGTCTTCAGCGCCTTGCTTTGCAGCGACGGACTGGCGCTGCGGACTTCCTCGACGTTCTTGAAATACTGGCGCTGCTCGCGCTCGTGCACGATCTGCTCGACCTCGCTTGCGCCCAGCGGCGTCAGGTTCTGGTCGTCGCCCAGGCACGCCAGCAGCCCCGGCGGCGCCGTATTGATATTGATGTTGGTGTCCTGCGTATCGCTTCCCGGCCACACCGTCACCAGCGGCGCCAGCAGCCGGTAGATATCCGCCGTCATGCCCTTCACCCACATCAGTTCCGATGGGCTCACCATGTCGCGGTTGGCAGGCCGGCCGGGTGGATCGGCGTGGGTGTAGTACTCGATCTCGGCGCCGCCGAAGCCGGTGATCTCGTCGTCCTCGTCCACCCAGTCGCCGATCGCCTCGGTCAATGCCTGCGCCTGGTCCGCCTCCAGCGGATGCTCCAGCGGCAGCGAGCGCAGCAGCCGGATGAACTGCACCTGCTGCAGGCTCAGCTTCTGCTGGCCGCTGCCCGGATTCTGGCCGCCCTGGCTTTTCACGCCGAGGGTGTTGAGATTGAAACGGCCCTGCGCGTCCTCGATATGGCCGCCGATCCAACCGTAATCCGTCGGCAGCCGCAGTTCCTGCGCCCAGCCCTCGGTCAGGTAATCGAATTTCTGTTCGTTGCCGTCGCGCTGCATGTCCTCCAGCAGCGCCGCCCGCGCCAGACCCTCCGCGCCCAGCAGGTAGGCGTACGCCTGCTCGCTGTGCAACTGGTTTTCCACCCGCCGGAACATCAGCAGGAAATCGCTGCTCAGCGTGGTGCCGAGCATCACCACCATGGCGACCACCAGCAGCGCCACGATCAGCGCGGCGCCGCGCTGTGCCGCCGGCGGCGCCGAGCGCCCGGCCGGCGCGGATTCATTCCGGTTGCGCATTGACCAGCCCCACGACGCGATTGATCACGCCGATATCCCTGATTTCCAGTTCGACACGCACCGCCAGCGGCATCGGCACATCGTTCGGATCGCTGTTCGAATCGCTGTCCGCCGGCGGCCACTGCTCCACCCATTCGCCGCCGAGGCCGGTGTCGTCTTTTTTTCCGGACTTCCTGCCCGAGCCGCCGCCGCTCTTCTGGTCGCCCATGCCCGACAGGCCGCCAGCACCCGGCTGGCCGCCATCGCCCGAATCCTTTTTCTCCGGCGGATCGGCCTGGATGAACTGCAGACGGATATGGTCGACGCCGCTGAGCAGTTTCACCGATTGCAGGTGATCCTCATCGTCGACCCGGTCCAATACCAGCCAGTGCTCGCGCCACAGGTCGCCGTTGGCATCCAGCCGATACCGCACCCGCTGCACGCTGCCGCGACGCTGGCCGCGCGGGTTGTCCCAGCCCACCCGGGTCAGCGACAGGAACTGCTCCTCCTCGGCGTTGCCGATGATGGCGGGCTCCTGATCGCCGCGCGCGTCCACGATCGGCCGGTCGACGCTCTGGCGCAGATCGCGCACCAGGTAACCGAGCGCCGCCTGGATCTCCCCCAGCCGCTGCACCTGCCTGCCATGGCGCTCGGCGGCGTTCATGGCGGCGGTGAGGCCGGCGTAGCCCATCACCGCCACCATGGCGGTGATCGCCATCGCCAGCAGCACTTCCAGCAGTGTGAATCCGCGCGCGCGGGCGGCGACACTCCGCTGAACCATCACGGCGCGGCTCTTGGCAGCTGGTGAAACGAATCGAGGATGGCGGTGATACTCGCCAGCACCGGCGCGTCCTTGCCGTCCGACGCGGACACGGTGATTTCCAGTTGCACCGCGCCCTTGTTGGCGGTGGCCTTGGGCTGGGCGCGCCAGTACCAGGTGCGGCCGGCCATGTCTTCGCTGCCGTTGAGCACATCGCGCGGCAAGGGCGCGCCGTTGTTGTTGGCCAGGATCGCCAGCTCCATCTGATTGAGCGCCACCCAGTGGGCGAACAGTTTGTCGCGCAGATACGCGGTGCCGTCGACCTGGCGCATCATCACCACCAGGATCGCGGTCACCGCCAGCGCCACGATCGCCACCGCGACCAGCACCTCGACCAGGGTGAAGCCGCGCGCGCGCCGCTCAGTTTTCATTATTCTTCACGTCCAGCTGGATGCGGCCGAGTTCGTCGGCGCGCACATCGACGCCGCCGTTTTCGTCCCCGGCCAGGAACAGATGCAGGAAAAACGGCGTCACATCGCCACCCGGGGCCAGCCAGATGGTCGGTTCGGGCGCTTTGTCGCCGTTCAGCGGCCCGATCAGCTGCGCGCTGCCCTCGACCTCCAGGTTCGCCAGCACGCCCTCGGCGAAACGTCCGCCCTCCGGCAGCTCGCGCGGCGTGTCCACCCGCCAGCCCTTGTCGGGGCTGAAGTGCAGCCAGCGATAGGCGATCTGCACCGTGTCCTCGTTATTCTTGTCGGGACTCACCGTATAGAACTGCACGCCCCACGGTTCGCGCGTCAGCACCGCCTCGTCCGCCACCAGCGCGGTGAGGTTGGCGAACTCGTGCGCCGCCGTGCGCAACTCCTGGGGCCGGTGGTTGCCGGCGCCGAGCCCGACGACGGCGACGCCGAGCCCGATGATCACCACCACCAGCAGCAACTCCAGCAGGGAGAAGCCGCGCTCAGGCCGTTTCATGGCGAGGCACCCGCGTCAGCTCACTGGTCCTGTTTCTGCTCGGACTGCCAGTTGCCGATGTCCGCGTTCTGTCCTTCGCCGCCGGTGACGCCGTCGGCGCCGAGCGAATAGATATCGTAATCACCGTGGCCGAATTCCGGCGGATTCAAATAGAGGTACGGGCGGCCCCACGGATCTTCCGGCACTTTTTCCAGGTAGCCGCCCTCCTTGAAATTGCGCGGCACCGGGTCCATGTTCGACTTTTCCACCAGCGCCGCCAGGCCCTGCTCGGTGGTGGGGTAGGCGAAGTTGTCGAGCTTGTAGAGCTTGAGCGCGGTTTCGATGTTCTTGAAATCCGCCTTCACTTTCTGGATGCGGGCCTCGTCCGCGCGTTGCAGCACGTTGGGCGCGACGATGCTCACCAGCAGGCCGATGATCACCAGCACCACCAGGATTTCCACCAGGCTGAAGCCGTGTTGTTTCCGATTCATAGAATGCAACCTATTCACTTTTTATCGCCTCCCTCGCCCAAATCCTCAAACTCGTCGTTCTGTCCTGTCCGGTCAACAAGCTCGTCGATATAACCCCGGTCCTTTGGCCGCCATGCGGCGCCGCTGCGACGCGGTTTCGCGCCTTGCCCGGCGGCCAGAATCCCCGGTTTCATTTCATCAATCCGTTCGCCGGCCGGGACACCGGCGCGCGCCGCTCAAGTCACCAGATTGTTCATCTTGATGATCGGCAGCAGCACCGCCAGCACGATGGTGCCCACCACCATCGCCATCATCACCACCATGGCCGGCTCGATCACCGCCATCAGCGTGCCCAGGGTCATTTCCAGCTCGCGCTCCTGGTTGAGCGCCGAGCGCGCCAGCATCGCCTCCAGCTCGCCGCTGGCCTCGCCGCTGGCCACCATGTGCACCATCATCGGCGGAAACAGGCCGGTCTGCGCCAGCGCCCGATTGAGGCTGCCGCCCTCCTGCACCGCCGTCGCCACCTGCCGGCTGGCCTCGCGCAATTCGATGTTGGTCAGCACTTCGCCGGCGATGCGCAGGCCCTCCAACAACGGCACGCCGCTGGAGGTGAGAATGCTCAGCGTCGAGGCGAAGCGCGCCGTGTCCATCGCCGTCAGCACGCCGGAAATGAACGGCATTTTCAGCAGCGCGCGGTGCCACAGGCGGCGCCGGCCGGCATCGCGCAGCAGGCGCCGGGCGCCGATCACCAGCGCCACCAGCGCCAGCACCGCGATCCACAGATAGTGGCTGAAAAAATGGCTGACCAGGATCAGGCCGCGGGTCAGCGCCGGCAACTCGGCCTTGGTGTGCGCGAACAGGCCGACCAGCTGCGGCACCACGAAAATCATCAGCAGCGAAATCACCCCGACCGCCACCAGCATCAGGATCACCGGGTACACCATCGCCATTTTCAGTTTCTGCTGGGTGTACTGCCGGTTCTCGGTGTAGTCCGCCAGCCGCTCCATGACCGTGCCGAGAAAACCGGCGCTTTCGCCGGCGCGCACCATGGCGCGGTACATGTCGTTGAACACCTGCGGGAAATCGCCGAGCGCGTAGGCCAGGGTATGGCCCTCGACCACGCGCGAGCGCACCTGCAGCACCAGCCCCTTGGCCCGCGTCCGGCGCGCCTGCTGGGCGGCGGCGGCGATCGCCTCGTCGAGCGGCATGTTCGACTGGATCAGCGTCGCCAGCTGGCGCGTCAGCATGACCAGATCGCCCTGGCCGATGCGCGGCTTGCGCCAGTTCTGCCAGAACCCGGCGCCGCTCTGCCTGCCGCCGCCGCTGGCGGCCACCACCTCGACCGGCTTCAGGTCGCGCGCGCGCAGCTGGCCGCGAACCTGGCGTTCGGAATCCGCCTCGATCACGCCCTTGATCAGTTTGCCGCTGGAATCCAGCGCGCGGTAGTTGTAGGCACCCATAGCGATTCGCCGCGCCCGCGACCTGTCAGCCCGCGGTCACGCGCAGCACCTCCTCCACCGTGGTTTCGCCGGCCAGGATGCGGCGGCGGCCGTCGTCGATGATGCCGGGCCCGCGCGTGCGCGCGTAGGCCACCATCTGCTGCTCGCTGCTGCGACCGTGGATCATGGTGCGCAGCTGCTCGTCGATTTCGATGAACTCGTAAATGCCGGTGCGGCC
>Ga0164243_10006611_pt1 | contig 17508 bp, 15 predicted proteins | sample OricompcompostOP_FD_108781 | JGI IMG/M metagenome (GOLD analysis project Ga0164243, IMG submission 108781) | Organic Plus compost microbial communities from Emeryville, California, USA - Original compost - Organic plus compost (OP) | ecosystem: Engineered > Solid waste > Mixed feedstock >... | reverse complement strand
GGCGGCGACGGGCCGCGCGGCGGAGGCACTGGCGAGCTACCAGGAATGCCGCGAAGTGCTGGCGGGATCGCTCGGCGTGGATCCGGGGGCCCGCCTGCGCAGCCTGCACGAGCGACTCCTCGCCGGGGAGGCCGCCCGGATCCTGCCGGGCGAACGACGGGCGCAGCCGCCTACGGGCTGCACCGCCCGAGCACGCCCGGTCAGCCCGGAACCGGACTACCGGCTGCCGTGATCCGGCGGCAGCCTCGGCAGCCACGGGCGTCACCGCGCGTACAGCCGCTCGCGAACGGTTCAACGCCCGCCCTGGAACCGCCAAGCGGGCCGGATTCCGGCACCTCTACACAGCGGGCTTGCTGCCGGCGAGCGCCGAGCAGGTGCGGCGCCGCCGGGGCGGCACCCAGCCCGTGGACAGCCCAGCACGAGCAGGCCGGGGACGATCACCGCTCCGGACACGACCAAGTCCGGGGTTCTGATCAAGTCGAGCACGTTCAGCACGCCAGCACCACGACGCCCGCGCAGAGCACGAGCAGGACACCGACCGCACTGCGCTGTTTGACCGGAGCTGACATACGCCCCTCACCGAACGGATCGCACGCCACCGTCCAGGCGAGAACGGCGGGCTTCCGGCCAGGTAGATGCTCTCGTGCTCGCACACCCCCACCGCGCACATCCAGACCGCGGCGAGCTGTCGCGATCGCGATTCGGACCGCTGCCAAGCTCAGTCGGACATCACCGCACTACGCGAAACGGCCCGGTGTCTGCGCTGGGCAGGTCACCGGGCCGTTTCGACTGGTGTGCCGGGTGAAGGATTCGAACCTCCGAAGCTTGCGCGGCTGATTTACAGTCAGCTCCCTTTGGCCACTCGGGCAACCCGGCGCGTGTTCCAGTTGTGCGCAAGACCGTTCGTCGGCTTGCGGGTACGAGGGTACAGAACCGCGTCGAAGCGTTCGCAGGCGGGGGTCGCCCGGTAGCGTGGACAGGCGATTCGATTGCGCAACGGGAGGTTGTGAGGTGGCAGACCCGTCCTTCGACGTGGTGAGCAAGGTGGACCGGCAGGAGGTGGACAACGCGCTGAACCAGGCCGCCAAGGAGCTGGCCAACCGCTTCGACTTCCGCGGCACCGGCACCAAGATCCAGTGGTCCGGGCAGGAGGCGATCACCCTCGAGTCCGAGACCGAGGAGCGCTGCAAGGCCGCGATCGACGTCTTCAAGGAGAAGCTGATCAAGCGGGGCATCTCGCTGAAGGCGTTCGAGGTGGGCGAACCCGCCAGCTCCGGCCAGGTGTACCGGGTGACCGGCAAGGTCAAGCAGGGCATCGAGCAGGACGTCGCGAAGAAGATCTCCAAGAAGATCCGCGACGAGGGCCCGAAGGGCGTGCAGGCCCAGATCCAGGGCGACCAGCTGCGCGTGTCCGGCAAGAAGAAGGACGACCTGCAGAGCGTGATCCAGCTGCTGAAGTCCTCCGACTTCGAGGTCGCGCTGCAGTTCGAGAACTTCCGCTGACGCCACCGCGGGCCGGGTGCCGCTCGGGGGACAGGCGGCACCCGGCCCGGACGGGCCCGCGAACACGTCGGGGGTCGCGCGCGGGCCGCCCGTCCCTGTCTGATCGCCACCGGAGCCCCGCGCGTTGCACCTCGCCGGAAACTGCGGATAAGGCCAGCAGCGGTTCCTCTACCGTGGTGGGCGACGACGGGCTTCGGAGGTGCCGCGTGAAGGGAATCGTGCTGGCCGGGGGCAGCGGCACCCGGCTGCACCCGCTGACGCAGGGCGTGTCCAAGCAGCTGCTGCCGGTGTACGACAAGCCGATGGTCTACTACCCGCTGTCGGTGCTCATGCTGGCCGGCATCCGGGACGTGCTGCTGATCTCCACCCCGGTGGACCTGCCGCTGTTCCAGCGGCTGCTGGGGGACGGCTCCCAGTTCGGCATCTCCATCAGCTACGCCGAGCAGCCGCAGCCGAACGGGCTCGCCGAGGCGTTCGTGATCGGCGCGGACTTCATCGGCGACGACCCGGTGGCGCTGGTGCTCGGCGACAACATCTTCTATGGGCAGGGCTTCTCCCGCGTGCTCCAGCAGAGCACCCGCGACCTGCGGGGGTGCACGCTGTTCGGCTACCCGGTGCGGGATCCGGAGCGCTACGGCGTCGGCGAGGTCGACGCGGACGGCAAGCTCGTGTCCATTGTCGAGAAGCCCGCGCAGCCGCGGTCCAACAAGGCCATCACCGGCCTGTACTTCTACGACAACGACGTGGTCGGCATCGCCCGCGAGCTCAAGCCCTCGGCGCGCGGCGAACTGGAGATCACCGACGTGAACACCACCTACCTGCGGGCCGGGCGGGCGCACCTGACCGAGCTGGGCCGCGGCTACGCGTGGCTGGACACCGGCACGCACGACTCGCTGCTGGAGGCCGGGCAGTTCGTGCAGGTGCTGGAGCACCGGCAGGGCGTGCGGATCGCGTGCCTGGAGGAGATCGCGCTGCGCATGGGGTTCATCAGCGCCGAGGACTGCTACGCGCTCGGCGCCAAGCTCGCCAAATCCGCCTACGGCGAATACGTCATGGACGTCGCCCGCAACGCAGGCGCCGCCGGCTGAGCCCGCCGGAACGCCGAACGGCCCCGCCACCGGGCGGGGCCGCGTCAGGCTGCGGTTCAGCGAGCCGGGGTTCAGCGCGCCGGGGTTCAGGGAGTCGGGCGGCGCCCGGCCATGCCCTCCAGCCGCTGCACCCGCTCGCTGATCGGCGGGTGGGTGGAGAACAGGCGAGCCATCCGCTCACCCGGCCGGAACGGGTTCGCGATCATCAGGTGCGACTGGGACACCAGCTCCGGCTCCGGGGCCAGCGGCGCCTGCTGGGTGCCGCGCTCCAGCTTGCGCAGCGCCGAGGCCAGCGCCAGCGGATCCCCGGTCAGCTCGGCGCCGGACGCGTCGGCCTGGTACTCGCGGGAACGGCTCACCGCCATCTGCACCACCGCGGCGGCCACCGGGCCCAGCAGCGCGATCAGCATCATCGCGATCGGGCTCGGCCGGTCCTCGTCGTCCCCGCCGAACATGCCGAACAACATCCCGAAGTTCGCCAGGAACGTCACCACGCTGGCCAGCGCCCCGGCCACGCTGGAAATGAGGATGTCGCGGTTGTAGACGTGCGAGAGCTCGTGGCCGAGCACCGCGCGCAGCTCCCGCTCGTCGAGCAGTTCCAGAATGCCGCTCGTGCAGCACACCGCCGCGTTCCGCGGATTCCGCCCGGTGGCGAACGCGTTCGGCGCGCGGGTGGGGCTGATGTAGAGCGCGGGCATCGGCTGGCGCGCGGACGTCGCCAGTTCCCGAACGATCCGGTACATAACCGGTTGTTCGGCCTCCGAAACGGGCCGCGCCCGCATCGAACGCAGCGCCAACTTCGCCGAGTTGAAGTACGCGTACCCGTTCATGCCCAGCGCCACCAGCAGCGCCACCACCAGGCCGGCCCGCCCGAACAGCGACCCGACCAGCAGGACCAGGGCACTCATCCCGCCGAGCAGCACGGCGGTCTTGAGCCCGTTGAAGTGCCCGCCGCCGAAACCTCGCATGCCGCCCACTGTTCCTCAGCCTCCGTGCTCATCGCCGCTGTCGTGCCGGCGCGTCCGATCGGAGAACGAGCGGCGCGAGACCGAAGTTCCGCTACCGCGGAGTGCCGGATAACACTCCTGCCGAACCGATCCGCAACGTTGACCAGCGGGGGAACGATCAGAGTGCACGGGACCGATTGAAGTCCGAACAGCGGGCCCTAGCATGTGCGCGCCACGGTAATGCACAACTTTCCCGTCTTGGGGGTGGCGGGAGAGGGGAAAGGATCCAACGACATGTTCGCCAAACTGCGCAAGCGCCGCTCCAGCAACGGCGCCGCCAACACCCGCCCCGGGGCGGGGAACGTCGGTTACCTACCCGAGACCCCCCTCGACGGCGGCGTCATCAGCTGCCAGGTGCACGACGACCAGGGCCGGCTGCTGCCGGGCGCCGTGGTCACCATCAACGACCGCATGAACCAGGTGCTGGCGCAGGCCGAGACCGACACCTACGGCTCGTTCCTGGCCACCGTCCAGCCGGGGCTGCACAAGATCTCCATCAGCGCCGGCGGGTTCAAGCGCAAGAGCGCCCGCGTGGAGGTGCGGGTCAACCAGCACACCTCGCTGGGTGGGGTGCGGCTGGACCCGGACGACTCGCTGGCGCTGCCGCAGCCGGGCGTGTGGAACTTCGACCCCACCCACACGGAGATCCACTTCATCGCCCAGCACGTCGGCATGTCCAAGATCCGCGGCCGGTTCAACGACTTCGAGGGCCGGATCCAGGTGGCGCCGCGGTTCGAGGACTCCCGGATCGACGTGGTGATCGACGCGGCCAGCATCGACACCGGCGTGGACGCCCGGGACACGCACCTGCGCTCCGCGGACTTCCTGGACGTGGAGAAGTACCCGAAGCTGTACTTCACCAGCACCCGGTTCACCCAGGTCCGCGGTGACAAGTGGCAGATCGACGGCACGTTCACGCTGCGCGGCACCAGCAGCCACGTGCAGCTGGACACCACCTACCTGGGCCAGCGCACCTGGGACGCCCCCGGCTGGGACAGCAACCGGCGGGTGGCCGCGCGCGCGTCGACCAGCCTGCGCCGCGAGGACTACGCGGTGAACTGGCAGGCCACGCTGGCCAAGGGGATCGCGGTGGTCGGCCCGACCGTCGAGATCGAGATCGGCGTGCAGGCCGTTCTGGAGATGTGACCCCGCTCGCGCCGACGGTTGCGGGGAACCGTCGGCGCCCCACCGTTGGTCCCGAGAAGCCCTCGGCGGTCCTGCACCGCGGCAGGACCGCCTCAGCCGTGCAGCTCCATCGTGCAGCACTTCGGCCCGCCGCCGGACTTGCGCAGCTCGGAGATGTCGAGCAGCACCGGCTCGTACCCGCGTTCGCGCAGCCTGCCCGCCAGCCCGGTCGCCTCCTGCGGCAGCACCACGTTGCGCCCGTCCGAGACGCCGTTGAGGCCCAGGCAGGACGCGTCGGCCTCGTCGGCGATCACCGCGTCCGGGAACAGCCGCTCCAGCACCCGGCGCGAACCGGCGGAGAACGCCTCCGGGTAGTAGGCGATCTGCGCCCGCGGCCCCTTGTCCAGCACGAACAGCGCGGTGTCCAGGTGGTAGTAGCGGGCGTCGACCAGGCTCAGCGACACCACCGGCACGCCCAGCACCTCCTGCGCCTCGGCGTGCGCGGCCGGGTCGGTGCGGAAGCCGGAGCCGGCCAGCAGCAGCTCGCCGGTCCAGGCGAAGTCGCCCTCGGCCTCGTTGATCCGGGACGGCATCACGACCTCCCGGTAGCCGCGCTCGGCGAACCAGCGGCGGAAGTGCTCGGCCTCGGCGGCGCGCTCCGGGGCGCGGAACCGCGAGCCCAGCACCCGGCCGCCGATCACGGTGCCGGAGTTGGCCGCGAACACCATGTCCGGCAGGCCCGGCTGGGCGGGCACCTGCTGCACCTCGTGGCCGAGGCGTTCGTAGGTGCTCTTCAGCTCGTTCCACTGCTGCACCGCCAGCGCGGTGTCCACCGGCTCGTCCGGGTTCATCCACGGGTTGATCGCGTACTCCACCGCGAAGTGCTCGGGTGGGCACATCACGAACCGGCGGCGGGTGGGCGTGCGCGGCTCGGCGCACGGCGTCTCGAGGGCGGCGGTAACCGTCATGATGCGAAATCTAATCGCGGGCTTGACGGTGCTCAACAACCACGCATTGCGCTGGATGCGGCATTATGTTGCGCATGGACTCCCTCGACCAGCGAATCGTTTCGCAGCTCGTCACCGACGCCCGCGCCAGCTACGCCGAGATCGGCGCCGTCGTCGGGCTGTCCGCGCCCGCGGTGAAGCGGCGCGTGGACAAGCTGATCGACCTGGGGATCCTGCGCGGGTTCACGGCCGTGGTCGATCCGGAGGCGCTGGGCTGGGGCACCGAGGCGTTCGTCGAGGTGCACTGCCACGGCAACGTGCCCACGCACCGGATCCGCAGCGGGCTGGAGCCGCTGCCGGAGGTGGTGGCGGCCTACACGGTGTCCGGGCCGGCGGACGCGGTCGTGCACCTGCGGGCGGCGGACATCCACCACCTGGAGACCGCGCTGGAGCGGCTGCGCGCGGTCGACTTCATCAACCGCACGGTGTCGACGGTCGTGCTGTCCCGGCTGCTGGAGCGGCCGCCGCAGCCGTGAGCGTCAGGAGTCCCAGCTGCGGAAGCCGGCCTCCTCCGCGTCGGCCGCGGTGCGGAACAGCACCTCGGCGGTGATCTCGTCGTACTGCGGGGAGTCCGGGGTGTGGTAGCGCCGGGTCGCGAAGTGGCCCTTGATCATGCCGGCGCCGGCCGGTTCCTCCGGGGTGGCCAGGGCCTCGCGGCGGCGGTTGGCCTGCGCCTGCGGGTCGTGCGCCCAGCTGGGGCTGCGCATCCCGGGGCGGGGGCCGGCGCCGGGGGTGCGGCGGGGCAGCGGGGTCTGCTCGGACTCGTCGACGACCGGGACGTCGGAGGTGAGCTCGGCGTCCCGGGTCGAGGCGAAGTCCTCGGAGCGGTTCTCCACGAGCGCGCGGAGGTTGCGGGCGAAGCCGGCCGCGGCGGGCGGGTCCTCGTCGGGGCCGTGCTGCTCGTCGGCAGGGGCCTCGGCGGAGTCGGCGGTCCCCGCGGAGTCGGGGGTTCCGGCGGAGTCGGGGGTTCCGGCGGGTTCCGCTTCGGCGGCGGGCTGCTCGCTCGCGGTGTCCGGGGCCGCGGCCGGAGCGTTCGGGGTCTGGTCGCCCTGCACCGGGGCGTCCGGGGCCGAGGTGTGCTGGGCCGAGGTGTGCTGGGGCGGAGTGCTCTGCGCCGGGGAGCTCGGGGGCTGGACGTTCCAGGCCGGGGAGGCCGGGGCCGCGGTGAACGACTCCGGCTCGGTCCACTCCGGCTCGGTCCACTCCGGTTCGGTCAGGTCGGCCTTCTGGAACCAGCTGCTGGTCGACTCGGCCGGGCGCTCCTCGCGGCGCGCGCCGATCCCGTCGCCGATGCCGGAGATCCCCGGCCGGTTCAACCGGGCCATCGGCTCGCCGTCGTCGTCCCGCTGCACCTCCTCGCGCACGCCGCTCGGCCACCAGCCGCCGCTGGACAGCTTCGGGCGGACGAACTCGTCCTCGGTCGGGCCCGGCTCGTGGGCGGGCTCCTGCTGGGGAGGCTGCTGGCCCTGCTGGGGAGCCTGCTGGTCCTGCCGGGGAGCCTGCTGGGCGGCCTGCCGGGCCGGGTGCTCGCGGGGCTCCGGCCGCGGCTCCACCGGGTGCTGCACGGTCGGCGCCTCGGACTCGTCCACGAACAGGTCCGCGACCTGCGCGCCGCTGCCGGCGCGGACCGAGACCTCGGCGCGCGAGTCGCCCGGCTGCTGGTCCTGCACGATCGGGATCACGGTGGTGCGCTGCGGCTCCGCGGGCTCGGCCGCGGCGGGGCGCGGCTCCGGGCGCGGTTCGGGACGCGGCTGCTCGGGCTCGGCGAAGACGGTGTCGTCGTCCTCCCACACCGGCTGCACCGCGGTGCGCTCCGGCTCCAGCGGCGGCGCCGGCTCGTGCGTCTCCCACACCTGGCGCTCGTAGTCCGCCTCGACGGCCCGGACGTACTCGGCGTACTCGCGGCGCAGCTTGCGCAGCCTCCGCCGCGCCGGCCACGCGGACAGCAACCACGTGATCAGCGATCCCAGCAGGAACGCGGCGAGGCTCCACAGCCACACCTGCGCGAACAGCGACACCACCGGCGACGTCCCTCCTAAGGCGGCCTCGGCACCGTGAGCTCCGCCAGGCTACGTCGGATGCGCAGCGCGCTGTCACCAGGACCGGAACGTGTCCGAAAATGATCACTCGGTCGCGGCGCGCACCCGCTCGGTGCCCGATTCGACGGGGCGCACGCTACTCGACGGGCCACCGGCCGCCGCGGGGCCTCCGCCCTCGCGAAAACCCGGCAACGACGGGAAATCCTCAGCGTGTGCGGGCGACCACGTAGTGCACCAGCGCCTCCAGCGCCTCCCGCGCCGGGCAAGACGGCAGGCCGTCGAGCACGGTCCGCGCGCGCTCGGCGTAGTCGTCCAGCGTCCGCCGCGCGCTCTCCAGCCCGCTGGAACCGCGCAGCAGCTTCAACGCCTCCTCGACGTCGTCGTCCGAGGTGAGCGGCTCGGCCAGCAGCTCGCGCAGCCGCGGATCGGTGTCCGGGGCGCTCAGCGCGTACAGCATCGGCAGCGTGCGCACGCCCTCGCGCAGGTCGGTGCCCGGCGTCTTGCCGGAATCCGCCGCCGGGGAGGCGATGTCGATGACGTCGTCGGAGATCTGGAAGGCGATGCCGATCAGCCGCCCGAACTCCTCCAGCGCCGCGACCTGGTCGGCCGGCGCCCCCGAGGCGTTCGCGCCGAAGCGGCCCGCCGTGGCGATCAGCGACCCGGTCTTCTCGTAGATCACCTGCAGGTAGTGCTCGACCGCGTCCTCGCCGTCGCGCGCGCCCACCGTCTCCCGCATCTGCCCGGTGACCAGCAGCTCGAAGGTCAGCGCGATCTGCCGCACCGCGTCCGCGCCCAGATCGGCCACCAGCCGGGACGCGTGCGCCATGAGGAAGTCGCCGGTCAGGATCGCCACCGAGTTGTCCCAGCGGACGTTCGCGCTGGCCGCGCCGCGGCGCACGGTGGCCTCGTCCATCACGTCGTCGTGGTAGAGCGTGGACAGGTGCACCATCTCGATCACCGTGGCCGAGACGATCACCTCGTCCGGGGTGGGGTCGTTGAAGTGCGCGGCCAGCAGCGCGAACAGCGGGCGGAAGCGCTTCCCGCCGGCGTCGACCAGGTGCAGCGACGTGCGGGTGGCGAAGTCGAAGTCGCTGCGCACCGACTCGTGCATGAGCGACTCGACGCGGTCCAGCCCGGCTGAGACGGACTCCGCCAGCGCCGCGTCGGCGATGTCGAAACCGCTCGCAGCCTCCGCCCGCGACGAGTTGCTGCTCGGATCACCAGATGGGCTGCTCACGTCACCGTCGCCTTCGCTCCCCCACCGAATCGCCCCTTACGGGCGGGCACTCTACGACACGAAACCACCCGCACCGGCCCAGTCCAGTGCCACCGCGGGCAGCACGCCCAGCAACAGCGTCACGACCACGCCCAGGGTGATCGCCGCCGTCGTGAACGCGCCCGGCACGCTCACGGTCGGACCGTCAGCAGCCGGTTCGCTGAAGTACATCAGCACGATGACACGAAGGTAGAAGAACGCTGCAACCGCACTGGCCACCAGGGCCACCACCACCAGCGGCGCCATCCCGTCCGACAGAGCCGCCTCGAACACGACGAACTTCCCGACGAAACCGCTCGTCAACGGGATGCCGGCGAGCGCGAACAGCAGGAAGGTGAACACCCCCGCCAGCAGCGGGGATCGCTTGGCCAGCCCGGCCCAGTCCGAAAGGTGAGTAGCCTCACCCTCCCCGGTGCGCACGAGGCTGATCACACCGAACACCGCCAGCGTCGTGAACCCGTAGGCCAGCAGGTAGAACAGCGTCGCCGACAGCCCGCGGCCGGTGAGCGCGATCGACCCGATCAGCAGGAACCCGGCGTGCGCGATCGACGAGTAGGCGACCATCCGCTTGATGTCGCTCTGGGTCAGGCCCAGCACCACGCCGATCACCATCGAGGCGATCGCCACCGCCCACAGCACACCCCGCCACTCCCAGCTGGAGGCGTGGAAGGCGACCTGCAGCACCCGCAGGATCCCGCCGAACGCGGCGACCTTCGTGCAGGCGGCCATGAACGCGGTCACCGAGGTCGGCGCACCCTGGTAGACGTCCGGGGTCCAGGTGTGGAACGGGCCGACCGAGGCCTTGAACAGCAGTCCCACCACCAGCAGCGCCAGCCCGGCGAACAGCAGCGTGTCCGAGCGGTCCGACCCGGCGGTGGCCTCGGCGATCGCGGCCAGCCGCACCGAACCGGCGTAGCCGTACAGCAGCGCCACCCCGTACAGGAAGAACGCCGAGGCGAACGCGCCGAGCAGGAAGTACTTGACCGCGGCCTCCTGGGACAGCAGCCGCCGCCGCTTCGCCAGCCCGCACATCAGGTACAGCGGCAGGCTCAGCACCTCGAGCGCGACGAACATCGTCAGCAGGTCGTTGGCGGCGCAGAAGACCATCATGCCGCCGAGCGAGAACAGGGCGAGCGGGAAGACCTCGGTGCGCATCCCCACCGCGGGGGCGCGCTCGGCGCCCGGGCCGGGGCGGGCGGCCGCCGACTCGGCGACGAACGCGCCGCCCGGCTCCACCGAGCGGTCCGCGATCAGCAGCACCGCCGCGATGCCCAGGCCCAGCAGCGTGCCCCACAGGAACAGCGTCGGGCGGTCCACCGCGATCGCGTCGGACAGCGTGGTCAGCCCGGTCGCGGTGCTCTGCGTGAGCACGTAGCCGCCGAGCCAGGCACCGGCGCCCAGCAGCGCCACCAGACTCAGCGCCACCTGCGCGCCCCAGCGGCCGCTCCGCGGGATGAACGCCTCCACCAGCACCGCCGCGCAGGCCGCGCCGAGCACGATCAGCACCGGTGTGATGGCCGCGTAGTCGATCGGCGGGATCTGGACCTTCTGCTGCGCGAGGAACGCGGCCTGATCAGCAGCACCCACTTCAGTTCCCTCCCTGCGAGGTCACGGGGTCGGTGACGCCGACCTCGCTCATCGTCGCCCCGACCGACGGGGTGATCACGTCCAGCACCGGCTTCGGGTAGACGCCCAGCGCCAGCACCAGCGCGACCAGCGGGGCGAGCACGGCGATCTCCCGGGAGCGCAGGTCGCCGATGCGCGCGCGGTGCGCGCCCGGCTTGTTCGGGTCGGTCAGCGCGCCGGGCCCGCCGGCCGCGCCGATCAGCGCGTCGCCGCGCACCGGGCCCTGCATGGTGCGCTGGTAGAGCCACAGCACGTAGACCGCGGCCAGCACCATGCCGATCGTGGCCAGCACCGCGTAGACCGGCCGCGTCGGGAACGCGCCCAGCAGCACCAGGAACTCGCTGATGAACGAGTTGGTGCCGGGCAGCGACAGGGTGCTCAGCCCGGCGATCAGCAGCGCGCCGGCCAGCAGCGGCGTCAGCCGCGCCATGCCGCCGTAGTCGGCGATCCGGGTGGACCCGCCGCGAGCGATGATCATGCCGATGACCAGGATCAGCAGCCCGGTCGCGACGCTGTGGTTGACCATGTACGAGGCCGCGCCGACCTGCGCCTGCGAGGTGTAGGCGAAGATCCCGAGCGCGATGAAGCCGAAGTGCGCGATGGACACGAACGCGATGAAGCGCTTCAGGTCCGCCTGCCCGAACGCCTGCAGCGAGCCGTACAGCACCCCGAGCACCGCCAGCACCAGCACCAGCGGCGCCAGCGCCTTCGAGGCCTCCGGGGTCAGCGGCAGGCTGTAGCGCAGGAAGCCGAACGTGCCGACCTTGTCCAGCACGCCCACCACGATCACCGCGACCCCGATCGGCGCCTGCTGCGCGGCGTCCGGCAGCCAGGTGTGCAGCGGCACCAGCGGCGCCTTGATCGCGAACGCGGTGAAGAACCCGAGGAAGATCCACACCTGCACGCCCAGCGGCGCGCCGGACAGGATCGGCACCAGCTTCGCCCAGTCGAACGTGCCCTGGCCGGTGACCTGCGCGGCGTAGGAGTAGGCCCCGATCGCGGCGGCCAGCATGATCAGCCCGCCGAGGAACGAGTACAGGAAGAACTTCACCGCCGCGTACCGGCGCTGCGCACCGCCGTACCCGCCGATGAGGAAGTACATCGGGATCAGCATGATCTCGAACAGCACGTAGAACAGGAACACGTCGGTCGCGGCGAACACCGCCACCGTCAGCGCCTGCTCCACCAGCAGCAGCGCGAAGAACCCGCCGTGGCTGCGGCCCGCGGGCAGCCGCTCGCCCCAGCTGAAGCCCAGCACCAGCGGCAGCAGCAGCGCGATCACCGCGATCATCACCAGCGCGATGCCGTCCACCGCGAACGACAGCCGGATGTCGAAGCCGGGGATCCACTCCACCGAGCTCGCCAGCTGCAGCCGCGGCCCGGCCGGGTCGTAGGCCGCCCAGGTCGCCACCGCCAGCGCGAACTCGGCCAGCGACACCGCCAGCGCGGTCCCCTTCGCGGCCGGGGCGTTGCGCCGCAGCAGCCCGACGGCCACCGCCCCGGCCAGCGGCAGCAGGATCATTGCCAGGAGCAGGGTCATCGGATCTCCTCCAGAACGGATTCCGAGCTGCTGGTCCGCGGGGCGGCGCGCCGCGCCCGGACCGGCGGGGTGGTCGAGGTGGTCACGGCAGCCCCACCGCCAGCATCGCCGCGAGGATCAGCACCCCGCCGCCGAGCATGGACAGCGCGTAGGACCGCACGAACCCGGTCTGGAACCGGCGCAGCCACCCGGAGGTGCCGCCGAGCGCCCCGGCCACCCCGGTCACCGCGCCGTCGACGGCCTTGTCGTCGAGGACGACGAGCCCGCGCGCCAGCCCGAACGCCGGCTTGACCGCGACGAGGTCGTTGAGCTTGTTGCCGCCGAGGTCGGCCCGCGCGGCCCGGGTGATCGGCGAGACCCGCTGCGGCCGCACCGCGGGCACCTCGCGGCGGCCGAACAGCAGCCAGGCCACCAGCACCCCGGCCGCCGACAGCGCCACGGTCAGCACCGGGATCACCGAGTGCGGCAGCGCCCCGGCGTGCGCCTCCTCCAGCTCGCCCAGCGAGGGCGCCAGGAAGTGCACCAGCCGGTCGCCGCCGGCCAGGAACGCGCCCGCGCCGAGCGAACCCAGCGCCAGCAGCACCATCGGGCCGGTCATGATCGCCGGGGACTCGTGCGGGTGGAACTCGCGGCCGTCCGCGGAGGCCTCGCCCTCCCAGCGCTTCTCGCCGAAGAACGTCATCAGCATCAGCCGCGTCATGTAGAACGCGGTCAGCGCCGCGCCCAGCACGGCCGCGCCGCCGAAGATCCAGCCGCGCGCGCCCTCCTGCCCGAACGCGGCCTCGATGATCGCGTCCTTGGAGAAGTAGCCGGACAGGAACGGGAACCCGATCAGCGCCAGGTAGCCGATCCCGAACGTGGCGAAGGTGATCGGCATGTGCCGGCGCAGCCCGCCGAAGCGGCGCATGTCGACCTCGTCGTTCATGCCGTGCATCACCGAACCGGCGCCGAGGAACAGCCCGGCCTTGAAGAAACCGTGCGTGAGCAGGTGCATGATCCCGAGCGCGTAGCCGGCCGGGCCGAGCCCCACGGCCAGCACCATGTAGCCGATCTGGCTCACCGTCGAGTAGGCCAGCACCTTCTTGATGTCGTCGTAGGCGCAGCCGATCACGCACCCGACCAGCAGCGTCACCGCGCCGACGACCGTGACGACCAGCCGCCCGTCCGGCGAGAGCGTGTAGATCGGGTTGGCGCGGGCGATCAGGTACACGCCCGCGGTGACCATCGTCGCCGCGTGGATCAGCGCGGACACCGGCGTGGGGCCTTCCATCGCGTCCGGCAGCCACGCCTGCAGCGGCACCTGGCCGGACTTGCCGCAGGCGCCGAGCAGCAGCAGCAGGCAGATCGCCAGCAGCACACCCGGGCCCAGCTCCCCGGCGCGGGCGAAGACCTCGGTGTACTGGGTGGTGCCCAGGTGCGCCCACAGCAGGAAGATCGCCACCGCGAGCCCGACGTCGCCGACCCGGTTCATCACGAACGCCTTGGTGGCCGCCGCGGCCGCCGACGGGCGGTGCTGCCAGAACCCGATCAGCAGGTAGGACGCCAGCCCGACGCCCTCCCAGCCCAGGTACAGCGTCACGAAGCTGTTGCCCAGCACCAGGATCAGCATCGCGCCGACGAACAGGTTCAGGTAGCCGAAGAACCGCCGCCGCTCGGTGTTCTCCCGCCCGGTGCGGCCCTGCTGGTCGTGCGCCATGTAGCCCACCGAGTACAGGTGGATCAGCGCGCCCACCCCGGTGATCAGCAGCACGAACACCATCGACAGCGGGTCCAGCCGCAGTCCGAAGTCCACCTGCAGCGCCCCGACGGGGATCCAGGAGAACAGGTGCAGCTCCCGCACCGGCGAGGCGTCCCCGGCGACCGAGGCGAACAGCGCCACCCCGTAGGCGAACGCGCCGAGCACCGTGGCGCACCCGAGCAGGTGCCCCCACGCGTTGCCGCGGCGCCCGGACAGCAGCAGCACCGCCGCGCCCAGCAGCGGCAACGCGATCAGCAGCCACGCGCCGTTCTGCACAGCGCCCTGCGCGGCCTGCACCGCAGCGTCCGGACCGGTGCCGGCGCCGGGGCCGGCGGCGGAAAACGTCGTCGTCACGCCAGGTCTCCCTCGATGAGCGCGGTCAGTACTTGAGCAGGTTCGCGTCGTCGACCGAGGCCGAGCGGCGGGTGCGGAAGATCGACATGATGATCGCCAGCCCCACCACGACCTCGGCGGCGGCGACGACCATCACGAAGAACGCCATCACCTGCCCGTGCACCGAGCCCTGCACCCGGGCGAAGGTGACCAGCGTGAGGTTGACCGCGTTGAGCATCAGCTCCACGCACATGAACACGACGATCGCGTTGCGCCGCACCAGCACGCCGACGGCGCCGATGCTGAACAGCAGCGCGGACAGCAGCAGGTAGTGGGTCGGGCTCACCGCCGCACCTCCTCGGGGGACGCGGGCGCGGAGTCGGCGATCGAGCCGCCGTCCGCGGAACCGTTCGGCTGCTCGGGCACGCCGCCGCGGCCGCCGGACGACGGCGGGTCCTCCGGCGGCTCGGTGGATTCGGTGCGCTGCTGCGGGGTGGTCAGCGCGTGCGGGTCCGGGCCGGGCGCGTCCCCGGCGACCGCGGCCCGCTCGGCGCTGAGCTGCTCGGCGGGCAGGTTGTCCAGGATCTCCGACAGCGACTCCGGGGCCACCGAGCCGTCCGGCAGCAGCGCCGGGGTGGCCACCGAGTTCGCGGTGGCGTACACGCCGGGCCCGGGCAGCGGCGACGGGCGGGCACCGCGGAACCGGGCGTGCGCCCGCTCCCGCTGGCTGATCCGCGCCGCGCGGCCCTTGCCGCCGTAGGCCAGCACCATCGCCCCCAGCGCCGCGGTGATCAGCAGCGCCGAGGTCAGCTCGAACGGGAACAGGTAGTCGGTGAAGATCACCGCACCGAGCCCGCCGGCCCCGCCGCCGCGCGCCGACCACGGGTCCAGCGGCGCGGCCACCGGCACGTCGGTCAGCGCCCGGGCCAGCCCGGTCACCAGCAGCACCGCGAACCCGATGCCCAGCAGCGCCGCGGCGAGCCGCTGCCCGCGCAGCACCTCCACCACCGAGTCCGAGGCGTCCCGCCCGACCATCATCAGCACGAACAGGAACAGCATCATGATCGCGCCGGTGTAGACGATGACCTGCGTGAACCCGAGGAACGGCGCGCTCTGCGCCATGTAGAGCACGCCCAGGCTCAGCATCGTCAGCACCAGCCACAGCGCGGAGTGCACCGCGTTGCGGGCGAAGACCATGCCGAGCGCGCCGACCAGGGCCAGCGGCCCCAGCACCCAGAACACCACCGCCTCGCCGGCGCCGACCGCTGCCGCGGCCTGCTGCTGGGCGAGGACCGTTGCCGCGAGCATCACCGCCGCGCCTCCTCACGGCCGGTCTCGACGGTCTCGTCGGCGGGCACCCCGGCCTGCCGGGCGAGTTCGGGACCGCGCACGTAGTAGTCCTGCTCGTCCTCGCCGAGCCGCATCGGGTGCGGCGGCTGCTCCATGCCGGGCAGCAGCGGGGCGAGCAGGTCCTCCTTGGTGTAGATGAGGTTCCGCCGGTCGTCGTCGGCGGTCTCGTACTCGTTGGTCATGGTCAGCGAGCGCGTCGGGCACGCCTCGACGCACAGCCCGCAGCCGATGCACCGCAGGTAGTTGATCTGGTAGTCCGCGCCGTAGCGCTCACCCGGGGAGTACCGCGCGTCCTCGGTGTTGTCCCCGCCCTCGACGTAGATCGCGTCCGCGGGGCAGGCCCAGGCGCACAGCTCGCAGCCGACGCACTTCTCCAGCCCGTCCGGGTGCCGGTTGAGCTGGTGGCGGCCGTGGAACCGGGGCGCGGTGACCTTCTTGACCTCGGGGTACTCCTCGGTGACGACCTTCTTGAACATGGTCGAGAAGGTGACGCCGAAACCTTTCAGCGGATCAAACACCGCCCACTCCCTCCTTCGAGCCGTCCTCGGCCCCGGCGGACGAGCGCTGCCGCGGTGGGGTCGGGGGCACTTGCAGGTCCAGCGGTGGCACCGGGAACCCGCTGCCGGCCAGCGGCGCGGCGGGTTCCTCCTCGGTGTCCTGCGGGGTCGCGCGGTTCGGCAGCAGGAACGCGACGGCGCCGAGCACGACGATCACGACGGCGCCGAACGCCAGGAACTGCGGGGAGCTGAGCAGCTCCTCGTTGCGCAGCGCGCGGATCACGGTCACCGCCACGATCCACACCAGGCTCATCGGGACCAGGAACTTCCAGCCCAGGTCCATGAACTGGTCGTAGCGCAGCCGCGGCAGGGTGCCGCGCAGCCACACGAACACGAACAGGAAGAACAGCGTCTTGCCGAGGAACCACAGCACCGGCCAGAACCCGGTGTCGAGCACCCCGCCGCCGATCAGCGACAGCGGCCAGGGCGCGTGCCAGCCGCCGAGGAACAACGTGGTGCACAGCGCCGAGACGGTGACCATGTTGATGTACTCGGCCAGAAAGAACAGCGCGAACTTCAGCGAGGAGTACTCCGTGTGGAACCCGCCGACCAGCTCCGACTCGGCCTCCGGCAGGTCGAACGGGGCGCGGTTGGTCTCGCCGACCATGGAGACCACGTAGACGACGAAGCTGAACGGCAGCACGAACGCGAACCAGCCGTGCGCCTGCGCGGCGACGATGCCCGAGGTGGACAGCGTGCCGGAGTACATGATCACCGCGACGAACGACAGGCCCATCGCGATCTCGTAGGAGATCACCTGCGCGGCCGAGCGCAGCGAGCCCAGCAGCGGGTACGGCGAGCCGGACGACCAGCCGGCCAGCACGATCCCGTACACCCCGATCGAGGCGCTGGCCAGCACCACCAGCAGCCCGACCGGCAGCTCCACCAGCTGCAGCGCGGTGCGCTCGCCGAAGACGGTGACCTCCGGGCCGATCGGCATCACCGAGAACGACACCAGCGCGGGCGCCGCGGAGATCACCGGCGCCAGGAAGTACACCCACTTGTCGGCCATGACCGGCCGGATGTCCTCCTTGAACGCCAGCTTCAGCCCGTCGGCGAGGGACTGCAGCATCCCGAACGGGCCGGCGCGGTTCGGGCCGGCCCGGTGCTGCATCCGGCCGATGACCCGGCGTTCGGCCCAGATCGTCAGCAGCGTCATCAGCACCAGGAAGGCGAAGATGACCACGACCTTGATCAGCACCAGCCAGATCGGGTCGTCGGCGAGCAGTTCTGCGGTGCGCGTCATGACCGGACCTCCTCGCTGCCGGCGAGGCCGGGGCCGTTGCCGCCCGGACCGTTGCCGCCTGGGCCGTTGCCGC
>Ga0164243_10006610_pt1 | contig 17508 bp, 12 predicted proteins | sample OricompcompostOP_FD_108781 | JGI IMG/M metagenome (GOLD analysis project Ga0164243, IMG submission 108781) | Organic Plus compost microbial communities from Emeryville, California, USA - Original compost - Organic plus compost (OP) | ecosystem: Engineered > Solid waste > Mixed feedstock >... | reverse complement strand
CCGGAAATGCGCTCCTGCAGCGAGGCGCCGGTCCATTCAAAGCCGATTCCTGCCGGCATTTGCTTAAGCACGTCTTCCACCGCCTGCATGGCTGCACCCGAACTCACATCGGGTGCAGCATCTCCCAGGAACTCCAGGCTCGGACTGCCATTATAGCGACTGAGCTCGGGTGAGCCGAAGGTCCATTTCGAACTCGAAAAAGCGGTAAACGGCACCATCTCACCCAGGGTGTTTCTGACATTCCATTGGTCGATATCGGTGGGAAGCATGCGAAAAGGCGTATCACCCTGAACGTAAACACGCTTGACACGTCCCCGGTCCAGGAAGTCATTCACATAAGTGCCGCCCATGGCGGTCGACAGTGTGCTGTCGATGGCATCGGTGTTCAGGCTGAAGGCGCCGGCACGGGCGTCGTCAATGTCGATGGTATATTGTGCCGTGTCTTCCGGCGCATCAATCCGCACATTCATCAATTCAGGTCGTTCAGACAGCATTTGCAGGGCCTTGTGGCTGGCCTGGACCAGGGCATCATGTCCCAGGCCGTTGATATCCTGCAGGAAAAAATTGAAGCCCGAACTTGAGCCCAGCCCCCGTACAATGGGCGGCAGCGTCACAATAATCCGGGCATCCCGAATATAAGCCAGATCCCGGGTCGCCTTTCTGGCAATGGCCGTGGACGACTGCTCGGGTAGCGGACGCAGGCTCCAATCCTTGAGCATGACATAGGCGCGTGCTGAACTCTGGTCACCGCTTCGGCCGGTAATGCTGGTGATACTGCGCACATCGGGCTGCTCAAGAAAGTACTTTTCAACCTCGCGCATGACCGGCTGCAGGCGTGCATCCGTCGCGCCCGCGGGCAAGGTAATCTGCAATCTAACGGCACCCTGATCCTCGGGCGGTAAAAACGACGTGGGCAGACGCAAAAACAGAAAACCCAGGACAACGGCGATCAGAACGTAAACAATCAGGCCACGCCGGGGACGTCTGGAGACTCCCGCAACAGCCTTTTGGTAGCGGTCTGCGGTCCGGTCAAAGCGGCGATTGAACCCCATGAAAAAACGGTCCAGATAGCCAAGCGCGCCTTTGCGCGCCAGTGTGGGATCGATATGCCCGCCTTTTTTCGCAGGCTTGAGCAGGCTGGCACACAGGGCAGGGGTCAGCGTGAGTGCGACAATGACCGAGAGCACCATTGCCGATACAATCGTAATGGAAAACTGCCGGTAAATCACACCCGTAGAACCGCCAAAAAAGGCCATGGGAATAAACACGGCTGACAACACAAGTGTAATCCCCACCAGCGCAGGCGTAATTTCCCGCATGGATTTGCGGGTTGCTTCACGCGGTGGCAGTCCCTGTTCATGCATCACGCGTTCGACGTTTTCAACGACCACAATGGCGTCATCCACCAACAGACCAATGGCCAGCACCATCCCGAAAAGCGTCAGGGTGTTGATGGAAAACCCGGCCACCGACAGAACCCCGAAGGCACCCAGCAGAACAACAGGCACCGCAATGGCCGGGATCAGCGTGGCGCGCAGGTTCTGCAAAAACAGGTAAATGACCAGCACGACCAGTACCATGGCTTCCAGCAACACTTTGACGACTTCATCAATGGACGCGCTAATAAAAGGCGTGGAATCGACGCCGATAAAGGTCTTCAGATTGTTCGGGAAAAACGGTTCGAGTTCGGCCAGCTTGTCGCGGACACGGTCGGCCACTTCCACCGCATTGGCGCCATCGGCCGAGATAATACCCATGCCGGCGCCGGGCAGACCGCCCAGGGCAGATCGAATACTCAGGTTCTCGGCGCCCAGTTCGACACGGGCGACATCGCGAATACGGACCACCGCGCCATCGGGGGCCACGCGCAATACGACATTGCGGAAGTCGTCTTCGGTCTGCAGCATGCTGCGCGCGGTAATGGTCGCATTCAGTTGCTGCCCGCTGACGGCAGGCAACGACCCCAACTGGCCTGCGGACACCTGGACATTCTGTTTCTCGATCGCCGCTGTGACGTCTGACGGCATCAGGCTATAAGCAAGCAGCTTTTTGGGGTCGAGCCAGATACGCATGGCATACCCCGTCCCCAGGGTCTGTACTTCGCCCACGCCATCGATCCGGCTGATCACATCTACCAGGTTGCTGGTAATGTAATCGCCCACGTCGACCGGCGAAGCGCTGCCATCGTCCGAATAGAGCGAGACCACCATCAGGAATTCTTCACCGCCTTTGGTGACGGTCACGCCCCGGCTTTGTACCTGCTGGGGCAGACGCGACATCGCCTGCTGCAGGCGATTTTGTACCTGCATCTGGGCAACGTCGATATTGGTACCCGCATCGAAAGTGAGCGTGATCCGGGCGCGTCCGGAGGCATTGCTGGTGCTGCGCATGTACAGCAGATTGTCCAGCCCTTTCAGTTGCTGCTCGATCACCTGGGTAACCGAATCTTCCACGGTCTTGGCGGACGCGCCCGTATACGTTGCGGTAATGGCAACGCGAGGCGGGGCAATATCGGGATACTGTTCAAGGGGCAGGGTGTGGATTGAAGCCAGCCCCGCGAGCATAATGACAATTGACAATACCCAGGCAAAAATCGGACGGCTGATAAAAAACTGTGCCATGCCCTGGTCCTAGCCTGAATGGCGCGTTGTTTCCACCGGCCGTACCAGATCGCCGGGGCGGACACGCTGTGAACCGGTCAGAAGCACCCGTTCGCCTGCTGCCAGTCCGTCCAGCACCTGCCAGTTGTCGCCAATCGCCCGGCCTACTACCACGGAGCGTTCCTGCACTTTGTCATTTGTATCGACAACCAGCGCCACCGTACTGGCGTCGGGCCGTCGGGTCACCGCCTGTTGTGGAACCAGCACGGACTGATCGCCGGTATTGTTTTCCAGAACGGCACGCACATACATGCCGGGCATCAGAATACGCTCGGGATTGGGCACTTGCGCGCGCAGCGTAATCGAGCCTGTGCTGGCGTTCACTGTCACGCCGCTGAACGTCAGACGACCGGGATGAGAATAAAGCCGGCCATTTTCAAGCCGGATGCGGATGATCGCATCGTTTTCCGAGGTAGCCTGCAAACGGCCAGCCTGCACATCATCTTTCAATTGCAATAATTCGGCAGACGATTGCGCCACATGCACATACACGGGATCCAGTTGCTGAACAGTTGTCAGGGCCGTGGCCTGATTGGCGGTAACCAGTGCACCGGGCGTGACATTGGACAACTCGATCCAGCCATCGATCGGTGACACGATGCGGGTATAGTCCAGGTTGATCTTCGCCCGCTGCTCCTGGGCTTTGGCGACAGCCAGGTCGGCGGCCGCCTGTTGTGCATCGGCCTGTGACGCCTCATTTATCTGTTCGCTGATCGCATCGATGCGAACCAGAGATCGATTGCGTTTTGCGACCGTGCGCGCATTGGCCAGGGTGGACTCCGCTTTCCTGACACTGGCGCGGGCGGCCGCGTATTCGGCGTCGTAGACTGCCGGGTCCAGTTGGTAGAGTACCTGTCCTGCCTTGACCATGGAGCCTTCGGTAAACAGCTGTTTCTGAACGATGCCGTTCACTTGCGGGCGGATCTCGGCAATCAGCGGTGATACCGTACGGCCCGGAAGCTCGGTGTCAAAGGTAATACGCTGCGATTTGAGCGTCATGACGCCTACTTCGGGCGGTCCATCGGCTTTGGGAGCTGGCGTGGCGGTATCGTCACGGGAACAGCCTGCCAAAAACAGGATGGCCACGAGCAGCGTTGCCAACATAAGTGCTGACAGCGAAAAATTACGATGTTGCGTTTTCATTGTAGAAAGACTGACAGATTTGATCATGGCAACGTATATAAACGGGAGCAGGGGATGGACAGATCGCTGTCCCCTTGCCGCAATGTCAGCTTCCCCGATTCGGCCAAAACGTCTGCGCTTCGGGTATGCCGGGCTTACCGGCGTTGTCGGACAAAACAGGCGAAACGCAAAAATAGTAGCATGATTACACAGTATTTCAGTTGAAACTTTTGTATCGCCTGATCAAATTGCACTTTATGTAATGAAACCGAGAAGTTGCGCGTATTCAATAGACCGGATCAGCTTTGCTCCGTAACAACAATTCAAAAATGTATATTTAGAATGAAGCGAAAAGGGGATGCATTTTTGTGACAACGACGAATACCGATCTTTTTCGCCGTCGCGTCATTTTCTTGAACCAAGGTAAATTACGTTTTGTTACGTTGCGGTTGGAATGCTGCCGAACAAGTTCAGTTTTGAGACTGAAAAAAATATTTTTCCTGTGTTTTCCCAGGCCCATTTAAATCGAATGTGTGTTTGGTCTTGATAAGCCAATCTCTAAATGTAGTAACTAGTTGAGAGTCTGCTTTATGCTCAGGGTAGACAAAACAATAACGCTTTTCATGGCGCAATTCTAATTCGACGGGGACCACAAGTTCTCCACGGCGGATTTCATCATGTACGTAGAACCTGGGAACCAAGCCGGCTCCCAGGCCTGCGCGAGCGGCCTCTATCAACATCCCATACAAATCGATGCGCATGCCCAGCGCGGTCGTGGCATTAGGGCAATCTCCAAGCTCAAACCAATGGCGCCAGGCATCAGGACGGGTTGACTTGTGCAACAAGGGGACGGAAAGAAGATCTTCAACCTCAGTCAAACGACCAATATCAAAATAATCCGGATTGACGACAGGCACGAGTCGCTCCTCAAAAAGATCAACTTTGACCACATCCGTCCAGTGTGGGTGTTCGAAGTGTAAGGCCGCATCAAAATTAGTTTCACGAAAAAGAAAAGGATTGGCCATTTCAGTCAGGTGAAGCGTGATACTTGGGTGTTTCAGCCGAAAATCCCGCAACCTGGGAATCAGCCAGCGATTGGCAAAGGAAGGCAAGACTGCAAGTTCCAGAACGCCATGATCTCCTTTATTGGCCATCAACGAGAGAGTGTGGGACTCGAGGTCGACAAGGATTTTAGAAACGTGCCTCATATACGCCCGACCGGCATCATTGAGTACAACCTGTTTCTTTACTCTGGCAAACAATTTGAGGTTCAGGAAGCTCTCAAGCGCTGCGATCTGTCGGCTAACCGCACTTTCAGTCAAACACAATTCTTCGGCTGCGCGAGAGAAACTTTCGTGCCTTGCCGCTACCTCAAAGACTGCCAATGCGGCGGTGTTTGGTATCTTTCGTCTCATAACTACTTATCCCAAAATACTTGCGTAAAACTCATCAATTGACAATTTTTAATCATTTTACACATTAATTTTGAGTGCCTACAATACATTTTCTTGGTGGTTTAACGATATTTTGTGGAGACGTCTAAGTGCGTTATCAGTTATTTATCAATAATGAGTGGGTTGATTCGACGTCAAATGCCTGGTTCGACAGCCTGGACCCGTTTTCTGGTGAGGCTTGGGCTCAGGTGCCAAATGGTAACGAGCAGGATGTCGATAAAGCTGTTAGCGCAGCGGTGGACGCATTCAATGGCCCCTGGTCAGTCATGTCGGCCAGTGACCGTGGTTTGATCCTTCATAATTTTGGGCGGCTCATCGAGCGGGACGCGGAACGCCTGGCGAAAGCTGAAAGCCGGGACAACGGCAAGCTTATGAGCGAGGTGCTGGGCCAGATGAAGTACATGGCCAGGTATTTCTATTACTACGGCGGCCTGGCTGACAAAATCCAGGGCTCAATTGTGCCCATCGATAAGCCCGGCGTAATGAATTTGGTCAAATACGAGCCAATGGGGGTCGTAGCCAGCATCACGCCGTGGAATTCTTCATTGTTGCTGACTGCATGGAAGCTGGGCGCTGCGCTTTGCGCGGGCAACACCATTGTTTGTAAACCATCTGAATTTACCTCTGTTTCGCTATACGAGCTGGCCAAACTCGTCGAGGAAGCAGGTTTCCCCCCAGGCGTGATCAACGTAATCAGCGGGTTCGGCAAAGAAGTCGGAGAGCCACTCATTTGCCATCCAGGTGTGGCCCGAATCGCGTTCACAGGGGGCGACGAGGCCGGCCGGCGTGTTTATACGACAGCGGCATTACACCTGAAGCGCGTTTCTCTGGAGCTCGGTGGCAAATCACCAAATATCATCTTTGACGACGCGGATTTGGCCAAGGCTGCCAATGGCGTGATTACCGGGATATTTTCCGCCGGCGGCCAAACCTGCATGGCCGGATCTCGTGTTTTGGTCCAGGAGTCTATTCATGATGAGTTCGTAGAGCGCCTAACCAAAATGACGAAAGCAGCGAAAATTGGCGATCCTTCAGACTCAACCACGCAGATTGGACCTATTGCGACGAAGCCGCAATTCGAAAAAGTCATGAAATACATTGATATCGCAAAATCTGAAGGCGCAAGATGTGTTGCAGGTGGACGGGCGCTTAGCGGTCCAGAGTATGGGGCAGGACAGTTTGTGGAGCCTACTATATTTGTTGATGTCGACAATTCAATGCGGATTGCTCAGGAGGAAGTATTTGGTCCTGTGCTTTCAGTGATTAAGTTCAAAGATGAGCAGGACGCTATTCGCATCGGGAACGATATCAGATTTGGATTGGCCGCCGGTATCTGGACACAGAACCTGCAGCGCGCAATGCTCCTGTCTAATAAACTTCGCGCCGGCACCGTCTGGATTAATAACTATCGCTCTACAAGCTATACGACGCCGTTTGGTGGTTTCAAAGACAGCGGGATCGGCCGTGAAGGGGGCTCAGAAGCGGTCAAAGAGTACATGGAAGCCAAGAGCATTTGGCTTTCTACGGATCTCGATATGCCAAATCCATTTGTCAGAAAGTATTAAGCAGGGAAACAACCTAAATTTATAATTTCCAAAGGAGGAGAGTTTCCCTCGAGGCACAAAGTAATTCATATGGATTGTCTAGGGCTAAAGGGGTGACTCCAAAATGATGCATAACGACATAAAGAAACTATGCGGCAAGCAAAATCGGGGATTAGCTTTAATCGGCCTTGTTGCAGTTGCGCTGGCGGGTGTGCCGGCGGCCTCATCTGCTCAAGAGAAATGGAATCCCACCCAGCCAATCAGGATGATTGTGCCATTCCCACCGGGTGGAGGATCTGATTCGCTTATCCGTACAATTGCCCCGAGTCTGTCCCAACGTCTAGGCCAGCCCGTTGTAATTGAAAATCGATCGGGTGCCAGCGGTGCGATCGGGTCCGATTTCGTGTATCGGGCAGCCCCTGACGGATATTCGCTATTGGTTGCCTCACTGGATGCTCAAAGCATGGCTCCTCATTTGCAGAACGTCAACTTTGATGCAACAAAATTCTCCTTCGTCGCGGGTATTGCTTCAATGGGATATGCCCTCATGGGTAGATCCGATCTGCCGGCGAACACATTGCCTGAGCTGCTTGATTTAATGAAGACCAGGGAGCTGACATACGGCAGCGGCGGGGCAGGTTCCTCATTGCACATTTTCACTGAGCTCTTTGCCAAAGAAACTGGGACGAAAATGTTGCACGTCCCATTTAAAGGCGCCGGTCCAGGTGTGCTTGCTTTGCTGGGTGGCCAGGTGGATCTGATGATGGTGCCGATCGCTTCAGCACCCCAATACCTTTCCAAGCTCAAGGTATTCGGTATCACGCCGGATGAGCGAGTAGACTCGATGAAAGATGTGCCCACCCTGAAAGAACAAGGGATTAACGTTGCCGGTGCATCCTGGATGGGGATCCTTGCACCTCCTGGCACTCCGGACGACATAGCTGAGACGGTCTCGTCAGCAGTAAGCGAAATTGTTTCAGATCCAGCTACTAAAAAACAATTCGCCCCTATAGGAATGACACCAATGATGATGTCTCGTGCCGATTTTGGGAAATTCTACATAGATGAGTATCGTCGGTGGGGCCAAGTCATTAAAGATGCAGATATCCGGTTGGAATGATTTGAATAAAGGACTCTTAATGCAAACCAGGAAATACCTCCGGGGATATGCCAATACCCCAAATGGGCAGATTCATTACGTAGAAAAGGGGGAGGGCCCGCCACTGCTGTTGTTGAGTGAGTCGCCCAGGACACACAGGCAATTTGAACGCCTGATTCCTTTGCTGTCCCCGCATTTTCGTGTAATTGCCCCCGACTACCCAGGGTATGGCAACTCTGATGGCCCCCCGTTACCCGTTACGGTTGATGGGATAACGCAATGTATCGTTGATTTTCTTGATGCTCTTGGGCTTGAGAAAGTCAATCTTTTCGGTATCCATACAGGTAATAAAGTCGGATCGTGCCTGGCGGCAAATTGGCCGCAAAGGGTGGATCGGGTGGTCTTGGCCGGTCATACTCATAGCATTATTCCTGAGATTACAGCTCGAAATGCAGCAATCCAGCCTATTCTGGACACCTACCTGTCGAGCTATGGTCAAAATAGCGACGGGGCTCATCTGGTGCGCGACTGGGCGGTGGCTAATTCGAATGTCAGCTCGTATTGGTGGACTTCTAAGTTGCTGTATGGAAAATCAGTCGAAGCGGCCGATGTGGAAGATGCGGAAAGTCGTGTCATTGACTACCTGCTCGGATGGCGCAATACAGTGGCTATGTATAAAGCCGTTTTTGCATATGATCTGGAGCAGTCTTATAAGAAGATCACCGCCCACACGCTGATTCTGGAGCTGGATACTCCCCAAGAGACGCATTATGGCCCGCAGGCCGAAGGTATCGCAAAAATGATGGAAAATGCGACCGCCAGCCATATTGCAAGCTCATACTTGGCAGCACCGCAGGAGCAGCCCGATGAAATCGTCGACGTTATATTGCCATTCCTAAAGGGGGCGTCAAATGAGTAGTGAGACTGAACAACAATACGCTCTTGATTTTGATGTGGTTGTCGTGGGTTGCGGCATAGCCGGACTGTCTTCAGCCGTATCCGCTCTTGAAAACGGTGCGAAAGTGGCCATTTTGGAACGCTCGAAAATTGAAGATCGTGGCGGCCAGACCCGCTGGACCGAAGCGCTGATGCGCATGAAAAATGAGAATGAGGTCGCCGATGACCTGGAAAGTCATTTTGCTGATAACGCAGGGCATTATCTTGATCCGCAACTGGTGTCAGAAGCTGCTCAAGACTACGAAAATTGGCCTTCCATTGTCAAAACACTCGGATTTACCGATCCAGAAATTGTCTCCACGCTGGCGGATAATGCCGGCCCAACGCTCCAATGGCTCAAGCAGTTTGGCGTGCGATTTGATAATCTACCCAGCTATTTGATTACGACTTCTACAACCCGCCTGAGTCCTGTGGGGGGTGGATTGGCATTGGTCGAAGCGCTTGCGGCCGAAGCGGAGAAGAAGGGGGCGCAATTTTTCTATCAAACGAGTGCGAAGCGGGTTCTTCAAGATAGCAGTGGCGCTGTCGTCGGTCTCGAAGCCACTGGCCTGAAGAATAAAACCATGCGTTTTAACTCCCCATCTGTCGTGCTGGCAAGTGGTGGTTTCCAGGGAAATCAGGAAATGCTCACTCATTACCTGGGAACGCAAGCTCGCTATATGCGACCAGTGGCGCGCGGTGGCTACTACAACAAAGGCGAAGGGATACGCATGGCTTTGCAACTGGGTGCGGCTTCCGCCGGCGATTATGGTGAAATACACGCCGAACCACTTGATCCCAGATCGGGGGCGCCTGAACCAATCGTTCTGATATTTAATTACGGGATCTTGGTCAACAAAAATGCTAAGCGATTTACGGATGAAGCCCCAGGATCCGTGGACGCCACCTATGAAAGCATTACCAGGCAAATCCTCAAGCAGCCAGACGGCATTGCCTGGGCCATCCTAGATGACGGCATTGAGGATGTGCCAAACTGGAAGCGTGCTGTTCGAACGGATCAGGATCCCATAAGTGCGGATTCGATTCAAGAGTTATCCAAAAAGCTAGGTTTGGATCATGACGTGCTGTGGGCAACTATTGAAGGGTATAACGCAGCGTGTGTAGAAGGGGATTTTGACCCCTTGGCGACAGATGGTCTGGCTACAGGCCCCATGTATCGCCCCAAAAAGTCCAACTGGAGTCGACCACTACAAAAAGGGCCCTATATTGCGTACCCGATCATATGTGGCAATTGTTTCACCTTTGGAGGGATAAAAATCAACGCAAATAGCGAGGTTCTGAATGCTGACGGGGAGTCGATACAAGGACTATATGCCGCCGGTGAGATGACGGGCCTTTATTATGGAACATACACTGGCGCAACCTCAGTACTTCGAGGGGCAGTATTCGGCAAAATTGCAGGCAAATCGGCAGCACGACAGGCGCTTATTCAAACGCTCGGCAGGTAAGGATTGCATCACCATGACGTACTTTCACTGAAGAACGAAATATTAATTTTTCAATGGAATCCTGGAGTCAGGCAAAGTTTATTGAATGGGACAATTTGTTGAACCATCATATGGACGAGTCTTGATCTGATCTGACAGTTACCCGCTTGTAGTTCAGTATTTGTCAGGTCAGATTTGGCCCACGTGCTTCTATTCCCAAACTTTCCGATATATCGAAATCGTTGGTCATAACACCAGAATCAGCGGTCACTATACCGGAATGGTTTCATCTGTTGTACCCATGATATTGCACATATAGCGATCAATCGAGTACGCCGCCAGCTTTTGTCTGGACAGCGGTGCTGGCTCTTCGCCAGCTTGACCATCGGTAGAACATCAGCAAAAAAAGTAGGGCAGTGGGGCATTTTTTTTAAGCCTCTTTTATGGTCTTCCCACTGTGCATCCGTTAAAAAAAATGCACTGTTTGGGAAAAAAGTGCATTTGTTCAATATTTTATTTCGCTTTAATATTTCCCGCTTTCACGACATCCGCCCAGCGTCGGGCATCATTGACTATCAGGACGCGAAATTCTTCAGGTGAAGACGGTGCCGGAATCATTCCCTGAGATTTGAAAGCTTTTACAACTTCCGGCTCATCGATAATTTTTACAACTTCATGATTGAGTTGTTTAATGATGTCAGACGGTGTGCCTTTGGGAGCTAATACGCCGTACCACATGTCAGCGTTATCAGAACTAGACTGGGACAGTGTCGGCACATCAGGCAGTTGTGGCAGTTTTTCCGGGCTGCTCGTCGCTATAGCTTTCAACTTGCCGCTCAAAATATGTGGTAATGCTACATGCACGGGTAGAAACATATAGTCAATTCTTCCTCCCAGTAAATCAGTGACCGCTCCTGAAGTACCTTTGTATGGGACATGCAGCATTTCTAAATGATTACGTTGCAAAAATAATGCCATAGCGAGATGATGGGGCGTTCCTACACCAGGCGTTGCATATGTGAATTGATTTGGTTTTGATTTTGCTACTTGAATGACATCCTGTATCGTAGATATCTTTTGCACGGCAGGATTGACTACTAGCAAAAGGGATCCCCAGGATGTTTGGGATACCGGATCGAAATCGTTGACCGGATCGTAACGAAGTTCCGGGTACAGACTTTTATTCATGACTAATGTGTTTACCTGTACAAGAAAGGTATAGCCATCTGGTTTACTGCGAGCCGCTTTTTCGCTCCCAATGTTTCCGCTGGCTCCTGCGAGATTTTCTACGACCACCGGTTGACCCAGTTTTGCTGGAAGACGAGCAGCCAGTTGACGTGCGATCGTGTCAATGCCTGTTCCCGGCGTATACGGGACGACAAAGGTAATCGGTCGATCAGGCCATCCGGCATAAGCTGATGATCCAGTCGCTAGCAACAAGAGCACATAGAAAATGATGCTCATCCATTTTAAAAACATAAAAAGTCTCCTTTTTTTTTCTGTAAATTTGCGCTTATTCATCATTCAATTTTGTGCTGCTTAACGCGCTTTCCGAAAGCTCTCGCTCGATCTATTTATATGATTTAAAGAAAAGACGGGCGATCCCTTAGTTGAACCGGATCATATCCGGCCACCTCTTTGTAGCGATCGGAGATGGCTTGCAGCTCCGCTTGAGAGACGAATTCGTCGAGATTTTCAACTTTCTTCCCGCCAGTGCGCTCATAAACTTCACGAAGAATCGAGTCCGGTGGTGTTTTACGGTTGGTCAGCACGACATTTGCCGTTGCTTTCACTCTTTCTTGATCATAACTCTCAAGTGCATTCGCGGTGATGCCCAGTTTCTTGAGCCTGCCCGCCAAACAGCGAGCATCGAGGATAGCCTGGCCGGCACCGTTTGATCCGCGTGGCACCATGGGATGAGCCGCATCGCCTAAAAGTGTAATTCGGCCATGCGTCCAGCGCCCAAGCGGGTCCTGGTCAACCATTGGATATTCCAGAACAGAGTCGGCCTTGCTGATGAGTGCCGGCACGTCCAGCCAACTGAATCTCCAATTTTCGAACACCGGTAGAAAATCCTCCAAACGTCCTTGCCGGCTCCAATCACGTTGCGCAGGTTTTTCGGCCTCGATTTCCGCCACCCAGTTTACAAGTTGATTTCCTTGCTCGTCTATGGCATTGCGAATAGGGTAGATAACCATCTTGCCGATCGAAAGCCAGCCAGCGCGGACCATACTAGCTCCGGAGAGGATCGCTGGATAGCGCGTTACCCCACGCCACATATTCACGCCGGAATAACGTGGGGGCCCTTCATTCGGATAGAATTTCTTGCGTATGACGGAATGAATGCCGTCGCAAGCAATTGCCAGCATAGCTCTTTTGCTTTCGATTGCACCACCATTTGGATCTTCGAAGTGTGCTGTTATTCCGGTATCGTCCTGTATCACATCCACACATCGGTGACCGCATTTCACGCTGTTCGGACCAAGGCGCTCTAACACTGCCGCAAGTAACAGATTCTGAAGATCACCACGATGTATCGAAAACTGCGGCCAGTCATAGCCGGCTGCCGTTCCCGCAGGCTCTTTAAATGCGAGTTGACCATGCTCAGTAAAAAATACAGATTCCTTGGTGCGTACACCAACCTGGTCCAACGCTGGCAATAAGCCTAATTCACTTAATTCCCGAACTGCGTGTGGTAGCAGATTTATTCCCACGCCCAAGGGCTTGAGCTGCGCAACAGCTTCATATACCGTACAGCTAATTCCCGCCTGGTGAAGACTTAATGCAAGCGTCAGGCCGCCGATTCCGGCGCCTAGTATTGCAATTTGCTCATTACTTTTCATGGATTTGATAGCTCAATAAATTCGTGATTGATAAACATCGAATACAACACTTGAAGCATTAAGCCTCAATTTATAGAATATTTGAAATTTAAATATAATATAGATATATAAGGAAGTATTATGAATCTAACTACTCGTCAGATGCGTGCATTCCGCTATGTGGCCAGGACGCAGAACTTTACCCGTGCTGCCGAACTCGCACATATGACACAGGCTGGATTAAGTATTCTTGTACGCGAAATGGAACGACAGCTTGGTGTGCGGTTATTCGACCGCACCACACGAGCCGTGCAATTGACACCGGCAGGAAAACGCCTGGCGCCGGTAATAGAGCGCGTGCTTGTCGAGCTGGATGGCGTCACTGAAGAAATTAGTTCATTAGGCGAGACAGTAAGGCATACGTTACGGATCGCAGCAACACCTTTAGTCTCTTCAGATCTACTGCCTCATTTACTGGCAGTTTTCAGACAAAAACTACCTCAAGTAAAGATAAGCCTTCAGGACGCACGGCTGGAAGAGGTCGAACGCGCCATTCTAGATGAGGAGGCCGATCTGGGATTGGGTTTTTTCTTTAAAGCTACTCCAGGTCTGACACGCACGTCGATTGCCACTTTTCAGCTGATGCGGATCAGCCCGGCAAATGGCAAAAAACGGAAAACCGAAAGTATTCCATGGTCGGCTCTCCGAAATGATGAATTAATAGGCCTTCCTGCTGGGAATCCTATTCAGAAGGTTATTGACTTGCAGCTTGCCAGACAGGGTATTAGAAATGCAGATGTTCAGTCCGTCAGTTTTTTTAACACATTGATTTCAATGGTGGAGTCTGGCTTTGGTGCAGCCATAATACCTACATTTGCCATGGCTGCATGCCAGCGACATGACATTAATACCGATCTACTGATGTCGCCAAAAATAGAGCTTTCTTTTTATCGGATATCCAAGCGTGGGACGAAGGACTCTGAAGCTATTGTCGAATTTGTTAAGCTCCTAAAAGAACGTTTACCATCAATGTCCGGCTAAAAATTTGAGCGTATGGCCGTATGGACGTACTCCTGCAATCCTAATCGGGGTGATGGAATTACATAAACGGAGAGGGGGGGTGCGCACAGTTTGTCTTACAGACTTGTATGGCTGAAAGCCGGATTCACCTAATCGCTTATCTAACTTTACATAATATATATTATGCGTATTTTATCTCACAGAAAAGTGGACTTCCCAGGCTCCATTGTCGACCTCTCTTGTGATTGTCCCTCTCGTAAACCTGCTGATTCCTATTAATACCTTATACGCCCAACAATCGTCCGTGTCGATATCGCCATCTAATTTGTCAATTCCGCCTCTTTGCTTTACCTCCTGCTCGGGCGAACATATCACTTCATTAATTATTTTCAGGAGAATCTGATGAAAAAGCGTGGTTTGATCGTTGTGGATCTGCAAAACGAATATCTGCCTATCGGTAAACTGCCACTGTCGGGAATTGAAGCCGCCAGCGCCAACGCCGCACAAGTTATCGACGATGCCCGGCACAAAGCTATCCCTGTTTTCCATATCCGCCACGAAGCGACCAATGATCAGTCGCCGATCTTTGTACCAGGCTCCGATGGCGTCAAGATCCAGCCAGGCGTGACACCTGCCGACAACGAACCCGTCATTATCAAGCATCATATTAACGCCTTCCGGGACACTGACCTTAAGCAACAACTGGATGCCCAAGGCGTTGAAGAACTCATCATCGTTGGTGCAATGAGTCATATGTGCGTGGATGCAATTGTACGCGCTGCGGTCGACATGGGTTATCCCGTGACTGTTCTGCATGATGCCTGCGCAACGCTTGACCTGTCCTTTGCAGGTGTCAATGTGCCCGCAGCTCACGTGCATGCGGCAATGATGGCGGCCTTCGAATTCGGTTATGGCACGGTCAAATCCACTCAGGACTACCTGTCTGCAGTCTGATTGACGAATCAACCGGTGGCATTCTCAGTCTGCTGTCTCTCCATACCTGCTTATTTTTTCATCAGCGTGCGCCTATGTATAATGTCTGCTTGATGCTTGAACGAAATGGGTATTTAAAGGTGTTCCACAGACATGCAGAAGAACAAGCAGATTGAGATTGGAATTGTCTTGTATCCCCGTGCCCAGATGGCCACGGTACTTGGCCTGACCGATTTGTTTGCGCTCGCCGACAAAATCGCCACCCGACATGGCAGCGGTGCTGAACCGATGTTACGGCTGACTCACTGGCAATGGGATGGCTCAGAACAGTCCCTTACCCGCGTTTACGATTCATTGCCCTCTGAAACCGGCACACCTGCAGTGCTGATTCTGCCGCCCAGCCTTGAAGAACCCATCTCGGCCCAGGCCGCAGCGCCGTACCGGGACTGGCTGATCGCCAGACACAAGGCGGGGATCACGCTGGCCTCTGTCTGCGCCGGGGCTTTTTTGCTCGCTGAAACGGGTTTGCTTGCCGGGCGCACGATCACCACCCACTGGCATTACGCGGAAAAGTTCAGTGTTCGTTTCCCGGACATTCGCCTGGATGTCGATCACCTCATTATCGACGCCGACGACATTGTGACCGCCGGTGGCATCATGGCCTGGACAGATTTGGGCCTGCGCCTGGTTGATCGTTACCTGGGCGCTGCCGTGATGATCGATACCGCAAGAACACTGCTGGTCGATCCGCCCGGACGGCAACAACGGTATTACAGCGCCTTTGCTCCGCGCCTGTGTCATGGCGACGACGCGGTCCTGGCCGTTCAGCACTGGCTCGAAGAAACAGGAATAAAGAACAATTCACTTGCCGACTTGGCACAACGCGCAGGCATGGGAGAGCGCACCTTTCTTCGACGATTCCGTAAAGCCACAGGCATGACGACGACAGACTATATCCAGCGTTTGCGCGTGGGCCGGGCGCGCGAAATGTTGCAGGCCACATCGGCACCCATAGACACGATCGCCTGGAATGTCGGCTACAGCGACCCTGCCGCTTTTCGCAAGGTATTTGTCCGCGTTGTCGGACTGACACCCGGAGATTATCGTCGACGGTTCAATACCGGACCACGAGCCAACAGGGCAAGTTGAGGCATCATATTCATGACAGAGTACATTCGAGGGCTGCTGGAAGCACATCAGGTCCGGATTTATTTTTTTGCCATCCTCAGCGGCGCCTTGCTTGGCATTGCCGTCCCTGGCACAGGTGCGTTGGAAGCCGCCATCAACCCGGCACTCGCTGTCATGCTATTTGCAACGTTTCTGCAAGTGCCGCTGGCGCAAATTGGCATCGCCTTGCGCAATATCAGGTTTCTGACTGCCCTGCTTTCGACCAATTTCATTATCATGCCCGCGACTGTATGGGGGCTGGTGCAACTATTGCCAGACGATCCAATGCTGCGCCTGGCGGTATTATTTGTATTATTAACGCCGTGTATCGACTATGTGATTACCTTTACGCATTTGGGACAAGGCAATGCCCGGCTACTGCTGGCAATGACCCCTATTCTTCTGCTCTTGCAAATGCTTTTGTTGCCGGTCTATTTAAGCGCAATACTGGGTAGCGAAGTATCAAACCTGGTGCAGGCTGGCCCGTTTCTCCATGCGTTCGTCTGGCTGATCGTCATTCCGCTGGTGCTGGCGGCCATTACCCAGTTCATTGCCAAACGAACCAGACGAGGCGATCAGTTGCTTGAATGGTTGAATGTATTGCCGGTGCCCGCTACTGCGCTTGTGCTTTTTGTGGTGCTGATTTCGGTCATGCCGCAAATCGGCGATGCCCAGCAAGCGGCCCTGAGCGCGGCACCGATTTATATTTTGTACGCCTTGATCGCGCCGCTGGTCGGCCGGCTTGTCGCTAGAGGATTGCTGCTTGAACCCGCCGCGGCCCGGGCGGTTTCTTTTTCCGCTTCCTATCGAAATTCACTTGTGATACTGCCTCTGGCCTTTGCCGTGCCGGGCGGCGTACCGCTATTGCCTGCGGTGATTCTCACGCAGACTATTGTGGAACTGGTTTTTCTGCCGCTTTATGTGCGCTGGATACCAAAACTGGCACAAGTCCAATCGAGCTAACGCTAGCTACAGTATAAACATCACTACAGCAGCCGGAAAATTCAATGCAAAACTTCAATAGCTTTCCACGTCGGCTTCTTTTGCAGATTGGCAGCACACCCCCTCATTAACACAGTAAAATCGGTACACTTTCCGATCCGCGCCTTGCGCCGGATAACCGCAAGAGCCTGCCAATATGTTGATTTCCGCCCTTATTTTTGTCCTAACCATGACGCTGGTCATCTGGCAACCCCGTGGTCTGGGTGTGGGCTGGAGCGCCATGCTGGGCGCCGTTCTGGCGCTGGCCACGGGCGCGATTCATCTGACGGATATTGTCGTGGTCTGGAATAGTATCTGGAAT
>Ga0164243_10006609_pt1 | contig 17510 bp, 17 predicted proteins | sample OricompcompostOP_FD_108781 | JGI IMG/M metagenome (GOLD analysis project Ga0164243, IMG submission 108781) | Organic Plus compost microbial communities from Emeryville, California, USA - Original compost - Organic plus compost (OP) | ecosystem: Engineered > Solid waste > Mixed feedstock >... | reverse complement strand
GGTTGCCGTTGCCGAGCAGCGTGGAATGAGCGACGCGATCGAGCTGATCGCGCACCGCCTGGTCGAGCTCGGGGACGCGATGCCCGAGCGTCGTCACCCACAGCGAGGAGATCGCATCGAAGTAGCGCTTGCCGTCCACGTCGATGAGCTCGCGGCCTTCCGCGCGCTCGACGATGACCGGCGCGTTCTGCGCATAACACGCCATTTGCGTGAAGCCGTGCCATACGACACGGGCGTCGCGTTCGACCCAATCCATCTAGTCCTCGATTACAGCGATTTCAGGAAGTCGGCAATGATCGGCCGGAAGCGATCCATGTCGACGAGGAAGGAGTCATGGCCTTGCAGCGAGGGCAGGCGCGCGAACGTCACCTCGCGGCCATTGCCGGCGAGCCCGTCAGCGAGCTCCTGCTGCTGTTCGATCGGGAACAACAGATCGGTTTCGACGCCCATGATGAGCCCGCGTTCGACGTCGAAGCGCTGCAGCGCGGCAGCGACCGAGCCGCCATGATCGGCCAGATCGAACAGATCCATCGCGCGCGAGATGTAGAGATAGCAGTTCGGGTCGTATTGGCCGGTGAATTTCGCCGCGTGGTTCTCGAGATACGACTCGACTTCGAAATCGATGCCGAACGGATCGCCCGCGCGGCGCTCGGCGCTCGCGCGCTCGCGGCCGAAGCGCAGCGCCCATTCCTTCGCCGAGCGATACGTGATCATGCCGAGCTTGCGCGCAAGGCGCATGCCGGAGACGGGAATCGAGTCGGGCTCGTAATTGCCGTCGCGCCAGAGCGGATCGCGGCGAATGATCTCACGCTGCAGCGAGCGCAGCGCGATCGAGAACGGCAGCGAGCGCGCGGCACCGGAGATCGAAACGACGCTGCGCGCCGCACCCGGAAACAGCGCGCAATACGCGAGCACCGTCATGCCGCCGAGCGAAGGCCCGACCACGGCCGCGAGCTTGCGCACGCCGAGCGCGCGCGCGACCTCATGGCCGCCTCGCGCGATGTCCTCGACCGTGAGCACGGGGAACGTCAGTCGATAGGTCTTGCCCGTCGCAGGATTGATCGATGCCGGCGAGGTCGAGCCGAACGGACTGCCGAGCGAATTGATGCAGATGACGAAGAACTTGCGCGTGTCGATCGGCCGGCCCGGACCGATCATGTCTTCCCACCAGCCGGGGGACGGATCGTCGGTCGAAGATGCCGCATGCGCCGAGGGCGACAGGCCGGTGAAGATCAGGATCGCGTTGTCGTAACAGAACCCGATGTCGCCCCAGGTTTCGTAGGCGATCTGCACGTCGTGCAGCACGCCGCCGCGGCGCATTTCGAAGGGCTTGTCGAGCTTGAGGATCTTCTTTCCCATATAAAAACGGCTTCATCCAACTCCCCCTCCCCCGCTCCGCGGGGGAGGGCTAGGGGTGGGGGCCTCCCAATGTCATTTCCGTCCCCCGCTTCGCGGGAGACGGCTGGGAGCCGCACCATTCATCCCCTTCCCCGCTCCTCGAGGGAGGGCCAGGGAGGGGGCCCCGCATTCTGCGCTTCCGCCCCTTCCTGCCGCTATCTCTTCTTCACCCGCTGCATCAGCCGCTTGCGCGAGCGCCGCTGGCGCGGCGTCAGCGGATTGCGCTTGCCCTTGAAGGGATTTTCGTCGGAGCGGAACTCCACCCGCACGGGCGTGCCCTCGAGACGGAAATTCTTGCGGAACACGTTCGCGAGATAACGCCGATACGCATCGGGAACGTGCTGCACCTGATTGCCGTGCACGACGATGATCGGCGGATTCTTGCCGCCCTGGTGCGCGTAGCGCAGCTTGATGCGCCGCCCGCGGATCAGCGGCGGCTGATGTTGTTGAATCGCCGTTTCGAGCACCCGCGTCAGCTCCGGCGTCGCCATCTCGCGCATCGATGCTGCATACGCGTGATTGACCGCATGCATCAGATCGCCGACGCCGCTGCCATGCAGCGCGGAGATGAAATGCACGGGCGCGAAATCCAGAAACGGCAGGCGCAGATCGAGCCCCGCGCGAATCTCGTCGCGCTTGTCCATCGGAATGCCGTCCCATTTGTTCACCGCGATGATGAGCGCGCGCCCGCGCTCCGCGACCATGCCGAACAAGCTCGCATCCTGCTCCGCGACCGTGTCGTGCGCATCGATGACGCCGATGACGACGTGCGCCGAATCGACGGCCTGCAGCGCCTTGATGACGCTGAACTTCTCGATCGCCTCTTCCACGCGGGCGCGACGCCGCACGCCCGCGGTATCGATGAGCGTGTACTTGCGTCCGTCGCGCTCGAACGGCACGAACACGGCATCGCGCGTCGTACCTGGCTGATCGAACGCGATCAGGCGCTCCTCGCCGAGCAGGCGATTGATGAGCGTGGACTTGCCGACGTTCGGCCTGCCGATCACCGCAACCTTGATGCCCTCGTCGGCGAACGCCTCTTCGGGCGGCGCGGAAAAGCCATCCAGCGCACGCTCCATGAGCGCACGCACGCCGTCGCCATGAGCGGATGAGATCGCCTGCGGCTCGCCCAAGCCGAGCTGATGAAAGTCCGCCCCGGCCGTTGCGGCGTCGATGCCTTCGGATTTGTTCGCGACCAGGATGACGTCCTTGCCCATCCGGCGCAGCACTTGCGCGACATGGCGGTCCGCATGCGTCGCGCCTTCGCGCGCATCGACGAGAAACAGCACGCGATCGGCCTCCTCGACCGCGCGCAGCGTCTGCTTCGCCATCAGCTCTTCGATGCCGTCGGCCTCGGCGACGAGCCCGCCGGTATCGACGACGAGATAAGGCATGGGGCCGTTGCGGCCGTAGCCGTACTTGCGGTCGCGCGTGAGGCCCGGCAGATCGGCGACGAGCGCGTCACGCGTGCCCGTGAGCACGTTGAACAGCGTCGATTTGCCGACGTTCGGGCGACCGACCAGGGCGATGACAGGCAGCATGTGGAAAGGCGATGCAGTTGGCGGTCGCGCTGGCGCAGGTGAATGCAGCCAGCGTTCGCGAGCTAGGATCCTGAGTCGGGCTTCGGCGCTTCGGCGGCCGTGTCGGGCGTCGGTGGTTCGGGCGCCTTTGCGTGGGTCGCGCTCGCCTTAGGCTGCGACTTCAACGCGAGCAGCTTGCCGCCGTCCGTTTGCAGGAACGCGCGCCCATCGTCGACGACGGCCGCGTTCGAAATGCGATCACCGCCTGCCTTGCGCCGCGCGACGATCTCGCCGGTCGATTTATCGAGCCAATGCAGATAGCCCTCGAAATCGCCGACGATGAGCGCATCGCCATCGATGGCGGGCGCCGAGAGCCCGCGACGACGCAGCCCCTTCTGTTCCCATTGCACGGCGCCGTCGCTCTTGCGCATCGCGATCACGACGCTGTCCGAGTTCGTGAGATAGAGCGTCGTGTCGTCCATCGCGAAGCCGCGATAGCTCGAGGCATCGCGCGCCCACCAGATCTGGCCCGAGTCGAGCGCGAGCATCGCGACGCGACCCTGAAAGCCGACGACGAAAATGTCGTCGCCCGAGACACGCGGCGGCGAATCGATGTCCGCGAGGCGCTCGAGCTCGGTGCGGCCGCTCGGCGCATTGACGATCGTGTCCCAGAGGACATCGCCGTTGCGCACGTCGATTGCGATCATGCGGCCGTTGTCGAAGCCCGCGACGATGCGATCGCCCGCGAGCACCGGCGGCGAGGTTCCACGCAGCGTCAGGCGCGGCACCTGCTCGTCGACCGACCAGCGGCGCGCACCGTCGGTCATCGACAGCGCTTCGATATGCCCGTCGACCGTGCGAATGACCACGACGTCGTTCACGATCAGCGGCCGCGCGAGAATTTCGCTCTTGATCGAGGTGCGCCAGCGTTCCTTGCCGCTCGCCGCATCGAGCGCGAGCAGGTCGCCTTCGCTCGAGCCGACGACCACGGCGCCTTCGCCCACTTCGGGACCGGCGGAGAGCGGCAGCTTCGTCTTGACCGACCAGGCGCGCTTGCCGTTCTGAGCGGCGAACGCCGCGACTTCGCCGTCGTGCGAAGCCGCGTACACGACGCCGTTCGCGACCGCAGGCCGCAGTGCGAGGCGCAGACGCTCGGCATCACCGCCGAGCGACACGCTCCAGAGCTGATTCACGTCGCGGGTCGCCGTGATGTCGACGAGCTCCGCCGGCGGATCCACGTCCTTGTCGTCGCCGCAGCCGACGAGCGCGAGAAATCCCAAGGACGCGAGAATGAATCCCGCCCGTGAATTGAGCCTTGCAATCATGGTTGCCCCTGGGCCGCATCCGCCGTGGCAGTGTCCGTCGTCGCGGCCGGCGTGCCGCCGACTTCCTTCAGCTTCATTTCCAGGATGTTGCGGTCGATCTGCGCATCATCGGCGGTGAGCGCTGCGGCGTATTCGGCGCGCGCTGCGTTCTGATCGCCCTTCGCGAGATTCGCATCGCCGCGAATCTCGCGGGCGACGCCGGCGAAGGCGCCGAGCTTGTCGACGTCGAGCAGCGCGATCGCTTCGTCGTGCTTGCCTTGCTGAATCATCACGCGAGCAAGACGCAGCTTCGCAATGGCCGCAAGCTCGTCGTCTTTGGAGGAATCCGCCGTCTCGCGCAGCAGCGCGGCGGCTTCATCGTACTTGCCCGCGTCGACCTGCAGCTTCGCGACCAGGAGCCGGCCCTGCTGCGCGTACGGGCTCGAGGCATGATCGGCCGTGAGCGGCGCGAGGGCCGCCTGCGCGTCCTCGAGCCTGTTCTGTTGAGCGGCGGCGCGAACCTTCTCGTATTGAGCGTTCGCTTCGCCCGCCTCGTGCGCGCGGTAATCCTTGAACTGGAAATAGCCGCCGAGCAGCGCGATGCCGAGCACGATGCCGCCGATGATCCAGCGCCAGTTGTCGCGCCACCAGGCCCGCAGGGCTTCTTCTTGTTCGCGATCGGATAAGTAATCTTCGACCATAGGTATGTTTCTACGTCACCGGTAATCGTTGCACATCATTGCCGCGCCCATGCGGCAGCGCCATCCATCAACCACGCAAACGCTCGCTCAGCACATTCCCGACGGCGTCCCACGCAAGCTCGATCTGGGGCTCCTCGACGCGCAGGGACTTCAGACCCACGACGCGCCGTTCGGTTTCAGTATCGCCGAGCACCAGCGCGAAGCGCGCGCCGCTCTTGTCGGCGCGCTTGAGCTGCGATTTGAAGCTGCCGCCGCCGCAATGCGTCTCGATGCGCAGCCCCGCGACTTCATTGCGCAGCCGCTCGGCGAGCCCAAGCCCCTCGGCCTCGGCGCGCTCGCCCGCAATGACGAAGTAGACATCCGGGGCAGCGCCCTGTCCTGCCAGCCCCTGCACCTTCAGCAGCTCGACGATGCGCTCCTCGCCCATCGCCCAGCCGATCGCCGGCGTGGGCTCGCCGCCGAGCTGTGCAACGAGGCCATCGTAACGGCCGCCGGAGCACACCGCACCCTGCGAGCCGAGCTCGGTCGTCACCCACTCGAACACGGTGTGCGAGTAGTAATCGAGGCCGCGCACCAGCCGCGGATTCAACACGTATTTGATCCCGACCGCATCGAGATGCCGGCACAGGCCGGTGAAATGCTGGCGCGACTCTTCGTCGAGGTACTCCGTCAGCACCGGCGCCGCGGCAATGATGTCGGCAAGCTCCGGATTCTTGCTGTCCAGGATGCGCAGCGGATTGCCTTCGAGCCGGCGCAGGCTGTCGGCATCGAGCTTCGCCTTGTGCGCGGTGAAATAGTCGACGAGCTTGGCTCGATAGGCCTTGCGCGAATTCGGCGTGCCGAGCGAGTTCAAATTCAGCTCGACGCGCGCGACGCCCGCGGCCTTCAGCAACCGCGCGCTCAACATGATGATCTCGGCGTCGATGTCCGGGCCCGGATAGCCGAAGGCCTCGGCATCGATCTGATGAAATTGCCTGAAGCGGCCGCGCTGCGGCTTCTCGTGACGAAACATCGGACCGGCGCACCACACGCGCTGCTTCTGGTTGTGCAGCAGCCCGTTCGTGATCATGGCGCGCACGATGCCGGCCGTCGCTTCCGGGCGCAGGGTCAATGAATCGCCGCCCGGGTCTTCGAACGTGAACATCTCCTTCTGGACGATGTCCGTGTACTCGCCGATCGAGCGCTTGAACAACGCCGTGTGCTCGACGACGGGCACACGAATTTCCTGATACGCATAGGCCGCGAAGATGTCGCGCGCGAGCTGCTCGAGCCGCTGCCAGGCCGCGATGTCGCTCGGCAGGATGTCGTTCATCCCGCGCGGCGGCTGAATCTGTTGTGGGGTCGGGTTGTTCAACTATGCACCAATCTTGAGAGCCCCCTCCCCGGCCCTCCCCCGCTGTGCGGGGGAGGGGGAGTGGCTGAAGCCTTCTTTATCTACTGCACCGAGTATCTACTGGACCGAGCCGTCGGCATTCACCGTGAAGCGCGCCGAGTCGCGATTCGCGCGCCGCGGCACGACGATGTCGCGGTCGTTCACTTGCACCTTGACCGCGGCCACGACGCCGATGACGACAGTGAGCGGCGGCGCCCCCGTCACCGTTCGCGCCTGACCCGGCTGGCCGATGTCATAGAGCAACCGCTGGCCCGCCGCGTCGTAAATTTCGACCCACGACGAATCGCTGAAGGCCAGCGTGAGCCGCATGGGATCGGCCGATGCCGTCGTCACTGCCGGCGCATTCGATGCGACCGGTACTGCCGCACCCGCTGTCGATGCCTCCGCACTCGCCAACGTCGGTGCAGTCTCACGGCCTCGCGCCTCCGACGCAGGTTCAGGGCCTGACGCGATCGCCACCGGCGCGGCCGCGACGTTGGCAGATTCCGGCGGTGCCGTCACGGTCGACTGCACGCTCGAGATTCCGACCCCCTCCAGCATCGGCCACAAAAATTGGTAGGCGAGCGCCGCAATCGCGATCACGATCGCCGCGAGCAGCGCCCATGCCAGATACTTCGGCCACTTCGGACGCTGCGGCGGTGTCGTCGTGATCACCGGGACCGGCGTCGGCACCGGCAACGTATCCGTCAACGCGTCGTAGCGCGCCACGACGACGTCCGGCGCAAGGCCGAGGAGCGTTGCGTACTTGCGCAAATACCCTTTCGCATACACCGGGGCACCGAGCGCGAGAAACCGGTTCGCTTCGATCGCCTCGATGATCCATGGATCGAGATGCAGCCCTTCCGCCGCCTGCTGCACCGAGAGGCCTTGTCGCGAGCGCTCGTGCTCGAGCATTGCGCCGGGCGTCTGCATCGCTGCGCTGCCCTCGCCGGCCGGCTCGTTCGGCTTCGTCGCCGTCTCCTCCGAATCGACGGTCATCCCGGATTCCGTTCGGACTGCAGCAGCTGCTTGGTTTCGGCGGCCTGCGGAAACTCGTTCTTCAGCCGTTGCGCGTATTGATTCGCCGCGGCCGCGTTGCCGAGCCCGCGCTCGATGCGCACCCCGAGCCACAGGGTCGACGGGCTCGTGCGCGACACCGAGAGATAGCGCTCGAGAAACGCACGAGCCGACAAATAATTCTTCTGCTGCAGCTCGAGCTCGGCGAGCGCGAACAAGCCCGCCGCGAAACGCGGTTGTGCCGCAATCGCCTGGCGGTAGTAACCCTCGGCGCGCTTCAGATCCTTGCCCGCCTGCGCGCACTGGCCCGCGTTCAGATAGGCGACTTCGGGCGTGCCGTAAAGCGGATTCGAGGCGGCTTGCAGCGCGAACTTCTCGCCGCGCTCATACCGCTCGTTCTTGCACAGGAACGCGGCGTAGTTGTTCGCGAGATCCGGATTCTTCGGATCGAGCGTCAGGGCGCGATCGAAGTGCGAATCGGCCTTCTTGATGTCGCCGAGCCGGTCGTACAACAGCCCGGCGGCCATCTGCGCCTTGGCATTGCGCGGATTCTGCTCGAGCGCACGATCGATCTTTTCCTTCGCCTGCGGCAGATTGCCCTTGCGCAGATGATCGATGCCGATCTCCAGATTGATCTCGGAGGCGCGATCAGGCTCCGGTTTGTGCAGCTTGCCGGACTCGTTGCTCGCGCATGCCGCGATGCCGAGGCACAGCACGCTCATCGCCGTCACCAGAGCACGTCGCATCACGTTTGCACCGCTACTGAGATGAGTTTCGATCCGAGCCGCACCGTCGTGCGGTCGTTCACGCGGCCGACGAGCTGACCGCACGCTGCGTCGATGTCGTCGCCCCGCGTCCGGCGCGTCGTCGCGATCACGCCGTTCGCGTTCAAGATGTCGCGGAAGCGCTCGATCGCCGCGGCCGGCGAGCGCTTGTAGCGCGTCTGCGGGAATGGATTGAAGGGAATCAGATTCACCTTTGCCGGGCGGCCGCGCAGCAGCTTCACGAGCTCGTGCGCATGCTCGGGCTGATCGTTGACGCCGTCGAGCATGACGTATTCGAACGTGATGCTGCGGGCGTTCTGCTTGTTCACGTACTGCCAGCACGCATCGAGCAGCTCGGCGATGGGATGCTTGCGGTTGATCGGCACGAGCTCATCGCGCAGACGGTCGTTGGGCGCGTGCAGCGAAACCGCGAGTGCGCAGTTCGTCTCCTCGGCGAGCTTCAGCATCTGCGGCACCAGGCCCGAGGTGCTGACCGTTACCCGGCGGCGCGAAATGTCGAAGCAGAGATCGTCCATCAGGATCTCGGCCGCGGGCACGACGTTGCGATAGTTCGCGAGCGGCTCGCCCATGCCCATGAAGACGATGTTGGTGATGATGCGACCGCCGCCGCCCCCATCCTGGCCTTCCCCCGCAAGGGAAGTCGAGTGAGGCTGCTTTTTAGCAAGGCCGTCGGGCTGAAAGCCGAGCTCGCGATTCGCAAGCCACACCTGGCCGACGATCTCGGCGACCGTCAGATTGCGGTTGAAGCCCTGCTGGGCGGTCGAACAGAACGTGCAGTCCATCGCGCAGCCGACCTGGCTCGAAATACACAACGTGCCGCGGCCCGGCTCGGGAATGAACACCATCTCGATGCCTTGCGTGCCGTCCATGGCGAGCAGCCACTTGCGCGTGCCGTCCGCGGAAACCTGCGCGACCTTGATCTCGGGCGTGCGCACTTCGGCGACTTCGCGCAGGCGCTCGCGAAAGGACTTCGCGAGATCCGTCATTCGATCGAAGTCGCCTTCGTGCCGCTTGTACAGCCACTTCAGCAGCTGCCGGGCGCGAAACGGCTTCTCGCCCATGCCCGCGACGAACGCCGCAAGCTCGGCGCGCGTGAGCCCGAGCAGGTTCGTTTTGGCGGAGGCGGTCATGTGCGTGGCTCGAGTTGTTATCCGCAACTCGTGATTCGAAAGACGGCGTGCGAGTTAAGTTCCGCGCCGGCGCCGAATCACGAGTGCAGACAGCGGGCGCTTCAGCGGGTGCGCGCCCACAGATCGGTCGCGGCGAAGAAATAAGCGATCTCGTTCTTCGCATTCTCGGCGCTGTCGGAGCCGTGCACGACGTTCTCTTCGATGCTCGAGGCGAGATCGGCGCGGATCGTGCCCTTGTCCGCCTTCTTCGGGTCGGTGGCGCCCATGAGCTCGCGGTTCTTCGCGACGGCATTCTCGCCTTCGAGCACCTGGACCATGACCGGGCCCGAGCTCATGTACTTGACCAGATCCTTGAAGAAGGGACGCTCGCGGTGGACGGCATAGAAGCCCTCGGCCTGGGCCTGCGTCAGCTGCAGCATGCGGGCAGCGACGATCTTGAGGCCCGCGTTCTCGAAGCGGCGATACACCTCACCGATGAGGTTCTTCTGTACGCCGTCGGGCTTCACGATGGAAAGAGTGCGTTCGAGCGCCATGGGAATTCGACACCTTTAAGTTTGGGTAACAAATGTAAGCTATTGATCGGACTTGGGTTTCAAGGCCGATGACAACAGCGGATGCAAATCGGTTGGGACCGCCCGCCGCGAAGGGTCGGTTTGCGCGCGCGAAGTCTACCCGCGCGGGTGTCGAAGCGGCAAGAAAACTAGCGGGGACGCGAGGTTAGAAAACCTAAGCCAGGCGCGGTCAGACCGTAAAACTCTCACCGCAGCCGCATTCGCCTTTGACGTTCGGATTACGGAAGCGAAACGCCTCGTTGAGCCCCTGCTTCACGAAGTCGACCTGCGTGCCGTCGATGTAGCCGAGGCTTTCGCGATCGACGATGACCTTCACGCCATGCTGCTCGAACACGATGTCGTCGCCGCCGACGTCATCGGCGTAGTTCACGACGTAGGCGAACCCGGAGCAGCCGGTCTTTTTCACGCCCAGGCGCAGGCCGATGCCTCGGCCCCGGCGTTCGAGAAAGTTGCGGACACGTTCAGCGGCAGCGTTGGTGAGGGAGATCGACATAGGTGCAGAGATTACGAGTGTGTATGCCTCAGGCGAATGGCATGAAATCCGGGTGAAGGGCTGCTGGGCTCTGGGCTGCTGGCCAGAGTGGCTGCATCGGCTGCCCGGCCCTTCACGTTGAACTCGTGCCAAGGTTGCGTACAGCGTTGTGGCGACACGCGGCGGAGTCAACCCCAACAAGCGGCATGAGTCTAGAACCGTTTACGCCAGTCGACAGCCATTGCCCGCACGGCGTCCTCCAGAATGAGAAGTCGGCCACGTTTCGCCGTCGGCACCTGCAACACCGACGCGATTTCGCGCCACGACCAGTGCTCGAGCCGCTCGCGATCGGCACCGATCAGCAGCGTCGTCAGCAAAGAACCGGCGGCGACGCAATGCGGACAGCCATAGGTTTCGAAACGAGCGTCGGCAATCCGCTCACCGGCGACGCGCGCCGAGATCCGAAACTCAGCGCCGTGATCGCGGCGCCCCGCGTGACCCGTAATCACATCCGGCGCAGCGGCGAACGCGCCGACATTGCGCGGGGATTCGAAGTGCTCGATGACGAGCGAGCTGTACTGGGGCTCCACGCGGTCCGTCCGTTACGGCGCCGAGCGCGCGATCTCGCGCAAGCGAGTGACTTCACGCTGCACGGCGGCGATCGCGGTATCGATCTCCTCCTCCGTCGTGAAGCGACCGAGACTGAAGCGCAGCGAGCTTTGCGCGAGCTGGTCGTCGCGGCCGAGCGCGCGCAACACGTATGAGCCTTCATCCGATCCCGACGAACAGGCCGCGCCGGCGGAGACTGCGAGCTCGCGCAATGCGAATTGCAGGCTCTCGCCTTCGACGCCGCGGAAGCTCACGTTGAGGATGTTCGAGACGCGCCGCTCCGGATCGCCATTCAGCTCGACATCGCCCAGTGCTGCGATGCCGGCCCAGAGCTTGTCGCGCAACGCCCGCAATCGCGGCACGTCGGCCTCGCGCTCCGCCGCGGCGAGCGCGAAGGCGGCACCCATGCCGACGATCTGATGCGTCGGGAGCGTGCCGGACCGCAACCCGCCTTCCTGACCGCCACCGAACAAGAGCGGCCGCAATCCGAGCGGCGGGCTGCGCCGCACGTAGAGTGCGCCGATGCCCTTCGGGCCGTACGCCTTGTGCGCCGTCATCGACAGCAGGTCGATCTGCATCGCCGCCACATCGAGCTCGGTCTTGCCGACGCTCTGCGCCGCATCGACGTGAAAGACGATGCCGCGCTCGCGACACAAACGGCCGATCGCTCCGACGTCCTGAATCACGCCCGTCTCGTTGTTCACGTGCATCAAGGAAACGAGCTGAGTGTCGGGCCGCAGCGCTTCGGCGACCTGCTCGGGCGTCACGATGCCGTTCGCCTGCGGCTTGAGATACGTCACCGTGAAGCCCGCGCGCTCGAGCTGCTTCAAGGGATCGAGCACGGCTTTGTGCTCGGTCTTCGCCGACACGATGTGACGGCCGCGATCGGCGTTGAAATGCGCGGCGCCGAACAACGCAAGATTGTCGGACTCGGTCGCGCCCGAGGTCCAGACGATCGCTTCGGGCTTCGCGCCGACCGCCGCGGCCACTTGAGCGCGCGCCTGCTCGACGAGCGCTCGCGCCTTGCGCCCGTACTCGTGGCTGAGCGATGCCGGATTGCCGTGAACGCCGCCTGGCTGCAGGCATTCGATCATCCGCTCGGCGACGCGCGGATCGAGCGGCGTCGTGGCGGCGTAGTCGAGATAGATGCAGGGTCGGCTCATGAGCGCTCGGTATTGGTCGAATCGGCCTTCGTTGGCTCGGTTTGGGGCGCGCGCGGATTCGCGGCGCGCTTCGGCGGCAAGGCGGGACGCCCGCGGGCCTGAACGGCCGTAAGAATCCCGCGCAGGATATTCATCTCATTCTGATCCAGCCGGGCACGATTGAACAAACGGCGTATTCGGGCCATCAGATGACCGCCGCCGGTGCGGTCCCGGAAATCGATGTAGTCCAAAACCTCCTCGATGTGCTCGTACAGGCGCGTCATCTCGGCCGCATTGGCGAGCGGCACTTCGAGCGGCGGCTGGGCCGCGGCCTCGGGGCGGATCGCAAGCCAGATCTCATACGCGAGCACCTGGACCGCCATCGCGAGGTTCAGAGAGCTGTAGTCGGGATTCGTCGGTATTGTCACGAGCAGGTTGCAGCGCGCCAGCTCCTCGTTCGTGAGGCCGATGCGCTCGGAGCCGAAGACGACGGCCACGTCGTTCGTCTGCGCGGCCTGCGCAACCTGTTGTGCACATTCGCGCGGCTCGACCAGATCGAACGACAGATGCCGCGAACGCGCGCTCGTGCCGACGACGAGGCCGCATTCGGCGATCGCATCTTCGAAGCGCTCGTGCACGCGCGCCGCGTTCAAGACGTCCTCCGCGCCGGAGGCCCGCGCGGTCGCCTCGGAATTCGGAAAGTAGCGCGGGCGGACGAGATGCAGCTCGCTCAGGCCCATGTTCTTCATCGCGCGCGCTGCCGCACCGATGTTGCCTGGATGTGCGGGATCGACGAGAACGATACGGATGGGCATGGGCAGTCGAGGGAATCGGTGAAGGATGAGCTCGCAGGGTCGGCAGGGACGTAAGATTACCTAACCTGACGGCGGATGACGCTGCTGCAAGTGCGCCGCGATTCGCCCGCCTTCCCTGGTATCCTTGCCGCCCTCGCCGGTCCGGCTCCTGCCGCGCCGCTCGCTCTTTACTCATCGTCGTCGATTCGAGGATTGCATGCAGCCTTTGTTGAATATTGCCGTTCGCGCCGCCCGCCGCGCTGGAGAGATCATCGTCCGAGGCATGAACCGGCTGCATCGCCTGGACGTGAGGACGAAGGGCAAGAACGATTTCGTCACCGAAATCGACATGGCGGCCGAGCGCGACATCATCGAGACGATTCACAAGCACTATCCCGATCACGCCATCCTGGGCGAGGAAACGGGCTCGAGCGGGGACAGCGAATTCGTCTGGATCATCGATCCGCTCGACGGCACGACGAACTTCATGCACGCCTTCCCGCAGTTCGCGGTGTCGATCGGCGTGCAGCGCCGCGGCCGGATGGAGCACGGCGTCGTCTACGATCCGCTGCGCCAAGAGCTGTTCACCGCGTCGCGCGGCGATGGTGCGCAACTCGACGGCAAGCGCATCCGCGTGAGCCAGCACACCTCGCTCGATCGCGCGCTGATCGGCACGGGTTTTCCCTATCGCTCGAACCTGCACTGGCTCGATGCATACATGGCGATGCTGAAGAGCATCATCGAGCAGACCGCGGGCATTCGCCGCCCCGGCTCCGCCGCGCTCGATCTCGCCTATGTGGCCGCGGGCCGTCTCGACGGTTTCTGGGAGCTGGGCCTGTCGCCCTGGGATACCGCCGCCGGCAGCCTGTTGATCACTGAAGCCGGCGGCCTCGTGGGCACGCTGACGGGCGCTGAATACAAGCAGCGCGGACACATCGTCGCCGCGAGTCCGAAGATCTATCCGCTGCTCCTCGAAGCGCTCGCACCCCACGTCCCGGCCGAGCTGCGGGAGCTGAAGGACACGAGCGGCTGACCCCCTCTCCCGAAAAGCAGAGAGGGACTCGCGCAGTGCGCGCGCTCGAGATCCGCTAATCATCCCCAGCCTCTCCCTTACCTGAGCCCTTCGCTCGCTTTTGCGTCAAGCGTTCGCTACAGTCGGCCGCGCTTCAACAGAACCGATCTCAACGCATGGGCGCAAGCGGCGCTCGCGTTTTCCGAGGGCGTTCAGATGGCCGTCAATACAACGAGCACGGGGCGTGATGCCGAGCGCGCCGGCACAGAGATGGGGTCGAACTCCACCGCGTCGACTTTTGGGGAATCTCGAGTGAACGTATTCCGTACGAAGCCCATTGCGCCCTCCCCTCATGTCGATGCGGGCGAGCCCGTCGAAGGCAGCCTGCAAGGCGAAGCCACCCTCAAGCGCGCGCTCACCGCGCGACAGCTCGTGTTCCTCGGCATCGGCGCGATCATCGGCGCCGGTATTTTCGTGTTGACGGGGCAAGCCGCCGCCAATCACGCGGGGCCGGCCGTCACGTTGAGCTTCGTCATCGCAGGCTTCGCGTGCGCGCTCGCCGGTCTGTGTTACGCGGAGTTCGCATCCCTCCTCCCCGTCTCCGGCAGCGCCTATTCGTATTCGTATACGACGCTCGGCGAGATCGTCGCCTGGTTCATCGGCTGGAATCTGATCCTCGAATACCTGTTCGCCGTCGCGACCGTCGCGGTCGGCTGGTCGGGCTATCTGAACGGACTGCTCGGCTCGATCGGTACCTACTTCGGCGTATCGCTCGCGATTCCCGATGCACTCGCCTCCGCGCCGCTCGCTTTCGCCAATCATCGGCTGACCGCGACCGGCGCGATCGTCAACCTGCCGGCGATCGCGATCGTGTTTGCGATCGCGGCGCTCTGTTACCGCGGCATCACGCAGTCAGCGATGGTCAATAACATCGTCGTGACGATCAAGCTCGTCGTGATCCTCTTGTTCCTCGGCTTCTCGCTGCAATACGTCGATCCGGCGAACTGGCAGCCGTTCATTCCGCCGGCCGATGAGCTCGGACGCTATGGCTGGGGCGGCGTCGCGCGCGCGGCATCGATCGTGTTCTTCGCGTATATCGGCTTCGATGCGATCTCGACGGCCGCGCAGGAGACGAAGAATCCGCAGCGAAGCATGCCGATCGGCATCCTGGGATCGCTCGTCGTGTGCACGCTTCTGTACATCGCCGTGTGCGCCGTGTTGACGGGCATGCTGCCGTATCAGCAGCTCGGCACCGCGAAGCCGGTCGCTACCGCGCTCGAAGCCTATCCGAAGCTGCTGTGGCTCAAGACGTTCGTCGAGATCGGCGCCGTCGCGGGCCTGAGCTCGGTCATTCTCGTGATGACGATGGCGCAGGCGCGCATCTTCTATGCGATGTCGCACGACGGCCTGATCGGCAAGATGTTCGGCCGCGTCCACCCCGTCTATCGCACACCCCACGTCGGTACCGCATTCGTCGGCGCCGTCGCGATGATCCTCGCGGGGCTGCTGCCGATCGGCGTGCTCGGCGATCTCGTGTCGATGGGCACGCTGCTCGCGTTCGCGACCGTCTGCATCGGCGTGCTCGTGCTTCGCTATACGAAGCCCGATCTGCCGCGCGCGTTCCGCGTCCCGGGGGCCATCATCGTCTGCCCGCTCGGCGCGCTCGCTTGCCTCGGCCTGTTCTTCCTCGCGTTCCGCGACAACTGGCAATGGATGTCGGCCTGGATCGTCATCGGGTTCGTCGTCTACTTCACCTACAGCATGCGTCGCAGCGCCCTTAACCAGGCGCGCTGACCTGCACCGGAATCCCCGCCTGTTCGCGTGCCGATTGATTTGGCACGCTCCGGACGTCTGACGTCATTCTCACTCTCGCCTGGGAGCGGCGCCGATGCGCCGCGGGCTCCGGGCAATGACTTTGCAGGAGTTGTATGAACGAGGTGCTCGTGGTCGTGGCAGGCGTGACGATCACGCCATGGAAGCTCATCAGCTATATCGGCATGCTGTTGTTCACGGGCCGCTGGTTCGTGCAGCTGGCGGCTTCGAAATCGGCCGGCAAGCCCGTCATGCCGAAAATGTTCTGGTACATGAGCATCGCCGGCAGCGTCATGCTGCTCGGCTATTTCACGTTCGGCAAGAATGATTCGGTCGGCATCCTCTCCAACCTGTTTCCGTTTCTGACCGCGAGCTACAACCTGTATCTCGAGATCAGACACAAGCCGCACACCGCGACCGTATAACCGCTTGCGCTGACGCGCCGGGGCTCACTCGACGCTCGGCGTGCCCTCTTCCTCCAGCTTCTTGCGCAGCTGCACGGGCTGCGGAACCTGCCGCTTGCGCATGCGCATGTTCAAGAGCTCGACGACGACCGAGAACGCCATCGCGAAATAGATGTAGCCCTTCGGAATGTGGAAGCCGAAATCCTCGCCGACGCCCTCGCCGACGAGCGCGACGCCGATCAGCACGAGGAAGGACAGCGCGAGGATCTTGATCGTCGGATGCCGGTCGACGAAATCGCCGATCGGCCCGGCCAGGAACATCATCATCAGCACGGCGACGATCACGGCCGCGATCATCACTTCCACGTGATCGGCCATGCCGACGGCGGTGATCACGGAATCGAGCGAGAACACGATGTCGATGATCGCGATCTGAGTGATGACGCCGAGGAACGACGCCGCCGCTCTCGCCGCATGCGCCTGCTCCTCGCCGCCCTCGAGACTGCTGTGGATCTCGAGCGTGCTCTTCGCGAGCAGGAACAGCCCGCCGCCGATCAGGATCAGATCGCGGCCGGAAATGCCGACCGTGAAGATCTCGAACAGGTCCGCGGACAAGCTCATCACCCAGGTGATCGACAACAGCAGAGCGATGCGCGTGAGCATCGCGAGCGCCAGGCCGATCGTGCGGCCGCGCGCCTGCTGCGCTTTCGGCAGCCGGCCGACGAGGATGGAAATGAAAATGATGTTGTCGATGCCGAGCACGATCTCGAGCGCGGTCAGCGTCGCGAAGGCCAGCCAGACCTGCGGATCCGTCAGCATCTCCATGCGTCAATCCGTTCCGCCGGCCGACATCGAATCCCGTCGCGACACCCACAGGGAGGCGATCACGCCGATCGCGAGGAAGCCGACGATGACCCCGAGCGAAATGACGTGCGGGATCTGGAAATGATGGTGCAGCATCATCTTCACGCCGACGAAGGCCAGGATGAAGATCAGGCTGAGCTTCAGGTATTTGAACATCGCCATCATGCCGGCGATCGCGAAATACAGCGAACGCAGCCCGAGGATGGCGAACGCGTTCGAGGTGAAGACGATGAAGGGATCCTGCGTCACCGCGAAAATCGCCGGGATCGAATCGACCGCGAACACCACGTCCGCGAAATCGACCAGCAGCAGCGTGACGAACAGCGGCGTCGCGGCGCGTGCGCCGTTGACGGTCGTGAAGAAGCGCTCGCCGTCCAGCTTGTCGGTCACCGGGTAGACGCGCCGCGCGATGCGCACCAGCACGCTCTTACCGGGATCGAACTCGTCTTCTTCGCTCTTCAACATGCGCGCGGCCGACACGAGCAGGATGCCGCCGAACACATAGAACATCCAATCGAAGGCGTGAATGAGCGCCGCACCCATCCCGATCATCGCGCCGCGCAGCACGATGGCGCCGACGATGCCCCAGAACAGCACGCGAT
>Ga0164243_10006607_pt1 | contig 17513 bp, 15 predicted proteins | sample OricompcompostOP_FD_108781 | JGI IMG/M metagenome (GOLD analysis project Ga0164243, IMG submission 108781) | Organic Plus compost microbial communities from Emeryville, California, USA - Original compost - Organic plus compost (OP) | ecosystem: Engineered > Solid waste > Mixed feedstock >... | reverse complement strand
TTGGTCTGGCTGGAGAACTTAGGATCGGGGACCTTCACCGACAGGACGCAGGTAAGACCCTCGCGGGCGTCCTCGCCGGAGAGGTCGACCTTCTCCTTCTTGGAGATGCCGCTGTCGCCTGCATACTTGTTGATGACGCGCGTCAGCGCAGCGCGAAAGCCGGCGAGGTGCGTGCCGCCGTCGCGCTGCGGGATGTTGTTCGTGAACAGCAGCACGTTCTCGTGGTAGCTGTCGTTCCACCACAGCGCCGCCTCGACGACGACTCTGTCACGCTCGCCAGAAAGCATGATCGGCTCGGGGAAGAGCGGCTGCTTTGAGCGGTCGAGATAGCGCACGAACGCGGCCGTGCCGCCATCGTACAGCATCTCCTCCTGCTTCACGTCGGCGTGGCGCGCGTCGGTCAAGATGATCTTGGCGCCGGAGTTGAGGAATGCGAGCTCGCGCAGGCGATGCTCGAGCGTCGCAAAGTCGAACTCGGTCTGCGTGAAGGTGGCGGGGCTGGGGAGGAATGAAACCTCGGTGCCGCGCTCGCCGCCAGCTTCGCCAACGACTTTCAATGGCCCGGTCGCCACGCCGTCGCGGAACTCGATGATGTGCTCCTTACCTTCGCGCCAGATGCGGGCCTTGAGCCAGGTCGACAGCGCGTTGACCACCGAGACGCCGACGCCGTGGAGACCACCTGACACCTTATAGGCGTTCTGGTCGAACTTGCCGCCAGCGTGGAGCTCGGTGAAGACGATCTCGGCCGCCGAGCGCTTGGGGTCGTGATCGTCGTCGTGCTTGATGCCGGTGGGGATGCCGCGGCCATCGTCGCGCACGGTGCACGAGCCGTCGGGGTTGAGGGTGACGGAGCACTCCTTCGCATGCCCGGCGAGGATCTCGTCGACGGCGTTGTCGACGACCTCATAGATCATGTGGTGCAGACCCGACCCATCGTCGGTGTCGCCGATGTACATGCCGGGGCGCTTGCGAACGGCGTCGAGGCCCTTCAGCATCTTGATGGAGTCGGCGCCGTACTCCTCGGCGCCCGTCGTTTTCTTCGCGGGCAAAGCGCTCATTCTTCGAATTGTCCCAGGGGTCGTTTGGCGTTGCTTTTTCTTATAGCACACGGGGCCACGAAAAGCACCTTTCCGGCCCCGTGAACCCCAACAAAAATAGGAATAATTTCCGTTAGTTAGAAGGTGCTGCGGCACCTTGTTCAGCCGCCGCATCAAAATGGCTCAAAAGGCCGTGCTCGACGCGCCAGAATCGGGCCTTGCCGGCGAGCCAGGAGAAGGCTGCGGCGTCGGTTCCCGTCATCCACGCCTGGGCCTTGAGGCGCAGGATCTCCTGAAAGAGCGCAGCACGACGCTCGGCATCGAGGTGCGCCGTCACCTCGTCGAGCAGAAGGATCGGCGCGGCTTCGCGGCGGCGTGCCACCAGCTCGGCGTGGGCGAGGATCAGACCGATGAGGAGCGCCTTCTGCTCGCCCGTCGAGCATAGCCGCGCGGGCATCGATTTCGGCGCGTGAGCGACGATGAGATCGGAGCGGTGGGGGCCGTCGAGCGTACGCCCAGCGGCACGGTCGCGCTCGCGTCCATCGCGCAGACGCTGGCGGTAGAGGTCCTCAACTTCGACCGCCGGCAAGCGTTCGAGGTCAGCTTCGAGAGCACCCTCGAGGGCAAGGTTCGCGGCGGGGAACGGCGAGCGAGGATCGCGTGCTGTACGCTCGGCCATGATGGCGGCAAGCGCCGCGACGGCCTCGGCGCGCTGCGCAGCGATAGCGACGCCGGTCTCTGCCATCAGCAGCTCCAGCCCCTCAAAGCGGGAGGAATCGCGCACGCCATCGCTGAGCAGGCGATTGCGCTGCTGCATGGCGCGCTCAAAGCGTGAGGCGCCGGTGCGGTAGTGCGGATCGAAGCAGAGGATCAGCCGGTCGAGAAAACGGCGACGGTCGGAGCTGGAGCCGGTGAACAGCCCGTCCATGGCAGGCGTCACCCACACGACCTCGACGTAGTCGGCAAGGGTGCCCGCGCCCGCCGTCTCGCCGTTGATGCGCACTATCCGCCCTGCACGCTCGTTGTCGGCATTCTCGGCGAGGAGCCCGGTGCCGATGTCGATCGGGCCGACGTGGGTGTGCGTGCGGGCGGCCACTGCCCAGCCGCCGTCGCCTGTGCCGCGGGCGAGGTCGGGATAGGCTGCGCGCCGCATGCCCTGGCCCGGCGCGAGCAGCGAGACCGCTTCGAGCAGGTTGGTCTTGCCGGCGCCATTGGCGCCGACGAGCACCTGCGGCTCAGGCCCCGCATCGAGCGCGGCGTGCGTGTAGTTGCGGAAGTTTGAGAGCGTCAGTCGCTCAACCCAAAGCGACGGCTGATCTGTTGCTCCCAGTGCTCTTGCCTCACTCGTCGTCATGCTTCGGCTTCTGACAACGGCCTTCGATCCGGCCGTCCAACTTCGCAAATTCTGTCATCCCGGGCGAGGCGAGATTCGCGAGCGAGACCGGGGACCCAGCACACCAAGTGCCGTAGGCACTTTAGGGGCTTCGCGCTCCCTATGCTGGATCCCGGCTCAGCGCTCGGCTAACGCCTCGCTCGCCGGGATGACAGAGGGATTGGGCATGAGCCACGACTACACGCGCATCGGCATCAGCACGTAGAGGGCCGTCTCATCGCCCGGATCGTTGACCATGGTGGGCGAGCCAGGATCGGCGAGCTTGAATGTCGCCCGCTCGCCTTCGAGCTGGCCGGCGATATCGAGCAGATATTTGGCGTTGAAGCCGATCTCAAGGGGCTGGGCGGTGTATTCGACGCCGATCTCCTCGGTGGCGCTGCCGCCCTCCGGGTTATTGACCGACAGCACCAGCTTGTCCGGCTTGATGTTGAGCTTCACGGCGCGCCCGCGTTCGGAAGCGATGGTCGACACGCGGTCGACGGCGCCGATGAACTCGGCGTTGGAGACGGTCATCTCCTTGTCGTTGGCCTGCGGGATGACGCGGCCATAGTCGGGGAAGGTGCCGTCGATGAGCTTCGACGTCAGCGTCACGCTGCCGATCTCGAAACGCACCTTGGCCGGGCTCACCGCCACTTTCACCGCGGCGGAGCTGTCTTCGATCAGGCGGTTGAGCTCGTGCACCGTCTTCCTTGGGATGATGACACCGGGCATGCCTTCGGCACCCGCCGGCAGCGGCAGCTCGACCTGGGCCAGGCGGTGCCCATCGGTTGCTACGGCGCGGAGCGTCGTCTTGCCGGCAGATTGCGCGGTGTGGAAGTAGATGCCGTTGAGGTAGTAGCGCGTCTCCTCGGTGGAGATGGCAAAGCGTGTCTTGTCGAGAAGGCGCTTCAAGTCCAGCGCGCTGAGCTCGAACTCCTGGCCCATCTCGCCGATGCCGATATCGGGAAAGTCCTCGGCGGGCAGCGTCTGCAGCGCGAAGCGTGCATGCCCGGCGGTGAGCGTCAGGCGCTCCTTGTCGGCCTCCTTGCGGATGTCGACCTGGCTGCCGTCGGGCAGCTTGCGGACGATGTCATGCAGCATATGCGCCGGCACGGTCACGGCACCGGGCTGCTGCACGTCAGCGGCAACGCCTTCGATCACCTCGCGCTCGAGGTCGGTAGCCTTGAACTCCAGCGTGGAATCGCGGGCACGCAGCAGCACGTTCGATAGAATGGGGATCGTCGTGCGCCGCTCGACGACGCTCGTCACGTGGCCAAGCGCCCGCAAGAGTTCACCACGTTCGATCACAAGCCGCATGGAAGCATCCTCGGCGCGTTCTTGGAGCCAGTTCAGGTGCTGAACCGCTCCGGCCCCGGAGGGGTCGGAAGACGGTCCGTATTGCGAGAGGGGAAGCCCGGCGGGACCAGAGACTGGCGTCTTCTAATGGATTCGCCCCCGGTCAACATGCCCCGAGGCGGCCGTCGTTTTCAAGTGCCGGGGGTCAAATCCCGCAATTGACCGATGCCGGCCGGTCCGAGGCTGGACAGATCATGGCAAAGGAGCGGCGCCGGATGACGCCGCCCCTCCCCGCTAAGACCCGTCGCGTTGCCCTCGCGCGGCGGGCCGTTCCGTGACGGGCGACCGTCAATGGCTAAGCAGACGCTTCAGTTCCTCCAGCTCCTCCTTGAGGCGCGGATTGCCGGCCAGCTCGCCCTCGATCTTGCGGATGGCGTGCAGGACCGTCGTGTGATCGCGATTGCCAAAGCGGCGACCGATCTCGGGCAGCGAGCGAGCAGTGAGCTGCTTGGCGAGGTACATGCCGACCTGGCGCGGCCAGACCACCGAGCGGTGGCGACGCTGCGACAGGAGATCGCCCTTCGACACCCCAAAGTGGCGCGAGATGATGCGCAGGATGTCCTCGATCTTGATGCGCCGGGGCTCAAGACCCTGCACGAGATCGCGGATCACCGTCTCGGCAACGTCGGGGGTAATGGGCGTGCGCATATACTGCCAGGTCGCGTAGAGACGGGTGATGGCCCCCTCCAGCTCGCGACCGCTTTCCGTCAGCCGCTCGGCGAGCAGTGCGAGGATCTCGCGGCCGAGCGTGAAGGACGGATCGTTGGCGCGCTTCTCGGCGAGGCGCTTCTCCAGCACCTTGAGGCGCAACTCGTGATCGAGGACGCCGATCTCGGTGACGAGGCCGCGCTGCAGACGCGAGCGCATGCGCTCGTTGAGCCGCTCGACATGGTTGGGCGCGCGGGCGGAGGCGACCACCACCTGCCGCCCACCGTCGAGCAGCGAGTTGATGATGTGGTCGAACTCCTGTTCGGTACGCTCACCGTGCATGAACTCGAGGTCGTCGATGAGCAGCACGTTGATGCCGCGGAACTTCTCCTTGAAGGCCAGCGGATCCTGGCTGCGCAGGGCCTCCACGAATTGATAGCGGAAGCGCTCTGCCGTCAGGTACAGCACCTGGGCGTTGGGCGAGCGGCGCTTCACCTCCCAGGCGATGGCGTGCAGGAGGTGCGTCTTGCCGAGGCCGACCGCCGAGTGGATGTAGAGCGGATTGAAACCCGGCGCCTCGCTCAGCGCCGTCTCAGCGACCTGCGTCGCGCCGGCGTGCGCCATGCGGTTCGAAGCGCCGACGACGAAGCTCTCGAAGGTGTAACGCGGGTCGAGCGGCGAGCCCTCGAAGCCGCCGACGCTGGTACGTCCAGCAGGGATCGGGGCAACGAACATCGGACCACGCTGGCCGGCTTCGGCAGCACCGTTGCGCGCAGCAGCGGCAGGCTCGGCCGGGGCGGCCGGCTCGGCTTCGGCACGTGCGCTCGCTGAGTTGCCGGGCTGGCGCAGCACCACCTCGACCTTCTCCGCACCTTTGAACTCGGCGCGGCAGCAGGCGAGCATGTCCTCGGCGTAGTGCGACTGGATCCAGGTCCGCAGGAACTTCACGGGGACCGAGAACTTCACCGTCGCGCCCTCAAAGCTCTCGAACTCGAGTGCGTTGAACCAGCTAGTGAAGATGTCGTCACCGAGCCGGGCGCGCAGCATGGCCCGCACCTTCTGACCGCGCGGCTCGTCGGCATTGGCTGTCGTCAGAATGGAAGAGGAAGAGCCATTGGCGATGGCCGTCGCCGCCCGCTCGTCCAAACCGCCCGGTGCTGTGCCCGCAAAGCCGCCCGTAACGGAATGATCCGCCTTTTCAATCGTCTGCATCTGTGAACCCCCGCACAATTGGAACTTCTTCGACTTGCTCCTCAAAGTCCCCCGAACAAAGATCGACCGACGCCCTCCGCCGCCGCGGGTGCGCAATTGATCCCAATCCAGGTCTTCCGAAACGGGTGCGCTAACCTTGCACCCAGGCTAGTCCGGCCGCCTTCCAACCGGCGACCCGCCCTCGATGACGGTCGGCGTCGAGAGGCCCCTCGAAACCGTCCGCCACATTCCTGCATCGTCGATAGCCAGCGTTCGCCATGGCCTCCGCAGCCATGCGAGAGCGCGCGCCGGATCGGCAGATGAAGAACAACTCGCTATCTTTGGTGGCGCCCGCCGCATCGAGCGCACTGGTCAAACGTTCCTGAAAGCCCGCATCAATCTTGCTTTCCGGATACGTCTGCCATTCCACCGTGAGAACCCGCTTGCCGATCCCACTGAGATCGGGGAGCCCCACGAACGTCCATTCTGCACGCGTGCGCACATCGATCAGAACCGCACCCGCATCACCGCCCAGACGCGCCCATACCTCTTCCACAGGCACATCCTCGATGTGGACGACTTCTGACGACTGCACCTTCGTCCTCCAACTCACAGCCCGCGGCCGACTATGCGCCTTGCCGGAGACTGCTCACACGACCCGCGAGGGATAGGGAAAACAACTCCCTCAACTTTCCGAGCGAGTGCTCAGAAAGATACGCAAAAAGCGGACATAAGCTACGCTGAAGCCAGGGACGCGACATGTACAAAACCTGGCGGCGACTGGCGCTGGAATGCTGGATAATCCGAGCGCCGCGACCTTCAGAACCGTAGCCCTTAACTTCGGCTTAAGCAAGCGTAACCGGTGCACGAAAGATCGGTTGCAGTGGTGCGCGGAACGTTGTCGAGAGCGTGGATATCCTGTGAATTGAGAACAGGAACTGTGGATAGCAGGCTGACCAACTTCATGATTTCCAACGCGTGTCGACGCGTGCCGGCGAGTGGAGAAACTTGTCCTCCGCTACGTCGCCGAAACGTCATTTTCTGTTTGGACCGCCCGTGAGTGCATTTGGGCGAAAGTCGGGCGAAGAGCCCGAGCCGCGCGCTTCCAGCGTCGCGGAATCCGTCACTTAGGCCTGTTCAAGACTCGTGTGGCGGAAGTGGATGGTGCGGCAGCGCTGTTGCGAACTTACCGCACCGTCATTTGTGGTGAATCCCCCGCTGACAGCGTGGGCTCAGTTGGCCATCGCCTTGATGCGCGCGCTGAGACGCGACACCTTGCGGCTCGCCGTCTTCTTGTGAATGACGCCCTTCTGAGCGGTACGCGCGAGCAGGGGAGCGGCGGAACGCAAAGCCTGCGAGGCCGCGTCCTTGTTGCCCGATGCGATTGCTTCCTCGACCGAGCGCACGGCGGTGCGTGCGCGCGAGGTGCGTGCCTTGTTGATCTGCGTGCGGCGAACCGCCTGGCGGGCCGCCTTCTTTGCCGACTTCGTATTGGCCATGTCGTATTTCCTCATCTTCACCTGCTGTCGCCCGACTGCAGGCGCCATCACAGGTGTTAGCCTTGTGCAAATGCGCTTGCCGCCCGGAACACGAAGCTCCGAGCGGCGTCAAGAGGCGATCCTATAGACGCGGCAAAGTGTAGGGTCAACGGCGCTCGCGATCGGTTAAGCATCTCATGGCCTTGCCAGATCGGCGTTCTCCAGTCTCTGTTGTGGCGGACGACGGAGGGCTCGGAGGGGGGCATGACATCATCGGCACTGTGGGTGGCTGCCCTGGCGGTAGGCACGGCCGCGGTTAGCTTCGCGGCGACGACGGGGCAGGGGATCCACATGGCGATTGCCGCCCTGGTCTGCGCCGGGTTCGTGCTTCTCGCCATCGGCGACCGCCACCAGCGTCTGCGGCTCGGCAACAGCGAGCCGGCGCTTGCAGGCGCGACGGCCGCCTCAATGGCCCTCGTCTGGGCGTGGGCGGGCCTCTCGATGCTGGCGACCTATCAGCTCGTCCTCTCCTGGCACGAGTGGTGGCAATACGTGCTCGCCGGTGTCGGCGTCGCGGCGCTGTGCCTTGGCTTCGCATGGATGATGGCAAGGGACGCCGCCGCTGGACGCCAGGACGAGGCGCTGCTGCGCATTGCGCGCTATCTCACCATCGCCCAGCTCATCGGCATGATCATCGCCATGGTCGGCATGATCATCGATGCCAAGATGCCGCGCGACCCACGCGAGCCGGACTGGGCGGCGAACGCGATCTTCTTCTTCGGTGCCGCTGCGCTCGCCTTGATCAGCGCCAACGCGCTGTGGGGACCATCGACGCGACGCGCCTGACGTGCGTGCATTTCCTATACTACCAACAACGAGAGACTTTATGCGCTTGAGACCAATGCTGCCAACGCTGGTGCTCGCCTTTATGGTGAGCATCCTCATCTGCGTTCTCGCTGCGGCGCGTCATTCGGAGCTGACGGTAGCGCTGGCAGCGGCGCTGTTCGCCTTGCAGGCGATCGTCGTGCTGGTGCGCATCAATGTGCCACTGTGGGGCGCGGGCACAAATCCGGGCAGGCACGTCTGGGCGTGGGACAACTCGCTGCTCACGGCCATCGCCTACGCTTGGGGAAGCGCGGCGATGTTCACCATCTACTCGCTCGGCGGCCTCGTGTGGCGACATTGGTGGCAGTACGGCGCTGGTATGCTGCTGCTGGCGGCCAGTACACTCATATGCGCTCGCCTCCTCGTTGGCAGCGGCACAACAGCGCCCGCGGACGGACGAGCACTGAGAACACTAATGCGCGTCACGATGCTGCAGATGGCCGCCGTCGTCGCGGCGCTCGTCTATCTCGTCGCTTCGGGAAAGCTCGCGACGCTGAAGGATGACTGGGCCGCCAACCAGGTCTTCATTGCCGGCGGCGTGACGGTTCTCGTCATCTCGCTCGTATCTTTGATCACGTGGCGACGCCTCGGCGGTGCCCAGCAGCCGGCCGCCTAGCGCTGGCAGCGCGGGCAAAAAAAGGTCGAGCGACCGGCCTGCACAATGCGTCGCACCGTGCCGCCGCATCCTTCGCGCAGGCACGGCTGGCCTTCGCGTCCGTAGACGCGGAAAGCGTGCTGGAAATAGCCGAGCTCTCCGTCTGCGTGACGGTAGTCGCGCAGCGTCGAGCCACCGGCTTTGATCGCATCCTCGAGCACTTCGCGGACGGCCTTGACCAACGCGTGCGCGCGCTCGTTCGGCTTGCCGGCTTTGTTGGCGATGGTGGCGGCGCCGCGCTTGGGTGAAAGCCCGGCGCGATAAAGCGCTTCGCAAGCGTAGATGTTGCCCAATCCGGCAATGATGCGCTGGTCAGAAAGGAACGGCTTCAGCGCGACGCGTTTGCCGCGCGACCGCTGGGCGAGGTAGTCCGCGGTCAGCGCCTCACCCAATGGCTCAACGCCAAGGTGATGCATCAACGGATGCTCGGCCAGCTCACGCTCGGGAATGAGCATCATGAAGCCGAAACGGCGCGGATCGTTGTAGGTGATGGTGCTGCCGCCGCGCATGTGGAACACGACGTGGTCGTGGCCGTTAGCGGCAGGTGCGGAGCCACGGTGCACCGTAAAGCATCCGGTCATGCCAAGATGCATCAGCAGCACATCCCCGTCTGACAGGTGCGCCAGGAGATACTTGCCCCGCCGCTCCAGCCGCTCGACCTTGCGGCCGCGCAGTTGGGCGGGAAAGTCGCGCGGCAGCGGAAAGCGCAGATCCGGCCGGTGCTGGTCGACGCCGGCGAACACGTGCCCTTCCAGCGCCGGCGCGAGGCCGCGCCGTACGATCTCTACCTCGGGAAGCTCAGGCATTCGTGGGCACTTGTGTCGCTAGGGGAAGAGGCCGGCCAGCATAGCGCCGATGCCCCGGCTTCGCTATTGTCAGGGTATGAGCGAGCCAACCCCGCACGATACCAGCACCACCTTCGGCTTCCGGCGCATCGAGGAGAGCGAGCGCCAGGGTCTCGTCAACCGCGTCTTCGCAAACGTCGCGGAGCGCTACGACCTGATGAACGACCTGATGTCGGGCGGGCTGCACCGGCTATGGAAGAGTGATCTCATCGCCGAGCTGGGACCACCACGCGGCGCGCAGCCGTTCCGCCTGCTCGACGTCGCGGGCGGCACCGGCGATATCAGCCTGCGCTATGCGCAGGCCAGCGGCACCAGCGCCACGGCGGTGCTGTGCGACATCAGCCCGGAAATGATTGCCGTCGGTCGGCGCCGCGTACAAGCGGCAGGCCTTGAGAACCGCATCAGCTTCAGCGAAGGCAACGCCGAGGCACTGCCGTTTGCTGACCGTTCTTTCGATGCCTACACAATTGCTTTCGGCATCCGCAACGTCACCCACATCGACAAGGCGCTGGCGGAGGCATTCCGCGTGTTGAAGATCGGTGGCCGCTTCCTGTGCCTGGAGTTCTCGCAGGTGCAGGTTCCGATCCTCGACCGCCTCTATGACTTCCACTCCTTCGAGGTCATTCCGCGCCTCGGGCAGGCCATCGCTGGCGATGCCCCGTCCTATCGCTATCTGGTCGAGAGCATCCGCAAGTTTCCAGACCAAGAGCGCTTTGCGCAAATGATACGCGACGCCGGCTTCGCGCGCGTCTCCTATCGCAACCTCACGGGCGGCGTTGCGGCGATCCATTCGGGCTGGAAAATCTAACGGCGCATAGGCGCCATCCATGCAGCATCATATCTGCTGCGCCCCGCTCTCTTTGAGACCGTCCGAGCTGCCAGGGAAGTAGGTCGAGGGTGTTCCAGCGCCGCCGGTGTTGAGCACGGCGTTCGTCGTCCCATAGTATCGCAATCCGATGGCGGAACCGCTCAACGTCACGCCGTTCAGGGTGATGGCGCCGCCACTATTGAAACCGATGCCGTAGCTGCCCCAGGTCGGCGTTCCCGAGAAGGTGACGGCACCGCCAATGAACAGCACCTGGGCGTTGCCACCGACGAGCAGCCACGCCGACTTGTTGCCAGAGATGGTGAGCGTGGTTGCCGCCTTGCGCAGAATGGCACCGGTCACGTCTGCTGACATGGCGACACCCGAGCCGGAGATGCGCATGCCGGTGCCGATTGTTATGTCGGCTCCCGGCGCATTCGACCATATTCCCACCGACGAAGCCTGACACTCGAAGTTCTGCAGCGTCAGCTTGACTGGGCACGTTGCCCGGATCGGGTTCGCCGCCTGCACGACAACGTTGGCCGGCGTCGTTGAATTGCCATTGATGACGATAGGACCGTTGGGCGACGTCGAGAACAAGCCGCCGGTCGCATAGGTACCGTCGGCAAGCTGAATGGTGACGGCGTAGATCGAGAAATCGAGCCCCGTCGCAACGTCGATCGCCTTCTGCAAGGTCGCAAAGGCACCGCCCGACGTGTTGGAGAGGCCATTGTTGCCGTCGCTGCCGTCAGTGCGAACGTAGTACGTGCGGTTGGCGACGAGCACCTCGCGCCCACCGCTTAGGCTGGTGAAAGGAAAACTGACGCCGCCGGTTGCGCGATCGATGACGATCGCCTCTTTCCAATTCGCGCCGTCGGGGCTCACCTTGAAGTGAAAGTCGTCGTCACCCGCGAGTCCCAACTCGGCGCGCCCCGAGAACGCCGTCTGATAAACGAGGCTGGCCGTGTCGGCAGCGGCCGCCTTGTTGATCTTGAGACGATGATCGGTCCCTTCATGGTTGAGAAGCGTCGCTGATGCAGCGACGGTCAGACGGTTGGTTACATCGGCCGTGGCGTTGACGCCGAGGGTGGAGAAATCACCCTCGCCCCCACCTCCACCGCCGCCACCGGTCGTCAATGCGACCCAGGTGGACCCGTTCCAGACAACCGCAACGTCCTCATCGGCGACCCAAGCGATCCACCCCTCACGCGGGGTGTAGAACATCCATGCCCCATCCTGATAGGCGGCGATCTCGCGCGCATGCCCGCTCCAAGCTCCCGTCGGACCGGACCCGACGATGTACCGCGCCCCTTCGACGGGTACATCCGGCGGGGCGCCCAAGCTTCGGTCGAGGACCGAGAGCTGGACGATGGCATCGAGCGCACGAATGGCCTCGTTGTGCGTGACGTGCTTCTGGGATTGGGCTGCCATGATGTACGGCAGGCCGAGGTTGGGGGTTTCGTCCACGCGATCCTCGCAACTGAACTCGTTGCACGAGGATACTTTTGCGGATGCATCGGGGGATAAGTCGCGAGCTGGAAGGTTCAGCAGCTTTGAATAGGCGCCATCAAGCGACCGCCTTGCCGCGCGTCGAGGTGGCTGCCTTGCGGATGGCGGCAATGTTCGCGGCGTAAGCGTCGCGCGTTCCGCCCTTGAACACGGCGGAGCCCGCGACGAGCACATTAGCGCCCGCGGCGGTGACGAGTGGAGCCGTCTCCGGGGTGACGCCGCCGTCGACCTCGATATGAATTGGCCGCTTGCCGATCATCGCCTTCACGCGGCGGATCTTCTCCACCACGGAAGGAATGAAGCTCTGGCCGCCGAACCCGGGATTGACGGTCATGAGCAGCACGAGGTCGAGGCGGTCGAGAACGTAGGCGATCTGATCCTCAGGCGTCGCCGGATTGATCGCGACACCCGCCTTCTTGCCGAGCGACTTGATCGTCTGCAGCGTGCGGTCGAGATGCGGGCCGGCTTCCGGGTGCACGGTGATGATGTCGGCGCCTGCCTCGGCGAAGACCTCGAGATAGGGGTCGACGGGTGCGATCATCAGATGCACGTCGAAGACCTTCTGCGAGTGCGGCCGGAGCGCCTTGATGACCGGCGGCCCGAAGGTGATGTTGGGCACGAAGTGGCCGTCCATCACGTCGAGATGAATCCAGTCGGCGCCCGCGGCCTCGACGGCCGTCACCTCATCCTTGAGCCGGCTGAAGTCGGCAGACAGGATCGACGGGGCAATGGTGACGGAGCGGGCCATGGAAACATTCTCTCAAAAAACGAGCACCATGCTCTTCTAGCACGTGGACAAAGCCCTGCTAGGATACGCGGCGCTTGCGCTCCACAAGAGCCAGGATGTGCGGCGTCAGGATGAGCTGCATGGCGAGGTCCAGCTTGGCGCCGGGGATGACGATCGAGTTGGCGCGCGACATGAAGCTCCCGGGGATCATCGACAGGAGATAGGGGAAGTCGATGCCGCGCGGATCGCGGAAGCGGATGACGACCATCGATTCATCAGGCGTCGGGATCCAGCGCGAGATGAAGGGGTTCGAGGTATCGACGGTCGGGACGCGCTGGAAGTTGATGTCCGTCTCGGTGAACTGCGGACAGATGAAGTTCACGTAGTCGGGCATGCGGGTGAGGATCGCCTCGACGGCTTCATCGTGAGAATAGCCGCGGGTGGACTTGTCGCGAATGAGCTTCTGTATCCATTCGAGGTTGATGACGGGCACGACGCCGATCTTGAGGTCGGCGTGGCGCGCGACATTCACCGTCGGCGTCACGACGGCACCATGCAGGCCCTCATAGAAGAGCAGGTCCGTTCCGCGCGGCAAATCTTTCCAGGGTGTAAACGTGCCGACGGGGGCGCCGTGCTGTGCTGCCTCCAGCTCGTCGTGGATGTAGTGGCGGGTGCGGCCGCGGCCTGACTCGCCGTAGGTGCGAAATACTTCCTCCAGCTCCTCGAGGAGGTTCGCCTCCTCGCCGAAGTGGCTGAAATGGTTGTTGCCGCGGCGGCGCGCCTCGACGATGGCTTCCTCCATTTCCGCCCGGCCATAGCGGTGGAAGGCGTCGCCGTCGATGAAGGCCGCAGTGATGTGCTCGCGGCGAAAGATGTTCTCGAAGGTCTGGCGCACCGACGTGGTACCCGCCCCCGAGGATCCGGCAACTGAGATGATAGGGTGCTTCGCTGACATGGCGGTGGCGATAGTGCCTTATAATTATTGATTAATTTAGAACCGCAAGAGCCCCCTGCGGCTGAACAGGGGTGAGCGCTCCCCGCGGATCTGAAACCCATCGTGGAGACGCACCGCGTGCTCCACCTCGATGCGCGAGCCGGCGATGACCGGAACACGCTGGTGGAGCGATGCCGGCCGCACCTCCAACAGACGCTCGCGCCCTGTCGAGGCCACGCCTCCCGCCTGCTCGATGACCCAGGCGATGGGGTTCGCCTCATAGATCAAGCGCAGGCGTCCGTCGCGAAAGCCGCGCCGCTTGTCGCCGGGGTAGAGGTAGATGCCGCCGCGCGAGACGATGCGGTAGATGTCGGCGACGGGCGAGCCGGTCCAGCGCATGTTGAAGTCGCGCCCGCGGGGCCCATCCTTGCCGCGCCGGCAGTCGTCGATGTAGGTGCGGATCGGGTCGTCCCAGTGGCGCGAGTTGGAATCGTTGATCGCATACTCGTTCGTGCGCTGCGGGATCTCGACCTTCGGGTGCGTCAGAAGGAAGGTGCCGGTCGACCTGTCGAGCGTGAAGATCTGTGTTCCGGCGCCTACGGTGACGACGAGCACCGTCTGGGGGCCGTAGAGGAAGAAACCGCCGGCAAGCTGATTGACGCCGCATTGGAGAAATGCGGAGGGATCTTCATTGTGCTCGAGGGCGGGGAGCACGGTGAAGATCGTTCCGATGGACAGATCAGCGTCGATATTCGACGAGCCGTCGAGCGGATCGACGGCAACCAGCAATGGCGCCTTCTCATCAAGGAGCAGCGGGGCGTCCATCTCCTCGGAAGCCACGGAGGCGACCGGCGCCCCACGCAGCACCTCGACGATGCTGTCGTTGGCAAGGAGGTCGATTTCCTTCTGGTCGTCGCCCTCGCCCTTCTTGCCGGTCGAGCGCCCGAGCGTTCCTGCGAGCGCTCCGCGCCCGAGGAGCTCCGCCAGCTCGATGGCTGCCGTCGCCAGCGCGCGCACCGTGGCAGCCACCGCCAGCCGGGCTGGTCTATCCGCCGCCCAGCCCGAGAAATAGGCCGCGAGTGATTGTGGCTGGTTCATCCCTGGGCCGTCCCCATGCGGTATGCGCTGACCGCTGCGTTATCAGGCCGTAGCCGACCGGTTGCCTTGATCTATGCCACGGGCATGGCTCGTGATCGAGAGCGCATAGCTTTTTTGCTTACACTCCACGGAGTTACAGATCGCTCTGCGCGAGCGGTGGACTCACCCTCGCGAAGGCTTGACGTGCCAGCGTCTAGCACTACAACTTTGCGTTGTACTTTGTCGCAATGCACTCGCTCAGACAGCGCACCTCGCAGGTGCGCGCCCACTTGATCGAGGAGATGCCGGACAGGCAGACGACGTGGCAGGCAAGCAAAACGCGGGCGGCAAAGGAAAAGAACACTACCTGGCCCGCTGTGTCGCGCTGCTTGGCACGCGGCCGTTCCTGGCTGCGGCGGTCCATACGACGGCCATCAACGCTCTGGCGCTCACCGGCCCCGCGTACATGCTGGTGCTCTTCGACCGTGTCCTGCCGGCAAGGAGCGGTGCGGAGCTGCTGGCGGCGTCGCTGCTCATGCTCGTGTTGTATGCGCTCGGGGCTCGCGTCGACCTTGCGCGCCAAAGGGTGATTGCCGGCTGCGCGCATCGCGTCGAGCGATCGCTTGGCGCGCTGGCGGCCAGACGGTTGCCGGCGATCCCTGGGCGCGAGCTTGCGACTATTCGTGCCTTTCTCGGCAGCCAGACGCCAGCCGCACTGTGCGACCTGCCGTGGGTGCCGCTGTATCTCTTCGTCCTGCTGCTCCTGCATCCGTTGTTCTGCGCATTGGCATTGACTGGCGCAGGGGCGGTCGGCGCAAGCGTGGTGCTCATCGAGCGATTTGCCGCTAGGGACAAGCGCCGTGATGACAAGCACCAAGCGGCCATCGAGAGGAACATGCTGATGGCCGTCGTCCTCCGTGCGCTTCGCCCGGCCCTGCAATCGGCCATCCTCGGCCTTGGTGCCTATCTCGTCATGACCGGAGCGTGCGGCTCGGCGAGCGCGCTTGCCGCTGCGATCGTTCTACCGCGGCTCATCGGCCCTGTGGAGGTGATCCTCGTCCACGGACGCGGGCTCGCCGAGGCGCATATGGCCGCGCAAAGGCTGGCGACGCTGCTCGCGGCCCCGCCTCCGCGCGCGAGCGGCCGATCACGCGTCGCATGCGAGCCCGGAAGGCTACGGATCGTCTTGCGGAGCAGCCGCAGCTATGCGCGCAGCGCGAGGCGCGGCACAGCGATGTCGCTGTCCTCAGCCTTGCGGCCCACGGCCCAGTAGCGAAGACCAGCAGCGTGGGCGACCTCGGCCGAGTAGACGTTGCGCAAGTCGACCAGCACGTCGCCGTGCATGCGCGCGCGCGCCGCTTGGAGATCGAGGCCGCGGAACTCGTTCCACTCGGTGACGGTGACAAGGACATCGGCACCCGTTGCCGCTTCGAGGGCACTCTCGCACCAGGTGACGCCAGGCAGTAGCGGCTCGGCCTGCTTGCGCCCCTGCGGATCTACGACGCGCACGGTACCACCGCGCTCCTGCAGCATCGGCACGATGACGAGGCTCGGCGCATCGCGCATGTCGTCGGTGTTGGGCTTGAAGGTCACGCCGAGAATGGCGATTGTCTTGCCGCGCACCGAGCCGCCCGCCGCGGCCTCGATGCGATGCGCCATGGAGATCTTGCGCTCGTCGTTGACGCGCTGCACCTGCTCGATGATCGACAGCGGCGATTTGTGCTCGCGCGCCGTGCGGATCACGGCGGAAACGTCCTTGGGGAAGCACGAGCCGCCATAGCCAGGGCCCGGATGCAGGAACTTGTCGCCGATACGGCGGTCCTTGCCGATGGCGGAAGCGACCTCCTGAACATTCGCGCCCACCTGCTCGCACAGGTCGGCGACCTCGTTGATGAAGCTGATCTTCAAGGCGAGGAACGCGTTGGCGGCGTACTTGGCGAGCTCGGCCGACTCGCGACCGACGAACATCACGGGTGCGTTGCGCAGGGCGAGCGGCTGGTAGAGCCGGCCCATGATCTCGCGCGCGTGGTCATCGTCGGTGCCGACGAGCACGCGGTCCGGGTGCATGAAATCGCCGATGGCGGAGCCTTCACGCAGGAACTCGGGGTTGGAGCAGATGGCGAACTCGGCATCCGGGCGCGCTGCGCGCAGGCGGCGTTCGATCTCGCGGCTAGTGCCGACGGGAACGGTCGACTTCGTCACGATGACGGTGAAGCCGGAAATGTGCGGGGCGATCTCGTCGACCGCGGCGTATACGTAGGACAGGTCGGCGTAGCCGTCGCCGCGGCGCATGGGCGTGCCAACCGCGAGCAGGATGACGTCGGCGTCCTTGGACGCGGCGCCGAGGTCGTCGGTGAACACGAGACGCCCTGCCTGCATGTTCCGCTGCAGCAGATCGTCGAGACCCGGCTCGTAGATCGGCGACTTGCCCTCGTTCAGCTCGGCGAGCCGCTGCGGGTCCTTGTCGACGCAGGTCACCATCCAGCCGAACTCGGAAAAGCAGGCGGCGGAAACAAGGCCGACGTAGCCGGCACCAACCATGCAGATGTTCACGTCGTCCCTCCCAGCGTCCTCGTCTCAGGTCTACCCGCGCTAGCCCAACCGCTGCTACGTGGCAATTGCGGCGTAATCGCACCTATGACGCTCGTTTACACCAGCCAGGTCGGCTAGACGTCAAATTCCTCGATCTTCGTGAAAGCACCGCGCAGGGCCTCCGACCAGGCTTGTGACAACTTCTTGAAATACTCGTCATCCTGCTGGATGCGCTTTTCCCGATAGAGATCGAGGCTGTCACGCTCATACAGCACGATGTCGATCGGCATGCCGACGGAAAGATTGGAGCGCAGGGTCGAATCAAAGCTGAGCAGAATCAGCTTTGCCGCTTCGCCGAGCCGCATCGTCGGCTGCGCGACGCGGTCGAGGATCGGTTTGCCGTACTTGTGCTCACCGATCTGGAAGAACGGGGTCTCGTCCGTCGCCTCGATGAAGTTGCCT
>Ga0164243_10006606_pt1 | contig 17513 bp, 17 predicted proteins | sample OricompcompostOP_FD_108781 | JGI IMG/M metagenome (GOLD analysis project Ga0164243, IMG submission 108781) | Organic Plus compost microbial communities from Emeryville, California, USA - Original compost - Organic plus compost (OP) | ecosystem: Engineered > Solid waste > Mixed feedstock >... | reverse complement strand
GGGATCCGGGGGATGGTGACGTCGGCCGGCGGCGGGTTGCCCTGCGGGTCGTTCCACACGAAGACCATGCCGTCCTGCACCATCGTGGGCCAGGAGGCGGTGCGGGCGCGCAGCGGCACCCGGCGGGCGTACGGGATGGCCTTGCAGCGGCCGTCGCCGCCCCAGCGCCAGTCGTGGAACGGGCAGGCGATCTCGTTGCCCTTGACCGTGCCCTGGGAGAGGTCCCCGCCCATGTGGCGGCAGTAGGCGTCGAGCACGTTGATCTTGCCGTCCTCGCCGGCGAAGACCACCAGCTTCTGCCCGAAGGCGTTGATCTGGTGCGGCTTGCCGTCGGACAGGTCACGCTCCAGGCCGATGCAGTGCCAACCACGAGCGAAGCGCGTGGGAGCGTCGTCCACCTCGATCCGGCGTACTGCAGTGTCCTCGGTCATCTCACCCTCCTGAAGGCATCCGGTGCTGACAAGGCTGAGTGTGGCCGGGTCCGCCCATCGGGCAATCCCGGGTTCCCGCTGAGTGGTAAGGCAAAGTAACGAGTCGTCGGCGGTGGGAAACACTTGGCCACTGCTGTGAGCCGAGCCACACCGGCCGGCCCGGCGTGTGATCCTGACAAGGGGGCAGAGTCGTGCCGCGAATCGCGGAGCTGAGAGAGCCGGCCGAACCGGCGTCCGCAGACCAGAAGGAGCGCTATGGGCGCATCCTCAGGGCGGCGGCGCGGCTCGGGACGGCGCACGGGCACGACCACATGCAGATGACGGACGTGGCGAAGGAGGCCGGCGTCGCCATCGCCACCCTCTATCGCTACTTCCCCTCCAAGAACGACCTGTTCCTGGGGCTGCTGCGCAGTCAGGTCAACACCCTGGTCCCGGTCACGATGGACGCCGCGAAGGGGTCGGCAGCCACGGCCGTCGCGGAGACGCTGATCAACGCCAGCGGCGGGCTCCTGCAGCGACCGAAGCTCGCCACGGCGATGCTCCAGGCCAACAACGTCGCCCAGCTGCAGGCCGGTCGCGAGGGCTCCGACGTCACCAACGCGTTCCACGGGATCCTCTTCCGGGCGCTCGGCGTCGAGGAGCCGGACGGTCGCGACCATCGCATGGTGCGGCTGGTCGAGCAGGCCTGGTACGGCGTGCTGCTCTCGGTGCTCAACAGCGTGATCACCTACGAGGAGTGCATCGACGACATCCGTCTGATGTGTGAGCTGCTCCTCGGCCCCACCTACGACCAACCGCGCGACGACGCGCAGGAACAGGAGTGAAGATGAGCCGCAAGGTTGCCCTGACCGGATCCGCTGCCGGGATCGGCGCCGCAACCGTCGAGTTGCTGCGAGCCCGTGGAGACGAGGTCATCGGCGTGGACATCAAGGACGCCGACGTCGTCGCCGACCTGTCCACCCCGGAGGGGCGGCAGGCCGCCGTCGAGGGCGTGCTCGAGCGCTGTGGGGGCCGCCTGGACGCGCTCGTCACGGTGGCGGGCCTCAGCCAAGCCGGCCCGGCACAGGTCAGCGTCAACTACTTCGGCACCGTCGACCTCGTCCGGGGCCTGCAGCCGGCACTCGCCGCTGCCCGCGGCAAGGTCGCGCTCGTCGGGTCGATCTCGGGCACCCAGCCGAACGACCCGGCCATCGTGGCTGCCTGCCTGGCGGATGATGAGGCCAAGGCCCTCGAGGCAGCCGAGGCGGTGAGCCGGCCCACCGCGATCTATCCGTCGACCAAGAGCGCCCTGGCCCAGTGGATGCGCCGCGTCGCCGCCACCGAGGAGTTCGCGGGCGCCGGCATCCCGGTCAACGCGGTCGCGCCGGGCGTGGTGCTCACCGCGATGTCGGCGGGGCTGATCAACGACCCGGAGTGGAAAAAGGTCATGGACGCCGCCGTGCCGATGCCGTTGAACGGCTACGCGCAGCCCGAGGTCATCGGCAACGCCCTGCTGTGGCTCATCTCGCCGGAGAACACCCACATGACCGGCCAGGTGCTCTACGTCGACGGTGGCGCCGAGGTGAGCCTCCGCCCGGCCGACCTCTTCTGAGGGTCTCGGTCTCGACAGGCTCAGCCGTTGATCGAGCCTGTCGAGATCACCCAGGTCTCGACAGGCTCGACCTCCGGGTTGGGGTTTCGACGGGCTCAGCCTCCGGGTTGGGGTCTCGACAGGCTCGACCTCCGGGTTGGGGTCTCGACAGGCTCGACCTCCGGGTTCGGGTCTCGACAGGCTCAGCCGTTGATCGAGCCTGTCGAGACCACGCCGCCCGGTCAGCCGAAGTGAGCCTGGCCGCCGTCGAGGGGGATGGTGGCGCCGGTGAGGTAGCGCATGTCCTCGCCGCACAGGGCGACGACGGCGCGACCGATGTCGGTCTCCGGGTCCCCGATGTACTTCATCGGGATGGCGGCGACGAACTCCTCCGCCTCCTCCGGGTTGTTCTCGATCCACCACTTCAGGCCCGGGGAGAGGGCGTGCGGTGCGATGCTGTTGACCCGGATCCCGTCAGGCGCCCACTCGACGGCGGCGGTGCGGCTGACGGAGCGAAGTGCGGACTTGGCGGCGGCGTAGGCGCCGTAGTTGCTGAGGTCCCAACGGACCATCGCCGACGTCACCAGGTTGATGATCGAGCCGCCGCCGGCGGCCTTCAGGTGCGGGTGGGCGGCCTTCATGAAGGCGAACGCGGCGAACGGGCCGCTGACGAAGCCCTTGGTGAACTGCCGCATGTCGGTCTGCAGCAGCGGGCCGAGGGTGCCGCTGTAGGCGTTGTTGACGACGATGTCGAGGCGACCCATCTGCTCGGCCACCCGGTCGACCAGGCCAGGGATGGAGTCGGTGTCCATGACGTCACCCTCGTGCGTCTCGGCCCGGACGCCGCGTGCCCTCAGCTGTTCGGCGGTGTCCACCAGCTTCGCCTCGGTGCGGCCCACGACCGCCACATCCACGCCCTCGGTGGCCAGCGCGAGCGCGATGCCCTGGCCCACGCCCTGCCCCGCGCCGGTCACCAGCGCCACCTTGCCCTTGAGCCCGCTCATCGATTCTCCTGACGTCTCGCCGCGCATCCCGGCCGTCGGGATGCCGGCCCCATCGTGCTGTGTCGGTGAAATGACCTGAAACCCGTTTCCAGTGATCGGGACCACCCCGGGTGCCCGCGTGAGCCCCCACACATACTCGTTCCCTGGTGCGCCGTGGGGAGCGCGACTGAAGATGCATCTCGAGTGGAGGAACGATGAGCCAGACCGATTCCGTGCTTGCTGCCCAGCAGGTCATCGCCGGGCTGACCGGCCCGGGGGGCCAGTGGGAGCTGGAGCCGGCGGAGGTGCTCGGTGTCGAGGTGCCGGTCTTCAAGAACCGCTTCCGCTCGCTGTCCGAGATGCTCGCGAGCTCCCAGCAGTGGGGCGATGACCCCTACATCGTCTCCCTCGAGGGTGCACTGACCTTCTCCGAGCACCTGCGCCGGGTCTCCTCGCTCGCCCAGTCGCTGCGCGAGGAGTACGGCATCACCAAGGGTGACCGGGTCGGCATCGCGTCGGCGAACAACGCCGAGTGGATCCAGCTCTTCTGGGCGACCACCTCGATCGGAGCGATCGCGGTCGGCTACAACGCCTGGTGGTCGCCGCGGGAGCTGGAGTACGGCTTCGACCACGCGACGCCCGCGCTGATCTTCGCCGACGAGAAGCGCCGGGCGGCGTACGCCTCCCTGGACGCCGTCGACGTCCCCGTGCTCGACATCGTGGCCGATGTGGAGCGCATGGCCACCGCCCATCCCGACGCGCCGCTGCCGAGCGCCGAGGTGGCCGAGGACGACCCGGCGGTCATCCTCTACACCTCCGGCACCTCCGGCCGGCCCAAGGGCGCGGTCCACTCCCACCGCAACGTGGCGGCGGTTGTGGAGTACCACCGCTACTCCGACGCCCTCGCCGCGGCGTTCGGCGATCCGACGGATCCCCGCCAGAAGGCCTATCTGCTCGCCATGCCGCTCTTCCACGTCGGCAGCCTGCACAACCTCGCCGCCCCGCGCCTGGCCACCGGGAGCAAGGTCGCACTGCACCTGGGCGCCTTCGAGCCGGCCAAGGTGCTGGAGCTGGTCGAGAAGGCTCGCGTCACCCACTGGGGCGCGGTGCCGACCATGGCCAACCGCCTGCTGCAGTACGAGGGCGTCGCCAACCATGACACCTCCTCGCTCTACGCGTTCTCGCTGGCCTCGGCGCCGTCGTCCACGGAGTTCAAGCAGCGGCTGCGCGAGGGGCTCCCCTTCGCCTCGGCGCTGGTGGACTCCTACGGGATGACGGAGACCTGCACGGCCATCTGCGTGGCGACGCCGGTGGACCTGGCGGAGGCGCCCGGCTCGCTCGGCCGGCCGATCATCGGTGTCGACATGCAGATCCGCGATGTCAACGGCAACCCGCTCCCGCCCGGCGAGGAGGGTGAGGTGTACACCCGCTCGGCCTTCACCATGCTGGGCTACTGGAACAACCCCGAGGCAACCGAAGGGGCCTTCACCGAAGACCGGTGGCTGCGCACCGGCGACCTCGGCACGCTGGACGAGCAGGGGCGCCTGCGCCTGTCGAGCCGCCGCTCCGACCTGATCATCCGCGGAGGCGAGAACGTCTACCCGGCCGAGGTGGAGGGCGTGCTGGGCGAGCACCCGTCGGTCGCGGAGTGCGTCGTGGTCGGCGTGCCGCACGCCGACCTCGGCCAGGAGGTCGGCGCCATCGTGGTCGCGCGAGCGCCGGGTGATCACGCCGCCCTCGAGCAGGATCTGCGGCAGTACGCCGCGGCCAACCTGGCCCACTACAAGGTGCCGGTCCACTGGAAGATCGTGGACGCTCCGCTGCCTCGCAATGCCACCGGCAAGGTGATCCGTACCGCGGTCAGCATCTGACCCCGTAGCCCCAGCCGACCTCGGAGTCCTGCCCGGCGTCAGCGGAGTCGTTTCCCGAGAGCGCTTCCGTTGAGTGGGACAGGTCACATTCGTGGGTCATGAACCGATGGGAAATTCATTCCTGTGTTGCGCCAATTCGTGATGCGAGTCCTGGAGCTCCTGGCAGTGCTGCTGCTGGTGAGCTTCGGAGTCTCCTGGATTCTGTCCCGTACGCCGGGTGGTGACCCCGCCATCGCGGTGCTCGGTGAAGGCCGTGCTCCTGAGGAGTACGAGGCCCTCCGTGAGGAGATGGGGCTCAACGATCCCTTCCTCACCCGCTACTTCGACTGGCTCGGTGGAATCCTCCACGGCGACTTCGGCATGTCGCTGACGCCGCCGGTCATGCCGGTGTGGGATCGCCTGTGGGCAGCCATCCCGGTGAGTCTCGAGCTCGCCGGCCTCGGCCTGCTCCTCGCACTGGTCTTCTCGGTGCCGCTGGCGATGTGGGCGGCCTACAACGAGGGCGGCCGGATCGACCGGACCATCGGAGCGATGACCTTCGGCCTCCTCTCCATCCCGTCCTTCCTGGCCGGCCTCATCCTGATCTCCGTCGCGGTGAACTCGCTCGGCTGGTTCCCGCGGACCGGCTGGGTGCGGATCACCGACGACTTCCTCGGCAACCTCTCCCATGTCTTCCTGCCCGCGCTGACCATCGCGTTGATGGAGCTGGCGATGTTCACCCGGATCCTGCGCAACGACCTGGTGACCACCCTGCACGAGGACTACATCCTCGCGGCGAGGGCGAAGGGCATGCCGCCGGTCCGGATCATGTTCAGCGACGCGCTGCGCCCCTCGTCCTTCTCGCTGGTGACGATCCTCGGGCTGAGTATCGGCCGCCTGGTCGGCTCGACCGTGATCGTGGAGTATCTCTTCGCGCTACCTGGGATGGGCGGCCTCATCGTGCAGGCCGCCAACCAGAAGAACCTGCCGATGGTCCAGGGTGCCGTGCTGCTGGTCGCCACGATCTATGTGATCACCAGCGCCCTGATCGACCTCTCCTATGGCTATCTCGACCCGAGGACCCGCCGTGCCCGAGCCTGACCTGACCCCCGCCAGCGACACCAACAACGTGCCCGTGGACGCCGCCACCCCCGGCGTCGCGACCGCCGCCGCCCTGCTCGACCCCGGCCCGGAGCCGGAGCTCGACTCGGCCGCCAAGCGCAAGAAGCTGCTGGTCACCGGAGCGCCGATGCTCGTGGTGGGCCTCGGCCTCGCGGTCTTCGGCGCCACCACCCCGCTGCTCATCACCATCGCCAAGGTGCTGCTCCTGGTCGCCGGCCTGCTGCTGGCCATCAGCGGTCTCGGCAAGGTCGCCGAGGGCATCCGGGGCCGCAGCGTCGACGTCGTCTTCATCCTCGGCATGGCCTGGCTCGTCTTCCTGCTCGCCGTGGCCGCTCTGGCGCCGCTGCTGCCCCTGGGCAACCACAACGACGCGACCGAGGGTCTCTACGCGCCGGCGTTCGCCGAGCCCGACCTCGGCTCGGAGTACCCGCTGGGCACCAACGTCAACGGCCTCGACATCCTGGCCCGGACCATCTATGGCGCCCGCACCTCGCTGATCGTCGCGGTCTTCGCGATCCTCATCGGCACCGTGGTGGGCGGCACGATCGGCATGGTCAGCGGCTTCCTCCGCGGGGGGACCGACTGGGTGGTGGGCATCCTCACCAACGCGCTGCTCGCGGTCCCGCCGCTGGTGCTCCTGGTCGCCCTGGGCACCGTGCTCGAGCCCAACCTGCGCAACATCGCCCTCGCGCTCTCGCTGCTCACGATCCCCAGCATGGTGCGCATCGCCCGGGCCAACACCATCACCTTCGCCCAGCGTGAGTTCGTGCTCGCGGCGCAGGCGATCGGCGCCACGCGAATGCGGCTGCTGCGCAAGGAGCTGCTGCCCAACGTGGTGCTCCCGATCGCCTCGCTCGCCGTCGTCATGGTCTCCATGCTGATCGTCGCCGAGGCGTCGCTCTCCTTCCTCGGCCTGGGCATCAAGCCGCCGGAGCCGACCTGGGGCAACATGATCGCCGAGGGCGAGGGTGGCCGCATGGAGGAGCACCCCTTCATCGTCATCGTCCCGGGCATCTGCCTCTTCCTGACCGTCTTCTCCTTCAACCTGCTGGGCGAGAAGGTCCAGAAGCGCTGGGACCCGAGGAGTGCCAAGCTGTGACCATCACATCCAAGAACCCGATCCTGGTCGTCGACAACGTCCGCACCGTCTTCCACACCCCACGTGGCGACGTGCGCGCCGTGGACGGCGTCTCCTTCAGCCTCAAGCCGGGAGAGACCCTGGGCCTGGTCGGCGAGTCCGGCTCCGGCAAGTCCGTGCTGGGCCGCACCGTCATGGGCCTGATCTCCAACGACGCTCGCACGACGGTCACCGGCAAGGTGACCCTCGACGGCGTCGACGTGCACGGGGTGAAGCGCAAGGAGCGGCGCAAGCTCTGGGGCACCCGCGTCGCCATGGTCTTCCAGGATCCGATGACCTCCCTCAACCCGGTGAAGCGGATCGGCACCCACATCACCGAGGCGCTGCGTTATCACCTCGACCTCGACCGGAAGACGGCCGAGGAGCGCGCCGTCGACCTGCTCACCCAGGTCGGCATCCCGGAGCCCAAGCGCCGGATGACGCAGTACCCGCACGAGATGTCGGGCGGCATGCGGCAGCGCGTCGTGATCGCGATGGCGCTGGCCTGCGACCCGAAGGTGCTCATCGCCGATGAGCCGACCACGGCGCTCGACGTGACGGTGCAGAAGCAGATCCTCGACCTGATCGGCTCGTTGACCACCGAGCGCGACATGGCGACCGTGCTGGTCAGCCACGACCTCGGCGCGATCGCCGGGCGCACCGACCGCGTGCAGGTGATGTACGCCGGCCGCACCGCCGAGCAGGGCCTCACCAGCGAGGTCTTCGCGGCGCCGGCCCACCCCTACACGGATGCGCTGCTGGCCTCGATCCCGCAGATCGAGAACGCGCCGCACAGCATCCTGCGCGCCATCGAGGGCAACCCGCCCGACATGGCCAACCCGCCCAGCGGCTGCCGCTTCGCCCCGCGCTGCGGCTACGCCGACGCCACCTGCACCAGCGTGCTGCCGATCCTGGAGCCGACGCCCGGCACCGGGCGGTCGGTCGCCTGCCACCACCCGCTCCTGGCCGGTGCGGTCCGAGAAGGAAGTGAGGCCGCCCATGGCCGGTAGCGGTACCGCGCACCTGCGCGACGACCAAGAGCGAGCACTGACCGTCGAGAACCTCGTCGTCGAGTTCCCAGTGACCGGCGGCACCGTGCACGCGGTCTCCGACCTGAGCATCGACGTACTCCCGGGGGAGACGCTCGGCATCCTCGGTGAGTCCGGTTGTGGCAAGTCGAGCGCCGGCCGGGCACTCATGCAGCTTCCGGCGCCCACGTCGGGCAAGGTGCGGCTCGGTGACGCCGACCTGACGAAGCTGAAGAAGAACGAGATGCGTCAGGCCCGGGCGAAGATGCAGATGATCATGCAGGACCCGGTCTCCGCGCTGAACCCGCGTCGCAAGGTGAAGGACCTGGTCGCCGAGGGCCTGGAGATCTGGGGTTTCGAGGGCAAGGACCGCGCGAAGTTCGTCGACGACCTCCTCTTCGCGGTCGGCCTGGATCCCGACGTGGTCCGCGACCGGCGCCCGCACGAGCTCTCCGGCGGCCAGTGCCAGCGGGTCTGCATCGCGCGCTCCCTGGCGTTGGACCCCGATGTGCTCATCTGCGACGAGCCGGTCTCGAGCCTCGACGTCTCGGTGCAGGCGCAGGTGCTCAATCTGCTGGAGGAGACCCGCGAGCGCTACAACCTGAGCATGATCTTCATCGCCCACGACGTGGCCGTGGTGAAGAACATCAGTGACCGCGTGATGGTGATGTATCTCGGCAAGACCTGCGAGGTCATCCCCTCCGACGACATGCAGAACAAGGCGCTGCACCCCTATACCCGGCTGCTTCTGGAGTCGGTGCCCAGCGCCGACGACGCCCAGAACGCCGCCGCGCGGGTCTTGGAGTCGGGTGCGACGAAGGCCGTGGAGCTGCCCTCTCCGCTCAACCCGCCGAGCGGCTGCCGCTTCCGCACGCGTTGCCCGCTCGCGACCGAGCAGTGCACCAAGGAGGAGCCGCAGCTCCGCGAGATGCGGCCCGGTCAGTTCGTGGCCTGCCACAACGTGAGCGCCTGACCGACGCCCTCCGTCGCACACAGAAGGCCGAGCCCGGATCGTCGGGCTCGGCCTTCTGGCGTAGCGGCGGACCTGAGCCCGCGGATCGGGGCTCAGGCCAGCCGACAGCTGACCTCGGGCGCTGGCGTGGTGAGCCGCGCCAGCCGGAGCGAGACGAGGCCCTGGCGGTGGCCGAGTGTGCGCAGCCAGGTCACGCCGGGGAGGCCCGGGTCGCGATCGGCGATCGCCAGGCGCACGACGCCGTCGGCGCCGGGCGCGGTGTCGAAGCTGGAGGCGAAGACGCGGTCGCCGAAGCGCCACTCGAACGACTCCATCCAGTAGTTCATCGGCACCAGGCTCCAGTAGGCCTCGGCCGGGGGCGCCGTGAACTCGATGAGCAGCGCGGAGTCCGGCTCGGGCAGCTCCCAGAAGCCGTCGACGTAATGGTGGCCGGCGGGTGTGAAGATGTCGCCGCTGTCGGCCATGGGGGTCATGACGTTGTGCTTGGTCTGACGCATGCGCTCGGTCCACTCCGCCCACATCCGCAGGTTGGCGACGGCGAAGGAGCCGGACGCGCGTACGCCGGTGGCGAGCGCCGGCGCGGTGAGCGGAGGTGTGGCGAGGTCGTCGCCCAGGCGACGGATGGTCAACGGGTCGGGCCGGTCGAAGGGACTGCGCAGGTAGCGGCGTGCCGAGATCACGCTCGCGTCGGGTGCGAGCAGGAGGTCGGCACGAGCCGGGTCGGCGGAGAGCACGAGCCGGAACCGGCCCTCGGGGTCGACCGTCAGGTCGGCCTCGGTCACGTGACTGATGAGACGCCGCGGCACCGGGTTGAGCCCGGAGAGGTCGCCGGAGTAGACGCCGAGCTCGAGCAGCGGGACGTCGCGGACGCTGCCGATCACCTCGTACTCGTGGTCGCCCGAGATCGCCGCCGTGTCGTAGAGCTGCGGTGGGCTGTCCCCGGCGAACTTGCGCACGCCGTCGCGGCTCTTGGAGTAGAAGACCGGGAAGAGCGGGTCCGCATGCTCGACGAACGAGTCGATGCCGATGCCGAGGTAGCGCAGGTAGAGGCGGTGACCCTCGACGACGTCGAGCGGGTGGAGCCTCGGGGCGAGCTCCGCGATGGCCGACGCCGCCTCGTCGATGCTGCGGGCCAGGTCGGGCCACGCTTCGGCCAGGTCGAGAGAGTGGTCGGTCAAAGGGGCTCCTCGGGGAGGGGGACCGGTGCGGAGCGCACGGGTGGCGTCCGTCACGATAGGGAGCAGCGGTGCCGAGCCGGCCGCTTCTCCCGAAGATCGGGAGGCGTCGCGCGGCCGGCGACGGGCGTCCCCGACGATGGGGGTGCACCGAGCGTTGTGAAGGGGTGATCCGTGGAGATCGTGGGGCTGGTAGCGCTCGGGGCGTTGGTCTACCTGCTCGCCTCCGCGGCCCAGGCGATCACCGGCTTCGGCCTAGCCCTCCTCGCGGTGCCGGTGCTGATCCCGGTCGTGGGACCGGTGCCGGCGGTGGTCTCCAGCGTGCTGGTGAGCGTCGTCCTCTGCTCACGCGCCTGGTGGCGGGAGCGATCGGACGTCGACACCCGGCTGACGCTGCGGATGTCGGTGGCCGCCGTGCTCGGCCTGCCGCTCGGCCTGGTGCTGCTGACGGTGCTCTCGGAGGCCCAGCTCTCGGTGATGGTCGCGATCGCGGTGGTCGTCGGCGTCCTGGTCCTCGCTCTGGTCAAGCTGCCACCGATCGGGCGGGTGGGGGAGGCCGTCGGCGGCTTCACCAGCGGTGCGCTGCTGACCTCCACGGGCCTCAACGGCCCGCCGTTGGTGATCGCCTTCCAGGCGGCCGGGCTGGAGCCGCGCCGCTTCCGGGCGACCCTCCAGGCGACGTTCCTCGTGCAGGACCTGGTGGCCATCGTCGGATTCCTCGTCGTCGCGAAGATCGACGCCACGGCCTGCTGGGTCGCGCTGGGCGGGGCGCTCGGGGTGCCGGCCGGCTGGGCCCTCGGCGACAAGGTGTTCGGCCTGCTCCGGCCCGAGGTGTTCCGCCGGATCGTGCTCGCCGGGCTGGTGGCCACCGCCTGCTCGTCGGTGGCGATGGTGCTCCGCTGACGCCTACGGCATCCCCTGGGCGGCCAGGAAGCCGTGGAGGAAGATCCGCACCATCTGGGCGCTGAACTCCTCGCGGGTGTGCTGCTCGCGCACCGGCCAGTGCCGGCTCGCCCAGAGCGCGTCGCGCACCGCGCGGTAGAAGGTCTCGGCCGGTACGTCGGCACGGAACGTCCCGTCGGCGATGCCCGCCTCGATCGCGGCGAGCCAGTAGTCGCGCACGCCGCGCGAGGACTCGTCGACCGCGGTGAGCAGGCCCTTGCTGCGCAGGTAGGTGCGGTCCTGCTGATAGATCGCGGTCGGGCGCGGGTGGTCCTCGATCACCGCGAGGGTCGCCTTCATGAAGCCCTCCACCGCGGCCCGTGGGGTGGACGCGGCCGCAGACACGGCGGCGAAGCGACCGTGGATGTCGGCCATGTAGCCGGCCATGAGCTCGGCGACGATCGCGTCCTTCGACGCGAACCAGTGGTAGAGGCTGCCGGAGTGCACGCCGGCGCGCTCGCCGATCTCGCGGACGGTGGTCGCGCCGATGCCCTTCTCGGCGAAGAGGTCACCGGCGACCTGGAGGATCGCCTCGCGTCGGTCGCGTCCCATCGACGCGCCTCCCTTCGTTGATCCAACTCAGTGGGAGTTGCATGACCGCCGTCGGGCCACGGCCCTACTTTAGGCACCAAGCGCTTGCTCAACTGAGAGGAGATGCCGGTGAGTGGTCTCGATGCCGACTCCCTGCACGCAGCCCTGACGGAGTTCGTCGGTCAACAGGCCGAACCCGACCGGGTCTCGCGGTATGCGGTCAACGAGGCGATGATCCGCAACTGGGTCGAGGCCCACGAGGACGAGAACCCCGTCTACGTCGACCCGGCCGCCGCGGCCGCGACCGGCCGTGCCTCGGTCATCTGCCCGCCGGCGATGGCCTCCACGTGGGTGATGTCCGGGCTGAAGCGCTACCGGGAGGTGCAGCGGCTGCGCGCCGAGGGCGCCGAGGAGGACTTCGCCTACTCGCGGATGCTGGCGCTGCTCGACGGGCACGGCTACACATCGGTGGTGGCTACCGACCTCGAGCAGACCTACCTGCAGGAGATGCGGCCCGGCGACCGGATCCGCTGCGAGTTCACCATCGAGGCGGTGTCGCCCTTCAAGCAGACCGGGCTCGGGCACGGGTGCTGGATCACCCTGCTCAAGCACTACCGCAACCAGCACGACGAGCTGCTCGTCGAGGAGCGGTTCAAACTGCTCCGCTTCGACCCGACCCGCACGAAGGAGGCCACCCGATGACCGGCGTACCCAACCTCATCCGCACCCACGACAATGTCTTCTTCTTCGACGCCTGCAAGGAGGGACGCCTGGAGCTCCAGCGCTGCACGGCCTGCGGCACGCTCCGGCATCCGCCCGGTCCGGCGTGCCCGGCCTGCCGCTCGTTCGACTGGGACACCGTGGTCTCGAGTCGGCTCGGCACCCTGCATTCGTGGACGGTCCTCCACCACCCGAAGGACGACGCCTTCGACTACCCGCTCGGGGTGGCGCTGGTCGACCTGGAGGAGGGCACCCGCTTCGTCGCCGACATGAGCGGCTTCGATCTCGACGCGCTCGAGATCGGCATGGAGGTGGAGATCGGCTTCGGCGAGCACGCCCACGGCGAGATCCTGCCTCGGGTGTTCCCCCGCGGAAAGGCCGAGGGGGTGGCCCGATGAGCGCCGACTTCCCGGCCTTCGAGGTCGGCACTCGACTGCCCGACCTGGAGATCCCGCTCGACCGCACCACGATCGTGGCCACCGCGATCGCCTCTCAAGACTTCGAGGACGTGCACCACGACCCGGGCAAGGCCCAGGGCCGGGGCACCCCCGACATCTTCATGAGCATCAACTCGACCAACGGCTTCATCGATCGCTACATCACCGACTGGACCGGGCCGTCCGGCCGGATCCGCAAGGTCTCGCTGCGCCTGGGCGTGCCCAACTTCCCCGGCGACGTCATGACCATGACCGGTGAGGTCACCGCCGTCCACCCGGCCGAGGTGCCGGGCGAGCCCGACGGCGCAGTCGTCAAGGTCGTAGGACGCAACTCGAAGGGGCCGCACGTGACCGCGGAGGTCGTGGTGGCGCCGTACGTCAGTTCGAGCAGCACAGAAGGGGCAGACAAGTGACTGGCTTCTCCGGCAAGGCCGCCATCGCCGGCATCGGTGCCACCGAGTTCTCCAAGGATTCCGGCCGCAGCGAGTGGCAGCTCGCCTGCGAGTCGGTGCTGGTGGCGCTCGAGGACGCCCAGATCGGCGTCGAGGAGGTCGACGGCTTCGCCCTCTTCACCATGGAGACCAACCCCGAGATCGCGGTGGCGCGGGCGCTCGGCATTCCCGAGCTCAAGTTCTTCAGCCGGATCCCGCACGGCGGCGGCGGGGCGTGCGCCCCGGTGCAGCAGGCGGCGATGGCCGTCGCCACCGGGGTCGCCGACGTGGTCGTCGTCTACCGCGCCTTCAACGAGCGTTCCGGTCACCGCTTCGGCGCCGGACCGCCGCCGTTCGCCTATGTGCAGAACACCGACCAGGAGTACCGCAACTGGATCAACCCCTACGGGTTGATGACGCCGGCGCAGCAGGAGGCCTTCCTCGCGCGGCGCTACATGCACCAGTACGGCGCCACGTCGGAGGACTTCGGACGCATCAGCGTGCTCTCGCGCAAGCACGCCGCCAACAACCCGAAGGCGTGGTTCTACGAGCGGCCGATCACGTTGGAGGACCACCAGAGCTCGCGCATGATCGCCGACCCGCTGCGGCTGCTCGACTGCTGCCAGGAGAGCGACGGCGGCCAGGCGCTGGTGATCGTGAGCGCCGAGCGGGCCCGCGACCTGCCGCATCCGCCGGCGATCATCGAGGCCGCGGCGCAGGGCGTCGGCCCCCAGCAGATCTCGATGAGCTCCTACTACCGCGACGACATCGACAAGATGCCCGAGGTGGAGCTGGTCGCCCAGCAGATGTGGCGCCAGGCCGGGATCGGCCCCGACGACATCGACGCCGCCATCCTCTACGACGCCTTCACCCCGATGGTGCTGCTGCAGCTGGAGGAGTACGGCTTCTGCGGTCGCGGCGAGGCGCCGGCATTCATCCGCGAGGGCAACCTCGAGCTCGACGGCCGGCTGCCGATCAACACCCACGGCGGCCAGCTCGGCGAGGGCTACATCCACGGCGTCAACGGCATCGCCGAGGGCGTCCGACTGATCCGCGGCACCTCGGTCAACCAGCCGAACAAGGACCTCGGACACGTCCTCGTCACCGGCGGATCGCCAGTGCCCCACTCCGCCATCGTGCTGGGCACCGACCGCTGAGCGGTCTGTTCGGCACCGACCGCTGAGCGGTCTGTCAGGCACCGACCGCTGAGCCCCCTTTCCTCAGGAGAACCCATGACCACCGAAACCACCACCCCCGATGTGCACACCGAGCGCATCACCTATGCCCGTGCCACGCACGGTCAGGCAGAGATCGACGCCGTCCTGGAGGTGCTGCACCGCGGCCACCAGGGCCTGCGGATCGGTCCGTCCGTCTTCGAGCTCGAGCGCCGGGTGCCGGAGCTGTCGGGCAAGAAGTACGGCGTGATGTGCAACTCGGGCTCGTCCGGCCTGTACCTGGCGATCGAGCTGTTGGACCTGCCGAAGGGCAGCGAGGTCATCACCTCGCCGCTGACCTTCTCGACCGACGTCGCTCCGATCGTTCGGGCCGGGCTGGTGCCGGCGTTCGTCGACGTACGGCCCAACACGTTCAACATCGACGAGGACAAGATCGAGGCGATGGTCACCGAGAACACCTCGGCGATCCTCGTGCCCAACCTGGCCGGCAACTGCCCGGACTGGGACAAGATCCGCGAGGTCGCCGACCGGCACGGCCTCAAGGTGATCGAGGACTCCTGCGACGCCCTCGGTGCCACGCTGCGTGGCACGCCCACGGGTGCTCGTGCCGACATCTCGGTCACCAGCTTCTCGATGGCCCACATCATCACCTGTGCCGGCACCGGCGGCATGGTGATGATGGACGACGTCGAGACCCGCGACCGGGCGCTCCTGCTGCGGCGCTGGGGCCGGCGCTCGGAGCCGAACCTCTTCGGGAACGGCGGAGGCCGGGTTTTCCGGGAGGACCTCGACGGCGTCGACTATGACAACGACTTCATCTTCGACACGCTGTCGTGGAACTTCGAGCCGCAGGAGCTGGGGGCGGCGTACGGCGTCGTGCAGCTCAACAAGCTCGCCGAGAACTACCGGATCCGCAAGGCGACCTGGCAGGCCTACACCGAGGCCTACGGCCGCTATCCGCAGTTCTTCACGACGCCGGTGGAGACCGAGGGCCTCGACACCGCGTGGCTCTGCTACCCGGTGATGGTCAACGCGGACGCGCCGTTCACCCGCAGCGACCTGCAGGAGCACCTCGACGCTGCCGGCATCGACTCCCGCACTGTGTGGAGCGGCAACATCACCCGCCACCCGATGATGGCCGGGATCGAGCACCGGGTGCCCGAGGAGGGCCTGCCCGAGGCCGACGCCGTCTTCGAGCGCGGCATGACGCTCGGGATGAGCCACGGACTCCCGCCCGAGCACGTGCAGCGCATCGCCGACGCGATCGCCGCCATCGCGGAGAAGCACCTCTGATGTCGGGCACTCGCTTCGCCGGCCGTCGGGCACTTGTCTCGGGGGCGAGTCGCGGTATCGGCGCCGCCGTGGTCGAGCGGTTGGCCGCCGAGGGCGCTGACGTCGTGGCGGTCGCCCGCACCTGGGAGCGGCACGACCATCTCGACGGCAACCTCAAGCAGGTCGTCGAGGGCGCACGCCGCCACGGCACGCGGGTGGAGGCCGTCATGGCGGACCTCGCGTCGAGCGAGGACCGCGCGGGTCTGGTGGCACGGTCCGCCGACGCGCTCGGCGGACCCATCGACATCCTCGTCAACAACGCCGCGGCCGCGATGTATCAGCCGCTGCTGGACTATCCCTCCAAGCGCAGCCACCTCACGTTCGAGGTCAACGTGCACGCCCCGCTCGACCTCTCCCAGCAGGCGGCGCCGGCGATGATCGCCCAGGGCGAGGGGTGGATCGTCAACGTCTCCAGCGCCACGGCCAACCTTCGTCTCGGCCCACCGTTCGACCTGCCGCCGCCCGGCACCCACATGGCCGTGTACGGCGCCTCGAAGGCCGCGCTCAACCGGCTCACCAACGGCTTGGGCACCGAGCTGCACGGCACTGGGGTGCGGGTCAACACCGTGGAGCCGCGGTTCGGGGTGCTCACCGAGGGCGCGAGCCAGCTGGTCGGCGACAAGTTCGACGCCGACATCTTCGAGTCGATGGAGGAGATGGTGGAGGGCCTGCTGGTGCTCTGCGACTGCGAGCCGGACCTGACCGGTGGCATCCGGGTCAGCCTCGACCTGCTGGAGGAGCGGGGCATCACCGCACTCGGCCTGGACGGCCGGCCTCGGGAAGGCGCGGCACGATGACGCGGCCGGTCATCGTCGACCTCGTCCGTACTCCCTTCGGGAAGCGGGAGGGCTGGGTCTCCGGCCTGCACGCGACGGAGTTGCTCGGTCACGTGCAGCGCGGCGTGTTGGCTCGCAACGGTGTGGATCCCGTGGCCGTCGACCAGGTGATCGGCGGCTGCGTCACGCCGATCGGCGAGCAGTTCGGCAACATCACCCGGACCTCCTGGATGCACGCCGGCCTGCCGGCCGAGGCGGGCTGCACCACCATCGACGCCCAGTGCGGAACCTCCTCGCAGGCCACCCAGCTGCTGCTGGGCCAGGTGGCGATGGGTGCGGTGGACGCCGGCATCGCGTGCGGCGTCGAGGTGATGAGCCGGGTGCCGCTCACCTTCAAGCAGGGCACCGGGCTCGGCACGCCGCGCCCGGCGAACTGGTCGTTGAACACTCCCGACCAGTACACGGCCGCCGACCGGATCGCCGCGCGACGGGGTTTCAGCAGGGAGGACCTCGACCGCTTCGGGCTCCGTTCGCAGCAGCGCGCACAGGCAGCCTGGGAGGCCGGGCGCTTCGACCGGCAGGTGCTGCCCGTGGAGGTGCCCCAGGGCGACGGCACCACGACCCGCGTGGAGCGCGACCAGGGGCTGCGCGAGACGAGCCTGGAGGCGCTGGCCGGGCTCAAGCCGGTCAAGGAGGGCGGCCTGCACACCGCCGGCACCTCCTCGCAGGTCTCCGACGGCGCGAGCGCGGCGTTGGTGACCTCGGCCGACCGGGCGACCGAGCTGGGGCTCACGCCTCGGGCGCGGGTGCTCGGTCAGGCGGTGGTCGGTGGCGACGTCGAGTTCATGTTGGACAACCCGATCCTCGCCGCGCGCCGGGTGCTCGACCGCGCCGGCGTGGCGATCGCCGACATCGACGTC
>Ga0164243_10006604_pt1 | contig 17515 bp, 20 predicted proteins | sample OricompcompostOP_FD_108781 | JGI IMG/M metagenome (GOLD analysis project Ga0164243, IMG submission 108781) | Organic Plus compost microbial communities from Emeryville, California, USA - Original compost - Organic plus compost (OP) | ecosystem: Engineered > Solid waste > Mixed feedstock >... | reverse complement strand
CGGCTGGCGACACCTTCCGTGCCGCGGCGATCGAACAGCTGAAGATCTGGGGCGAGCGGACCGGTTCGCCCGTGATATCCTCGAAGCTCGGCGCCGATGCGGCGGGCCTTGCCTGGGACGCCTATGTGAAGGCCAGGGAGGCGGGCTCCGACGTGCTCATCATAGACACGGCCGGCCGGCTGCAGAACAAGGCCGAGCTGATGGCCGAACTGGAAAAGATCGTCCGTGTGCTCGGCCGCCACGATCCGGATGCGCCCCATACGGTGCTGCAGACGGTGGATGCGACGACCGGACAGAACGCCCTCAATCAGGTCGAAATCTTCCGCAATGTTGCTGGCGTGAACGGGCTGGTAATGACCAAGCTGGACGGCACGGCGCGTGGCGGCATCCTGGTTGCGATCGCCGCCAAGCACAAGCTGCCGGTCTATTTCATCGGCGTCGGCGAGCAGGTCGACGATCTCGAACCCTTTTCCGCAAGCGATTTTGCCAAGGCGATCGCAGGAGTCCAATAATGGCCAACCACATTTTCGAGCGCGACCCGACCGATCCCAAGCGCAAGGAGATGAACCCGCTGCTCAAGCTGGCCCTGGAGCTGGGGCCGCTCCTGATCTTCTTCTTCGCCAATGCGCGGGGCGAGTGGATCGTCGCTCAATTTCCGGCGCTCGGTGCTCTCGGCGGACCGATCTTCCTTGCCACCGGACTGTTCATGGCCGCCACCGCTATCGCGCTTGCCGTCTCCTGGGTGCTGACGCGATCGCTGCCGATCATGCCGCTGGTGTCGGGCGTGGTCGTTTTCGTGTTCGGCGCGCTGACGCTTTATCTGCACAACGACACTTTCATCAAGATGAAGCCGACCATCGTCAACACGCTGTTTGGCGCGCTGCTGCTTGGCGGGCTCGCCTTCGGCAAGTCGCTGCTGGGCTATGTCTTTGATTCCGCCTTCAAACTGGATGCGGAGGGCTGGCGCAAGCTGACATTGCGTTGGGGTCTGTTCTTTCTGTTTCTGGCCGTTGTCAACGAGATCGTCTGGCGCTCCTTCTCGACAGACGCATGGGTCGCCTTCAAGGTATGGGGCATCATGCCGATCACCCTTGTCTTCACCATGAGCCAGATGCCGCTGATCATGCGCCACACGGTTGAGGAGCCGTCGGGGAAATAGGTCGAGCGAGGCGCCAGACCGTGGTGCGCTTGACTTCCGAATCTTCCAGTAGACGCGTTACCGGGACTTCATAAACGGCGAGCCGCTCCAGACCTGAATTCGGCAGATAGCTTCGGCCGGGATCTCCAATGAGAATGGTCACGCCTTTCCGGTGCAGCTCTTCGAACCAAGGCACCAAGTGCCCGGCCAGCACTTTGTCGTAAAAGACATCGCCGGCGAGAAGCACATCCCAATCGCCCTTTTTACCGATGAGGTTGGCGGCGGTGAAGCCGATCTCCACCTGATTGGCGGCCGCATTGAGGCGGACTGCCGTTTCGCAGAAGGGATCGGTGTCGGCTGCCATGACGCTTTGCGCACCGGCCATTGCAGCAGCGATGGCGACCAGCCCTGAACCGCTGGCGAAATCGAGCACATGGCGGCCTGCTACAAGTTTCGGGTGGTCCAGTATGCAGCGGGCGAGACCTTGCCCTCCTGCCCATGCGAAAGCCCAGAAGGGCGGCGGCAGGCCGATCTCCTGGAGCTCTTCTTCCGTCTTGTGCCACAGATCATGGACCTCGTCCGCCAGATACAGGCGGATTTCCGGCACATGCGGCGGAGCCATCAGGCTGGTATTGCCGAGGATGAATGCCTCGGCATCTTCGGGCGTGATCCTGCGGGCGTTCACTGCGCCGGATCGAGCCCGCCCATGCGGCAGACCTCGATCCATTCCTCCTTCGTGACCGGTTGCACCGAAAGGCGCGAATTGTTGACGAGCACCATCTCCTTGAGCTTTGGATTGGCCTTGATGTCCTTCATCGTAACGGGCTTCGGCATATCCCTCACGGCGCGGACGTCGACGCATTCCCAGCGCTCGTCATCCGTTGTGGTGTCGCGATGGGCAAGCGCGCAGACCTCGACAATGCCGACCACTTCAAGGCCCTCGTTGGAATGATAGAAGAAGCCGAGATCGCCGATCTTCATTGCACGCATATTGTTGCGTGCCTGGTAGTTGCGTACCCCGTCCCATTGCTGGCCGGCGTCACCTTTCTTCTTCTGCATCTCCCAGGACCAGGTCGAGGGCTCGGACTTGAAGAGCCAGTATGCCATCACGCTTTCCCCGGATTGTTGAACACCCAGTTCCAGGGATGGATCTCGACGGATGCGAAAAGGCCTGCGCGTGCATAAGGATCGGCATCGGCAAGCGCCTGCGCAGCATCATGATCGTCCGCTTCGATCATCACCAGACTGCCGCAGGGTTTGCCTTCAGCGTCGAGGAACGGTCCGGCGAATTTCAGCTTTCCCTCTTCGTTGAGCCCATTCAGATAAGCCACATGGTCCGGTCGCGTGTCGAGCCGTGTCTGGAGTCCGCCGGGCTTGTCCTTGCAGATGATGGCAAACAGCATTTCAATTCCCTCCTAAATATCGTCCTCGCTCTTCAATGGCCGCGACAATAGCAGCCTTGTCGCATCATCGACCGTGATCTCGCCGCGCAATATGCGGTCCACGATGTCGGTGATCGGCGCATCTATCCCGCGCTCGCGCGTGATGCGCGCCGCGATGCCAGCCGTCGCCACGCCCTCTGCCAGCGGCAGCCCGGCCAGATTTTCCTTGCGGCCGAGCGCAAGGCCATAGGCGAAATTGCGCGACTGGGACGAATTGCAGGAGAGGATCAGATCGCCGAGCCCGGAAAGACCCAACAGGGTCTCGGGCCGTGCGCCCAGGGCAGCGCCGATGCGCCTCAATTCGACGAAGCCGCGCGTGACGATGGCCGCCTGCGCGCTGGCGCCGAGATTGGCGCCCGAAGTCGCGCCGGCGGCGATGGCCATGACATTCTTCAGGGCGCCGCCGATCTCCACGCCGATCAGGTCGTCGGTGGAGTAGCAACGGAAATGCGGCGTGCTGAGAAGGGCGGCGAGTTCGGCCGCCAGACCCGCATTGGCAGCCGCGACCGTCACGGCCGTCGGCAGGCCGCGCGCAACGTCGGATGCAAAGCTTGGGCCGGAGAGCGCGCCGACCGGATTTTGCGGAAGGATATCGGACGCGACGGCAGACAGCAGCTTGCCGCTTTGCCGGTCTATCCCCTTGGCGCAAAGCACGAGGGGGGCGCCGGAGGGAATGCGATCCTTGAGGCCGTCAAGCACGGTGTGGAGGGTCTGCGCCGGCGTCACCATGAGGATGCAGTCGGCGCCACGCAGGGCAGCAGCGGCATCCTGGGTCGCAGTCAGCCTGTCGTCGAGCCGGAGGTCCGGCAGGTAGCGCGGGTTTACATGGCGTTCATTGATGGCCGCGACCGTTGCGGCGTCGCGCCCCCACAGCCGGACATCGTGGCCAGCGCGCAGCATGGTCATGCCCAGGGCCGTGCCCCAGGCGCCGGTTCCCATAATCGCAATGGTCTTTCCCGTCCTCATGCCTTGGCTCCGCGCCGGCCGGAGCCGATCATGGGCTCGGCCTCCATGTCGAGGGGCCACCGAGACCGTGGCGCGAATGCAAAGGGATCGTCCTCCGTAAGGCCTGCTTCGAGCCGTTCGAGACCTGCCCAGGCGATCATGGCGGCGTTGTCGCCACAAAGGACGGCCGGTGGAGCAACCAGGCGGAAACCGTGTGAGACGCAAAGACCATCCAGGGCGTCCCGGATTTCACGATTTGCAGCCACGCCGCCGGCTACGACCAGAACGGGTTCGGAAATCGCAGGAAACATGTCCCGGAAGCGTCCGAGGCTGCGGCCGACACGTTCTGCCAGGGTTTCTGTCACGGCACGCTGAAAGGAGGCACAGATATCGGCAATCGCTTTTTCATCAAGCGGTTCGAGTTCGCTTGCCGCCTTGCGCACGGCGGTCTTGAGGCCGGAGAAGGAAAAATCGGGGCGGCTTTCGCCCTTGAGGGGACGGGGAAAGGCGAAGCGCGTCGGATCGCCCTCCTTGGCCGCCTTCTCTACGCTCGGCCCTCCCGGATATGGCAGGCCGAGGTGCTTGGCGGTTTTGTCGAAAGCCTCGCCGAGCGCGTCGTCTATCGTGGTCGCCCAGCGCGCATAGCGGCCAACACCGGTTACGAGCAAGATCTGCGTATGCCCGCCGGAAACGAGCAGGAGCAGGTAGGGAAATTCCAGCCGGTCGGTCAGGCGGGCGGTCAGGGCATGGCCTTCCAGATGGTTGATCGGCAGGAGCGGCTTGCCGGCTGCGGCAGCTATCGCCTTGGCCGTCGTCAGCCCGACGATGAGGCCGCCGATCAGGCCGGGTCCGGAGGTGGCGGCGACCGCGTCGATGTCGGAAAGCCCGAGGCCGGCCTGCGACAATGCGGCTTCAATCACGCCGTCCAGTGCCTCGACGTGAGCGCGGGCTGCGATTTCCGGCACGACGCCGCCAAAAGCTGCGTGATCCTCGATCTGGCTGAGCACCACGTTGGAAAGAATGGAGGGTGCGCTGCCGGCATCGGCTTCCACGACCGCCGCAGCGGTCTCGTCGCAACTCGTCTCTATTCCGAGCACGCGCGTCATTCCGTCCGACTGTCCTTTGTTGATGGTCCGCAATTTCCGGGTTAGGGCTGGCACCCCGCCCGAATGGGGGTTATCACGGACGCAGTAGCATGCAAACCGATGTGATTAGAATAGGGACGCGCGGCAGTGCCCTGGCGCTTGCCCAGGCCGCGGAAACACGCGCGCGCCTGATGACGGCCCATGCCTTGCCTGAAGAGGCCTTCGATATCGTGGTGATCTCCACCAGCGGCGATCGTATTCAGGACCGGTCGCTTGCGAATGCCGGCGGCAAAGGCTTGTTCACCAAGGAACTGGAAGAGGCGCTTTTCGACAACCGCATCGATCTTGCCGTGCATTCCTCAAAGGACATGCCGACGATATTGCCGGACCGGCTGGAGATATCCGCCTTCCTGGAGCGTGAGGATGTTCGCGATGTCTTTATCGGCCGCGCGGCGAAGCGTCTGGAAGACCTGCCTCAAGGCGCAAAGCTCGGCACATCGTCGCTGCGCCGCCAGGCGCTCGCATTGCGGATGCGGCCGGACCTGAATGTCAGCCTGTTCCGCGGCAATGTGCAGACCCGACTGAGCAAGCTCGAAAACGGTGAGGCCGAAGGCACGCTGCTCGCCCTTGCCGGCCTGAAGCGACTGCAACTGGAAAGCGTGGCGAGTGAAGTGCTGCCGGTCGAGCGCTTCCCGCCGGCGCTCGGGCAGGGTGCGATCTGTATCGAAAGCCGCATCGGCGACGAGCGCATCCGGAAGCTGGTCGATGCCATTCATCATGAGGAAACCGGCATCGCGCTCGCTTGCGAGCGCGCATTCCTGGCCGCCTTGGACGGGTCGTGCCGGACGCCCATCGCCGGTCATGCCGCCGTCGTAGGCAGCCGACTGGAATTCCATGGCATGATCCTGACACCGGACGGCAGCCAGGCGCATGAGGTCGCGGCAAAAGGCCCGGTCTTGGATGCGGCGTGGATCGGTACCGATGCGGGCTCGCGCGTTCGAGACAAAGCCGGTACGAGTTTCTTCGAAGGCTGGGGATGAATGCGCCGCATACTGGTCACGCGCCCGGAGCCGGGAGCTTCCGACACTGCCCGGCGGCTTGAAGCAGCCGGTTTCGAACCGGTGAAGCTGCCGTTGACGCGGATCGAGGCCATTGTCCCCGAGAGGATTCCCGATCCTTCGGATTATGACGTGGTGGCGGTGACCAGCGCCAATGCCCTGCACCATGCGGGGACGGCTCTCATCGGCAGCATGGCGGGGCGCAGATGTTATGCTGTCGGAACGCGCACGGCGGAGGCTGCGAGCCGGGCCGGACTTGCGGTCCAGGTCGCCGGCCACGGAGATGCCGAAACGCTGGCGAAGGCCATCGTCACGGCCGAGCCCGGAGGAAGGATAGCCTATCTTTGCGGACGCGTGCGGCGCGATTCCTTCGAGCGCATATTGGGCGAGAACGGGCTTCGGGTTGAAGCGATCGAAACTTATGACACTCTGCCAGTCGACTATCCGTCAGAAGCTCTTTCGGTGGCGACGGACGGGAACCCGATCTGGGGCGCGCTTGTTTACTCGGTTGCGGGTGCGCTAGGGCTCAGGGAACTGGTCGCAGCGCATAAGGCGGATCCGGTTTTCGCACGGATGAGGTTCTTTTGCATATCGCGGCGTGTTGCCGATGCGCTTGCGCGCAATGGGCAGGGTCCGGTTCATATTGCGGAGCGCCCCGCCGAAGAGGCGATGCTACGATTGCTGACGTCTGTCGATTGAGGTGGAAGGTCACCTTTTCATCAGATGTCTGTATGATACGACAGACCTGATCCAAGCCGCGCCGTCACGGCGCCCGTTGAAATCACACGAGCACGGAGTTCCGTGATGGTCAAGACGCCTCAGACGCGCCATTCCAAGACGAAAAGGGAGCCGGTGACGATCGATCTCGATCCGGAAACCGTCAAGCGCGTTCCGCAAGGGGCGGAGAAGGCCACATCGGCCAAGAATCCGAAGGAAGCCGCGGAAGCCAAAAAGGAATCGGCGGATAGTCCGGCGAGTGCCGCAAGGCCATCGCAGGCGGAGGCTTCCAGGCCTGAAACCAAACCGGAGCAGAAGGCATCCGTATCCGGCACTGCGTCCACGGCCACGAGCAAGACTGCTGCAACCGGAACATCTCCTTCTTCTGCAAAGGAGGAAGCCAAACCCTCCGCGACAGGCACGGCCTTTTCAGGGAGTGCAACGGGAGGAGCAACGAAGCCTGGGGAGCAGAAAGCCGAACCGGCGGCGCGTGAAAAACCAGGTGCGGGGGCATCACTCGCGGCCGGCGTGGCGGGCGGTGTGATCGCGCTGTTGTTGGGCGGCGCTCTGCAATGGGCAGGCCTGGTGCCGACCCCGGCGCGGAACACAGAGGATTCGTCGGCGGAACTGGCCTCGCTGAGACAGGAACTATCTGCCGCTCAGAGCCAGATCGCCGAGGTCCGGGAACTGGCGAGTGCGCCCGCTGGTTCGAGCGGAGAAGAACTTGCTCAAGCCAGCGAACGGATCGGTCAATTGGAAAACAGTGTAGACACTTTGCGCGGTGATCTGGATCAGCTCCAATCTGCCGTCGAGTCGGGCGGGGCGGGCGAGAGTGCCGGCCTTGACGCGCTTCAAACCCGGATTGCGGAGCTGGAAACAAAGGTGGGCGGCCTGGCCCAGACAGACGGCGCGGCACCGGATGCCGCCGCGATTGCAGAGCGGATTGCCGGTATCGAGCAGCAGATAGGCTCGGTGAACGAGGCTGCTTCCTCGGCCTCCTCCGCGGCAGCGATGAATGCCGAACGTCTGTCGGCGCTGGAGAGTGAGTTGAAGGCTCTCGGCGAGCAGGTGGCCGCGCAGGACGAACAGCCGCGCATGGCGCGCATCGTGGCGGCCTCCGCGCTCAAATCGGCGGTCGAGAGCGGATCATCCTTTACGGATGAACTCGAGACCTATGCCGCCATCGCGACGGACGATCCGAGCATCGAGGCGTTGCGGCCCTTTGCTGCCGAAGGCATTCCGACCCATGCAGCACTTTCGGCCGAGGCTTCGCAGGCCGCAAAGCAGATGCTCGTCGCGACGCGACCGGCGACTCAGGACGGCGGTGTGGTCGACCGACTGATGGCGAGCGCCCGCTCTCTGATCACGGTTCGTCCGGTCGGCAATGTCGAGGGCGATGATCCCGCGTCGATTGTCGCGCGCATGGAAACGGCGGTGACGGATGGCGACTATCAGCGCGCACTGTCGGAATATGAGAAGCTGCCGGAAAATGCGAAGACGGCTGGCGCGGAATTCGCCGACAAGCTGAAAGCCCGGCTGGCCGCTGACAAGGTTGTCGACAAAGCGCTGTCCGATGCGCTCAAGCCGGCCTGAGGATAGTGTCGATGTTCCGTATCCTGTTCTATCTGATCATCGTTTTTCTTCTCGGCCTCGGCTTCGCCTGGCTGGCGGAGAGGCCTGGCGATCTTGTGCTGACCTTCGGCGGCTACCGTTACGAGGTGTCATTGATGGTCGCCGCTGTCGCCGTTGCGGCGATCGTCGCGACCGTCATGATCCTGTGGTGGCTGGTGCGCTCGCTCTGGAACAGCCCCTATGCCGTGGCGCGGTATTTCCGGGTACGGCGTCGCGATCGCGGTTATCAGGCACTTTCCACGGGCATGATCGCGGCGGGAGCAGGTGATGGGGGGCTCGCCCGACGCATGGGGCGCCAGGCATCGAAGCTGATCGATTCCGACAGGGAGCCGCTGCTCCATCTGCTCGATGCGCAGGCCGCGCTTCTGGAGGGCGATCACGATACGGCGCGCAAGCGGTTCGAGGCCATGCTCGATGATCCGGAGATGCGACTTCTGGGCCTGCGAGGTCTCTATATCGAGGCGGAACGTCTCGGCGACCGCAGCGCAGCGCATCATTACGCGGACCGCGCCGCCGAGATCGCGCCGCAACTCGGCTGGGCCGTCAATGCGACCATGGAAGCGAGAACCGAACAGGGTGACTGGGATGGCGCGCTGAAGCTGGTCGGCGCGCAGAAGGCATCGGGGCAGGCCGATCGCGCAGCCGCGGCGAGGAAGCGCGCCGTGCTGCTCACCGCAAAGGCCATGGCGGATGCCGATACCGATCCGGCGGCGGCACGGGTCGCTGCACTGGAAGCAAACAGACTGCAACCGGAGTTCATTCCCGCCGCGCTCATCGCGGCAAAGCTGCTCTTCCGGCAGGACGAGTTGCGCAAAGGGTCGAAGATTCTGGAGACAGTGTGGAAAAAGGAGCCGCATCCGGAGGTTGCCGATCTTTACGTTCATGCCCGCTCCGGCGATGCCGCCCTGGATCGTTTGGCGCGCGCAAGAAAGCTGCAAAGCCTGAGGCCGAACAATGCCGAATCGGAACTGGCGGTGGCGCGTGCCGCTCTCGATGCGGGCGAATATCAGCTGGCCCGGGTGGCGGCGGAGGCTGCAATCCGCATCTCGCCGCGGGAGGGCGCGTATCTGCTGCTCGCCGATATCGAGGAGGCCGAGACCGGCGATCAGGGTCGCGTACGGCAATGGCTCGCAAAGGCGGTCCGCGCTCCGCAGGACCCCGCCTGGGTCGCCGACGGGCATGTTTCGGACAAATGGGCTCCATGCTCGCCGGTGACGGGGCGTCTCGACGCTTTCGAATGGCGCGTGCCCATGGAACGGCTTGGGCAGGTGGTGGAGGCGGACGAAGATTTCGCGACGGCTCCAGGGAAAACCGTCGCGCTGCCCGCGATCCGGGAAGAAAACAAGCCGGATATCGTCGAAGTGGAAGAGGCCACGTCAGGGAAGCCGCAAGCCACGACGCAAAAGCCCCCCATGACAAAGGCAAGCAATGGCGCGGACAAAGGCCCGGCGGCTCCCTCGGAGAGCGAGACAGACGCAAGTTCCGGCATGGATGGCGCAGCAGATGCCGAGCCGGCAATGTCCGAGCCGGCGCCGAAACCTGCCGACCGGCGGGAAGCCGCTCCCGAACCGCCCCGGCCTCCGGACGATCCCGGCGTGGATGAGGAAGAAAAGCCGGAGGAAACCGAGCGCCGGTTCCGGTTGTTCTGATCGAAGATGCCGCGTAAGACTCTAGGTCCTGACCTAGAGAGCCCCTTGTCCGCTGCGCTCTGCGGCAGACCAGTCATCGTCAAGGATGCGGATGTTCGACCGTCTTCTTTCGTTCCTCAAGAATCTTCCCGGCAATGGAGCAAACAGGCGCCTTTCGGCCGATGATGATCCGCGCGTGGCCGCTGTCGCGCTTCTCTTCCATGTGATGGACGCCGACGGAATCCGGAATGAGGAAGAGAGGAAGCGCCTCAAGACGGCGCTTACCAATGCCTACGGTCTCAAGGGCGGTGAACTTGATGCGCTGATGCGGGCGGGAGAGATGGCAGATCGGGAAGCCGTCGATCTCTATGCCTTCACCAGCGTCATAAAACGGCATCTGGACGAGGATGCCCGTGCCGAGTTCATTCGCATCATGTGGGAAGTGGTGCTTGCGGATGGCGACCTTCATGAACTGGAGGACAATCTCGTCTGGCGGGTCGCGGAACTGATCGGTATCGACAGCCGGGAGCGGATCGCGCTGCGCCGGCAGGTCCAGAAGAAGGCGAGCGAGCAGTCCTGAGCATGCAGAAGAGGGGTACGCAACCGAAGATCCTGGTCGTCCTGCATCAGGAACTGTCCAGCCCAGGTCGCGTCGGGCAAATGCTGGAGGCCGAGGGCTTCAGCCTGGATATCAGGCGTCCGCCGCTTGGAGATCCGCTGCCCGACACGCTTGCCGAGCATCGTGGCGCGATCGTGTTCGGCGGTCCGATGAGCGCCAACGACCATGACGAATTCGTGCGCCGGGAGACCGAATGGCTGTCAGTCCCGCTCATGGAGGACAAGCCGTTCCTGGGCATTTGTCTGGGTGCCCAGATGCTGGTCAATCATCTCGGCGGGCAGGTGAAGAGCCATGACGACGGCCTGGTCGAGATCGGCTGGTATCCGCTCAAGGCGACCGAGGAAGGGCGGCAGATGATGCACTGGCCCGAAATGGTCTATCAGTTCCATCGCGAGGGCTTCTCCCTGCCGAAGGATGCAGTCCTGCTTGCCACTGCCGATACTTATCCCAACCAGGCTTTCCGCTATGGTCGCAATGCCTGGGGCATTCAGTTTCATGCCGAACTGACCAGGGCGATGATGCAGCGCTGGGTCGTTCGCGGCGCGCATCGCTTCGTGCTTCCGGGCGCGCAGCAGGGCCGCGATCACTTGGGCGGCCGCCTTGTCTGGGACATGCATCTGAAGAAGTGGCTGGGCGAATTCCTGGAGATGGTATTCGGCCGCGCCGAAACATCGGCAGAATGATCCCATCTGAGGTTATCTCGCTCTAATGCCGGTGGGAAAGTTCGCGCGTGGCCTCCTCGATGCCGGCCAGCGTCAGCGGGTACATTCTCCCTGCGAAGAGCTCCCGGATTATCTTGATGGAATGCGTATAGCTCCAGTGCTGCTCCCTGACAGGGTTGAGCCAGATCGCGTTCGGCCATTGCGCGAGCACGCGCTGCAGCCAGACAGCACCGGCCTCCTGGTTCCAATGCTCCACCGAACCGCCGGGATAGGCAATCTCGTAAGGGCTCATCGAGGCGTCGCCGACGAAGATCACCTTGTAGTCATGCCCGTATTTGTGAAGGACGTCCCAGGTCGGAATCACTTCCGAATGGCGCCGCCGATTGTCCTTCCATACGCCCTCGTAGAGGCAGTTGTGGAAATAGAAATATTCAAGGTGCCGGAATTCGGCATGGGCAGCCGAGAACAGCTCCTCCACAATCCTGACGTGATCGTCCATCGAACCGCCCACATCGAAGAACATCAGCAGCTTGACCGCGTTGCGCCGCTCCGGCCGGGTCTGCACGTCGAGGTAACCATGCTCGGCGGTAGCCTTGATGGTGCCCGGCAGGTCGAATTCCTCCTCGGCGCCCTCGCGAACCCAGCGCCGCAGCCGTTTCAGGGCGACCTTGATGTTGCGCGTGCCGAGTTCGACGGAGTCGTCGAAATTTCGGAACTCCCGCTTGTCCCACACCTTGACCGCGCGGCGGTGACGGCTCTCGTGCTGGCCGATGCGCACGCCTTCGGGATTGTAGCCATAGGCGCCGAAGGGCGAGGTGCCGGCGGTGCCAATCCATTTCGAGCCGCCCTGATGGCGTCCTTTCTGCTCCTGAAGGCGCTTCTTCAGCGTTTCCATCAGCTTCTCGAAACCGCCCAGTGCCTCGACGAGCTTCTTCTCCTCCTCCGTCAGATGCTTCTCCGCGAGCCGGCGCAGCCATTCCTCGGGCAGATTCGCAACATCCAAGGCGGCTTCGCCTGAAACCGCTTCCACGCCGTTGAAGACGTGAGAAAAGAGCTGATCGAAGCGGTCTATGTGGCGCTCATCCTTAACCAGCACAGAGCGGGCAAGGTAGTAGAAGCCCTCGACGTCATAGGTAACGAGATCGGCTTCCATCCCTTCGAGCAGAGTCAGGTATTCCCGCAGGGAAACCGGGATTTTTGCGGCTTTCAACTCCAGGAAGAAGGGAATGAACATATGAGCTTCTTAGCGATTTCACCGAGCGACGGGAAGGGCCGACGCCATATGGATGCGAACCATCATGCGCCTTTTGCGTTCCCTGTATAGGCTGGCGTATAGGCCGGGGGTTGCCATTTGGACAGGAGATGCGGCCATGATCGAATTCGAAGCTGCAACCGACCATGTGCTTTCCTTCCGCGCGGAAGGCAAGCTGACAAAGATCGACATCCAGGCAGTGGTGCGGAAAATCGACGAGAAACTGGCGCGTCATGACAGGATCGGGTTGGTGAGCGACGTTACCAAGCTCGACGGCATGACCCTGGACGGGATGGCCGAGGATCTCCGGGCGGAGCTGAAATATCTCGGCAAGTGGCACAGGTTTCCCCGATTGTCGCTGATCGCCACCGAAGGCTTCATCAAGAGCGCGGCACAGATATTCGACAAAGTACTGCCGCAGGTGGAGATACGCGTCTTCGAACCGGCGCAACGGGAGCAAGCCATCGCATTTGCTGCCGAAGCAGGCGAGGCGGCATAAACCGAGCGATGCTCGGAACCTATCTCTGATATTTTATGAACGGCGTCTTTCTTGCCACGCGGTCATATAACCGACGCGCCGTGTGATTGAATTCCTGGGTCGTCCAGTAGACAGCGCCCGCACCCAGTCTGTCCGCCTCCGCGTAGACCGCCTCGATGAGGGCTCGGCCAACGCCCTTGCCGCGCATTTGCGGGTCAGCGAAAAGATCCTGAAGGTAGCAATTGTTCTTCTCCGACCAGCAGGTGCGGTGCATGAGGTAGTGGACCAGTCCCACGGGGCTTCCTTCGACGATCGCCAGCATGCCGTTCGGCTCGAATTCGCCCTCAGTGAACAGCCGCCGCCACGTCGTTTCGTAGACGACTTCGGATACGGACGTCTCGTAGAACTCCAGATAGGCAGTCCACAGGCGGCGCCATTCGGCATGATCGGATCGTTCGACAGGACGGACAGTAACGGCGGTCATCGGCAAGCTTTCCTTCAGGCTGCTGCGAAAGTGCAGCATCCTTGCCGAGGGGCATGGTTTTGCCAACGGTCCAGAAGCCGGATATCGGCTGGCCTATGGCCAGGCCGGCACTCACCCCTGCCGCCGCGCCATGAACGCCAGCCTCTCGAAGAGATGGACGTCCTGTTCATTCTTGAGCAGGGCACCGTGCAGCTTCGGCAAGGCATTTTTCGGATCGGCGCGCAGGTCTTCCGGCTCGACGTCCTCGGCAACGAGCAGCCTGATCCAATCGAGCGCTTCGGAGGTGGAAGGCTTCTTCTTGAGGCCCGGCACTTCGCGTATTTCGTAGAATTGGGTCAGTGCCGCGCGCACGAGATTCTGCTTGATGCCCGGATAGTGCACCTCGACGATCCTGGCCAGCGTTTCCGCGTCCGGGAACCGGATATAGTGAAAGAAGCAGCGGCGCAGGAAGGCATCGGGCAACTCCTTCTCGTTGTTCGAGGTGATGATGACGATCGGGCGAAGCTTCGCCCGGACGGTCTCCCCCGTTTCGTAGACGAAGAACTCCATGCGATCGAGTTCCTGCAGGAGGTCGTTCGGAAATTCGATATCGGCCTTGTCGATCTCATCGATGAGAAGCACAACGCGCTTTTCGGCTGCGAAGGCTTCCCACAATTTGCCGCGCTTTATGTAGTTGCGGATGTCGTTGAAGCGTTCGTCTCCGAGTTGGCTGTCGCGAAGACGCGATACTGCGTCATATTCATACAGGCCCTGTTGGGCCCGCGTCGTTGATTTGACATGCCACTCGATCAGTTCGAGACCGAGTGCCGCGGCCACCTGCCGCGCCAGCTCGGTCTTGCCGGTTCCCGGCTCGCCTTTGACGAGCAATGGCCGTTCAAGAGCGATGGCCGCGTTAACGGCGACCATGAGATCCTTGTCGGCGACATAATCCGCCGTTCCTTCAAAACGCATCCGCTGACCCTTGAAAAATGAATCCGCGGAGACCCTAAGGAGCAAGGGAGCGGCGCGCAAGTGTGGTGTGGAGCTTCTCCGGAGAGAGGGAAACCTGTCCGGCTGATGCCGAAAACAGAACGCCCGCGCCGGGGATGGAGGCGCGGGCGTTAGGGAGCGGCGACCTTGAGATCGTCGCTCCGGTATCCACTATGTCTCAGCGGCCATAATTTTCGCTATGGACCGGGTTCGACTGAACCGACGAACCGGCGCCGATGCCGCGGTCCGAACGAACCGTATGGGTCGTCACCAGATCGACACCATCGGCCCTTGGGGCATTGTCGTTGTTGAGGCTCTGCTCGACGGCAGCATCATAGTTGCCGACATAAACGGGAGCCTCCTGGGCGGCAGCAATACCGGTCAGTCCCAAAACGGCGACAGAGGCGATGAGAAAGCTTTTCATGATATTCGTCCTTCTAGAAATACGGACCCTCGGAACCCGGCATCCGCCAGCAAACCAAGGGCGTCCCTTCTTGTCGTGACGGCTCCAATGCCGTTCTTCGACGGGGGTTAGGTGTGCCTTTGAAGGCTTATGTGCAAAGCACAATTTGTTGAGTCGCCGCTCTCGGATTTTTTACCGCCCGCAGGTTGAAAGGCCTTAGGCGATACCTATTAGCCGCCTGATTAAATCTCTGGCGGAATGCTTGCAGGGCTCCTATATTCCGCCCCGGCGGTCTGCGCTTCACGACAGGAGAAACTTTCCCCGGGGCCTTATTGATCCCAAGGGAGCTGTCCCTGATTGGACCCGTGGGTTCTTTCATACGGCGCCCACCTACTTTGTAGGCGCCCGGGATCACCTCTCCATCGGTTGCCGCGGATCGCTCCGCACTTCTTCGCTGCGCTGGGCGGCTTCCTTGACGGGCCGGCAAACATCGGCTTCCCTGCCGCGCGGCGAATTGATCTTCGAGACAGGATGAGCAGAGCACTCAAGAGGCAATTGCGGGCCGAGGCGCTTTCGCGGCGTGATGCTCTCGATCCGGTGTGGCGGGTGGAAGCCTCCCTCGGGATTGCCGAAGCGGCTGACAGCTTCGAGATTGAGCCGGGACAGATCGTCTCCGGTTTCTGGCCGATGCGGTCGGAGGTGGACATCCGTCCGCTCATGGCCGCGCTGCGCGACCGTGGCGCCCGGCTGTGCCTGCCCGCCATCATCGACAAGACGACGATCGTCTTCCGCGAACTCGTGCGGGGGGCGGAGATGGTCGAGATGAGTTTCGGAACCAAGGGACCGGCGGAAGGCGCCGAGATCCTGAATCCTTCCCTTATGCTTATACCGCTTGCCGCGTTTGACGGCAGGGGGCACCGCATCGGCTATGGCGGAGGCTACTATGATCGGGCCATCGAGAGGCTGAGGCGGAAAGGTCATGCGCCGCGGCTCGTCGGCGTCGCCTTCGATTGCCAGGAAGTGGAGCGCGTTCCTGACGAGGGACATGATATCATCATTCCCGAAATGCTTACCGAAAGCGGCTTGCGTCGCCTTGCACCATCCCTGTAGATGATCCAATGAGGCTACTTTTTCTCGGCGATATGGTAGGCCGTTCGGGCCGAACGGCGGTTTGGCAGAGACTTCCCGGCCTGATCTCCGATTTCAAGCTGGACTTCGTCGTCGTCAATGGTGAGAACGCGGCTGGTGGCTTCGGCATCACCGAGGAAATTTTCCGCGAGACCCTGAATGCCGGGGCAGACGTGGTGACGACCGGAAATCATGTCTGGGACCAACGCGAAGCTCTGGAATTCGCGCCGCGCCAGGATCGTTTCCTGCGCCCGGCGAATTTCCCCAAGGGCACGCCAGGCCGCGGCTCCGGCGTCTTCATGGCTCGCAACGGCGCGCGCGTGCTCGTCTCCAACATCATGGGACGCGTCTTTATGCATCCCGAACTCGACGATCCGTTCCAGCGCGTCGAGGAGGAACTGGCGGCTTGCCGGCTTGGCGAGCAGGCCGACGCCATCGTCATCGATTTTCATGCCGAGGCGACATCTGAGAAGATGTGCTTCGCACATTTCGTCGACGGCCGCGCCAGTTTCGTGGTCGGAACGCATACTCACCAGCCAACGGCCGACCACCAGATCCTCAATGGCGGAACGGCCTATATCTCGGATGCTGGCATGTGCGGCGACTACGATTCGTCGCTGGGCATGGACAAGGAGGAACCATTGAACCGCTTTCTCTCCAAAGTACCGAAAGGCCGTTTCGAGGCGGCCGCAGGCTTGGCGACAATCTGCGGGGTCGGCGTCGATATATCCGATCGCACCGGCCTTGCGGAGAAGATTGCCCCGCTTCGGCTTGGACCGAGGCTGGAAGAAACTATACCGTCGTTCTGGCAGGGACATTGACGGGCGCTGCCCGCGTTCCTACCTGACGGCGAATACTTCGCTGACCCGCAATTTTTTCCACGGGCCCCGCCATGGACTGGTTTCTCTCCCATTTCGATTTCGTCTCCAATCCCGAGGCATGGATCGCCCTCGTGACGCTGGTCGTCATGGAGATCGTCCTCGGCATCGACAATCTGATCTTCATTTCAATCCTCACAAACAAGCTGCCCCAGGAGCAGCAGAAGATGGCGCGGCGGCTGGGCATCAGCGCCGCACTGATCCTGCGGCTGGCGCTCCTGGCAACCATTTCCTTTATCGTTCAGTTGACGACGCCGCTTTTCGAACTTTTCGGACACGGTTTCTCATGGCGCGATCTCATACTGATTGCCGGCGGCCTCTTCCTTGTCTGGAAGGCGACGAAGGAAATTCATCATTCCGTCGATCCGGCCGACGGCAAGGAGAACATGGTCGGCACGGTCACGCTCTCAATGGGCGCAGCCATTTTCCAGATCCTGCTTCTCGATCTCGTCTTCTCGATCGACTCCATCATTACGGCCGTTGGCATGACGGACGAGATTGCCATCATGTTCATTGCAGTCATCGCGGCCGTCACCGTCATGCTTCTGGCGGCCGAGCCATTGTCGCGCTTCATCGCCAACAATCCGACGATCGTGATGCTGGCACTCGGTTTCCTTCTGATGATCGGCATGACGCTGATAGCGGACGGCTTCGGCTTCCATGTGCCGAAAGGCTACATCTACGCCGCCATGGGCTTCTCGGCGCTGGTCGAGGCCCTCAACATGCTGGCGCGCCGCAAGCGCAGGCTAGACAAGGAAGGCGGCGGCACGCACTGACGCGCTGCCTCCTCTGTTTGCAGCGAAGGCATTGTTTCGAACGCGTTCTGGCGTCTCGGGGTGATGCTTTGCATGCGCTCCGGCGCGGAGCGTGGGAGAGCCTTACACCCCGTCCAGGATCAGGATGGTGGGCCGTCGCGGCAGGCTTGCCATGGAGACCGTGAACGAGCGCCCGTCCCGGAAATCGACGTTGAAGCCTTCGCCCATCATCGCAGTGAATT
>Ga0164243_10006603_pt1 | contig 17516 bp, 17 predicted proteins | sample OricompcompostOP_FD_108781 | JGI IMG/M metagenome (GOLD analysis project Ga0164243, IMG submission 108781) | Organic Plus compost microbial communities from Emeryville, California, USA - Original compost - Organic plus compost (OP) | ecosystem: Engineered > Solid waste > Mixed feedstock >... | reverse complement strand
TTCGCTCAACTCAGCGATGTTGCCCGGCGCAAACTGCGCGGCATGCAGCGACGCCCCACGCTGGTAACGGCGTTTTGGAAACAGGCGGAATTGGCGTGGTAACCCGTCAACCATTTACGTGAAGTTCAATAGTGGCTGGCGACCCCGGCCGCTCCGCATGACTTGAACCGACGGGCTCTTCGGCGTCCTGCCTCATCGATCGTTCAGATCGAGCGCCTGTGAAATGCTCGCAAGCCTCGAGAAATGCCCGACCCCCGCGCTCTTTCACTTGTGCTAAGAGATCTGGATACTGCAGGAACTTCGCCGCGATGAGCTCGGCCATTAGCCGATCGTTCGTCGCTCGACCCTCCCCCTTGAGCGTCTGGTAGGCCGTTTCAACGTCCGGCCAACGGCGCTTGCCGAACCTGATCGGGTAGCGCTCCCGAATTGCGCCTTTCTGAAAGGCCAGCTCGGTCGGGTTCGTCAGTGCAGAACCAAGACCGCCGGCCCCTGAGTAGATGTTGATGCCTCGCATGGGACTGCTCTTGTTGTGCTCCTGTGCAGTGTAGGCAGGGGTAATGAGGCCGTGCGCTATAGACAAGCGAGCGCCTGCCGCTTTTCCACCAGAACCCCGACACCAGCGCCTTGGGGGCATAAACGGGTTCGCTACACGAGAGCAGGACATCGGAACCCACCACACAAGGAGCTAGAAAAACAACATGCTGCCATTTATCCAGACCGAGAAGGGTCTGTCCATGATCCTCGCTGGCAAGATGCGCACGGTGTCCCATGAGGATCCGCACTTCAACGACGTGCTCGAAGCCATCAAGAGGGGCGCGAGCGAGGAAGGGGTGTTGGCTATCCTCGAGCGTGAGCTCAAGCGCATGACCGATGCGGTCAACGCGCTCGCCGAGAAGAAGATCACGGACGACGTGACCATCTCCGGTGGTCTCGTGCTGTTCCGGGGAGAGCCTGTGCACAACACGCTCACCGATCGGATGCTGAAGATGCTCAATGAGGGCTTCGATCTCGTTCCGATGGCTCGCTTCCTCTCGAACCTGATGGAGAACCCGTCACATCGAGCTATTCAAGAACTGTACACGTTCCTCGAGTACGGAAAAATGCCTATTACCGAGGACGGGTGCTTCTATGCGTACAAGGCGGTCAATCCGGATTACACAGACATCTGGACCGGGACAATCAGCAATGCCATTGGAGCGAAGCCATGGATGCCGCGCAACAAGGTCGATGAGAATCCGGACAGGATTTCCAGCCACGGCTTCCACGTCTGCTCGTTCGACTATCTGCCGTACTTCGCCCACAACAACGGACACGTGATGATCTGCAAGGTCAACCCACGTGACGTTGTGGCCATTCCGAGGGACTTCAGCAATACCAAAATGCGTGTGAACACGTATGAGGTAGTTGGAGAGTACGAAGGCTACTATTCGGAGCGGCGCGAGAATGTGCTGACGGCGACGACGGTGGCCGCCGAGGAAAAGCCGTTCCTTGTGGTCATCGAAGGCACTGATCCAAGCACGCAGCGGTACGCACGGTTGTCCGAGGCGTCAGAGGTGGCAGAGAATGCCCTCAACGAGCCCAGTACGGAGCGCGTGCTGATCATAAACGGCGTCACGAATACCGTGATATCAACCTTCGAAAACGCGAACTTCGAAGGCTACGACGCCGATGATGATGCTGACGATACGGTCGATGAGGACGAAGAAGGCGAGGAGACTCTCACTTATGAGGTTGTCTACGCACAAAACGCAGACGATCTCAAAGAGAGCTCCAAGACCTACGTATCGGGCATCGAAGATGCATCGGAAGCCAGGCGACTTGCACTCTATCTTCTTGATGCGACGATCGGGACGGTGGTGCACGTTCGCGAAGAGCAGACGGGTAACGTCGTTCTGACCGTCTCAAAGTAGAGATCCGTTTCGGCCGCCAGGGTTATCCTGGCGGCCTTTCTGCAGCTACAAGTCAGACGCAGTGGATTTCCGGTTCATGTGGCCGAACTGCGGACAAGAGAGCTCGACAGTCTGATCAGGAGTTGTCACGCACATCTGTTCCTGAAGTATCCGACGCCGCTTATCCAGCGGCACAGGCTCACCGCTTCGACCCTCCTCACCTGGCCGTGCCTCACCCCTCTGAGCGAAGAGCCTATAAGTACCTCGTGGTGCAGAGGCTGCAAGCGCCCGGTCTTGCCGTTTCCACTGGGATTGTTCCTGGAGGTACTGTCGAAGCGCAGCGAGTTCCGCAAAACAATGCATTTTGCGCGCCACCACACCTACTCTCTTCATATGCTGCGTTTCAAACAATCGCCACGGGTGGCGTACACCCGTGGCGTATGCCACTCGATACTCAACCCGCAGCTGATTCGTCTGGAAAAGCCACGCGCAATGACCAGCCTGACGCTGAAGCTCCGCGATTATGTCGGCAAGCTCATGAGTCATGCCGCCGTGTAGGGGGCGGCATTTACACGCTCGGTTTACTCAGCCGTGTTTATCCGATGCCAACAATCTCTATACGGAGCACCCAGGTCAGAACTAGACGGTTATCCATGACTGAAGCTGTTGAATCCGTGGTACTCGATACCGAGACCACTGGTTGGTCGCCGAAGAAGGGCGACCGGGTGATCGAGATTGCAGCTGCACGCTTCGATCCGGCTACAGGGGAGCTCCGGGAAAAGTTTCACCATTACGTGAACCCCGGCTTTCCAATCGAAGAGCAGGCGACAGCCGTCCACGGTATCACCAATGAAATGCTGGCAGACAAGCCGCCGTTCGCTGCGGTTGCCGAGGATCTCGCGAACTTCGTTCGAGGCGCGCGGGTCGTTATCCACAATGCCCCTTTCGACGTTGGCTTTCTGAATGCCGAATTCGAGCAGGCAAACAAGGAATCGTTCGAATCACTTCCCGAGAAGGTCATTTGCAGCCGTCGTATAGCACGGTTCGTAATGCCTCCGCAGCAACCTGCCAATCTGAATGCGCTCTGCGATGCGTTCGGCATCGATCGTTCGGTTCGCACACTTCATAGTGCGCTGGTGGACGTGGCGCTTCTTGCGCAGGTGTACTCGAGGCTCGTTCCCGTCGCAGCTCGTCGAGAGGAGGCATTCGCTTCCCTGCTACCGTTTCCACGTGACGCAGAGCTGCCGGCGGACAAGAACATGCTTGGCTGCGCTTACACGAAGATTGCGCAATTGATCGGTCTACTGAAGGCAGAGCAGGAGCGCATTTGCGAAGTCATCGAGCCCTTGCTGGGAGGCACTGATTACGAGCATCGGGACTTCACCGCCACGTTCAGCCCGGAGATCCGCACGGCGTGGGACAAGGTCGTGAAGGCCCATTTGAAGGGGGTTGATTTGTCGAAGTACATAAAGACCTTCGACCCAAAGCTCACCATCAAACCCACTGCGGCGAGAAAGGGTGCTTCCCTTGACGCCCATCAGGAGGAGGCGCTGGCTTCCCTTTTGCCGTTCCCGCGTCGCGCAAAGCTGCCAGCAGACAAGGACATACTGGGGCGCGCTTACACGATGATAGAGCAGCTGGTCAAGCAGCTGGAGGCTGAACAGAGTCGAATTCGTGCGGCCCTCAAGCCCTTGTTGGGAGGCGTGGACTACGAACATTCCGAATTCACGGCCAGGTTCAGCCCAAACACTCGGACAGAATGGGACGAGGTGGTGAAAGACCATTTGCAGAAGGTCGACTTGACGAAGTACAAAACGATCTCCAAGCCGAGACTCTCCATCAAGGCCGCGTGATCCATTCATTTCGCCGCAGGAAGGTTTCCTGCGGTGATTTTTTTTGCAGAACTCGACTCGCAGAGGCGGCTCGCAGTCTCGACATTCATCTGTTGATGAACGGTCGCGTAGTCCTTGGTGGTGTACGTTTTCTGGGTGCAACTCTGTGGACCAACTATGCGCTCCATGCGAACACCGAAAGTGATATCAACGCGCATGGCGCAGGCCTGGCGAGGGATGAACGACTATCGACATTTCCGGTACGGCCGGGCGACTCGTGTCCTTTCCAATCCCAGGGGATACACGTTTCCCTACGACAATCCCGCGTTTGACCCGCAACTTGTGGTTGTGATCTGAGCGCGGACCACGGCCCTCCATAGCGCGCGCCGTGGGACCTCCAGGCGCCAACCGGGTTCGGCGACCATCCTGACGCCCATTTCGGGCCGCTCTGCTTTACAGATCCTCCTGAGCACCACTCCGTACGTGGCACACCTTCAGCAGCCTTTCCCTACACCAACCGAAGGTCAAGCCGTAGTTTCCGATCCGATTCGGTGACGGAAGGGTACGCACGTCCCCTACTCACCGGTTTATCCATGCCGCCCCTTCGTCAGCTGTGCAGCCGCGGGTGATCTCATGAACGTTGGATAAAATCGCACGCAATACGAGGTATCGGGCTAGCAAACGACGCTTGGACGGCTTAATGAATACCTACCTCGTACGCACCAAATCGGACCACATTCTCGTGGGCATCTTCTGTGCCGAGAACCTCTCGGATCTCGCCACGTTGATCGACAGTGTGTTCGATGCAACAGAATGCGAGTATCTCCCGATGCGCGCGAACGAAGGCCTGTTCGTGGAGGCAAAGTTCGTTACCAAGGCGCCTGTCGCTCCCGGCAAGCCGGAAAGAGTCATTCTGACGCACGTCGATGACGTCCAGGAGATGGAAGATAGAATTTCCGAACGCGCGCAGGATGCTGAGGACGCTGCCAATCTGATTCTGCTCAGTGCAGAAGACGAGTACATCCCACCGGTGCTCGAGCCTACCTTCGAGCTCAGCCAGCGAATTCAGTCAGCCCATGAAATAAGCGACTGGCGTCCAGTGGTCGCCCGTCAGGCTGGAGGAACCAAATCAGCAGCGCAGCGCCCACCTGCTTGCGCGCTCACGAGCTCCCCTGCCATCAATTCGGACTCGATTGCTTGCAAGCTGATGGCAGGCGGTTTGAACGCCTCAACGTTCATCCGTAACGCCTCAACGAGGCATCACTGAGCACACGCGACTGCCGTCTCCATACGTGGCCTAGCGCGATAAAGCAGCACGATGCGGTTGCTGGCTTTCGGCAGGCAACACGAGCAGACGAATCGTTGACGACCATTGCCGGCCAAGACCAGCGCGCCGCCGACCAGGCGCTTGAACGAATTGCACTTGAAGCAGTGCTTCATGCGGTCTCCTTGTTGTTCTTCTTATCGACCGTAGATTCATTATAGCCGCGTTTATTCATTCTCGGTAGCGTGTTGCGCTCGCGTGGTGTATCACGCTGTCAGGTCACTCAAGCACCAACGATTGGCCGTGGTGCGCAAAAAGCTGGATTTACGTGATTACGTAGTGGTCTCAAACTAGGCATACCGTCGGTACTTGTTCCATTACCGTTGGTAACGCTATAATGGATGTTGACAAAACGAAGCTTCATCCCTGTAAACACAGCGTCAGAAGAGCTGGCGACGCGGAGATATCATGTCGGAAGATCGCAAGGCAGAAGATCGTATGAAGGCGCTCGCGGGCGCTATGGCTCAGATCGAAAAGCAGTTCGGCAAGGGCGCGGTACTGCGGCTAGGTGATGGCCCGGTTCAGCGAGTCGACACGGTGTCAACGGGTTCGCTCGGCTTGGATCTTGCGCTCGGCATCGGCGGCCTCCCGCGCGGTCGCATCATCGAAATCTACGGCCCGGAGTCCTCGGGCAAAACCACCCTCACGCTGCATGTGATTGCCGAGGCTCAGAAGCTTGGTCTGAATGCGGCGTTTGTCGACGCAGAACACGCGCTCGATCCCACCTACGCAGCCAAGCTCGGCGTGAAGATCGATGATCTGATCGTCTCTCAGCCTGACAACGGCGAGCAGGCGCTCGAGATCACCGATACGCTCGTGCGCTCAGGCGCGATCGACATCGTCGTCGTCGACTCCGTTGCGGCGTTGACGCCCAAGGCGGAGATCGAAGGCGAGATGGGTGATGCGCACGTTGGCCTGCAGGCCCGTCTGATGTCGCAGGCGCTGCGCAAGCTCACGGCGAACGTCAAGAACAACAACGCCATCGTCATCTTCATCAATCAGCTGCGCATGAAGATCGGCGTGATGTTTGGGAACCCCGAAACGACCACGGGCGGTAACGCGCTCAAGTTCTATGCATCCGTACGCCTTGACGTGCGTCGCAGTGAAGCGATCAAGTCCGGCGAGGATGTGATCGGCAACATGACGAAGGTCAAGGTCGTCAAGAACAAGGTCGCCCCGCCGTTCCGCGAGACGAAGTTCGAGATCACCTTCGGTCAGGGCATCAATCGTTCGCGGGAGATTCTCGATATGGGCGTCGAGGCCGGCCTGATTGAGAAGTCGGGCGCGTGGTACTCCTACGCGGGCACCCGGATTGGCCAGGGCGTGGAGAACGCATCGAACTGGATTCGCGAGAATGTCGAAATTGCCGAACAACTGGCCGCAGCGATTCGCGACGCCAAGCTGGAAAAGGCGGCCTGATCGAGGCTCAAAAAGCAGACAAGGCGCTTCGATTTGAGGGTCGAAGCGCCAACCTTTTCCTCAGAACACCTATGAGACGAAAGGTGGCGTACGTCCTGCAGCAGGGCCAGGTACAAGATCACCGCTGCCACTGGCCCGGTTGCCAACAACAGGTTCCGCCTGCAAAGTGGGGCTGCCGCGAACACTGGCACCGACTGCCCAAGGCGCTGCGTGATGCGATCTGGGCAGCATACGTTCCCGGCCAGGAGCTAACCAAACGCCCGAGCGCACGTTACGTTGCGGTGGCACAGCTCGTACAGGAGTGGATCGCAGGTCGTATCGAGATTCGACCGGATGGCAGTCTGCAGCCGGTCGAAAAGACGATCGATATGTTTGCCGAAGGAAGGCAGTAAGCGTCACATTATAGATCCTGCCCCAGGCCGACTCCTTCCGGCCCGTGCTGTCGCACCTTCATCCGCGACGCCGTCCCGCGTTGGCCGTGGCTTCCCGGGACATTTGCGCCGGGCCGTTTGCGTTCAGATGCGGATTCACTCCGACGCACGTGCTTGGTGCTCGTGGAATTGCCAGAACAAGCACTTAAATGAGGCGGGTGCAAGCAGCGGCCGATAGCCGGTGCCGCCGTGCAACGTTGGTGCGATCGATGCGTTGACAATGCGACGAGCTTCGACGCAGCATCACCGAGCCTTGAGCGGAGTGCAGCACGGGCGGTAACAGTGCTCGCTAGCGTCGGAGCGATGCGCGTTTGATCTGCGACAAGTTCCTTGTCTGGTCAGGCTGCGCCCGCAGTGGTTCGCAGGTTCAGGGAGGCTTCGCCGCGATATGAAGCAGAGGAAACGCGTACTGGGATGTGTTGCTTCGGTGTGTTGGCTCCTGCAACTCGTCGCCTGTGGGGCTGGGGAAGACGGAGGGGCTCCGGCCGCTCCGAACAGCAGGGGATGGCAGACCCCATCCTGTTCATTGATCAAGGGCACAGGGGCACTGACGTATACAGTGGACGGAGGTGTCAGCCGGATCCCTCGGGAGTTCCCGCTACCATCAAATCGATATACGTTCGGTCTTGCCGTGCTGCAGGATGCAAACGTCCTACTGGCCCTAGGGAACGACGGCCGGGGGCTGCGGTTGCAGCGCTCAGCGGATGCGGGATGTAGCTGGACGCCGGTCAGCTCCGCGCTTGATCCGTTGTTCGAACTCGCTGAACTAGTAGCATCCGGTCACATCGCCTACGCCTGGACTCGGAACGCGCGCTGGATCTACCAGATAGAGGCAAATGGAAGCGTTCGGCGTATCAATCTTCCCTTCGATCCACTTACGCTCAGACTCGACGGTCGTGACAGCCAGCACGTGCGCTCCGCACGATTTCGCGCTGGCCAAGTACAGCTAATGGATTCGCGCGACGGCGGTACTACATGGACGGAAGTAGGTACGAGCCCGCCTGATCCGGGGCTCCAGCCCGTGGCGGTGATCTCTGGTGCGAATCTTGAGCATGCGCTGGTGCTTAGCGCAAACAGCGGGGCCTGGGTGACGTTCGACAGTGGGAATCAATGGATCGAATCGTCCGGTTTTGAGGACGTGCATACCCCGAACGGACGTTCGGGTGCGATCAGCAGTGATAGCGTAATAGCGTGGTTGCTTGTGCAGGATCGTCCGCCCTTAGGCGTTCCCAGCCGCCCGACGGGCGTCTACGTCTCCCATGACGGGGGGCTGACCTTCCAGAGAGTCATGTCAGAAGGGCCGGAATCACCGTTGGGGGCAGGGGGGACTACGTTTTGGCCGCACGCAGGGGATGCGAATCTCGTGTACTTTGCATTCGGCAGCATCGGTCCGGAAGCGCCATCATTTTTCTATCGGCACGATGCTCGAGAACCAGCAGTCACCGCGGTTCAATGGCCAACGAAGGAAGGCAGTGTCACATCCGTCGCATTCCATCCAACGAACCCGAACGTGCTCTACTTGGGGCTATCCATCACCAATCCCGATTGACCGGTATACGTCGACGTGCTCTTTCTCGCTGCATGTAGACCCGAAAGCGAGTCATTAACTTCCCTTCCATGGATCTGCAGCACGCGCGGACCGCCTACCGCAGAATGCCGGTGCAGTGCTTACTAGCGATGGCGTCCTGTTTCGCCGATCCTGAATGCGGAAGCAATTAGGGCACCGAAACACATCAGACTCATTCAAGCGTGTTTTGTGGCGCAGCACGCCGATGCCACAGACCAACAGATCCTGCGCCGTCGCATGTCCGCTTGACGGTACCGTGAGCTTGACCGCAAGTCCGCCTCGGCGTAGAAATTCAAGTAGTGCTTGCATGCAAAGGAGGTGCTGAGCGCGCGGAAGCTGTATCTAAGTCAAAGCAACACAACGCTTCCACACCACATCCAGGAGGGGCATCACCATGAAGGCGATGAAATGCAGCAATCGAGGATTGTACGTCGGCGGAGTGCTCGCGGTTACCGCACTTGTAGGGCTCTTTGAACCGTCACGCGGTGACGCGGCACCTCCTATTCCTCCGCAGATGACTGCCGCGCAGGCGAACGCAGTAGAGCGCCTGACCGACCTGACCGTTCTTCGCGCAGATGCCAGTGGCGTGCCGACACTTATCGAAGCGGACCTCGGCGTTTTCCACACCGATTCCGCTTCACTCGCTGCGGAGGCGGATGGCCTTCTGCGACGTCTTCGAGGAGTGTTGAGGGCGAACGGCAGCGAGCAATTACGGCTTCGCCAGGCGAATCGAAGCCCCAATTCTGGCCTCGTTCACTACCGAATGGACCAGCTCATCAACGGGCGCGAAGTCATCGGTGGCGAGGTGATCATCCATGTCGACGAACGGACCTCTAGGGTGTTGTCCATCGACGCACAGTTCCTGCCCGGCTCAGGGCTGCCTTCGCAGGAATCATTGTCGGCAGAGGACGCTCTGCGAAGCGGGCTCGCTGAAATAAATGCGGTAGCCCCGACTATCTTGACTACCCCCCGTCTCGCATATGCACGCACGCCAGGAGCAAGAGGGTACCTAGTCTGGGCGGCCCGTGTCAGCTACACCGATGCTGATGGACGTTCGCAGATTGACGAGATCCTTGTGGACGCGACGAGCGGTCGGTTCGTCCAAAGGCTGCCGCAGTTGCATCCCGTGCTGAATCGCCAGATCCTCCAGTACCCAAGCGGTCCGCTGATTGTTTCTGAGGGCGGCACTACCTCTGATACGTCCGCCTCAAATGTTTACGCATTTACTGGCGATTTTTACAACTACTTCTGGAACGCGCACGGCCGAGATGCGTGGGATGGCAGCGGCGGTCCGATGATCGCATATGTACATGGAACGGATGTAGGACAGAACAATGCTGTCTTCCAGTGCTTCTCTGGCCCCACCGGATATACGCAGTTTGGCGATGGAGACGGCGTTAGTTACGCGTCGTTCAGTGCAGGGCGGGATGTCGTCGCGCACGAGTGGATGCATGGCATCTCATGCGCGGATTCGGGGCTTGTTTACTTGGGGCAATCTGGTGCGTTGAACGAGGCCCTGTCGGATATCTTCGGTGCCGTCGTGGAGGCCTCCGTGACTGGCCTTACTTCCAATACTTGGCTGATCGGTGAGGATGTTTACACGCCTGGCGTCAGCGGCGACGCCTTTCGCTACATGGCTAATCCAACGCTCGATGGGCACTCTCGCGACTATTACTCAGATCTGTTGCCCTCGGACGACGTTCACTACGCGTCAGGTATCGCCAATCTGGCGTTCTACTTGCTCGCGAACGGAGGCTCGCATCCGCGGGGTAAGAACGGAATTGCGGTGTCCGGCATCGGTATCACCAAAGCTGCGCGAATCATGTATCGCGCGCAAAGGTTCTACCTACTAGCCACGAGTCAGTACGTTGACGCCCGTGATGCGACCGCGCGTGCTGCACAAGAAGAGTATGGAGTCGGATCGGCCGAGTGGCTCAGCACGTGCAAGGCTTGGGATGCGGTCAACGTACCTAATAGAGGTGACTTTTGTCCTGGTCACAGCTCAATCTTAACTCAAGGAACTTTTAGTGCCTGGGGCCAGACCGTCCGGGGATTCAATCAAGCAATTCCCATCGGCTCGATGGGTTCCCCGCAGACCTTCAACGGCAAGACCTTCACGGCATTTGCCGATGTGGCTCCGCAGCAGACATCGTTTGTTCGCGTTTCGGGCTTCACGTCCGATCCAGGCGCATCATGGCTTGTCAAAGCGACAGCGTTTGGCGTGACAAGGTACGGAGTCGATGCCACCTACACGTATGCAGGTGGCGTAGCTACCTGGGGATGGCCCAACGGCTCCGCATTCGGTTTCTCAGGTAGTGGTACAACCACGGTTACAATCGTGCATGGTCCCTGAGCGATTGTCTTGGGGCTTAGCTTTGTCTAGCTACCACGTTGAGGCTGACCGAGACGACCGCCACAGCTGTGGCGGTCGTCATGGATCTGGCCCGTCGTCAGATGTGAAAAAGCTCCGGTAGTACCGGGGAGTTTTTAGTCGACGAGCCCCGACGTGCCTCGCCCAATCTGCAATCAAGCGGTACAGCGCTAGAGTCCCCATATCGGCGATCCCTGTTTGGGCGCTGGTGAACGCTCTGGCACGCAACCTCGCTGGGATCGGCTTGAAGACGTCTGGATTTGAAGGCGTCTTGGTGCGGGCAATGAAGCGTCGCATGCGCAAGCACATTCGCACCTGTACCTCGGGACTCATCGATACGCAGCTGATGCCGGCGCGATACGGCTGGCGCAAGCGCCGAGTCGCATCCTCGATTGAGGGGCTGAAGGATCATTCCGGCAGAATCGCTTGCGCTTCTGCCTTTTCTCAGGGCTCCTAGGCCTCGAGCAGTCATTCGGATATCAGCTCGAACATCCTCACCCTCTTCGACATCCCTGAAGGTCGCCTCGCGAGATCTGGCACCTGCATTCGCTATACGTCCACGAAGAGAGCCACTTGTCAGGCGTCTCATCCCTAGGACATAGCCATGCGCAATTCGACTGCTGACCGTCGTTTGATCTCTGATGTCGAAATCACCTTGACCGAGGGCGAGATTGTCGAGTCGCGTCTTGCGACTCTCAAGCCGAATCAGCGGATTCCGAACGAAGTGTATGCCTTGGGCCCTGCGGCTCTGAACGCATACCAGGACTTCCTGAAGCGCGTTGCGTCTGGTGTCTCCCCTCACATCGTGGAGCACATCGAGATCTCAACGGCTGCTTGAAGTGCCTGCCAACAGCGGATGAGAGCAGCAGCATGTACCCATGTACTTGCGCTGCTTGCCAGCCCTTATTCAACCATGCCATTCATTCGCCTCTATTTATTCAACCTAAGCCCACCGTTTCGGTGGGCTTTGTCTTTGTGTCGCTCAAGCTCGCAAAAGGTCCCCCGCTACAGCTTCCAGAGGGAATCACAACAACTCCGCTCTGGGCTCGCCGGGTGCAGCCGTGCCACTTCGCCTATTCAAGCTGCCGACGAACCTCCCCCATGCAGGCATTGGCCACGCTGCGCCGCATCGCCAATTCGGTGGCTGGCGACCCCGGCCGCTCCGCATGACTTGAACCGACGGGCTCTTCGGCGCCCTGCCTCATCGATTGCTGAGTCAGCCCATACCGAGTGTTCACCGCCATACGTGAATTTAAGGCCCTCCGAGGAGGGACTTTTCTCGTTCCGAGAGTTGTGTCTGTGCCGGATTCTGGATCCACTATACCCGAAGAGGCCCTGTCTCGAGAGGAAGAACAAATGAAGCGTGTTTGGATCAATGTCGCACTCCGTGAAGGTTGTGAGGATCCGGATGGTGCTGAGGGTTTGTGGGAGGTGAGCCTCAATCAGGACTGTCCCGAAGGCGTCGTCGTGCCAGTTGCGAAGGACGTTTTTCACCGGCGCATCGGGATCCGCGTGCTCGATGATTTCATCATTGATGTCTTGAGCCCCGATACGAAGGAGCGCCTCAAGGCGACTGAGGACTACGTGAACCACAGCGTCGGCGGTGACGTCGAGCGGATTGGTGATCCGCTTGAGCTCGCATAGCTGATCCCGTTCCTTTGTTATCCAAGACCCGCCCCTGTGGCGGGTCGTTTTTATGCAGGACGCCGTTTGCGTAAGGCCCGCAACCAACACTCCACATGTGACAAACCTTTGTTTCTACACGAGGGAGGACAATTCAACGAGAAAACGACATGCAACTAGCTTTCGACCTGAATTGGGTAGATCCAACCACGGGGCAGGAAGTCCCCTGGGCCGAACCCACTCCGGGTCTGATGAGAGACATTGAGAGAGCGCGATGGAAGATAGTTGACACGGAAACGACGGAGCTCAATCCGGCGTCTCCTCCGATCAACTTTTCCGCACGCGACCTGCGCCGAGGTGTGAATCCCGCTCCTCGTCTGCGAGTTGTCACGACGCTCTTTCCGGATCGTAACGGAGGCATCCGCGTGTACGGGTTCGACCTGGACCGTCTGGAGCCTTCGCAGAAAGTGGCGGTGTGTGATGCCGTGCTCACCGGCGACTTCCTTGCACACAACGCAGGATTCGACACCGCGTGGCTTCGAACCGTTTCGAACGTGCGCCCGAATCGAATCCTCGATTCCATGTTGATCGCGCGGGTGATGTACCCACAGCAGCTTCTTGAGATGGCCAAGTTGGCCAACGACGAGGAAGCCGATCCTGAGGTGCGAAGCTACGCGATCTCCTTGTTTGAGCAGGGTCGTTCTGGCTGGGCGTTGGCGGATTTGGCACTGACCGTACTGGGGCGACTCGTATCAAAAGAGGCGCAAGCGCCTCGCAATTGGTGTGAGCCGTTCTTGACGAAGGACAAGTACGACTACGCCACGGGCGACGTTCGTCTGGTCTACGACCTTATGGTCGCGTTCTTCAATCTCCAGCCCGGAGACGATCTGATCGAGGCCTATGAGTCGGCCGCGAACGACCGACCGGTTCTGAAGCTTATCGAACCGCAGGTACTGGACGTGCTTGCGATGCGTGAACGCGGAATGCCGTGGGACGTAGCCGAAGCGGACAAGTATGTCGAGACGCAGCGGCAGAAGGTGAAGGACCTTGCTGCAACAATCATCGAACTCGAACCGGCTCTTGAGGCTCATCGGGCTTCGCTGGCTGATTTCGACTCCGGCATCAAGGCGGAATTGAAGGAGGCCTTGGGTGAAGCCTTCCGTCGTCGAGGCCTCGTGCTCGAGATGACGGAGAAGACAGGCCAGCCGAAGATCGGTGAGAAGGATCTGCGTAAAGCTCAGGCAGCAATCACGTCGGAGGCCAAACCGCTATTCGACGCATGGACCGCACTTTGCCGCGCCAAGAAGGCAGGGCAGATGGCGGATGACTTTTCAGGGTATGCCAGACGTTCGCCAGATGGACGCATTCACTCGAATATCGGGCATGGACCGGCAACGGGACGTCTCGCATCGAGTGAACCGAACGTTCAGCAGGCTCCTCGCGATCAGGGGTTCCGCAACGCCGTCAAGGCACGCAAGGGCGTTCGCGACGCGGTCGCTCAGGCGCTGGGGCTGGAAACGGTCGATTACAAGATCATAGCCAGCGACTTCTCAGCACTCGATATGCGTGTGGGAGCAGCGCTTGCCATCCGCGCACAGCGTCAGATTGACGCCGCATATCGCCGCAAGATCCCTGTAGCTGATGACGTCTATCTCGTCATCAGGCGCGTTTACGAGGGAGCCGTCACACTCGCGCAGGCGGAGCGCATGGAGGCGGACGCCAACCAGCGCCTTTCCGACTGGAAAGAACAAGTTGATGCCTACCAGAAGGATGCGAACCAAAGGCGGCACTATTGGGATCGTTGGCGAGAGCTTTCGCGTCAAGCGCTGCTTGCCCGGTTCCGGCGGTGTCTGGTGCATGTGCGCATGCGCGCCAAGGAGGCCGGCACGCCTGAGTGGGGATCACTCCGGGATGCGTTCTCCATTCCAGGCATGGATATCCATACCTGGACCACGTTGTCGATGGAAGGCACCGATCCGCTCAAGCTGTTCGCAGGCAAGAGCAGCGAGGAGGTTGTCAAGGAGCTCAAGGAGCAGAAGAAGCGCCTCGGCGACAAGCGCCAAAGCGGAAAGGTTGGCAATCTCAGCTTGACGTACGGCATGAAGGCTTTCGGCTTCAGGGAATCCGCGGCCATGGTTCACAATATTCATTGGTCGCTGGATGAAGCGAACGAAATTCGCGAAAAGTGGCTTCACACTTACGTCGAGGTCGATCTGTGGCATTGCTGGACTGAGCTGAACCCCTACGGATTCGTCTATGTGCCGGATCCCGAAAAGGGCAACCGCTTTGTCCGCAAGGCAGTGTACTCATCGTACACGTTGGCGGGTCGTCTCATCTACGCATTCGGTTTGAACGCCGCGCTTGCGTACGAAGACCAGTCGACGGGTGCAGACATCCTGGGTACGGCGATGGCAATTTATCGCGAGGAGTATCCGGAAGTGAACGCCTGCATCGTGAACCAAGTTCACGACGAAATCGTGTTCGAGGTTCCCGAGCCGAAGGTGAACGAGTACAAAGAGATCATCGCGTCCGTGATGGTACGCGCTGCGGAGAAACTCCTCGGCGAATTCGGCGTTCGCGCGGAGGTTTCGCCGGCGGTCGGAGACGTCTGGTTGAAGGACTAACCAGCCTAGCCTGATTCACGCCCCTGATGCACTTGCATCAGGGGCTTTTCTTTATCGCTGGCGAGGCGGTGCTGCCTGCCACAAGCAAGGGCAGCGCCGTCACCCACATGACTGCGCTATGCCACAAGCAAGGCAGCGACGACTGTTGTGGTTAGAGAGGGCTGCAAGCAGCTAACGTATTTCTATAAGAACGCCGCTAAAAATATAAACTGATGCGCTATACCAAGCATGAAACTTTCCGCTTGGGCACGAAAAAACGGCATCTCCTACCAGACCGCCTGGAACTGGTTCAAAGCAGGCAAACTGCCGGTGCGCGCGATGCAAACCCCGACGGGCACCATCCTCATTCAGGAGGAGGCGCCTCTTGAAAAACAGAAGGTTGCGCTTTACGCACGCGTTTCATCTGCTGACCAGAAGAACGATCTTGAGCGGCAAATCGAGCGACTGGTCGGTTTTGCCGCCGCGCAGGGTCTGCAGGTCGCAAGTATCGAGAAAGAAATTGGGTTCGGATCGAACGGCGCACGGCCGAAGCTGTTGAAGCTGCTCGCCCGGAAAGATGTCGCCGCGATCATTGTGGAGCATCGAGATCGACTCTGTCGATTCGGATTCGAATACATCGAGGCGGCGTTGAGCGCGCAAGATCGGCGGCTGATCGTCATGAATGACACTGAGGTTTCCGACGATCTCGTTCGGGATATGGTCGAAGTGCTCACGTCATTTTGTGCACGGCTATACGGCCGGCGCGGAGCGAAGCGCAAAGCGCAAGCGGCCCTTGATGCGGCAAATCAGGCCTGATGCAAGCGACCTTTCAGACTCGACCGGACCTACCAGAGCCCGTCGCGGCGCTCTTCGATCGCTGGGGTGAGCTGTACGGTCAGATCGAACGCAAGCTGTTCGCAGAGTATTGCGCCAGCGGCTACAGCGCCGAAGCGATCAACAAGCTGAAACCGACGATCTGTGCGAAGTTCGGGATTACAGCCCGACAGTTCAATGCGATCTGGGCGCTGCTGAAGGGGAAGATCCGTTCGAAGCAGGAAGTCGATAAGCTGGCGCTCGCCGACGTCCGAAGCGATCTGAAAGGTGTTCGCGCCTCACTGCGGCGCCTCGACAAGCAGAAGACACCGCTGAACGCGAAACAACGTCGCGTGCGCGAGGGCAAGAAGCGGCGGCTCACGCGCCTCGAGCGGCGCGAGCGCGAGCTCTCGAGCGGTCACGTGAAGCTGTGCTTCGGCAGCCGAAAGCTATTTCGACGGCAATTCCAACTCGACGTGACTGCGATGCCGGCGGCGACGCGGAGCGCGGCCAAGGCCGCGGCACTCGAGGCGTGGCGCGCGCAATGGCGCGCCGCGCGCAACAACACCTTCTATCTGCTGGGTTCAAAGGACGAAACGGGCGGCAACCAAAGCTGTGTTCCGAACGTCGAGGCAGACGGGAAGCTGACGCTGCGTGTCCGCGTACCGGATGCCTTGGTTGAGCACAACAACGGCTTGGTCCACCTGACGATCTCAGGCGTCCAGTTCACCTACGGTCACGATGAGCTCATGGGGGCGCTCGCGCGCGGCCAAGCTATCAGCTACCGCTTCCTTCGCGATGAGCGAGGCTGGCGAATCATGGCCAGCTTTGAGCGACCGGACACCCGGAAAGCCTTCTCCTCCGTGGCCGGCGTGATCGGCGTGGACCTCAACCACGATCACTTGGCAGTGAGCGAGACCGATCAGTTCGGAAACCTGATAAAGGCCGTCCGCGTGCCGTGCGCGACGTATGGGAAGAGCAGTGGTCAGCGCCAGGCGCTCGTTCGTGACGCGGCCATCGAAGTTGTGGCTCACGCGGTCAAGGCCGGCAAGCCGCTGGTCGTTGAAGACGTCGATTTCAGCCAGCGCAAGAAGGAGCTGTCGCTTTCCGGCGGTCCGCGCTACGCGCGGATGCTCTCGAGTTTCGCTTACAGCGCTGTGCTGCAGGCGATTGAAACCCGGGCACTGAAGGAAGGCGTCCCGGTGCGCGCCGTCAACCCGGCCTGCACCTCCGTCATCGGAAGAATCAAATACGCGAAACGCTACGGCGTTTCGGTTCACAACGCTGCCGCTCTCGCCATTGGCCGGCGCGGCATGGAGTACGGCGAGTCTGCGCCTGTCTGTTCGGTCGTGCCGGACGGTAAAGGCGGCCACTTCGTCTTTGAGCTACCTGCAAGGATCGGTCTCTCATGCCGCCTCTCTCGCCAGATCCTGCGTCCTGCGAGGCCTGACGAGCGCACGCCGGCTTTGCCGGCTGTTGCATCAGTTCACGGTTCAACGTGCCCAGAGAAGGTACGGAAGTACCTTCTGATCGGGCACTCCCCGCGCGTAAATTCCCCGCGACCTGCGGGTACTCGTTGAGTGAGGCTATGCGCAGGGCTTCGCCCAGCACCGATCGCGCCGCATTCACGTCGCGATCGTGCAC
>Ga0164243_10006601_pt1 | contig 17519 bp, 16 predicted proteins | sample OricompcompostOP_FD_108781 | JGI IMG/M metagenome (GOLD analysis project Ga0164243, IMG submission 108781) | Organic Plus compost microbial communities from Emeryville, California, USA - Original compost - Organic plus compost (OP) | ecosystem: Engineered > Solid waste > Mixed feedstock >... | reverse complement strand
CGCCGCCGCCCGGACGCTGCTCGCCCGCCGCGCCGCCCGCGGCCGCTGGTTCCCCGACCGGCGCCGGGCCGACCGAGTACAACTGTCCGCCGTGGACGGCCTCGCGGCGGCCGGACTCGCGCTGCTGGCGCTGGCGGAAGAAGACGTGACCGCGCTGCGGACGATCAGCTGACGACGGGAGCGACGACATGACCATGCGTCCACGCGTACGCCGGAGCCTGCGCGTCGAGAACGTTCCGGGGGAGGCCGTCTACGTCTTCTCCGAACGCGGGCACCAGGTGGTCGAGGGCGAGCTGACGGACCGGGTGGTCCCGCTCCTCGACGGCAAGCACGACGTCGACGACATCCTCGACGCCCTCGACGACGTGCCGCCCGAACGGGTGCTCTACCTGATCGAGCGGCTGGTCCGGATGGGCGTGGTGCTGCGTGTCGACCCGGGTCTGCCGCAGCGCGAGGCGGCCTTCTGGGACATGGCCGGCACGAGCGCCGAGGCGGTCGCCGGCCGGCTCGCGACCGCGACCGTCGCGCTGGCGACGGTCGGCGAGGTGGACCCGGCGCCGCTGCTCGCCGCGTTCGCCGCCACCGGGCTGCGTGCCGGCGCCGACGACGGTGCCGACCTGCTCGTCGTGGCCACCGACAACTACCTCAACCCGGAGCTGGCCGGGCACAACGCCGCCGCGTTGCGCGCGGGCCGCCCGTGGCTGCTGGCCAAGCCCGTCGGCTCCGTGCTCTGGATCGGCCCCGTCTTCAAGCCGGCGGCGCGCGAGCACGGCTGCTGGGCCTGCGTCGCGTACCGCCTCGCCGGGCACCGCCAGGTGGACGAGTACCTGCGGCAGAAGCTGGAGCACGTCGGGCCGCTGCGGGTGCCGCTGGCCGACCTGCCGGCCACCCGCGACATCGGCGCGCGGCTGGTCGCGCTGGAGGCCGCCAAGCACCTCGGCGGCGTCGGCACGCCGCAGGAGGACGGCATCCTCACGTTCGACACGATCTACCTCGACTCGCAGCGCCACCCGCTGCACCGGCGGCCGCAGTGCGCCAGCTGCGGCGACCCGTCGCTCGTCGCCACCGCGTTCGCGGCGCCGGTGCGGCTGCGGTCGCGGCTCAAGGCGTACACCGGCGACGGCGGGCACCGCGCGCAGCGGCCCGACGAGGTGCTGGCCCGCTTCTCGCCGCAGGTCAGCTCCGTGACCGGCGTCGTGCGCGAGCTGCGGCCGTTCGAGACGGGGCACGCGTTCGTCAAGGGCTACTACGCCGGGCACAACTTCGCCCGCAACGTGCACGACCTGCGGCACCTGCGGACGGGGCTGCGCAGCCTCGCCGCCGGCAAGGGCACGACCGACACCCAGGCCCGGGCGAGCGCGATCTGCGAGGCGATCGAGCGCTACAGCGGGCTGTACGCCGGTGACGAGCCGCGGATCACCGCCACGCTCGACGAGCTGGGCGACGGGGCCATCGCCCCCAACGACCTCCAGCTCTACAGTCCGCGCCAGCACGCCAACCGGGTCGCGTGGAACGCCGCGCAGCGCTCCAGCTTCCAGATCGTCTGCGACCCGCTGCCGCCGGACCGGCCGATCGAGTGGAGCCCGGTCTGGTCGCTGACCCACGAGCGCCACTTCCACGTGCCGACCGCGCACCTCTACTTCCAGTACCCGGGCAAGCGCGGCGAGCTGTACGCCTCGGCCTGCTCCAACGGCAACGCCGCCGGGTCCAGTGTGGAGGACGCGGTGCTGCAGGGCTTCCTCGAGCTGGTGGAGCGCGACAGCGTCGCGCTGTGGTGGTACAACCGCCTGCGCCGGCCCCGCTTCGACCTCGACAGCTTCCACGAGCCGTGGTTCGACGAGTTCCGCGAGGTCTACGCGGGCCTGCACCGGGAGCTGTGGGTGCTCGACCTCACCGCCGACCTCGGCATCCCCGTGGCCGCCGCGATCAGCCGGCGCACCGACAAGCCGGCCGAGGACATCCTGATGGCCTTCGGCGCACACCTCGACCCGAAGACGGCGGTCCAGCGGGCCCTCGCCGAGATGAACCAGTTCCTCCCCGCGGTGATCGACGTCAAGCCCGACGGCACCGGGTACGGCTACCCGGACCCGGTGCAGCAGGGCTGGTGGCGCTACGCCACGCTGGCCGACGAGCCCTACCTGGCCCCCTCGGACCGGGTCTCCACCGCCGCCACCCACCGCAGCATCGCCTCCGACGACCTCAAGGCCGACGTGGACGCGGTACGCGGGCTCGTCGAGCGCGCCGGCATGCAGATGCTGGTGCTCGACCAGACCCGTCCCGACCTCGGGCTGCCGGTCGTGAAGGTGATCGTGCCGGGCATGCGGCACTTCTGGGCCCGGTTCGGCGCCGGGCGGCTCTACGACGTACCGGTGACGCTCGGCTGGCTCGACGCGCCGACACCCGAGGAGTCCCTGAACCCGATCCCGATGTTCCTGTAGGAGGGTGACCCGTGCCGACGACGACCTCCCTCGACCCGACGACGCGGGTCGTGCGCGACGGCGGCCAGGTGACCGTGTGGCACCGGTACGGCCGGGTCTCCGTCGGCGACCGCGACCGCGCGCTGGTGGCCGCGATCGGCGCGCTCGCCGGCGCGCCGGTGTCCCGCGACGACCTGGAGCGCATGGCGCTCGACGCCGCCGGAGACGCGGCCGACGACCAGGTCACCGCGCTGGCCCGGCTGCACTGGCTGCTGGACCGGGTCGCACCGGCGACGGTGCACCGGGCCGGGCCGCCGGGCGGGCCGGCGTGGCTCGCGGTCACCCCGCTGACGCCCGACGTGCGGTTCACCCCGGCCGCGGCCGGCGACGGACCGGTCGCCCTCTCCCGGTTGGCGCTGCTGCGCCGCCGGGGCGACCGGATGGCGCTCGAGTCCGGACTCGCGCCGTTCCGCGTGGACCTCCTCGACGGCCGGGCCGTGGCGCTGGTCGGCGGGCTCGCGGAGCCGGCCCGCGTGCCGGACCTCGCGCGGGCCCTGGGTCTCGACCCCGGGCTGGCGCGCGAGCTGGTCGGCTTCCTCGCCGCCGCCGGGATGACCGACGCGGCGGACGGGTCCGCCGACCAGTGGGCCCCGCACGAGCTGTACTTCCACTCCCGCAGCCGGGTGGGCCGGCACGACGAGCCGTTCGGCGCGACGTTCCCGTTCGCCGGCGTGCGTCCGCCGGTGCCGCCCGTCCGGCCCAGCGCGCCGGGACCCGCGGTGGCCCTGCCGCGGCCCGACCTCGACGCCGTCCGCGCCGCCGACCCGCCGCTGGTCGTGGCGCAGGAGGGACGCCGGTCGGTGCGCGGCTACGGCCCGGAGCCGATGACGCTGGAGCAGCTCGGCGAGTTCCTCTACCGCGTGGGGCGGGTGCGGTCGGTGTTCGGGCCGGACGCGGCACGCGGGATGCCGTACGAGGGGGTCGACCGGCCGTACCCGACCGGCGGCGCGGCCGGCGACCTGGAGATGTACGTGACCGCGCACCGGGTCGCCGGGCTGCCGCGGGCGGCGTACCACTACGACGGCTGGGGCCACCGGCTGGTCCGCGTCTGCGCCGACCCCGCGCTCCTCGACGGGCTGCTGGCCGGCGCCGCGCAGGCCACAGGCGGCGCGCCGGCTCCCGACGCGCTGATCACGTTCACGTCCCGGTTCGGGCGGTTGACGTGGAAATATGACGCGATGGGGTACGCGGCCACGCTCAAGCACGTCGGCGTCGCGTACCAGACCTGCTACCTGGTGGCCACCGCGATGGGCCTGGCGCCGTGCGGGCTCGGCAGCGGCGACGCGCACCTGTCCGCCCGCGTCTTCGGCCTCGACTGGCACGAGGAGTCGTCGGTGGGGGAGTTCATGATCGGCAGCCTGCCGGCGTGGGCCGACGGGACCGACCCCGCGCTCGGACGTCCGGCGCTCCGCGCCGGCAACGACGCCGGCTGGCCCGCCCGCGCGGCCCGGCTGCTGGCCGGCGCGCGCCGCCTCCGGAGGGAGACGTCATGATTGAGGTGACCGACCTGGTCGTCGCGTACGGCGCCGTCCGCGCCGTCGACGGCATCAGCTTCTCCGTCGCGCCGGGGGAGGTCGTGGCCCTGCTGGGCCGCAACGGCGCCGGGAAGACGAGCACGCTGCAGGTGCTCGAAGGGTACCGCGCGGCCACCGCCGGCACCGTCCGGGTGTGCGGCGGTGACCCCTTCGCCGACCGGGCCGCCGTCCGGCCGCACGTCGGCGTCATGCTCCAGGAGGCGGGCTTCCTGGGCAGCCTCAGCGTCGCCGAGACCGTGGACGCGTGGCGCCGCTTCGGCCGCGACCCGCTGCCCCGCGACGCGGTGCTCGACCTCGTGGACCTGCGCGGGCAGGCCCGTACCCGGGTCGGCCGGCTCTCCGGCGGCCAGCGCCGCCGGCTCGACCTGGCGCTCGCGGTGCTGCACCGGCCGCGCGTGCTGTTCCTGGACGAGCCGACCACGGGGCTGGACCCGGAGGCCCGGCGCAACACCTGGCAGGTGGTGGAGCAGTTGGCCGGCGGCGGCACGACGGTGCTGCTCACCACCCACTACCTGGAGGAGGCCGAACGGCTCGCCGGCCGGGTCCTGGTGCTGGAGGCGGGGCGGCTGGCCGTGGCCGGCGACCTGCCGGCGGTGCTGGCGTCGGGCACCGGGACGGTGAGCTTCCGCGCGGAGGGCGGTGACCCGCCGTCGCGGTGGGACGCCGCGGTCGTGGACGGCCGCGTCGTCATCCGGACGGCCGAGGTGGACGCGACGGCGGCCGCGGTGTTCGCCTGGGCGGCCGGCCAGGGCCGCGTCCTGCGCGACGTGGCGGTGCGGCCGGCCAGCCTGGAGGACGTCTACCTGGACCTCGCCGCGACGGCCCCGGAGGTGCGGGCATGACGGCGGTGGCCGGCGCGGTCGCCGTCTGGCGGCTGGAGCAGAAGCTCTTCTGGCGCAACCGGGCCCTGGTGGTGCCGACGTTCCTGGTGCCGCTGGCGCTCTGCGCGAGCGTCCCGTTCACGGTGCCCCGGGAGTCCACATGGGACGGCGTGCCGTACCGGGCACACTTCCTCACCGCCATGATCGCGATGATCGCCGTTTACTCGACGTTCACCACGCTCGCCGTCACGCTCTCCAGCCGGCGGGACACGCTGGTGCTCAAGCGGCTGCGCGGGACCGAGCTGTCCGGCCGGGCGATCCTCGGCGGCAACGCGCTCACCGCGTTCGTCTTGAGTGGACTCCAGCTGGCGCTCCTGCTGGCCGTCGGCGTGCTGGCGCTGGACGTGCCGCTGCCGGCGAACCCGGTGCTGCTGGTGGTCGCGCTCGGCTACGGCACGGCGGTGTTCGCGGCGCTGGCGGCCGCCTACACCGCGGCGATACCCCACGCCGAGGCGGCGCAGATCCTGTGCATCCCGGTGCTCTTCGCGTCGTTCGCGTGCTCGGGCATCTTCGTGCCCCTGTCGATGTTTCCGGACTGGCTCCGCGCGGCGGCCGGGCTGTTGCCGGTGACGGCGCTGGTGGACGCGGTCCGGGCGGCGTTCTTCGGCGGCGGCGCGCTGGCCCGCGACGCCGCGGTGCTCGGGGTGTGGTGGGCGGCCGGCGTGATCGCCACGCGACGGTTCTTCCGGTGGGAAGCCAACCGGTAGGCCGGGTGGTTCTGGCCACCTGTTCGGCTGGTTGTTCGTGGCCATCGACAGATGTCACGATGCAGCCACTGCTTGGAGGCGACGGATGGTTGATGAGACGGTCACTCCGCGTGTCCCGCTCGGCGAGCCGGGCGTCGCCGTGCGCACCGCGCACACCGTGGTGTTCCTGCTGGCCGTCGCCTATCTCAGCATCCCGGCCTCCCGGGTGCTCACCACCCAGCCGCTGCCGCACGCCGCCGTCGCGCTGCTGGCCCTGGCCGGCGTCGCGGCCCTGCACTTCCGCCACACGTGGCACGGGCTGCGGGCCCAGCCGCCGGTGGCGTTCTCCGCGACACTGCTGCTCCAGGCCGTGCTCTCGTACGCCCCCGCGCCGCTGGCCGGCGACGCGTGGCTCGGCGTGCCGTCGTTCCTCGCCGCCTCGGTGCTGGTCATCCTCCGGTCGCCACTGTCCTATGTGGCCTTCGCGTTGGTCGTCGCGCTGGAGATCCCGTTCGCCTGGGCGGTCAGCCCGGACCTCGGCGACATCGCGTACGCGACTCTCGGGGTGGCCCTGACCGGCGCCGTCGTCTTCGGCTTCGTCCGGATGGCCGTGCTGGTCTGGGAGGTGCACCAGCTGCGCGCCACGCTGGCCCAGCGCGCGGTCGACGTCGAACGGCTGCGCTTCGCCCGCGACCTCCACGACGTCCTCGGCCACCAGCTCTGCGCGATCACCCTCAAGGGCGAGCTCGCCGGCATGCTGCTGCGCGACAAGCCGCAGCTCGCCGAGCGGGAGATCGTCGAGCTGGTCGGCCTCGCCCGCGACGCGCACCGCGACATCCGCGACGTGGTGGCCGGCTACCGCAGCGTCTCGCTGGCGGGCGAGCTGGCCGGGGTGACCGCCGTGCTCACGTCGGCCGGCATCCGCTGCGAGGTCGACACCGTGCCCGTCGACACCCTCCCGGCCCGGGCCGCGACCCCGCTCGCGTTCGCGCTGCGCGAGGGTGCCACCAACGTGCTGCGGCACAGCCGGGCCCGGTGGTGCGCGGTCACGCTGCGCCGCGAGGACGGCGGGCTGCGGCTCACGATCGCCAACGACGGCGTGCCGCCGGGCCCGCCGAGTCCCGACGGCAGCGGGCTGGACGGGCTGCGGGAGCGGATCGTCGAGCTGGCCGGCGAGGTGCGCGCCGGACCGCGGCCCGGGGGAGAGTTCGAGCTGGTGGTGTTCGTGCCGACCGTACGGCCCGCGGAGCCGGCGCCAACGGCAGCGGCCCTGGTGGAGGCGTGATGATCAAGATCCTGCTCGCGGAGGACATGCACATGGTGCGGGGTGCCCTCGTGGCGCTCCTCTCCCTCGAACCCGACGTGACGGTGGTCGCCGAGGTCGCCGACGGCAACGCGATCGTCCCGGCCGCGCTGCGCACCGAGCCCGACGTCGCGGTGCTCGACATCGGGCTGCCCGGCACCGACGGCCTGAGCGCGGCCCTCGCCCTCCACCAGCGGCTGCCGCGGTGCCGCACCATCATCCTGACCAGCCACGCCGAGTCGTCGAACATCGCGCGGGCGATGCTGGCCGGGGTCTCGGCGTTCCTGCCCAAGGACGCGCCGCCCAGCCGGCTCGCCGACGCCGTCCGCCGGGTCCACCGCGGCGAGCGGGTCATCGACTCCGAGATCGTGGTGGCGGCCTTCACCTACGGGCCCAACCCGCTCACCGAACGCGAACGCGACGTGCTCTCCCACGTGGCCGAGGGCTCCGACGTCTCGGACGTGGCGGCCAAGCTCTACCTTGCCCCCGGCACGGTCCGCAACTACCTCTCGGCCATCATGTCGAAGATCGGTGCCCGCAACCGCGTCGACGCCATCCGCATCGCCCGCGACCGCGGCTGGATCAGCGAAGGAAGGGCCCCTTCCTAACGTTTTATGCATAGGAAGGGGCCCTTCCTAACCTGCAGGCAGCGGTGCTCGCGCCGGACCGCGTGCGCGCGTCGCCCGCGCGCGACCGCGGCGCGAAGGCGTCCGCGCGCGACCGCGGCGGGAAGGTGTGCGCGTGCGACCGCGGCGCGAAGGTGTGCGCGTGAGAGCGCGGCGCGAAGGTGTGCGCGTGCGAGCGCGGCGCGAAGGTGTGCGCGTGCGAGCGCGGCGCGAAGGTGTGCGCGTGCGAGCGCGGCGCGAAGGTGTGCGCGTGCGAGCGCGGCGGGAAGGTGTGCGCGGTGCGCTCGGCGCGGCGTGCGGTGCCCGCGACGAGGGCTGGTGTGGACGCGTCCAACGCCATGCCCGTTACCGCGCCGGCCGACTGCCTCCCCGCCCGTGGCTCGTCGCGTCCATCCTGTCGCGTCGTGGCATGACAGGTGTCATGGACGGGTCGTGTGACGCGTGACTGTTCCGGGTGGACGGTGGGGAGCGAGGATGGGCCTGCCCGCCGGAACGGTGGGTGACAGGGGAGTAGCGGGCAGTCCAGATGTCCGCTCCTCGCAGCATCCGCAGCGCCGGCGCCGCCGGCGCCCGCACGAGGAGGATCCGTCATGGCCGAAGGCATCTACGTCCTCTCGGACGAGGACCGCCGGAAGTTCGCGAAGATCGTGTCGAACGCGTGGTCCGACCAGGCGTTCGCCGACCGGTACGCGTCGAGCCCGTACGAGGTGCTCGCCGAGCACGGCATCGAGTACCCGACCAGCGTCAAGCCGCCGCTGCTGCCCGCGAAGCCCACCGGCGAGCTGAGCATGGAGGCGCTCGAGGCCGTCGCCGCCGCCGGTGCGGCCGAGGGCACGCTGGGCAGCGCCAGCTCCGTCAGCACCATCGGCGGGACGGCGTTCACCGCCAGCTGCGCCGGCACCTTCTCCGTCGAGCAGCCGGTCTGATCCGCCGGCCGGGGCGCCTCTCCGGGGCGCCCCGGCCGTACCCCTGCGGAAAGGGGGACTCCCATGGCATCCGTGCCTGTCGAGCACCGCGCGCGCTTCGCCCGCCTGGTCGCCGACGCCTGGTCGGACCCGGCGCTGGCGGCGCGCTACGCGGCGGACCCCGCCGCCGTCCTCGCGACCTACGGCATCGTCCTCGCCGACGGCGCCGACCTCCCCGAGCTGCCCCCGGCTCCCGGGGAGGTCCAGGTCGAGGAGATCGGCACCGCCGCCGGTGCCGCGATGGCGACCATCGGCACCGTCAGCTGCCCGGGTGCCTGCGTCGGGTTGAGCGCCTGACATGGGCGACCGGGCACACGTCACGATCGGCCCGGCGGCGGCACTGGCCGCCGCCGGGCCGGCCGACGGGCAGGTGCGGCGGGCCCGGGCGGTGGTGGTCGCCCGTACCGTCGCGTACGTCTTCGTCGTCGGCATGCTCGCGTTCGGACTGCTGCCGATCGTGACCGCCGTGACCGACCGCCGCCCGTGGTGGGTCGTCGCCGCCGGCGCGGCGGGGTTCGCGACCGCCGCCACCGCGTTCGTGCGCGTGGTCACCGAGGCGATGCGGCGGCCGTGGCGGAACCGCCGGCTCGGCGACGCGCTGCTGGTGACCGGCGTCGTGCTGCTCCTGCCGGTCACCGTCGACCGCGACTGGCAGGTCGTCGGGTTCCTCGCGATCTCCGCGCTCAGCGTCACCCTCCGCCCCCGGTACGGGCTGCTCGCCGCCCTCGGCGTCCTGCTCGTCGTGGCCGTGGAGCGGATCGCGCTCGACACCCCCGGCGTCGGCTTCCTCACCCTCCAGGACCTGCTCACCGGCGCGGCGCTGGCCGGCATCATCGTGCTGGTCGCGTTCGTCGAGGAGCTGTTCGCGGCCCGTGCCGAGGTCGCCCGGATGGCCGTCGACGCCGAGCGGCTCCGCTTCGCCCGCGACCTGCACGACACCCTCGGCCACAACCTCTCCGCCATCGCGCTCAAGAGCGAGCTGGCGTTGCGGCTCATCGACCGCGACCCGGAGCGCACGCGCGCCGAGTTCACCGACGTCCACGCCATCGCCCGCGAGTCGCTGCGCGACGTCCGCGCGGTGGTCAAGGGCTACCGGCGCGACTCCCTCGAACGGGAGCTGTCGGGGGTGCAGTCGGTGCTCGTGGCCGCGGGGGTGCGCTGCGACGTCACGCCGGCGCCGGCCGGGCTGCCGGCGCCGGTGGAGGAGGCGCTGGCCTGGGCGGTACGGGAGGCCGCGACCAACCTGCTGCGGCACAGCAACGCGAGCCGGTGCCGCGTCAGCATGCACCAGACCGACGAGGCGATCCGCCTCGACGTCGCGAACGACGGCGCCGGCGCTGCCCCCACGGACGAGGTCGGGGGGAGCGGTCTGGCGGGCCTCGCCGAGCGGCTGGCCCCGCTCGGCGGCACCCTGACGGCCGGCATCCGCGGCGACGGCGAGTTCGTGCTCACCGTGCACATCCCGATCTGAGAACCGGAGGAGAGCCATGATCCGTGTCATGGTGGCCGAAGATCAGAACCTCATCCGCGGCGCGCTGGTGGCCCTGCTGTCCCTGGAGAACGACATCTCCGTGGTGGCCGAGACCGACCGTGGCGACACGATCATCGCCGAGATCGATCGGCACCGCCCCGACGTCGCCGTCGTCGACATCGACCTGCCCGGCATGGACGGCATCGTCGCCGCGCAGCGCCTCAAGGATGCCGGCTCGCCGGTGCGCATCCTGGTCCTCACCAGCGTCGGCACGCCGGGCAACTTCGACCGGGCGATGCACGCGGGGGTGGCCGGCTTCCTCGTGAAGGACGCGCCGAGCGAGCGGCTGTCCCGGGCGATCCGCGACGTCCACGCCGGCCGCCGGGTGATCGACGTCGAGCTTGCCGACAGCAGCGCGGCACCGCCCGCCGGCGCCGCCGGACGCCCGCGGCCGGGCCCGCTGACCCAGCGCGAACGCGGCATCCTGGCGGCCCTGCACGACGGCACGCCGGTGCGCACGCTCCGCACGGCGCTGGGCCTGTCGAGCGCCACCCTGCAGGCCCACGTCGCGGCCGCGATGTCCAAGACCGGCGCGCACGACCCGCACGACGCGGCCCGGGTGGCGTACGACAACGGCTGGCTCTGAGGGTTCCAGCGGATCCTGCTGGTCGACGCCCCGCTCTCCCCGATGCGGACCGGCCGGCAGCCGAGCCGGGCCGACCGCACCGGGGAGTGGCAGGAGGAGGTTCAGCGCAGGATGACGAGCCGCTGGGTCGCCCGGGTCATCGCGACGTAGCGGTCGACCGCTCCCTCGACGCCGGCGCCGAAGGTTTCGGGGTTGACGAGGACGACGAGGTCGAACTCCAGCCCCTTCGCCAGCTCCGGGGTCAGCGACCGGACGCGGGGCGAAGCCGGGAACGCCGGATCGCCGATGACGCAGGCGAGACCTTCGGCGTGGGCGGCGAGCCAGCTGTCCAGGATGGACATCAGGTCCGCGGCGGATCCGTGGACGACGGGGACCCCGGTGCTCCGGACGGAGGTCGGCACGTTGGCGTCCGGCAGCGCGGCCCGGATGACCGGTTCCGCCTCCGCCATGACCTCGCTCGGCGTCCGGTAGTTGATCGTCAGGCGGGCCAGGTCGACGCGGTCGAACCCGACCCGTTCCAGCCGTTCGCGCCACGACTCCGTGAACCCGTGCCGGGCCTGCGCGCGGTCCCCGACGATGGTGAAGCTCCGCGACGGGCAGCGCACCAGCAGCATCTGCCACTCCGCGTCGGTCAGCTCCTGGGCCTCGTCGACCACGACGTGCGCGAACGGCCCGGCGAGCCGGTCCACGTCGGTGCCGGGCAGCGCGCCGCCGTCCACCAGGGCGTCGTGGAAGTCCTCGCCGCGCAGCATCGTGACCAGGCCGGCGCCGTACTCGTCGTCGGCGACCTCGATCAGTTCGTCCACGACCCGCGTCATGCGCGCGCGTTCGGCGGCGACGGCGGCGGCGTGGCGCCGCCCGCGTCGCGCGGCCTCCGGATCGCCGAGCCGCTGCCGCGCCGCGTCCAGGAAGGGCAGGTCCGACACGGTCCACGCCCTGGGGTCGCGGCGCTGGAGCAGCGCGATGTCGCGGTCGCCGAGCCAGGGAGCGCACCGGCGCAGGTACGCCGGCACCGTCCACAGGTCCCCGACGAGGTCGGCCGCGTCGATCAGTGGCCACGCGCGGTTGACGGCCGCCCGGAGCTCCGCGTTCCGCGACAGCGACGCGCGCAGCAGGTCGGCCGGTTCGTCGCCGTCGTACCTGTCCATCAGGATCGTGAGCAGCTCGGCCCAGATGTGGTCCCGCGCCTCGTTGTGCGGCGTGCCGGGTCCCGCCGCCGCGAACGCGTCGGCCCAGTCGTCCGGACTCAGCCAGATGTCGGCGTCGTGGGTCGCGACCGTCATGCCGCGGGCGGGCGGCTCCTCGTAGAACCGGACGGCCGCCTCGACGGCCCGCACCAGGTCGGCGGACGACTTCAGGCGGGCCACCGCCGGATCGGCCTCGGCGGTCGCCGCCGCTCCCTCGGGGACGAGATCCCGCAGCGTGCAGATCTGCACGCCCTCCTCCCCGAGGCTGGGCAGGACGTCGGCGACGTACGCCAGGTACGGCTCGTGCGGACCGACGAACAGCACGCCACCCCGGCGGTGACCGAGGCGCGGATCGGCGTAGAGCAGGTACGCGGACCGGTGCAGCGCGACGACGGTCTTCCCCGTGCCCGGGCCGCCGTCGACCACGAGCGCGCCGCGCGAGCCCGCGCGGATGATGGCGTCCTGGTCTGCCTGGATCGTGCTGAGGACGTCGCGCATCCGGCCTGACCGGCTCCCGCCGAGGCTGGCGATGAACGCCGACTGGTCGTCGAGCGCCGCGTGCCCCTCGAACCCGTCCGCGCGAAACACCTCGTCCCAGTAGTCGCTGATCCGGCCCCGGGTCCACCGGTACCGGCGGCGGCTGGCCAGACCCATCGGGTTGGCGTGCGTCGCGCCGAAGAACGGCTCGGCCGCCGGGGAACGCCAGTCGAGCAGCAGCCGGCGGCCCGTGCTGTCGGTGAGGCCGAGCCGTCCGACGTACACGGGATCGGTGCCGTCCGCGCCGACCATGCGTCCGAGGCACAGATCCAGCCCGAAGCGGCGCAGGAGGCGCAGGCGGGCGGTCAGCCGGCGGACCTCCTGGTCGCGGTCCAGCGCCGCCTGGCCGACGCGGCCCGGTGCCTTGCGCGCGGCGTCGAGGCGGGCGGAGAGGTCCGCGACCGTCCGGTCGAGGCTGCCGGCGATGGCGGCGAAGTGCCGCTCGTCGGCCGCGATCAACGCGGGGTCGGCCTTGTGGGAGAGATGGTCCGGAAGATCGAAGACGCTGGTCGTCAGCGGATTCACGCAGCCCCCATTCGCGTGTTTTCTGCGCGTAGGTCCACGATTCTGCGTCACGACCCGGGTCTTGCGGCAAGGCCCCCATTGTGCTATATGGTAAGAATGGAGGGAGGACGGATCTCCCTCCATTTCGGTGTTCAGGCCGCGTGGACGTCCACGACACCGGGCACGGGCGTGGTGCCGGTGAACGCGTCCTTCATGTCATCGACGCCCCACTGCGGCTCCGCCAAGGGCAGCAGCGACCGGCGCTCCGCCCGCTTCTCCTCCGGATCGATGCCCATCGCCTCGTTGCGGTCCCGTTTGACGGCCTCGTCGCACTCCCCGTCGCGGTTGAACGACCACATGAGCTTCGGGTCGCCCATCGGCAGCCGCATCGGCTCGTGACCGCCGGCGGTGTGGGTGTGCCAGGTGTGCCACGTCTTGCCGTACGAGTTCATCAGCTGCTTCATGAGCGCCTTCTCCGCGGGCCCGGGAAGGCCCGGCGCCACCAGCTCGCCGGAGAGCACCTCGAAGTTGTGCGGATGCCAGTACGGCTTCTCGTCGCCGGGCAGGGTGTCGAAGAGGCGGCCGGAGATGATGTACTCGACGCCGATCAGGTTGGCGTCCCGGGTGTTGCCGTCAAAGAGCACGCACTGGATGACGTCGTCGTTGACGACCCGGCAGAAGTGGTGGGCCTCCATCTGGAAGTCGGGCTCACCCTTCGCGCAGTGGAAGCCGACCACGTACACGTCGAAACCGGTCATCGGCCCCTTCGTCTGGAGCAGGTTCGCCCCCTGCTCCAGCACGGCGCGCCAGGCGCCCTTCTCCTCGCCGGCGGCGACGGTTCCGGTGCGCCGTTCCTTGATCGCGGGGTTCATGGCCATCGGAGGCCCCTCTCGGGTTGCGGACGGCTGTGTCCCCTCCACCGTGCCCATCGCGGGCGGCCCCTAACGTGCCGCCGGGACCCGGCCCGCGACCGGGCCCCGGCGGACGGCCGCCGGCCGTCACCCGGTGTGCCCGACGGCGCGGGCGTAGAACGACCGGTCGACGTACCTGTCCTCGGGCATGATCTCGGTGTACTTGACGGTCTGGAACTCGATGAAGACCTTCTGCTCCTCCTCGCCGGTGCCCTGCCGGATCTCCCAGTCGAAGGTGAGCGACGGCGTGCGGGTCAGCGTCGCCGGGGCCTGCTGCGTGCCCTTGGCGATCGCGTCGAGCACCTTCTGGTCCTTGTTGTAGTCGCCGACCAGGTACGTGTTCACCGTGCGGATGTAGGCCCGGACGAACGCCTGGAGCACCTCCGGCTTGTCGGTGAGCATCGACCTGCCGGCGTACATCCCGCCCAGCGGCTCGCCGACGGTCTGGCCGCCCACCAGCACGAAGTCGTCCGGGCGGTCCGCGGCCTGGAGCCAGTAGGGGTCGAGCAGCCACGCCGTGTCCAGCGCGCCGTTGGCGAGCGCGGTGAAGATATCGGCGGCGGGAAGCTGCTTCATCTCCATGTCCTTGAGCCGGATGCCGTGGGTGCGCAGGGCCTTGTCCATGGGGTACGAGATGGACGACGCCGGACCGACGGCCGTGCCGAGCGTCTTGCCCTTGAGCTCGGACAGGTCGGGGTTGGCGGGGTTGGTGAAGATGTCCCGCCGGGCCCAGAGCCCCGTCTGCGGCTGGCTGAGGTCGACGGCCTTCGGCTCGACGAAGTTGCCGAGCACCCACTTGATGGTCAGGCCCTGGTTGACGGCGTTGAACAGGCCCGCCTCGGTGCCGCCGTAGGCGATGTCGACCTTGCCCTGCGCGAGCTGGGGCATCGCCTCCGCGAACGGCAGCACCTGGAACTCGATGGTGAGGTTCTCCTTCTGGAACTCGCCGAGTTCCATGCCGACGAAGACCGGCGCCAGGCTGCTGGAGCGCGAGGCCGAGGTCATCCGGATCGTGGTGGGTTCGGCCAGCGGCTGCGGCGCGGGGGCACCGGCGTCGCACCGGGCGAGCTTGCGGTCGGCGTTGAGGTTCGCCGGGTCCGTGTAGGCGTCCGGGCCGCAGCCCGCGACGGCCTTGACCTCACCGAGGTCCGTTGTGGACGATGCTTGTTCGCTGTCGCCGCCGCAGGCCGCCGACGAGAGCAGGAGTACGGAAAGGCCCAGCGCGCAGGCCGCCGTACGGAATCTCGACACCTTGAAACCTCCTGGAACGGGGGATGGATCAGGTCGGGACGATGGCGTTGTCCTCGGCGGTCCAGCGGATCAGCAGCCGGCCGACGAGCTTCACGAGGAGGGCGAAGACGTAGCCGAGGACGGCGACGACGATGATGCCGACGTAGCTCTGCTCCAGCAGCAGCAGCGTGCGGCCCTGCTCGATCAGGTACCCGAGGCCCGCGTCGCTGATGACGAACTCGATGCCGACGAGCATCAGCACCGCGACGCCCGCGGCGATGCGCAGCCCGACGAAGATCTCCGGCAGCGCCGCGGGGAGCAGCACGTGGCGGAACATCTCCCAGCGGTTGGCGCGCAGCATGATGGCGGCCTCGCGGTAGCCGGTGGGCACGGCCATGACGGCGGACATGACCGAGATCCAGACGAAGAAGTAGACGGTGACGGCGATCAGCACCACGACCGCGGTCTCGCCGAAGCCGAAGATGGTGAGGAAGACCGGCAGCAGGGCGAGCTTGGGCACGGTGTACCAGCCCCAGGAGAACGGCTCCAGCGCCGCCCGCACCACCCGCGACATGCCCATGACGAAGCCGACGACGAGGCCGGCGGTGGCGCCGAGCGCGTACCCCAGCAGGACGCGGCGCAGGCTCACCAGCGTGGCGTCGACGAGCCGGCCGTCCTCCAGGATCTCCATGGCGGCGGACGCCAGGCGGGACGGCGCCGGGTAGAGGAACCGGTCGATCCACCCGGCGGTGGCGGCGATCTGCCACAGGGCCACGAACGCCACGGGCACCGAGATGCCCAGCACCGCCTTGGTGACCGTCCACCGCCGCCGAGCCGCGTTCGGATCGACCTCGGCCCGCCCGGGGCGGCGTACCAGGGTTGTCGCCATCTCAGTCCTTCCCCTCGCCGGTGGCGAACTGGGCCACCACTTCCGAGTGCAGGCTCGTCCACAGCTCGCCGCGGAGCTTGGCGAAGAGCGGGTCGTTGCGGACGCTGCTCGCCCGCGGGCGTTCGAACGGCACGGCGACCTCGCTGATGATGCGGCCAGGGCGGGCACTCATCACGACCACGCGGTCGCCGAGCAGCAGTGCCTCCTCGAGGCTGTGGGTCACGAAGACGACGGTGCGCCGGCGGGCCTGCCAGATCTGGAGCAGCTCGTCCTGCATCACCTCGCGCAGTTGCGCGTCGAGGGCCGCGAACGGCTCGTCCATCAGCAGCACCTCGGGGTCGAGGGCCAGTGCCCGGGCGATGGAGACGCGCTGCCGCATCCCGCCGGAGAGCGTGTTGGGGTACGCGTCCGCGAAGTCGACGAGGCCGAGCCGGGTGAGCCAGTCGTCGGCGACCGCGCGGCGTTCCGCCTTCGCCCGCCCGGAGAGCCGCAGGCCGAGCTCGACGTTGGCGCGCACGGTCTTCCAGGGATAGATGCCGTAGTCCTGGAACACCATGGCGATGGGGATGCGGCTGCTGCCGGAGACGCCGACCGAGACCTCTCCCCGCGACGGCGCGAGCAACCCCGCGACGATCTTCAGGAGCGTGGACTTGCCGCAGCCGGATGGTCCCACCACGCAGAGGAACTCGTCGTCGCCGATGGTGAGGTCCACCGGGCCCATGGCGTGGACGACCGACCGGCCGGATCCGGCGAAGGTGCGGGTGGCGCCGCGGATCGAGATGCGCGCTGACGTTTCCATGCGTCTCCTGGGGTTCCGCCGGACATCGTTAACTCACTATGATATGCAAGATAGAAATATTTGAACGGCAAGTCAACGATGGGACGCGGCATGACGGTACGGCTGCTGGACGGCGTTCGGGTCGCGGAGTTCGCGCTGCTGGAGGCGGGCGGTGTCGGCACCGTCCTGGCCGACCTCGGCGCCGACGTGGTCAAGGTGGAGCAGCCCGGCACCGGTGACTACATCCGCAGCGTCGGCTGGCCGTTCGTCGACGGCGTCTCGCTCATGCACCACCATCTGGGACGCGGCAAGCGCAGCGTCGCCGTCGACATCCGGGACCCGCGCGGCGCCGAGATCGCGCGGCGGATCGTCGCCGCGAGCGACGTCGTCATCGAGGGCATGCGTCCCGGCGCGCTCGACCGCCGCGGCCTCGGCGGCGCGGCGATGCGGGCGGCCCACCCCGCGCTGGTCTGGTGCACCGTCTCCGGCTACGGCCTCGACGGGCCGTACGCGCGCCTCGCCGCGCACGGGGTCGCCTTCGACGCCTGGGCCGGCGGGCTGCGCCTCTCCACCGACGACGACGGCTTCGCCACCGCCTCGCTCGGCGTGCCCCTGGGCACCCGGGTGGCGCCGCTGCTGGCGGCGACCGCGGTCCTCGCCGCCGTCCTCCGGGCCCGCGGCACCGGGCGGGGAGCCGGCATCGACATCGCGCAGTGCGAGGCGGCGGCGTCGGTGGCCTGGCTCGACATCGAGGGCCACCGGGCCTACCAGCGACCCGAGCCCGAGGTGACCGGCAACCCCCACGACGGCGGCGTGCGGCGCGCGCCGGGCACCGCCGGCATGGCGGGCAGCGTGCGGTACCAGGTGTACCGGACCGCCGACGGCCACGTGCT
>Ga0164243_10006600_pt1 | contig 17520 bp, 14 predicted proteins | sample OricompcompostOP_FD_108781 | JGI IMG/M metagenome (GOLD analysis project Ga0164243, IMG submission 108781) | Organic Plus compost microbial communities from Emeryville, California, USA - Original compost - Organic plus compost (OP) | ecosystem: Engineered > Solid waste > Mixed feedstock >... | reverse complement strand
GTTGCCGTGCAGCGGCAGGCTCGTGATCTCGACGCCCTCGTCCGCGAGCGCGTCCGCGACGGCGTTCGCGATGGCGACGGGCAGGCTCATGCAGCTGCCCTCGCCGCAGCCCTTCGCGCCCAGCCGGGTGAGCGGGGACGGCGTCTCCAGGTGGTCGCTGTCCAGCGCGTACGCGGTCTCGGCGGTAGTGGGGCACAGGTAGTCCATGAACGTGGCCGTCGGCTGCCCGTTCTCGGCGTAACGCATCTCCTCGAACAGCGCGCCGCCCAGCGCGTGCGCGAGCGCGCCGTGCACCTGGCCCTCCAGCAGCACCGGATTGAGGATCGTGCCGGCGTCGTGCACGGTGTAGACCTGCTCGAGCCGGACCTCGCGGGTCGCCGGGTCGATCCGCACCACCGCCAGCTCCGCGACGAATCCGTAGCAGAGGCTGGAGTTGATCTGGTCGCTGCGGCTGGGTGCCTTGGACTGCGGCGGGGTGAACGCCGCTTCCTCGTACAGTCGCGCCGACACGCCTTCGGGCAGTGAGCCAGGATCCCAGTGCACGAGGCCGGCGGCATGCCGGAACGGCACCGACCGCTCGGGGTTGGTGCGCTCCCGCACGGTGCCCCCGGCCAGCTCCACCAGAGCGGGGTCGGTGCCGAGCAGGGTCGCGCCCGCGATCTTGATGGTCTCGGCGAGCCGTTCGCTCGCCTCGACCAGGGCGCTGGTGAGCAGCGGGGCGAACCGGGACGAGTAGCTGCCGGAGGAGATCGTCCACGGGGTGGTCGCGGTGTCCATCTCGACCACCGGCCGGACCTGCTCCTTGGGCAGGCCGAGCTGGTCGGCGACCACGGCCTGCGCCACGGTCGCGTGGCCCTGGCCCTGCGGCACGGTGCCCAGCAGCACCGACACGAGGCCGTTCGGGTCCACGGAAATCCGGACGTGCTCGGTGGAGCCGGACTTGCCGCGGCCGGCGGCGCGCTGCTCGGCGGGGGTGGCCAGCCCGACGTAGCCGATGTTGGTCGCGGACGGGTCGACGATCGTGGCGACGCCGATGCCGAGGTACTCGCCGCGTTCACGGGCCTGGGCCTGCTTGTGCCGCAGCGCCTGGTAGTCGGCGTTCTTGAGCAGCATGTCCAGCGCGGTGTGGTAGTCGCCGGAGTCGTAGATGCCACCGGTCGGTGTGGCGTAGGGGAAATCGGCACCACGGACGAAGTTGCGGCGGCGCAGCTCCACCGGATCGATGTCGCAGGTCTTGGCGATCTCGTCCATCAGCCGCTCGAGGCCGAAGTACAGCTGCTGGCCGCCGAAACCACGATTCAGTCCCGTCGGCGTCTTGTTGGTGACCACCGCACGGGACCGGATGCGCACGGCGTCGATCCGGTAGGCGCCGGTGATGTTGCCGAAGCAGCGGTAGAGCGTGCTCGGCTCGGGCGGGCGCAGATAGCCGCCCACGTTGTCGATCAGGTCGGCGCGCAGGCCCAGCACGTGCCCGTCGCCGGAAACCGCCGCCTCGAACCGCATCTTGCGGTCGGAGCCAGCGGAGCTCGCGAGCAGGTGCTCGACGCGGTCCTCGGTCCAGCGCACCGGCCGTCCCGCGTGCTTGCTGGCCAGTGCCATCAACGCGACGTAGGGGTAGATGCCCGCCTTGATGCCGAAACTGCCGCCGTTGTCGGCCGGGATGCGCAGCCGGATCCGGGACGCGGGCAGGCCGAACGCCCCGGCCAGCACCGCGACCATGGAGAACGGGCCGTGGAAGTTGGCCCACGCCTCGATCGACGGTCCGTCGGCCTCGTCGCGCCATTCCGCGACGACCGAGTAGCACTCCATCGGGGTGGACGAGTAGCGCGGGAAGTCGTACTCCCCGGTCACGATCTTCTCGGCACCGGCGAACACCTCGTCCACGTCGCCGAAGTCGAAGGTGCGGTCGGTGGCGACGTTGCCCTCCGCGGTGTCGTGCAGCCGCGGCGAGTCCGGCCGCAGCGCGTGCTCGATCTCCACGACCGGGGGCAGTGGCTCGTAGTCGATGTCGACGAGTTCGGCCGCGTCCTCGGCGACGTAGCGGTCGGCGGCGACCACGATCGCGACGGGCTCGCCGACGAAGCGGGCCTTGTCCACCGCCGTCGGGTAGTAGGGCATGGGGGTTTTCACCGCGAGCGGGAACGGTTTCAGCTCGGCGGCAACTTCCTCGGGCCCGAGCACCGCGGCGACACCGGGATGGCGGCGGGCGCGGCTGAGGTCGGCCCGGCGGATGCGCGCGTGCGGATGCGGGCTGCGGACGATCGCGGCGGTCAGCGTGCCAGCGAAGGGATCGAGATCGTCGAGGAACCGGCCGCGGCCGGTGAGCAGCGCAGGGTCCTCGAGCCGCGCGCAGACCTGCTCGGTCATAGTTTCTCCTGGAGATCGTGTTCGGCCAGCACGTCGTAGTGACCCGCGCCGAGTTCGCGGCGCAGGATCTTGCCGACGGCGGACTTCGGGATCGCGGACACCGCGACCACGCGCTTGGGCCGTTTCAGCGACGGCAGGCCCGAGTCCTCGCGGGCGAACCGCCACACCGCCTCGACGGCCTGCGCCGGTGCGGTTCCCCGCTCCGGTACGAAGAACGCGGTGACGGCCTGTCCCCAGCGATCGTCGGAGGTGCCGGCGACCACCACCTCGCGGATGGCCGGGCAGCGGGACAGCGCGTCCTCGATCTCGTCGGGGTAGATGTTCTCGCCGCCGGAATTGATCATGTCGTCCACGCGGCCGGCGACCCACAGATCGCCGTCCTCGTCGGCCACCGCGAGATCGCCGGGGAAGTACCAGCCGTCGCGGATCGTCTTCGCGTCGGCGTCGGGCCGGTTCCAGTAGCCCGCGAACGCCTCGGGGCTGGCCATCGACACCGCGATCTGGCCCTGCTCACCGGGCCCGACCAGCTCGTCGGGGCTCGCGCCCTGCTCCGGCCGGACGAGCCGCAGCCGCGAGAACACCCCGGCCCGGCCCGCGCTGCCCGGTTTCGCGGCGGCGTCCGGGCCGATCGAGAAGGTGTAGATCTCGGTGCTGCCGAAGTGGTTCACGAACGAGTCCGGCCGCAGCGTGCCGGCGAGCTGCTCGGCCAGCGCGGTGGTCATCGCCGCGCCCGCGTAGGAGATCTTCCGCACCGAGTCCGCCTCGCCGAGCCGTCCGGTGCGCAGCAGGGACCAGTAGATCGTGGGCACGAGGTAGAGGCTGGTGATGCGCTCGCGCAGGATCAGCTCCATCGCCTCGTCGGCGTCGAACCGCGGCTGCGGCACCCAGGTGCCCGCGGTGAGGATGGTCGACAGCAGCGTGCGCATGCCCATGGTGTGGAACAGCGGCATCACGCCGAGCGTGGTGTCGAAATAGGACTGTCCTGTTTGGATGATGTGGGCGAGTGCCGCGTAGTGCTCGGCGGCGTGACTGCGCGGCACACCCTTGGGTTTGCCGGTGGTGCCCGAGGTGTAGAGCATGACGCTGATGTCACTGTCCGCGACGGGCACGGCGGGAGCGGGTTCGGCGCTCGCGGCGCGGTACTCCACCTCGTCGGCGGAGACGCCGCGGACACCGGGGACCTCCGCGAGCGCCTTGGTGACCAGTTCCTCGTTGTCCCCGTCGTAGATCACCAGCACCGGCGCCGCGTCCGCGACGCAGTACGCGAGTTCGGGCACGCCGAAGCGGAACGACAGCGGCACCGAGACCGCGCCGATCTTCTGCGCCGCCAGGTGCAGGCTCGCCAGCGGCAGCCCACCGGCGAGTACGAGCACAACGCGCTCCCCCGCCGTCACTCCGAGTTCTCCCAGCGCGCGGGCGAGCCGGGATGTGTGGTCGTCCCATTCGGCGTAGGTGAGGGGATGCGGGCCGCCGACGGCCCGGCGGTCCGGGTACCGCTCGGTGGTCCAGCGCAGCGCTGTGCCCAGGTCCATAACTGCTCTCCGTTGCAACAGTCCGGGAAGCGGAAAGGAGATCCGCCAGGCAATAGTATGATCAGAATCGTCTGTTTCAGACTGTCCAGAACGTACGATAGCCTTCCGGACATGTCAAGCGTGCGTTTGTCCACGACGTCCTACGTCGTACTCGGCATGATCGCGCTCCGCGGCCCGTCGACGCCCTACGACCTCAAGCGCGCGGTCGGCCGCTCCATCGGCTATTTCTGGAGTTTCCCGCACGCGCAGCTGTATTCCGAGCCCAAGCGGCTGGAGGAAGCCGGGCTGCTCGACCTCACCGAGGAACAGCACGGGCGCAGGCGGAAGCTGTACACGATCACCGAGGACGGCCACGCCGCACTGCGGGAATGGCTTGCCGAACCGGTGAACGCGCACTTCGAACTGCGCGATGTCGCCGAGATCAAACTGTTCTTCAACGAACTCGCCGATCTGGACGACGTGGCGCGGCTCGCGGCCAGCCAGATCGAGCAGCACGAGCGCCGGATCGCCGTGTACGAGGACATGAAGGCGCGCTATGGCGATATCGACGACGTCGGCGCGCGCATGGTCACCCTGGAACTGGGGCTGGGTATGGAACACGCCGCGCTCGAGTTCTGGCAGAGGGTCGCCGGGCAGGTCGAACGCGGCGAGTTCCCGTCGCCGCGCGCCACCGCCGGCAAGGCCGTATAGCCGCTCCCTATCGTTGCCATCGCGTTTTGCGCATTGCCGCGCCGGCCCGGCCGGCCGCAGTGTCTTCGGTAGTTGTTGCAACGACGCGGCACCGGAGGCACCCGATGAGATCAGCGTGGCTGGTTCTGACCATAGTGGCGATCTACATCGCCGTGCTCGCGGCGATCAGCTTCTTCGCGGGACGATCGTCACGGACGGCGGGCTCGTTCGCCAGTGGCGGCAAGGTCTTTCCCGCGGTGCTCATCGGATTCCTGCTGGCGTCGGAGTTCATCGGGACCACCGCGAGCATCGGCACCGCGCAGGCCGCCTACGAATCGGGGATTTCCGCCGCCTGGAACGTGGTCTCGCTCGGCGTCGGGTTCGTGTTGTTCTCCCTGTTGCTGGCCCGCCGGTACCGGGCACTCGGCGAGAACACGATCTCCGGTGCGCTGGCCCGCAACTACGGCCCACGGGTGCGCATCGCGACCTCGATCGTCATGGTGTGCGCGCTGCTCATCGTCGCGGTGTCCGTCTACGCCAGCGGCGGTGCGATCCTGTCCAGCCTGCTGGGCATCGACAAATCGCTCGCGATCGTGCTCGTGGGCGCGCTGGCCACCGCCTACGTCGGGGTCGGCGGGATGCGTTCGGTGGTGTACACCAACTTCCTGCACGCGGTGATCAAACTCGTCGGGATCATCGTGCTCGCGATCGTGGCGGTGCATCGCGTCGGCGGATTCGGTGAGCTCAGGGCGAAACTGCCGCCGGAGATGTTCTCTCCGCACGGCGTGGGCCTGTCGCAGATCTTCGCGTGGATGATCGCGGGCATCGGCGCGACCTTCGCGACGCAGTACGTGGTGCAGGCGATCACGACCGTCGGCGACAGCGGGAAGGCGCAGCGCGCCGGGTTCTACTCGGCGCTGGTGCTGGTGCCCTACGGCGTGCTCGCCGCGTTGATCGGGGTGTGCTCGGCGGTGCTGTTCCCGCACATCAAGAGCATCCAGGCGATGCCGGTGCTCGTCACGCAGCTCGACCCGCTGCTCGCCGGCCTGGTCGTGGCCGGGCTCGCGGGCGCGATGTTCGGCACGATCGCCGCGCTCACGATCGGCGCGTCCACGTTGCTGTTCAAGGACTTCTACCAGCCCTACTTCAACCCTGGCGCCGACGAGCGGCGGAACATGGTGTTCATCCGGGTCGCCGCGGGCGTGGCGGGGCTGCTGCCGATCGTGCTCGCGCTCTACGCCTCCGACGTGCTCGCGGTGACGTTCCTGGCCAAGGCGCTGCGGGCCGCGCTCGCGGTGCTGGTGCTGATGATGTTCTACGCGCCCCGCTACGGCACGAAGGCCGGCGCTTTCTGGACGATCGTCGTCTCGCTCGTCGCCACGATCGGCTGGTTCCTCGCGGGCAGCCCGTGGGGTGTCGACGAGGCGTACATCGCGGTGGCGGTGCCACTGGTCGTGATGACGATCAGCCACGTGTTCCGGCGCCGCGGTGCGGAAACCACGGTGGCGCCGGTGGCGGTGACGCGGTGAACGTCGCCGAGCATCTCGTCGCGACCTTGATCGGTCACGGCGTCCGGACCGTCTTCGGGGTCCCGTCGGAAAGTTTCACCACGCTGCTCGACGCGATGCACGGCACGCTGGAGTTCGTGCCCGCGCGGCACGAGGGCGGGGCCGCGTTCATGGCGGAGGCACACGCGATGGCCGCCGGTGGGGTCGGTGTCGTGCTCGGCGGCCGCGCGGTGGGTGCCGCGAACCTGTCGATCGGCGTGCACACGGCGCGGGAGAACTCGACGCCGCTGCTCGTGCTCGTGGGCCAGCCGCATTCGCTGCACCGTGGCCGTGAAGGCTTCCAGGAGACCGATGTCGCCGCCTTCCTCGGCCCGGTCGCCAAGCACGCCGTCGAGGAAAGCGATCCGCGCCGGGTGCCCGCGGCCGTGCACCGCGCGCTGACGCTCGCCCGGTCCGGCAGGCCCGGACCCGTCGTGCTGGCGCTGCCGGAGGACGTGCTCGACCACGACACCGGCGAGCCGGTGCGGCCGCCGCTGCCGGTCACCCGGCCCGCCCCGGCGGAAAGTGACGTGACCGCGCTGCGGCGGCTCCTGCTCGGCGCGCGCCGGCCGGTGGTGATCGCCGGGGCGGGCGCGCGGGGTGCCGAGGAGGATCTCGTGGCGTTCGCCGAGGCGTGGGAGATCCCGGTGCTGGCGGCGTGGCGACGGCACGACGTGTTCCCCAACGAGCATCCGCGCTACGCCGGGCACCTGCAGATGGGCACGCATCCCGAGCTGGTCGCGACGGTGCGGGACGCCGATCTCGTGCTCGCGTTCGGCACGCGGCTCGGCGAGATCACCGCGCAGGGCTACACCGCGCCGGTAGCGGGGCAGCCGATCGCACAGGTCGACATCGACCCCGGGCAGCTGGGCAAGGCCTACCCGGTCGAACTCGGCGTGCCCGCCGGGCTCCGCGAAACGGTGCGGGCACTGGGCAAACCCGGCGAGCGGCGCGATCCGGCGTGGGCCGACGAGCGCAACCGGGTGTACCGGCGAGTGACCACAGTGGACACCGCAAGCAACCGGGATCGGGTGGACAACAGGCAGATCGTCCGCGCGCTGCGCGCTGGGCTGCCGGCAGACGCGGTGGTCACCAACGACGCGGGCAACTTCGCGGGCTGGCTGCACACGTTCTTCCGGTTCCCGCGGGCCCGCACCTACGTCGGCGCCGCGTCCGGCGCGATGGGGTACGCGCTGCCCGCGGCGATCGGCGCGAAGCTGGCGATGCCGGACCGCACGGTGGTCTCGGTGTCGGGCGACGGCGGTTTCCTGATGACGGTGCAGGAACTGGAGACCGCGGTACGGCTGCGGTTGCCACTGGTGGCGCTAGTGTTCAACAACAACAGCTACGGCTCGATCCGCATGCACCAGGAACGGCGTTACCCCGGCCGCGTCATCGGCTCGGAACTCGGCAACCCGGACTTCGTCGCGCTGGCAAGGTCTTTCGGCGCCCACGGTGACCGGGTGACCGCCGACGCCGACTTTCCCGCCGCCCTGGAGACCGCGCTCGCCCAGCGGCGCCCCGTCGTGCTCGAGATCGTCACCGATCCGGAGCAGATCTCGGTCTGGCGCACCATCACCCAACTGCGCGAGGGGAGCTCATGACCACCGCCCTCACGATGCGCCTGCGCCGCAGGCAGGGCGCTGCCTGGGGACCCGGCAGCGGCACCGGAAGGCAAGCCGCGCTCAACCGGCGCCTGCCCACGCTCGCCGATGTCGAACGCGCGGCACGCCGGCGGTTGCCCCGCTTCGCCTACGACTTCGTGGCCGGAGGGACCGGCGACGACCTCGGCGTGCGCCGCAACCGGGCCGCGCTGGACGACGTCGAGATCGTGCCCCGCTACGGGGTCATGTCCACAGTGGACACCACGGTGACGCTGTTCGGGCGGGAGTACAAGGCACCGATCGGCATCGCACCGGCCGGGCTCGACGGCCTGGCGTGGCCGGACGCGACGCGCTGCCTCGCGACAACGGCGGCGGGCGCGGGCATCCCGTACATCACCGGCACGCTCGCCTCGGCGCCGATCGAGGAGGTCGCGCCCCGCTGCCGGGCCTGGTTCCAGCTGTACGGCTTTCCCGCCGACGGCCACCGCGTCACCTTCGACCTGGTGCGCCGCGCCGCCGATGCCGGTGCCGAGGCGCTCGTGGTCGCCGTCGACGCGCCCGTGCGCTCGAAACGGCCCCGCGATCTGCGGCACGGTCTGGTCGTTCCGTTCCGCCCCAGCGTGTCCACGGCGTGGCAGGTCGCGGGCGCGCCGGCCTGGTCGCTCGCCGCGTTGCGCACCCGCGTCCCGGTGTTCGCCAACATGGACCGTTACGCCGGGCCGCGCGCGACGCTCGACGAGGTCGCGGGGTTCGTGCAGGGCCGCATGCGGGGCGGGTTCACCTGGGCCGAGATCGCCGAACTGCGCCAGGCGTGGCCGCGCGCGCTGGTGATCAAGGGCCTGCTGCACCCCGCCGACGCGGAACGGGCCGTCGCCGTGGGCGCGGACGGGATCCTGGTGTCCAACCACGGCGGGCGCCAGTCCGACGCCGCCCCCGCCGCGATCGACGTGCTGCCCGCCATCGCCCGCGTCGCCGGCGCCGACACGACCGTGCTGTTCGACAGTGGCGTCCGGTCCGGTCTCGACGTCGCGCGGGCACTCGCCCTCGGCGCCCGCGCGGTCTTCAGCGGTCGCGCGTTCCTGCTCGGCCTGGCCGCGGCGGGCCGGCGCGGCAGCGACCACGTCGCGAACCTGCTCACCGCCGAACTGCGTACCGCACTCGGCCAGTGCGGCGTCCCCACCCCGGATCTGTTGCGCGAACTGGACATACGCCACGCCACGGCGTGGGATTTTTCCCGCTGAACACTGATAAGGGAGACCATGACACCCGGCGCTGACCTCCGCACCTGGCTCGACCGGCTCGCCTCGACCGGCCGCCTAGCCCTGACCGATCCCGGTATCGCGCTGCGCTTCGGCGTCGCCGGGGTGGCCAACCGCCTCGACGGCCGGCAGGCGACGCTGTTCCCGCGGCCCGGCGGGCACCCGGTGCCGATCGTGTCCGGCCTGCTCTCGCAACGCGCCTGGATGGCCGAGGCGATGGGCGTCGCCGAACGCGACCTCGTGCCCCGGTTCCAGGACGCCTGCCGCGATCCGTTGCCGTGCAAGGAAGTCACCGGCGCGCCCGTGCAGGAGATGGTGCATTCCGAGTTCGATCTGACCGAGCTGCTGCCGCTGCCGACGCACAACGAGCACGACCACGGCGCCTACATCACCGCGGGCCTGCTCATCACCCGCGACGCGCGCGGACGGCAGAACGTGTCGATCCACCGGCTCCAGGTCAGCGGCCCGGACCGGCTCGGCGCGCTGCTGCTGCCACGGCACACGCTCGCGTTCTTCCGCGACCGCGAGAACGCCGGCGAGGATCTCGACGTCGCGATCGTGATCGGCGCCGACCCGCTGACACTCATGGCGTCGCAGGCGATCGTGCCGCTCGGCCAGGACGAGCTGGAGATTTCCGGCGCGCTGCGCGGTTCCCCGCTGCCCGTGACGCGCTGCGTCGGCAGCGAGATCCGGGTGCCCGCGAACGCCGAGATCGTGCTGGAGGGCAAGCTCCTGGCCAGGGTGCGCGAACCGGAGGGCCCGTTCGGTGAGTTCCCGCAGTACTACGGGCAACGCGCGGAGCGGCACGTGATCGAGCTGAACACGGTGACGCACCGGCGCGATCCGCTGTATCACACGATCGTCGGTGGTGGCCGGGAACATCTGCTGCTGGGCGCCATCCCGCGTGAGGGCTCGTTCCTGTCCGAGCTGCGCCGCAACTTCCCGTGTGTCACCGGCGTGCACCTGCCGGTCGGCGGCACCTGCCGGTACCACCTCTACGTCCAGGTGGACCGGCCCGCGCCGGGCGAGGTCAAGAACGTCATCCTCGCCGCGCTGTCGGTGCACTACGACATCAAGCACGTGACGGTGGTGGACACCGACGTCGATGTGCAGGACCCGGGCGAGGTGGAGTGGGCGGTCGCGACGCGCTTCCAGGCCGACCGCGATCTCGTGGTCGTGCCGGGGGCGCAGGGGTCCAAACTGGACCCGTCCACGGCGGGCGGGGTCGGCGCGAAGATGGGCCTGGACGCCACTGTTCCCTCGGACGCCGAGCCGATGCGCTTCACCAGGATCAGCGTGCCGGGTCAGCAGGAGCTGGACATCGCCGCCCTCACCCGCGACGCCCCCGCGGACTGGACCGGCGCGCTTGCCTGAACCTCACGCTTGGAGCAGCCGGGTCAGGGTGTGTGCCTCCTTGAGCAGCAGCGCGCCCAACTCGGGCCGCCGGTCCGCGCGGAACCGGGATTCGACGCCGGTCAGGGTCAGCGCCCAGGCCGGTTCGCCGGACCGGCCGAACACTGCCGCGGCCATACCCCAGCTGCCCTCCACGACGAGTCCGGGGTTGACGGAGTAGCCCGTCTCCCGGGTGCGCGCGATGCGCTCCCGCACGGCTTCCGCACTGTGTTTCTGTCCCCAGTGGACGGTCAGGTCGACGCGGGCGAGGTAGTCGTCGATCTCGCGGTCGGGCAGCATCGCCAGCACGACCAGCCCCGCCGAGACCACCCCGAGCGGGAAGCGCGCACCCTCGTAGAGCACGAACGAGCGGATCGGGAACGCGCCGTCCTCCCGCAGCAGGCACACCGTCTCCTCGCCGCGGCGCGCGGAGAAAAAGGCGCTCTCGCCGGTCGCGACGGCGAGCCGGTGCACGCTCGCCCGCGCGTGCTGCGTGACGTCGTAGCGCTGCGCCGCGACCTCGCCCAGCAGGTACAGCTCCGGGCCGAGGTACCACCGCCCGTCGCGCTGGTCGCGGTCCACGTAGCCCTCGGCGGCAAGCGCGACCAGCAACCGGTGCGTGGTCGGCCGGGCGAGCCCGGTGGCGCGCGCGAGATCCGAGGTGGACGCGCCCCCGGCCTGGAAACCCGACAAAGCGCGCAGCACGGCGGCGACGCGGCCGGTCACGTGCGCGGGCGGGGTGCTCACAGCCTCCGATGCTACGTCCACTCAGTGAACGCCGCCCGTCTGGTCGTTCATCAGCCGAGAAGATCGCGCCCTGGCATTGACGCCATGACCTGCCCGAGCCTTGACTTCCCCTGTCGCTCATTGACCGGACAGGCTGAAAGAGAGGTCGCGTGTCCAGGATGTACAGCAGCGCCGCTGACGCGCTTTCCGACGTGCTCAGGGACGGCATCACGATCGCCGTGGGCGGCTTCGGCCTGTCCGGCAATCCGAACGATCTGATCGAGGCCGTCCGCGATTCCGGCGTGCGGGACCTGACGATCGTGTCCAACAACATGGGCGTCGACGGCAAGGGACTCGGCCTGCTGCTGGAGAACCGCCAGGTGCGCAAGGTGATCGCGTCCTACGTCGGGGAGAACAAGCTGTTCGCGACGCAGTACCTCGACGGCGAGATCGAGGTCGAGTTCGCGCCGCAGGGCACGCTCGCCGAGCGGATGCGGGCCGGCGGCGCCGGGATTCCCGCGTTCTACACCAAGACCGGGGTCGGCACACCGATCGCCGAGGGCAAACCGCACGCCGAGTTCGACGGCGTGACGTACGTGCAGGAGCGCGGGATCGTCGCGGACGTCTCGCTCGTGCACGCGCACACCGCGGACCGCGCGGGCAACCTCGTGTACCGGATGGCGGCGCGCAACTTCAACCCGCTGGTCGCCGCGTGCGGGCGGGTCAGCGTCGCGGAGGCCGAGATCGTGCTCGACGGGTTCGTCGACCCGGATCTGGTGATCACGCCCGGCGTGTTCGTGAACCGGCTGATCAAGGCGGCCGACCGGGTCAAGGAGATCGAGAAGCTGACCGTGCGAGGAAAGGCGGGGGTCTGACCGATGGGCTGGACACGGGACGAGATGGCCGCCATCGCGGCGAAGGAACTGCGCGACGGCGACTACGTCAACCTCGGCATCGGGATCCCGACCCTGGTCGCCAACCACGTGCCGGACGGCGTGCGGGTGACGCTGCAGAGCGAGAACGGCATACTCGGCCTCGGCCCGTTCCCCTTCGAGGGCGAGGAGGACCCGGACCTGATCAACGCGGGCAAGCAGACCGTGACCGTCAACCCCGGCGGCAGCTTCTTCGACTCCGCGACGTCGTTCGCGATGATCCGCGGCGGGCACGTCGACATCGCGCTGCTGGGCGCACTCCAGGTCGGCGCGAACGGCGACCTGGCGAACTGGACGGTGCCGGGCGCGCTGGTCAAGGGCATGGGTGGCGCGATGGACCTGGTCGCCGGCACCAAACGGGTCGTGGTGATCACCGACCACGTGGCCAAGGGCGGCACCCCGAAGATCGTGGAGAAATGCGATCTGCCGCTGACCGGGGCCGGGGTGGTGGACCGGATCATCACCGATCTCGCGGTGCTCGACGTGACCACGGAGGGCCTCCGCCTCGTGGAGACCGCCCCGGGGGTGGACGCCGGCGAGATCAAGGAGAAGACCGGGGCGCCGATCATCAACTGAGGTACGGCCCCTCGGGCGCGAAGATCACTTCTCCTCCGCAGGGACGCCGGCGACCGCGAGGAACGCGTTCATCGCCGGGGGCAGCGGACCCGCGCGGCGGACGACCAGGCGGAGTCGGACCAGCTGGTCGCCGCGCGGCGTTTGGCGTATCCCGCCCTGGAGGCGCTCGGCTCGCCGTTGGTCGACGATGTCTCGGTGCCGCTCTCGCAGCTGGCAGCGGTGATCGACGAGGTGGAGCGCGTCGCGGCGCGGCGGGGCCTCACCATCGGCGTGGTGGGCCACGCGGGCGACGGCAACCTCCACCCGACGGTGATCGTGGACCCGCGCGACCCGGCTTCGCCGGCCGCGGCGCACGAGGCCTTCGACGAGATCGCGGACTACGCACTCTCGCTGGGCGGCACCGTCACCGGCGAGCACGGAATCGGCCTGCTGAAAGTCGGTCTGCTGGAACGGGAACTCGATCCGGTGGCGGCACGGCTGCACCGGCAGCTCAAGGATCTCCTGGATCCGCTCGGTTTGTTCAATCCCGGCAAGGTGATTCGCCGCTGAAGTGCGGGGCGGGGGGTTTCCACGCCCCGCCCCTCTCACAGATCCGCGAGTACCGACAGCGGTGACTCCATGGCGTCCGCCACGAAGCGGAGGAAACCCGCCGCCGTGCCGCCGTCGCAGACGCGGTGGTCGAACACCAGCGACAGCTGCGTGATGCGCCGGGGCACCACCGCACCGTCCACAATCCATGGCCGGTCCAGGATCCGGCCCATGCCGAGGATCGCGACCTCCGGATGGTTGATGATCGCCGCGCTGCCGTCCACGCCGAAGGATCCGTAGTTGTTCAGCGTGAACGAACCGGGAGCCGTCGCGACGCCTTCGCGCGCCGCGGCGGTCACCCGGCGGATCTCCGCGTCCAGTGCCCGCGCGCTGAGCCGGTGCGCGTCACGTACCGCGGGCACCACGAGACCGTGCTCGGCCTGCGTGGCGATGCCCAGGTTCACCCCGTCGAACACCTCGATCTCCTCGCCGGTCACCCGCGCGTTCAGCACCGGGAACCGTGCCAGGCCCGCGACCACGAACCGCGCCACGAGCGCCAGCAGACCGGGGCCCTCGGGCGCGGCGGCGCGCAGTTCCATCAGCGCGGTCGCATCGACGTCGACCCAGGTGGTCGCCTCGGGAATCTCCTGACGGCTACGGGAAAGCGTGCTCGCGATGGCCGCCCGGACCCCCGTCAGCGGAATCCGCTCGGCCACCGGCAGACCCGTGCGGCGGTCCGCGGTGGACGGCTCGGCTGCCAGGGGTGCCACAGGGGCCGCGGCCCGTTCCACGTCGGCGCGCGTGATCAGCCCGTCCTGCCCGGTGCCCCGCACCGCGGTCAGGTCGATTCCCTTGTCCTTGGCCAGTTTCCGCACCAGCGGCGACGCCGTGCGCGGCCGCTGCCCTGCCACGGTGGGCGCCGGAGTCCGGGCCCGCCGGCGACGCCGGCCGTTGACGCGCGTGCTCGTGCCGTAACCGATGAGCACGTTGCCCGAGCCGGCTCGCTCCTCCTCCAGATAGGCGGGCTGCTCCGACTCGACCGAGATCAGCGGTTCGCCGACCGCGATCGTCGCACCCTCCGCGCCGTGCAGTTCCGCGACCACCCCGCCGTAGGGCGAGGGCACCTCGACCGCCGCCTTCGCGGTCTCCACCTCCGCCACGGGCTGGTCGATCGCGATCGCGTCGCCGGGCGCGACCAGCCAGCGGATCAACTGTGCCTCGGTGAGCCCTTCGCCGAGGTCGGGCAGGGTGAAGGTCTGGCGGCTCATGCGGGATCCCATTGCAGATCGTCGACGGCGTCGAGGATGCGCTCGACGGAGGGCAGGTGGTGCTGCTCGAGTTTCGGTGGCGGGTAAGGAATGTCGAAGCCGGTCACGCGCCGCACGGGCGCCTCCAGGTAGTGGAAGCACTGCTCGGCCACGCGTGCCGCGATCTCGGAGGCGACCGACGCGAAACCCTGCGCCTCGGCCACCACGACCGCGCGCCCGGTGCGCCGCACCTCGGCCATCACGGTCTCGTCGTCGAACGGCACGATCGAGCGCAGATCCACCACACCGAGGTCGTGGCCCTCGGACGCGGCGAGTTCGGCGGCCGCGAGCGCCACCGGAACCGAGGGCCCGTACGCGATCAGTGTCGCGTCGGCCCCGGAGCGGCGCACCACGGCCCGCCCGATCGGCGCGACCGCACGCGTGGTGTCGACCTCCTCCGGCGCGAAATAGTGCTTCTTCGGCTCCAGGAAGATCACCGGGTCCGGGCTCTCGATCGCCGCGCGCAGCAGGCCGTAGGCGTCCTCGTTGGTCGCCGGCGCGACGACGGTCAGGCCCGGTGTGTGCGCGTAGTACCCCTCCGACGAATCGCAGTGGTGCTCGACGCCACCGATCCCGCCCGCGTAGGGCACCCGCACGACCACGGGCAGCCGCACCCTGCCACGCGTCCGGTTCGCCATTTTGGCCAGGTGACTGGTGATCTGCTCGAACGCGGGGTAGGCGAACGCGTCGAACTGCATCTCCACGACCGGCCGCATCCCGTTCATCGCCATGCCGATCGCCAGGCCGATGATGCCGGACTCGGCCAGCGGCGTGTCGAAGCAGCGCTGCTCGCCGAAGTCCGCGGTCAGCCCGTCGGTCACCCGGAACACCCCGCCGAGCGGGCCGACGTCCTCACCGAACACCACGACCGACTCGTCGGCGGTCATCGCGTCGCGCAGCGCGGTGTTGATCGCCTGCGCCATGGTCATCTTCGCCGCGCTACTCATCGCCCGTCCTCCCCGGCGGCCAGTTCCGCCCGCAACAACTCCTCCTGCGCCGCCAGCTGCGGTGTCCGCGTGGCATACACGTGCGCGAACAGTTCGGCCGGATCGAGCGGCACCTCCGCGGAGATCCCTTCGCGGACCCGGGTCGCGGCGCGCTCGGCCGCCTCGGTGAACTCCGCTTCCGCCGCGTCGTCCAGGTGCCCGGTGCTCCGCAGATAGAAGCGCAACCGGACCAGCGGATCGCGTTCCCGCCACTGCTCGACCTCGTCGTCGCTGCGGTAGCGGGTCGCGTCGTCGGCGTTGGTGTGCGCCTCCACGCGGTAGGTGTCGGCCTCGACGAGGGTGGGACCGCCGCCCGAGGCCGCGCGCTCGACGGCCGCGCCGAGCACGGCGGTCAGCGCGGCGGCGTCGTTACCGTCCACCAGTTCGGCGGGCACGCCATAGCCGATTCCCTTGTGCGCCAACGTGGGCGCGGCCGACTGCCGGGCCAGCGGCACCGAGATCGCGTACTTGTTGTTCTGCACCAGGAAAACCACGGGCGCGGCGAACACGGCGGCGAAGTTGAGCGCCTCGTGGAAATCGCCCTCGCTGGTCGCGCCGTCCCCACACAACGCCATCACGACGGTGTCCTCGCCCTTGAGCCGCGCGGCGTGCGCGACGCCGACCGCGTGCAGCAACTGGGTGGCCAGCGGCGTCGACTGCGGCGCCACCCGGTGCGCGAGCGGGTCGTAACCGCAGTGCCAGTCGCCGCGTAGCATCATCAGCACCTCGACCGGATCGACGCCGCGTTCCATCGCCGCGATCGAGTCCCGGTAGGTGGGGAACAGCCAGTCGCCGTCGCGCAGCGCCGCGGCGGCCGCGACCTGGCACGCCTCCTGCCCGTGCGAGGACGGGTACACCGCGAGCTTGCCCTGCCGGACCAGGGCACTGGCCTGCTGGTTGAGCCGCCGCCCCAGCACGAGCGCGCGGTAGGAGTCGAGCAGCACCTCCGGCGGCGGGAGCGGATGACGCTCGTCCTCGACGGGCGTGCCGTCCGCCTCCAGCAACCGCACCAGCCGAATCCCGGTCATGCACACCTCCACAGAAGACACAACAGCCAGATTGTGCGGAGTGGTGCTAACTTCTGACCACAAGAAGGCAGTATTTGCAGACGGATTGCCGTCACGGTGTCATGGAGGAGCCGGATGTCCAGTCAAAGCCCACGTTCCGGCAGCCCGGCTGGACAGATTGCCCCGGCGCTCGACGCCATCGACCAGGCAATGCTGCGCGAACTGACCGCCGACGGCCGCCTCGCGGTGCGCGTGCTGGCCGAACGCCTCAACATCTCGCGTGCGAACGCCTACGCGCGCCTCGAGCGGCTCAAGGAGTCCGGCGTGCTGACCGGGTTCACCGCGGTGCTCGACCCGGCGCGCGCCGGGCTGTCGACATCGGCGTACGTGACGCTCACCGTGCGCCAGAACTCCTGGCGCGATCTGACCGAGCACCTGCGCCGTATCCCCGAGGTCCGGCACATGGCCCTGGTCGGCGGCGAGTTCGACGTGATGCTGCTCGTGCGCACCGTCGACAACGAGCATCTGCGCCACGTGGTCCTCGAACAGCTGCAGAGCATCCCCGGCGTGCTGGGCACCCGCACCCTGCTGATCTTCGACGACATCGGCAACCCGTGGTAGTCCGGCTCACGGCTTGAGCAGGCGCCGCAGGATCTTCCCGGTCGGGGACTTCGGGATCTCGCCGACGAACTCCACCTCGCGGATCTTCTTGTACGGCGCCACGCGTGCCGCCACGAAGTCCATCACCTCGCCCGCGTCGAGGGGTTTTCCGGCCACCACAAAGGCTTTCGGCGCCTCGCCGCCCTCCGCGTGCGGCACCCCGACGACGGCGGCGTCGCGCACGTCCGGGTGGGTCAGCAACACCGACTCCAGCTCGGCGGGCGCGACCTGATAGCCCTTGTACTTGATCAGCTCCTTGAGCCGGTCCACGATCCAGAACACACCGTCCTCACCGACGCGCACGAGATCGCCGGTGTGCAGCCAGCCATCCGTCACCGTCGCGGCCGTGGCCTCCGGATTGTCCAGGTACCCGGCCATCACCTGCGGACCGCGGATCAGCAGCTCACCCGTCTGGCCCGGCGCCACAT
>Ga0164243_10006598_pt1 | contig 17525 bp, 12 predicted proteins | sample OricompcompostOP_FD_108781 | JGI IMG/M metagenome (GOLD analysis project Ga0164243, IMG submission 108781) | Organic Plus compost microbial communities from Emeryville, California, USA - Original compost - Organic plus compost (OP) | ecosystem: Engineered > Solid waste > Mixed feedstock >... | reverse complement strand
TCTCTCCTGCCCTGTCTTCTACCCCTTCAATGCCTTCCCTGGATGAAATGGTAGAGGCCTTCCGCACTCCTTCGCTGTCTGCCGGAGAGGATATCGCCTGGCCTGAAGATCTTGTTCCACCTGGTGAAGAGCCTGAGCCGGTGCCACAATCGAACGACTGGAATGAGTCCTCGTCGTCTCAACTGCCTTCTTCCAGTGCTCTTGAAGCTTTGATATCTTCCTCCTCCATTGGTGAGGTCCCTGAAGCTCAGAAACCTGCTTCTCAGGATGCTTTCTCTTTGCTGACTTCTTCCGGGTTTCACGAGCCGCAGACGCAGCATAATGCATCGGGACAGCAGCAGGGATATGATATTTTTTCTTCTCTGGCTGCCACTCCTCAGCCGAGCCCGCAGCCGCCACTTCCTGTATCACAGGAGCCTCAGTTACCGCAGGCATATCATACCGTGCGCAATGATATCCAGACCCTGGAGAATCAGCTTGTCACCCTCAAGGATCTGGTATCGCAGGTTCGTTCTGCGATCTCGGTGGTTGAGGATCAGCGAACTGAGTTCCGGAGTTTCCTGGATGGCTCGAAGGATGCGTTAGAACGCATGGAAGATTGGGCCGGGCGCGCGATGGGATTGAATCTACGGAACAGCCCTGAGAAAGTGCGGCGGTATCTTCCACTTTCGGTCATGTGGGTATCCAACAGCAAGCTGAAAAAGGTGCTTGAGGTACTCAAACAGATAGCGGCCCGTATTGAGGGGTCGGACTCTCAATTGCTAGAGACTATCCAGCAGGTCCAGGAGTCGCTTGCAACCTGTGAGGCTGAGATCCTTCAGATGCAGGTTCCGGCTCAACCGTCTGCCTCGCTATCAGAGACAGGATGGAGCCCATGGGAGATGCAGGTCTCGCAGGATCAAGCGCAGTTGCGTCAACGGGTAACCTTTGAGCGTCAGGGCGATCCTGCTGCTATTCGGGCCGAGGTTGAGGCTCAGCTTCGAGAGGAGATGCGCCGGGAGATCGAAGCTGTGCAGGCGCAGGCACAATCGCAGATCGAAGAGGTTGCACGCCGCGTTCGTGAGGAGACGCTGCGCGAGGTTGAGACGAAGGAGACCGCGAAAGCTCGCGCGTTTGCCGGATCCATGGATCAGGAGGCGTTGCGTGAACTGGAGCGTCGACTGCGCAGTGAGATCGAGATTCAGGTTCGTCAGGAATTCTTGAACCAGATCTCCCATTCGGGGAGCATCTCCGATATGCCCCAATCGTTGACGAAAAATGATGCAGGGGCTATTGCGTTGAACTTTGGCGTTGGCAACACTTCAACTCAGCAGGTGCCAACTAATCTCCAGGCCCCCAAAGTACAGCCACCTGAGCCCGCAAAGCAGAATCCGATGGGGGGCGACTTTGGTGAAGAAGCTGCCGAGATTTTCCGAATGGAAGCAGAGGAGCATTTGCAGACGATTAGTGCTCGGACTGCTGCTCTGGAAAAAGACCCCGGGAATCTGGAGTTGATTCAGGCGATTCGCCGTGCAACGCATACGCTGAAAGGTGCGGCTGGTATGATGGGCTTCCGCCCGATCGCGGATCTCAGCCATATCTCGGAAGACCTCCTTGATAGCATTATGGAGCGGACCACACCCATTACGCCGCAGGTTCTGGGAATTATCCTGGATACCACTGAGGCGCTGGATATGCTGATTAATGGCCGTGGTGAGGGCGCCAGTAACCCTGAAGGGCTGGTACAGAAGATGCGCGCGCGCTATACGCAGCTTCTCGGCGAGCATAGTGTGGCTGCCATTGGTCCCGCCCCGGATATGGATATCGATGAGGAAGACGAGCATCCGAACGCGCACCCGAACGCGCCGCACGTGTCCAGCGTGGTTGAAGGGGGAGCGAAAGCTGAAGGACAGGTTGCGAGTCGGGATCTGAATGTGCGTGTCCGCCTGCAAAAGCTGGACGAACTGGTAAACCTCTTCGGTGATCTCCTGGTAAACCGTAGTGTTCTTGAAGAGCGTATCCAGCGTCTGGCTCGTCTGGTTGCGGATGCCAGCGTCAGCAGTAACCGCTTGAATGATATCGGTCAGCGCCTGGGAACTAGCTTTGAAGCGGTTATGTTGCCCAGTGGTCGTTCTGTGAAGGTCGTCTCGAATAATGGTGAGCAGAGCCTGATCTTAACGAATGAGAAGACTGAGCAGCAAGAACCAGCTCACCTGGCAGACTTCGATGAGCTGGAACTTGACCGCTATACCGAATTCCACCAACTTACCCGTGGTCTCAGTGAGAGTATCTCGGATATGGCGACGCTGAGTGCCGAAATGGAGGCGATTATCCGTGAATGTGAAAACGTGTTCGCGCGAGAGAATCGCCTGAGCACGACGTTCCAGGATCGCCTGATGAAGGTGCGTCTCGTCCCTCTCTCCACCATGACCCCGCGTTTGTACCGCGCCGCGCGTGTGGTCGCACTGAAGCAGGGAAAAGATTTTGATTTCGATCTGGAAGGCAACGAGACTGAGGTTGATCGTACGGTGTTTGAGGAGATTGTTGGCCCTCTGGAGCATTTGATGCGGAATGCGGTGAACCATGGTCTTGAAGCTCCCGACATTCGTGCCTTAAAAGGCAAGTCTCCTAAGGGGCAGATTAAGCTCTCTGCCGGTTACGAAGGTAATCAGGTTGTGATTACGATCCGTGACGATGGAAACGGTATTGACCCCGAACGGGTACGGCAGATCGCGATTGAGCGCGGCCTGATCCGCCCGGAACAGGTTTTGAGTGAGAGCGATGTGGTAAGCCTGATCTTCCAGCCTGGCTTTTCTACTGCTGAAGTATTGAGTGAAGTGAGTGGGCGCGGTGTTGGTCTGGACGTTGTTCGCGATGCCGTTTCGCGCTTGCGTGGAACGCTTGAGGTTGAGACAACGCCGGGTCAGGGAACTGCTTTCACAATGAAGTTCCCGACCAGCCTTGCCATCCAGAACGCGATGATGGTGCGCATCGGGACACAGCAGTTTGCCATCCCGACGCTGGTGGTGGAAGCGATTGGACGTCTGGATAGCTTCAAGCGTACTGTGGTCGATCAACAGCCGGCGGTCCTGATTCAGGATCAGCACTATCCACTTCGTATGCTTGCCCAGTATCTGGGGTTGCCAATTGGCCAGCTTGACGAGAAATCGCAGTTGCTGATTGTTCACGCCGGTGGACACCATGTAGCACTTGTGGTCGATGAGATCAAGGGGCGCTACGACATCGTGATGAAGAGTCTTGGCCCGCATCTGCGCAATGTGCATGGTGTGGCCGGTGCAACCGTGCTTGGTAATGGTCAGGTGGTGCTGGTCCTTGAGCTAAACGACCTGCTCTCCACCCGAGAACGTACCAAGTTGGTCGCGAATATCACGGGCAATCAGCAGGGCGCCATGCGGCAATATGTCGATACTGCAGGACGCCCAACGACGGCTGCAATGCGACCGTCACCGACGTCTCCTGCGGCAGCCGACCGCGGTCGACATATTCTCGTTGTTGATGATAGCCCCAGTGTGCGCCGTGTTGTCAGTAATATGTTGAAGCAGAACGGCTGGGAGGTTCAAACCGCCCGCGATGGAGTCGAGGCGCTGGAAATGATCTCGTATGAGACACCAGCCGCGGTGCTACTTGATATCGAGATGCCGCGTATGGATGGATATGAGTTGATTGCAACGGTACGTGCGCAGGAGCAGTATCGCTCGCTGCCGCTGGTTGTTCTGACCTCGCGCGCAGCTGCCAAACACCAGCAGCGTGCGATGCAGTTGGGTGCAAGCGCCTATGTAATCAAGCCATATCAGGATGAAGATTTGTTGAATACCCTGTCTTCACTGGTCTATGGTACCTCTTCCCGCTAAGAGGAGCTGTACCGCGGGCCAGCGAGTGTCTCAGTGAGGAGCTGATCCTGATGGGAGTTGAACGAGCTGTTACGCGTTGGTATGTTGAACGACAGATGATTCTGGATGAAATAGCAGCGCTGGAGGCGAAGAAAGCGGCTCCCGCACAGGAAGATGGTGCTGTATCGGAACAGGCAGATTCTGCCGAGCTAGAAGAACAGTTAAAAAAGGCCCGGGAGAAGTTTCGTCTCCTGGGCCCTTGTCCTAAGCCGATGATGGGTTAGGCTTTTTCCTGTGCAATGCGCTTGACTGTTTCGATTACGCGATTACCCATCTCTTTGGTCCCAATAACCTCTTTTCCACTTTCGCGCAGGTCCGCTGTGCGATAGCCTTCATCAATGCAGCGCTCGACTGCTTTTTCAATGACTGTGGCTTCGTGTTCCAACCCCAGAGAGTGGCGCAGGAGCATCGCAGCACTGAGAATAGCAGCCAGAGGGTTTGCCTTATCCTGGCCTGCGATATCGGGGGCAGACCCGTGAATGGGCTCGTACAGCCCAAAGGTACCGTGTGCAGTGCGGCGTGTGCCCAGACTTGCCGAGGGAAGCATACCCATTGAGCCTGCCAGCATAGAGGCTTCATCTGTCAGGATATCGCCGAACAGGTTTTCGGTGACGATGACATCAAAGCTGCTCGGTTGGCGAAGCAGATGCATGGCGCAGGCATCAACCAGCAGGTGTTCAAAAGTGACATCAGGATACTCAGCGGCGACCCGTTCGGCGACCCGCCGCCAGAGCACTGACGAACTCAGAACGTTGGCCTTATCGACGGAGGTCACTTTCTTGCGGCGTCCACGGGCGATCTCAAAGGCGACCCGCACAATGCGCTCAATCTCTTCCTCGGTGTAGAGCAGGGTATCAATAGCCTCGGTTCCACGCTCGGTCTGGCGAATCTCGCTCGGTTTTCCTGGCACAGCAGGCTCAAGATGCCCGTAATACAGCCCGCCGGTCAGCTCACGTACAACGATCAGATCGGTCCCCTGCAAGACTTCGGGTTTGATTGTGGAGGCGTTGAGCAGGGCCTGGAAGGTGTGAACCGGGCGCAGGTTGGCAAAGAACTGAAAGCCTTTACGCAGTCGGAATAGCGCCTGCTCTGGTTTGACCTTTGCTCCTGGCGTTGCCCCACCAACTGCGCCAAAGAGGATAGCATCACTCTGCTCACAAAGCGCTACCGTCTCATCAGAAATAGCCGCGCCTTCTGCCTCTATCGCGGTCAGCCCGACCAGCCCACGTTGGAACGTAAAGGTGTGTCCATAGAGTTGGGCAACGGTTTCCAGCACTTTTTCAGCCTGTGCCGTAACTTCTGGACCAATGCCATCGCCGGCCAGAACGGTGATTGTGTAATTACCCAAGGTGAAACTCCTTCAAAACTGAGAGTAGTCTTTGCCGTTATCTTAACCCATTGCCCGCAGTGGCACAAGTGAGGAAATAAACCGCTTGGTAGGTGCTGGTATCCTGTGAGAAGGGGTTATTCGTGATAGGATAGAGGGGGGCTCAGCGAAGGTGAACTCGCTCGTTATCTGTGTGGCATAGCAGGCGGTAACGTGTTATAATAGGGCAGGTGGAATGTACAGAATATACATCACCCCCCAATGTTCTTATTACCCTGCATTATCTCAACCGAGCAATAGGTGCTGCTAAACCTTTGCACAGGAGTTCTTACTGATGAGCAGCAATATCACTGAAAAAGGGAATGTGCCTTCCGTCCCCGGGCGGCGCAAACCGGTGCCACTTGCTATGGCGACCGGCCCTTATGAATATATTCCTGGAGATCAGGAGTTGCCAGTCCAGTTGACCAGTCTGGCCGATATGTTACAGTGGGCACAGAACTGGGCACGCTCGAAGTCTGTCTGGCCGATGAGTTATGGACTTGCATGCTGTGCCATCGAGATGATGGCCTCGGCGCAGTCGCACTATGACCTGTCTCGCTTCGGGTCAGAGGTGTTTCGTTCCAGTCCTCGACAGGCCGACCTGATGATTGTAGCTGGCACTGTTTCTGTGAAAATGGGACCGCGTTTACGCCTGCTCTGGGAACAGATTCCTGAACCCAAGTGGGTGATTAGTATGGGACAGTGTGCGAACTCCGGTGGTGAGTTCTATGATAGCTATTACACAGTTCAGGGTGTGGATACTATTGTCCCTGTTGATGTGTATGTTCCTGGCTGTCCACCTCGTCCAGAGGCACTGATTGAAGGTATTCTCAAGCTGCGAGAGAAGATTGCCAAGCAGGGTCTCAAGGTACGTGGCGAGAAGGGAATTGAGGTGTAATCGATGCGCGGTATTCTAGAAGGTATGAATCTTACCTTCAGCCACCTGTTTCGGCCGAAGGTGACTCGTCTCTACCCCTACGAAAAACCGAAACTGCCTCCACGCAGCCGTGGACTCATTCAGTTGATTGCGCAAGAGGGCCTCAAAACAGAGTTCAATTTGAAATGCGAGGCATGTCTTCTTTGTGAGAAGGCGTGCCCACCTCGCGCTATCACGATTGAATATGAACCAATGTATAGCTGGAGACAGCGCCCCTGGTTCAAGTCTTATATCCGTGAGGGCGCAGAGAAGTTTACTCCACGCAAGATCCCGCCTGCATCTGGTATCTCGAAAGCTGGCTTCTACACTCAGCGTATCTCGGAATATGCAGTGCGTTACTACAACAAGCCAGTTGCTCCCTGCGTTGCAATGCCAGTAAAAGATCATCTGGAGCCTGAGATTGATTTGAGCAAGGTCGATGAGCTGCTTGCGAGCTGGTCATATGAGGCAAGCGCGTTGCCCGCGTTGCTTGATGCGATTATGGATCACTATGGCTACCTTCCCCTGCAAGCGGCGAAGCGTGTGGTTCAGGCTCGTGGCGTAGACTTGAGCGACGTTTTTGGCATTGCCACAATGAGTCCCAAGTTTAAACCAGCCCCCGCGGTGAAGGGTATCCGGCGTGATGACCAGCCTGAGCGCGGTCTGGCTCCCGATAAGCGCGGCGTCTGGGGAAATATTCATCATGTGAGGCAGCCAAATGCCTGATTTTCAGAAGTCATATATGGTTTTGCGGCGGCAAGATGATCCTGATGTTCGTTCTCTTGCCGCTTATCGGAAAGCCGGTGGCTACTCCGCTTTAGAGAAAGCGGTGCGCGAATTGACACCGGATCAGATTATTCAACAGGTCATTGATGCGAAATTGCGTGGCCTGGGTGGTGCCGGGCGACTTGCGGGCGAGAAGTGGCGCATTGTACGAGGCACTGAAGATAATCAGAAGTATGTTATTTGTAATGCGTATGATGCCGATAGCCAGTCATATGCAGCCCGTTCGCTTCTGGCCTTTAACCCTCATCAGGTAATTGAGGGTATCGTTCTCGCGGCGTATGCTGTTGGCGCGTCAGAGGCGTTCCTTGTCACACGCTCCCTCTACAAAGAGGGTGTTGAGGCGCTTCAGGCCGCGTTACAGGAAGCGACTGAAGCTAATCTGGTAGGCCGTGATATTCTTGGAACCGATTTTAGCTGTACTATCACTGTCATGGGCTACGATATGGGCTTTATGGGCGGTGAAGAGACAGTTCAAATCGCGGTGATTAAGGGCCGCCGTGGTATGCCGGAGCAGCGCCCTCCGTTCCCGGCTCAGTATGGTCTGTGGGATAAGCCAACCGCTATTAATAGCATTGAGACATTAGCAAATGTGCCTGTGATTGTGCGTAATGGTCCCGCTGCGTTTGCCAGCGCTGGTACCGGTGTCACCGGAGGCACCAAGATTCTCTCTATCTATGGCGTTGGTAGCACAGAACCGAAAGTCGTTGAGGTTCCATTTGGCACCACTCTGCGTGAGATTTTGAACCATGCCGGGGTGTCAGTTGGCGAGGATGAGGTTCGCGCTGTGGTCGTCGGTGGCGCTGAAGGTGGTGCTCTGCCGCTTTCGCTTCTGGATACGCCTTTCGATTTCGATCCAATTGAGCAGACCGGTGCGATCGTTGGATCTGGTGTCATTGAGTTGCTCCCCTCGAACACCTGTATGGTGGCGTGGGCAATGGAGCGCAGCCGGTACCTGAGTAAGGAGTCCTGCGGTAAATGCGTCCCCTGCCGCGTCGGGGTGAAGCGCGTGACCGGTATCCTGGAAGGTATCGTCAGCGACCTGGGCGTCAATGGTGATCTGGATGTGCTGGACGAATTCGCTTCTTATATCCCCAACTCCTCTATCTGTGGCTTTGGGGTACAGTCGATGAACTCGTTGAAGACGGCCAGGAAATACTGGCCCGAGCATTTCACTCTGCACGTTCAGGAATTACAGTGCCCGACAGGAACCTGTGTACCTGTGCGCTCTCATCGTTTCGTGACGAAACATGTTTTGCCTTAGTCAACAAGTAGCAACTCGGTAGAGGAAACTTATTCATGGCTATATCAATCCGAGATAATTTTTCGCTATCTACCAGGGAAGCACAGCCGCCAATGGTGCGCAATGAGATGGGTCATCCTAGCTTCACTGTGACCATTGATGGCCGCGTGATGCAGGCGTACGAGGGTCAGACGATCCTGAGTGTGGCGATCGATAATGGGATCACTGATATCCCGAATCTCTGTAATGACGAGAAGCTTGAACCCACCTCGGCCTGTCGCATGTGCCTGGTACATATTGACGGCTATGACCGTCCTTTGCCTTCCTGTAACACTCCGGCTGAGCCCGGCATGGTGATTACCACCAATTCAGATGAGCTCTTCCATATTCGGCGCACGAACCTGGAAATGATGCTCTCCGACCACAATGCCTACTGTCAGCCGCCGTGTCAGGTCGATTGTCCGACACACATCGATATCCCTGGTTATCTGGAACTGATCGCTAAGGGCGAGATGAAAGAGGCCGCACGTCTGGTGAAAGAAGTGCTGCCCTTCCCGTACATTCTGGGTCTGGTCTGCCCGGCACCCTGTCAGAAGGCGTGCCGTCGCGCGCTGGTTGATGAAGAAATCGCGATCTGTCGCATGCATGGCCACGCGGCTGAAACCTGCTTGCTTGATCCTCCCGTGCCATACGAGAAAGACCCAGCGACAGGCAAGAAGGTCGCGGTGGTGGGCGCTGGCCCCGCTGGTGCTGCTTGTGCGTTCTATCTCTCGCTGCGCGGTCACTATGTCAAGGTCTTTGACAAGCAGCCTCAGCCTGGTGGTATGCTTCGCTATGGTATTCCTGAGTATCGTCTGCAAAAGGATATGATGGACCGCGAGCTGAACCAGCTCTGGAACCAGCTTGGCATTGATCTTCAGTGCAACATTGAGCTTGGCAAGGACTTCACCATTGATGATCTCTTTGCTCAGGGCTTTGATGCTGTCTACCTCGCTATTGGTGCCTGGACCAGTAACCCTCTGCGCGTTGAGGGTGAAGATGCAGAGGGCGTCGTTAACGCAATCTCATTCCTCGGTGAGAAGGTTGAAGGTAAGTCCGTTCCTGTCACCGAAGGCGATGAGGTCGTTGTGATCGGTGGTGGTTTTACTGCCTTTGACTGTACTCGTACCTCTCTACGCCTGGGCGCGAAAGTACATACGATGTATCGCCGCGGTCGTAGCGAAATGGGTGCGACGGAGGAAGAGGTTGAGGACGGTGAGGCCGAGGGTACACATCTTCAGCTCTATGTGAGCCAGACCCGTATTGTCACCGAAAATGGCAAGGTGAAAGGGGTCGAGTTCCTGCGTAACAAGCTTGGTGAGCCCGATGCAAGTGGTCGCCGCCGCCCGGTGCCGATCCCCGGTTCTGAGTTCATTCTGGAATGTGATGCTGTTATCCCGGCTATCGGTCAGAAGCCAGATACCTCGGTGCTTGATGAGAAGTCTGGTGTGAAGTGGACCAAGTGGAGCACCATTCAAACGAACCCGCATAACTTCATGACTGACCGTGAAGGCGTTTTCGCCGGTGGTGACTGTCAGATGGGTGCGAAGACGGTTATCGAATGTGTGGCTCAGGGTAAACTTGGCGCTCGCGCTATCCATGCCTATCTGATGGGTGAGGATATGGATGAGGTGGCCCGCCGTCTCGAACTGGAAGAGCGCAAGCCTGATCTCTTCGACATTGTGCCTTACAAGCCCGTTGAGCCTAAGGTGAAGATGCCAATGCTTCCGTACGAGGACCGTGAGCGCAACTTCCGCATTATTGAGATGGGCTACCTGCGTGAGCAGGCACAGCGTGAAGCGGCTCGCTGTTTGCAGTGCGCCTGTCCTTCTGCTGGTCAATGTGACTTGCAGAAGTACAGTATCGAGCATGGTTTGGCTGATAACCGCTTCCATGATGGTGAGCCAAGCGACTATCACGATTACGATTTCGATCTGTCGCACAGCTTCATCCTGCGCGATCCCAACAAGTGTATTAACTGTACACAGTGTGTGCGCGTCTGTCACGATGTGATTGGCCCGGACTGCTACGGCATGTTCGGTAAGGGTTTTGACACGATCGTCTCGACACCGTTCAATGTCAGCCTGCACGACACTGATTGTGTGTCCTGTGGTGCCTGTGTTCAGGTCTGTCCGACCGGTTCGTTGATGATGGCCGAGCGCCACCTGACGCGCTACTCCTTCGCGCTGGATCGCTGTATCTTCTGTGGCGACTGTGTTGAGGTCTGCCCGCACGGTGCGCTGGGCGAGACGCCGAACTTCGAGCTCTCGTTCTTCAACCGCTTCGGCAGTGATGTCACGCTGGAGAAGGAAGATCTGGCGAACGCGCCGAACTATCTGGTGCGTCAGCGCCTGCCGCGCGGCAAGAAGAGCCTACCCGTCATGAGCCCGCTGGTGCGGCCGCTGCCCGCTCGCAGCATCCGCGAATAAGCAGTTTTCGGTAGAGCAGGAAAGGTCGAATCCCTTTTGTTGGGTTCGGCCTTTTCTTTTTCCTGTTTGTATTCCTGCAACAGGAGTGTATACTGTACATACCGTTTTTCTCTCTTCATCGGCATTGGGAGATGAACACGAAAAGCAAATGCAGAGAACGAATGGTATCCTGGTGTTATAGCTGATAGATGTATCTTTGACCTCTCTCCCCGCGCAGGAGAGGGCCGGGTCAGCGGAAAAGGAGAGACCGCGTTTATGGGAAACTCACAGAGATTACCATTTCCAGATGGGTTCCTATGGGGAACTGCCTCTTCTTCCTATCAATGCGAGGGCGGGAATATAAATAATCAATGGTACCGCTGGGAAGAGCAGGGACGCATTTTGAGCGGTGAGCATTGTGGCGATGCGGCGAACTGGTGGGAGGCTGCCGAACATGATTTTGAGCTGGCAGAACAGATGGAGAATAATGCCCTGCGGCTGAGTATTGAATGGAGTCGCGTGGAGCCATCTGAGGGCCGTTGGGACCGTGCGGCTATTGATCGCTATCGGGCCATGTTGCAGGACTTGCGACAGCGCAATATTACTCCCGCGGTCACGTTGCACCACTTTACTGAGCCTCTCTGGTTTGTTGAACGTGGTGGTTTTGCTCGAAGAGAGAATATTCGCCTGTTTCTGCGCTATGTTCATCATGTGGTAGACGCACTTCAGGATCTCTGTTCCTTCTGGATCACGATTAACGAGCCCAATGTTTATGCGGTAGAAGGCTATCTCCTGAAGAATTTTCCTCCCGGCGAAGGGAGTATTCTGCGGACGTTTCAGGTCCTCCATCATCTGATGCAGGCGCATGTCGATGCGTTCTATGTGATTCGACGGCTTCAGCCACAGGCCATGATTGGCTATTGCCTGCATTATCGTCTCTTTGATCCTGCTGATGCTCGCTGGCCGCTGGATCGTGCAGTTGCGGGTGCTCAGGATACCTTTTTCAATTGGGCTGCGCTCAGAGCGGCGGAAACAGGTTTCTTTCCCTTCCCTTTGAAACTGCTACTGGAGCCAGTTTATAAAGCTCCTGGGGCTCGTGATTATCATGGCATCAATTATTATACGCGGGAACTGGTGCGCTTTGATCCGACGGTGCCCTTTGAGCTTTTTGGACGTCGTTTTGTTAAGCCCGATACACTTCGCAATGATAAGGGGCTGGATCAGGATTTTGGGGAGATTTACCCCGAAGGAATGTACCGGGTGTTGCAGGGTGTCTACCGGCGAACCCGCGGCAATAAGCCGCTCTACATTACAGAGAATGGTTTCTGTGATGCATTAGATGATCGCCGTCCTCGCGCGATCTTAGAACATCTGGCAATGGTATGGCGGGCGATTCAGGAAGGGATCCCGGTTCGTGGCTATTTTTACTGGTCATTGACTGATAATTTTGAGTGGAACAATGGCTGGTATGCACGTTTCGGCTTGATCGATGTTGATCCGAAAACGCAGGTCCGAACGCCACGGCCCAGCGCCAGCATGTTTGGGGAGATCTGCCGCGCCAATGCTATTACAGAGGAGATCGTGGCCCGTTACGCTCCAGAGGCGCTGGAAACCATCTTCGGCCGGCAGAAGGAAACACAAAGCGAACTGGCTGTTTAGATCATTTGATCTTAACGAAAAGATCCGTCTTCTATAATAGAAAGGGGTTTTTCTAAAAAGGCTGAGTTTGCGTGCTCAGCTTCTCCGAGCTTTTGTCTTTTTGAAGCGCTAAAGGAATAAGCATGGATATAGGGACATCCTATGGTTTGGCATTATCATCCGGTATAAATGCATACCTTCCTCTTCTGTCTTTTGCGATTGCAGTTCGCTGGTTACATCTCTATACCGTCCAGCCCCCATTTGAGTATGTTACATCCGATTGGTTTATGATCGTGCTGGCTATTCTAGCATTGGCCGATCTCTTTGCCGATAAGATTCCTGGTGTTGATCATGTCTGGGACGTAATTCATACGGTCTTGCGCCCGCTAGCCGGAGCGCTGGTAGCGGCGGTCAGTCAGCATCAGGTCAGTGGGGCGGGGCTGGTGGTTCCGGTTGTACTTGGAGCCGGTCTGGCGGGCCTGGCTCATGTGACGAAGGCATCAGTTCGCGTGACCTCAACTGCGACCAGTGTGGGCTTTTTGAATCCCATTATCAGTGTACTTGAAGATATCGGTATGCTGATTGGGACAGCGCTATCGCTGTTTGCTCCGATTGTCATGGTGATCGTTATTGTATTGTTTGTTCTATTCTTCCTGCTGACTGTGCCGCGGTTGCTCAAGCGCTGGCGCAATCGACGCATGAAGCGGGCGGTCGCTGGAAGCTGACGACGTTATTCAGGAGAAAAGCCAGAGCGTGCCTGAGTGCCGAGCAGAAGGCAGAGAAAGGGCATGCTCTGCTTCCCCGGATTCCATGCTGGTGAGCCCGGTAAAGCGAGGGGAAGGCTGCGTTGCTGCTGAATAGTCTCTTCCAGAAGGGCCTGTTCCTGGAGCCTGTCAACCGCAAGAAGTGTAGTGTGAAGAATGGTGGTCGCGGCTCGGCTGGCGCGGTCGCTGATCGTGCGGGCCCATGCTTCCCCTAACCAGAGACTTGCACGCAAGCGCTCTCTTGTTGCCTCGTTCTGCTCCTCACTTGTTGTCCCCAATCGTTCCCAGGGCTGCCAGATGCGCCATGCACGCTTGAGATACATCAAGGCGGTACCGGGATGCTCTCGGCCTAATTGATACACGCCAGTGACAAATTCAAGCCAGCCCCAGGCCCGTGCCGCCTCGAACGTGGCTGTCTGGAAAGGGCCGGTCTCTGTTTGGACAAGTGGGAGATCGCCGCACTGGCGCTTGAGTGAGGTGCGTGTGCGGGAAAGGAGTTCCTCTCCCTCGTAGAGGTGCCTATGCAGACAGTTGCGAAACGCTTGCTGTGCTCGCTGCATATTGGTTGCAAATGAGTCCTGGTGCTCAAACATGAGGAACCCTTCCTTTTATGCTCGACCTTTGCTACTATCTCTATAAGGAGAGCTTACCATAGAAAAAAGGGTGTGCATAGCCTCCTGGAAGCCGGGTCTTTTTTGTCGCTTTTACCGTATAGAGTAGTGAGGAGGGTTATAGACCTCCTTCCGTAGGCTCCGGCAGGTAGCTTGTCGCGGCAAATAGAACGTGTTACACTGTCAATTTGGAATGATTGTAGTATTTTAGTCGAACTACATTCAGACATCTTTGAATAAAAGAGGCTGGATTTATAATATGGAAGCAACAACGTCTATCTCAGAGATGCTCAAGTTTGCGTTTGGGTGTAAGGTATTTTGCTCGGATGGTGAGGCGGGAACACTGACTCATGTCATTCTTGATCCCTCCTCGCGTCGTCTCGCTGCTATCGGTGTGAAAAAAGGCTTTCTTTTCGGCAAAACGATGTATGTTCCTTTTGAGGGTATCAGAAGTGCCTCGGGGGAAAGAGTGGACCTCAAGTTGAGCAGCGAGGAATTCGCGCAGGCATCCACAAACGAGCCTACTGGCGTCGTTATGGATAGTGGCAGTATCGTACAGAATGAGGGGACATCCGAAAGAGGAAGTCTGTCTCTGCTTGCTGTCGAGCCGGATAGCGGTGAAGTGAACTATATCGTCGCTCGTGGTATCCGCCAGGGCCAGAGCCTGATGATTCGCAAAGAGTATATCAAGCAACTTGAGAACAAGCATATTGCCACCGCAGTTCCTGAGTCGGTCTTCAAGGCACTGCCACGTTATCGCCCTGACTCTGAACTACAGAAGGAAGTAGAGCAGATCCTGTTCGATTTAACTCCTCTGCATGTGGATTTCAAAGGCATGGACGTTCGTGTGCTTGATGGTGTCCTGTACCTGGATGGCAATATCTCCAGCTCGCTGCGGGGGGATATTGTGAGAGATCAGGCGCTGGGTGTTGAAGGTCTGCTGGAGATTAAGAACCGCCTGGTGGCTGATGATGAGCTTGCCAGTGATCTGGCCGCCGCACTGGCGCACGATCCGCGGACGGCTGATCTGCCAATTGGGGTGTACCCGCGTCTGGGTGTGGTGCGCTTGAGTGGTGCGGTGCGCAACGAGCGGCAGAAGAATACGGCTGAGGTCATTGCCCGCTCGTTCTCCGGCGTGCGGGATGTGGTGAACGATCTATCCGTTGATCCTAAAACGAGCGCTCTGCATGTGCTTACCGCTTCGGTGGGCAGCGACGGAACCGAGATTGTTCCCGGCAAGTATATCAGACACACCAAATAATCCGAACCTACAAGCCCTCTCTCAGATGAAAGAGGGCTTTTTTGTGTCTTTTTTTGATTACCCAAGAGCCTGTTCAAGATCCTGTAGAATGTCGTCGCAGTGTTCGATTCCGGCGGAGAGTCGAATGCAACCCTCGCTAATACCCAGTTCTTGAAGCTCACGCTTCGTTTGTGTGCGATGCGATGAAATAGGCGGATATGTCACCAGTGTGAACACATCACCCAGGGTGGTAGCGGGAAGGCAGAGTTGCAGGCTGTCCATAAAACGGAAGGCTGCTTCACGCGTTTGCTCTTTCAGGTCAAATGAAAGCAGGCCTCCATAGAGGCCAGGCCGAAGCAAGCGGTTTGCCAGTTCGTGGTGTGGATGCTCTGACAGACCCGGATAATAGACATGGGCCACTGCTGGATGTTGCTGTAAGAATTCGGCGATGCGGGCAGCGTTCTGGCTCTGACGCTCCATACGAAGGGCCAGAGTTCGCAGTCCTCGCGTCATCAGGTGTGTCTCAAAGGGGCTGAGAATGGCTCCCAATATGATTGCATAATTGCGTACCTGACTGAGCAGGGCATTGGTGGCGCTTACCACGATTCCACCCGTGCTATCACCATGTCCCCCTATATACTTGGTGGTGCTATGGACAACCAGGTCAAAACCATGCTCAATAGGCCTGACAAGAAAGGGGGTGGTAAAGGTACTATCAACGATGGTCACGGCTCCGATGGCTCTGGCTGCGGTGCTGATCGCATCCAGATCGACCAGCTTGACCAGGGGATTAGAAATGGTTTCGACGAAGATGATGTCGGGCTCTTCTTCCTCAATCACCTCGGCAACGTCGGGCGTACAGAGATCCTTCAGAACAATGGTGACGCCCTGAGGGGCAAACACTTTTTGAAAGAGGCCTATTGTCGCCCCATAGAGGTCTTTTGAGGCGAGAATTTTAGCTCCCGGTGTGACTCCTGCCGCAAGGATTGCGGCGTGAATGGCGGCCATTCCAGAGCCAAAAGAGACGGCTCCTGCTCCCCCTTCAGCGGTAGTCATGGCCTCTTCAAACGTATTGGTGCTGGGGTTCCCGTGACGAGCGTAAACGAAGGCCGGTTCACCTTCGGGAGTAGTTCCCTCGAATGCCTTATCGAGAGCCTCGACTGAGTCATACAGATAGGTAGTACTGGCATGGATCGGCTGAACGGTTGGGGTCCCTGTTGGCAGAGCAGACAGGGTTGTGCGTCCGCTGTGGATCAGGAGCGTTTCGAGATCCCAGTCTTTTTTGTTCGTCATAGAAGTGAGTACCTCGCCATAAGCTAAAATGAGGGAGAAAAGCAGGCGCTTTCTCCCCACGATTAAGGTGTACAGAGACAGTTTATGTATTGCAGCGTCGCAAGCAAGTCGCTGATTGGCGGGAGATCTGCCACGGTCTCCACAGGTGTATGTGTTACCAGGGCATTGTAACGATCTGCCAGTACAAGGCAGGGGCGCAGCTCATGGGTCTCGTTTTTCCAGGAAGTGTAGCGCTCTATGACCGTTCCCTGTGGATCAGAAAGCAGTGGGAATGGAAGATGCAGGGTTTCCTGTGTGTGCAGGTTTGTGATGACAGGATCGGCTGTAATGCTCAGAATAGCACAGCGTTCCTCACGTATAGCAGCATAGTGCTGAGCATATGCCTGGAGCACTGCCTGCTCTTCCGGTGTCCTCGAGCTCTGCAAGATGAGCAGAAGCAAATTTTCATGCTGCTTATAATCCCAGGGGCTATGGGGCATCCCATCAGTGCCTGGCAACGTAAAGATAGGGATAATCTGTCCCTGTTCCAGCGCTGGGGCTTGTGGCATAAAGGACCTCCTGATGTAAAAGCTACCCTGAAGCGTTCCAGAGGAAGCGGTTCTCTCTCGCCCGGTCAGGTGTTCTTCCTTATTGTATTACAAAACAGTGTATTTCTACATCTCTACACTTGAGAGGATAGGAGTGGGAGTACTTTTTCTTCAAGAGCCACAGCAACCCCTTCCTCGGCGTTGGTTTGCGTGACATAATCGGCGTGTGCCTTGACATCATCAGCGGCATTACCCATTGCGATGCCCAGACCGGCAAGGCGTAGCATCTCAATATCATTATGATTATCGCCAAATGCGACGATTTCTTCGGGCGCAACGTCGAGCATCCGGGCGACGCGAGCAAGGGCTTTACCTTTTGAGACATCTGGATGTAGGAATTCCAGGAGATCGCTGGCGGCCCGAGTCACATAGAGCTGGCCTGCGAAGCGCTCTTCAAAATAGGGAAGCGAGCGTAGCACATTGGCCGGTTCACCCACTCCCATCAGTTTGACGCAGGGTTGTGGATAAATGGTGGTGACATCCTCAATTATCACAGTTGGTGGCGCTGGCGGCAGATACCAGAACTCGGCTCCCGGCGTGCCCTGCTCTGCATAGACGTAGGTATTGGTATGATAGACACGGAAGAACTGCTTTTCTTGTAGTGCCGCCAGTGCATCATGCACCAGAGAGAGGGGAACCAGAGTCTCGTGAAGGATAGTATCATCTTTCGGGTCAACGATTACTGCTCCATTACAGGTTACTTGTGGTTTTGTTAATGGGAGCCCCGCGCAGAGGGATCGCAGCGCG
>Ga0164243_10006597_pt1 | contig 17526 bp, 22 predicted proteins | sample OricompcompostOP_FD_108781 | JGI IMG/M metagenome (GOLD analysis project Ga0164243, IMG submission 108781) | Organic Plus compost microbial communities from Emeryville, California, USA - Original compost - Organic plus compost (OP) | ecosystem: Engineered > Solid waste > Mixed feedstock >... | reverse complement strand
TCCAGTGCCACCTTCGCCTTGAAATCCGCGCTGTACCGCTTCCTCGTCGTCTTCATTCCCGTACCATTCCTTCAGGTCGGGAATAGCTTAACACCCTGTCCGGAAAACCGGCACCACCTCACAAGGCGCGTGTCATCGAAACCGCTCGCTTCCTGCGAAAAGTCCGCGATGACCATCCCGATCAATTTCAAGCGACCGCCAAGAAGATGAAGATCGGTCTGCGCAAAGCGCATCATCTGGCCCAAATCGACAAGAAGCTCGGCGAGATGAATATCTCTGCCGAGCGGGTGAAACGTCTGGGTTGGACTAAACTATCGCTTCTCGCGGCCTATGGCGAAGATGAAACCATCGATGACCTGATCGAGGTGGCGGAAAGTTGCACCGCGCACGAACTGAAGATGCACATCCGCGACGGCAAGTTCGACCCCGAAGGCCGAACTGTCGTCCTGCACTTCAACAAGAAGCAGTATGAACTGCTGGAGGAAGCGCTACGCGCCAAGGGTGCGACACCGCATTCCAGGGGGCTGCTGGGCAAGGAGAAGGCGCTCATGCGCCTTGTCGCAGAGAGCCTGGCAGCCACGCCTCCAACGCCGACGCCGAGCAAGGAGGCGTTCTGATCGGCAAGGAGAAGGCGCTGGTCCAGATTGCAGTCAGCCCCCCAGCGACGACGCGGCGACGCGCACCGTGTCCGCCAGGGCTGTTACCGGCACCGGCGAGGTGAGCGTGCTAATCGTCGCCAGACCAAGCTTCTTCACGTCAGGCAGGGCCTGCGACGGCACGACATAGAACGCCCACTGCGACGGATCGCGATGATCTGCGTCGTCGCCGTACATGCCGTGGTGGGCGAAGACATACAGATGAGCAGGCCGCCCTGCCTCGGCGATCCACTCCGTTCCGCTCTCCCAATAGCCGGTGCGCGCGGCGACATCGAAGATCGCCTTGCTCGGCTTGCCGGTGGACCATGATTGCATCGCCGCCGATTGCTTGACCTCCAGCCGGAGGCCGTCAGCGCGCTCGAAGTCCCATCCGGCGTAGTCCGCGCTGCACCAGTTCCACTCCGGCTCCAGGGCAAGCGCGATAATTGCTTCGGCCACATGCCCTCGCAGGACATTCGTGACCAGCGGTTTGCCGAACGCCACCTTTGAAACCTTGGCGATCACGTCGCCGATCCCGAATGCCGGTTCCCCGGCCTGCTGTGATGTCGTGATAATTCTGTCCCTCCGTCGCCCCGATCTACCTGTGGGGCGACGGCCAAAGCCGGATGTTGGAAACCTCGGCAAAGCACAAGGCGCTGCCGCCTTTGGGCAGAGCCTTGGACATGCGCGACAGCCATCCGGCCGCCGAAGTCGGTGACCGAATTGCTTTGCTCGGGGTTTCCACGCCCCGCTCTGCGGCTTTCACGCAGAGCACGGCGGTCATAGCGAAGCTCGCCGTGGATAGGAAGGCGCCGGGTGCGACGGGATCGGGCGAAAGTGTTTAAGTAATTGAAAATACTGTTTTTATTGAGATTTTGAACATAGGATCATCATAGTTCTGAAAGGGCAAAGATGATTAATATTCTGACTATGGGGTACTCGAATATCGGCTGGGACGAGTTCTGCTACGCTCTCGATCAATTCAACATCGGCTGCGTCATCGACGTGCGATCATCGCCCCGGTCGCGCTGGCAACACTTCTGCAAGCCGCAACTGCGGGTCCGGCTGAACCGGGTTGGCATCGCCTACGTCCACCTGGGCGATGATCTGGGCGGGATGCCGACTAGCGGCCCCACCGACTACGCAACCCGACGCACGACTGCTGCCTTCTCCACAGGTATCGAGAGCGTTCTGGCCATAGCTGCCCGATGCACACCCGCCCTCTTGTGTTCGGAGCGCGACCCGCTGCACTGCCACCGCTTCCTGCTGATCTCCCGTCACCTGCACAGCCTGGCCGGTGTCCGGGTCGCGCACATTCGTCACGACGGCACCTTGGAAGGCCAAGAACAGGCCGAAGAGCGGCTGCTCTCCCGGCGCAAGCTGACAGGCGATCTGCTAACGGATCGCAACCAGCGACTGGCGGAAGCCTACGCCTTGCAAGAGCGGAAATTTGGCTGAATGCACGATTTCCAGACCCCCTTTTTGGGCACAGCGACTTTGAAACATCCTTTTGAAATCACAGGGAGAATTGCGAAATGAAAAATACAATAATTGGGCAAAAAACGAATGGCCAGTTTTGTGCAATTAATTGCAGATCAAGCAATCCGGGGGAGCCGCAAGGCCAGCCCGTAGGGCCGCTCTCAGAGCCGATCCGTCACCTCCTATCCCATTCCCTATCCGCCAACAGCAAACGCGCCTACGCGACCGACTTAGCCCATTTTCGGGCATCCGGCGGGGACATCCCCTGTTCGCCCGAAGCGGTCGCTGGCTACCTTGCCGAGATTGCCGACACGCATGCCGTCGCGACGATACAGCGCAGACTCGCGGCCATCGCCAAGGCGCACCGCGCATCCGGCCATGACGATCCTTGCCGGACGGAAATTGTGAAGGCGGCGATGCGCGGGATACGACGTATCAAGGGCACGGCGCAGCGCGAGGCTCAAGCCCTGCAACGCGATGACCTGTTCTTGGTGCTGGAGCGAATGGGCGACCGTCCTATCGACATACGGGACAAGGCCCTGTTGCTCATCGGCTTCGCCGCTGCCTTCCGCCGCTCGGAGCTGGTCGGATTGGACTGCGATGATGTCGAGGAAGTCCGGCAGGGGATCGTGTTGCATCTCCGTAGGTCGAAAACCGATCAGGATGGACAAGGCCGTAAGATCGCCATCCCACATGGGCGTACCCGTTGGTGCCCGGTGCGTCACATGGCCGATTGGATCGCTCACGCCGGGATCGAGCAGGGGCCGATCTTTCGTAGCATCGACCGGCATGGGCATATTGCCCCCGATCGCCTGTCCGGGGATGCGGTGGCGACGATCATGAAAAAGCGGGCGAAGGCTGCGGGTTTCGATCCCGCGATCTTCTCCGGCCACTCCCTGCGCGCTGGGTTCGCCACCAGCGCCGCAATGGCGGGAGCATCCACACTCAAGATCAGGGCGCAAACCGGCCACAAGAGCGACGCTATGCTGGGCCGCTACATCCGCGACGGTGACATGTTTAACGACAATGCCACCGGAGCGGTGCTCTGATGGTGCAGAACCTTGAGCAATGTCCCAGTTCGCTCAAAAGCGGTCGTTCAAACGTCCCAGCCGTGTTTGCGATAACTGACGTTTCGTCGACGATCGGAAAGTACCTCAAACAACCGCACCCGTCTCAACCAAAATCGGTTGAGACGGACACTGCGCGCCACTCGTTGAGTATAACGGCGTCGGAGGCGTGTTTGGCTTCGATTGCCGCGACCGTATCGCTTCCAAGTGGCAGGCGGACGGGCGGGTTCGGCGCATCGGCGAAGTCGACGATCACACGGGCCAGCTTGTCGGGGTCGCCGGGCTGGGTGTGGTTGAGGCCCGCCGCACGACTCCTGACAGCCCCGGCGGTTTCCGCATAGTCGGGAATCGGATCAGCGCTGACGCTGAGCGAGGTGGCGTCGAGAAAGTCGGTGCGGAAATAGCCCGGCTCGATCACCGTCACATGGATACCGAGCGGCGCCAGTTCAGCATGGAGCGATTCCGACAGTCCCTCGACCGCGAACTTGGTCGAGCTGTAGACCCCAAACCCCGGTCCGCCGCGATAACCGCCGATCGAGGAGATATTGAGGATGCGCCCTGACCGCGCCGCGCGCATATGGGGCAGCACCGCGCGAGTGACGGCAAGCAAGCCAAAAACATTGGTGCGGTATACCGCTTCCACCTCCGCCGCCGTCGCCTCCTCCACCGCGCCCAGCAGACCGAACCCGGCATTGTTGAGCAGCACGTCGATCCGACCGAAGCGGTCCATGGCAGCCTGCGCGGCGGCTTTCGCCTGTGCCTCGTCCGTGACGTCGAGCGCGGCGGCGAGCAGATTGGGGTGATCACCAAGCCGTTCGGTGATCGCCCTGGGATTGCGGGCGGTGGCGACCACATTGTCGCCCTGCGTCAGCGCGAGTTCGGCGATACGAGCACCAAAGCCCCGCGACGCGCCGGTGATGAACCATGTCTTCATGATGAAATCCTTTCGCGTATAGTCAGTTGGCCGGCACGGGTTCGACGCGCGACCAGAGATCGTTGAATGCGATGGCATCGAAAAAGGCCGATGCGCGCACGATCCGCCCGGCCCGCATGTCGAGGAACCAAGCGTATGTGTTGACGTAAGGCTCGCCGTCGCGGGCAGTGGCGCGTGCGTCGAAGAATACCACCACAGTGTCTCCGTCGGCATAAAGGCTGCGAACGGCGGGCTTCAGCGGCGTCTTCATCCGCGCGTTGAACGGCCGGATGACTTCGCGCATGAAGTCCTCCCGCGTGGGATAGGTTTTCGAAGCGACACTGTTGCCCTCGATCGTCCAGCGGGCGTCGTCCGCCAGCAGGTCGAACGGGCCGCCGGTGCCAGCGCGCCAGGCGTCGAAGCTGGCACCGATCACGGCCTTGTTGCGCTCTTCGGTTTCGGTGAGGGTCTGTGCCTGCGCTTCGGGCTGAAGCGCCATTAGGGCCAGCGCGGTCGCGCCGACGCCAAGCGCTGCATTGTAAATGCGGCTTGTGCGGGATTTCAAAGCGGTGAGCATGATGAAACTCCTTGATGGGGGAAGAAGGGAGCGGCGCTCCGGGCAAAGAGCACCGCTCAGGCGGGGATCAGATGCGGTTTTCCCAGGCGTCGAGCTGGTGCTGTTTGAGCATGTCCTCGATGGCCTTGGGGCAGACGTTGCGGAACTTGCCTTCGTCCGCCGGGACGATCTCGATCATGCGATCGATCATCTCCTGCGGGTCCATCCGGCCCTCGGGCGTGGCGAAGAAATCGTCGAAGCCCTTGCGCAGATCGGCACGCTTGGTGAAGTTCACATTGTCGTCGAGCCAGCGGAACGGATTGTCGGCCATCGTCTCGTTGTAGCCGGTGTAATAGGCGCCCGGATTGATGGTCTGGACCTTGATGCCGTAAGCGCGAAGCTCCTGCTGCATCGCCTCCGCGAACGCCTCCAGGGCGTGCTTGGTGGAGACATAGGTGCCCCAGTTCGCCGGGGTGAACAGGCCGCCCATCGAGGAGGTGTAGACTACCTTCTTGCCCTGCGCCTTACCTTCGCGGACCCAGCGCTGGACGACGCCCTGCGTCAGTTCGAGCGGCAGGAAGACGTTCACTTCATAGTTCCTGCGCACGATATCGACGGGGATTTCCCACACCGGGCCGGGTTCGCCCATGCCGGCATTGTTCCACAGCACGTCGAAGTCCCACTTGATCGCCTGTTTGATGTCATAGGGATCGGTAAGGTCGAGCCGCTCGACACGGACCTTGTCGGACAGGCCCAGCGCTTCGACTTCCTCGCGCAGCGGCGTGACCTGCGAGGAGACCTGCGCCGTGGCGATGATATTGTGCCCATTGCGGGCCATGCCGATGGCAGCAGCCTTGCCAAAGCCCGTGGCGCCGCCGGTGATGAGAATAGTCTTGGTGGTCATGATGAATATCCTTTCAAGGGTTTGAGTGCATTGAGGTCTGGTGGTGGACAATCAGCTGCCGATCGCCGCCGCAGCGGCCTCTGCTATGGCGAGGTCCTGCGCGACCGCGCCGCCAGAGACCCCGACCGCGCCGATCAACGTGCCTTGGGCGTCCCGGATCGGGAGGCCGCCGGCGAAGACGACTAGGCCGCCATTGCTGTTCTCCAGCCCCGGCGAGGTGCCGCCGGGCTTGCAGAACTCGCCGACATCCTGTGTCGCCATGCCGAAGAGCGCCGATGTGCGGGCCTTGCCGATGGCGATGTCGATGGAGCCGAGCAGCGCTCCGTCCATCCGGCTGAACGCCTTCAGGTGGACGGCGCCGTCGAGAACCGCAATGTTCGCGGCAACGCCGATTTCATTAGCCCGGGCCTCGCCGGCGGCGATGACTGTCCGGGCCTGGTCGATGGTAATCATGCCAGTTCTCCTGCCTTCGAGGATCGGGACGGAGAGGAAGTTCCCCGTTCCGATGAGACAGGTTTAGGCGGCGGCGATGCGGGGGTATTTCCACATCCTGCGGAGCGATGCGCAGATGTTGCTGAAGTAAATGTCCTGCGAACCTGTGGTACGAATTACCGGCGATGCTGCTCGCGGTATTGGCCGGGCGTCAGGCCGGTCGCCTTGCGGAACACACGGATGAAGTTCGCCTGCGAACCGAAGCCGGTATCGAGCGCGATTTCCACAAGCGAACTATGATGGAGCGCCAGCTTTTCGCGCGCGGCCTGCACGCGCCGCTCGGTGACATAACGGTGCGGTGTCAGGCCGGTTGCCTCACGAAACAGACGCGAGAAGTGAAACGGACTGAGAAATGCCTCCGCCGCAAGATCGTCAAGCGAAAGGTCATCGGCTAGCCGCGCCTCGATGAAATCGAGCACGCGCGCGAGGCGTCGCGGCTCCAGCGAGGGGGCGCGGCTCGGCGGCCGCCAGCGGTCCGCCGCATAGTGCCCAAGCAGATGCCCGGCGAGCGCCGCCTGCATTCCGTCGACGAACAGCCGGTCGGTCGGCTGCACCTCGCGGCCGAGCATCGAACGGAACGCCGTCCCGATCTGATGCAGCATCGGATCGGCAAAGCCTCCGGCATAGGCGAGGCGCACCTTGTCGGGATCGAGATCGTAATCAGCGAGCGCGCTGTGACCGATCAGCGTGGAGGGCAGATAGAGATGCAGGCATTCCATCGAGCCGGTGAGTTCAATACGGCTTTCCTCCGTGCCAACCGGCACGATCCAGCCCATGCCGGGCTGAGCGAAGACCTCCTGCGTCTGCCCGTCGCCCGTGCGACTGACTCCCGCCCGGCCCGAAAGCATCAGCACCACCTCGGTGCATTGCGGCGTCAGTGCCGCCTGCTCGCCGGGTTGCAGCAACCGATGCTCCACGCGCAACATCGGCCAGTCCACCGCATCGCTGAGCGGCTGGCTCGACAGATATTTGATGTCCCCATGCGCCTGCAAAACCATGCCGCCTCAGCATAAGTTTAACTCAATATGGAAAAAGCGCAATGACGCTGACCTAGCCGCAGTCCGGCAAAACTACTTTGGCATGGCCATCCTACATCGTGGTTCGACTACGAGCAGCTTGTTTGCGCCAAGGTCGATTATCGAGAGCAAGGCAGGGAACCCGGCGTTGACCGGGCACCCCGCGAGAGGCTCGTCCTTATCAAGCCAGAAGATTTTGCGTGGCAGGATGAGTATCGGATCGTGGTCGGAACGGGGGCGGCCATGAACGTCGAGAATGCCTGGTTGACAATCCAGACCGAGGCTTCTGCTCCCGTCTTTGAGCCGACGCGCGCGCCGATCTTCCTAAAGGTCGGAAAGCTAGGCGAACTTGTGACCCTGCACCGCTTCGCGGCAGCGGAGTGACCGTCCGTCTATCAGTGGAATTGTATCACCCAGTCGATACTTGCGCCTTGTAACGCAACGCGATACAGCCTACATTATGATAATCGGATTTCGGCACAAGGGACTTGAAGCCTTCTATCGCACTGGCACGACAAAGGGCGTTCAGGCATCCCATGTGAAGAAACTCCGCAACATCCTGGGACTGCTCGATGTCGCGGCAGGACCGGATGACATGAACCTGCCGTCCTTCAAGCTGCACCCATTGAAGGGCGATCTGAAAGGCCATTGGTCAGTTTGGGTCAACGGTAACTGGCGTGTCACCTTCCGGTTTGTCGGTGCCGACGCCGAGCTTGTCGATTATCAGGATTACCATTGAGGCGATGACGATGATGCACAATCCTCCACACCCCGGCGAACTGCTTCGCGATGAGGTCATCACGGCGCTGGGTCTGTCCGTCACCGAGGCAGCCGAGCGGCTTGCCATGTCGCGGGTTGCCATGTCGCGTGTGCTGAACGGCAAGGCGGCGATCAGCCCCGATCTAGCGGTGCGGCTCGAACAGGCAGGCACTAGCACGGCGCGGGCGTGGCTTGCCATGCAGGCGAACTATGATCTGTGGTGCGCCCGGCAGTACAAACAACCTCCTGTGCGCCGCTTGCAGGATGCCGCGTGACCGCAGAGGGCAATTCGAGCCTGCGAAGGCGCAATGCCAAGCGGGCACGTAACAGCATCCCACTTCTGCCGTTGAGCGAGCCGGAAGCCATCGTCACCCTGGAGAAGGTGAACGCGCTGCGCGACGAATTGGCGGTCATGGACGAGCCGTCGGATCGGCCTTCTAACCTCGGATAACCTTCACTTATCAGAACTTAAAACCGGCAGAGAGGCTGTTCAATCGATGTGCAATTAATTGCAAAATCGATGCCTCGACCTGCCAGCACATGTGGTTTTGCTTCCGCCCGGGCGCACGCCGCTCACGTGATGTCATGGATAGCCCTGGCTGCATCACGAATGGAAGCAGTGACGTTGTCAGTGCTCGGAAAAAGGAACCAATGCTGCCGCATCGACGCCGCGCCCGCTCATCGCGGCAGGAATTTCAGCGCAGTTTCAGACATGGTCCGTAGATTAGCTTCGCTGAGCGGTTCAGTCCGCGTAAGGTCAGAGCGGAAATGCACGCCGCTGACTTCGGGTGGCACGCCCTCGCGGATAGCGGGCACCGTGGCCAAGTCATAGAAGCGCAAGGAGGCGAGCGCCAAGCGGTCGTCAAAGCGCGCGCCCATCGCGGTTGGCAGACTCTCGCCCAGGGTTTCGGCGATTGTCTCCTGAACCTTAAGGATCAGGTCATCGTTGCCGCCCAACGCCACTTCGATCGCCGCGACCAGTTCACGCAGCGACTGGCCACCGCCGCTGCCCTCGATGAACAGCGAGGCGAGCAAACCAACCGTCCCAGCCGGCGGCTGGCATTGCTCGGCGGACAGGTGATGCACCCGCAACCGCTCGGCGGATGCTTTCACGTCAAGCCGCACATTGCTGGTGGAAAAATCGAAGCGGTCGATGTCAGTGCTGCGCCATGCGGCGACTGCCGCGCGCACGTCACGGCTGGCGGCTATCAGGAACATTTCTCCCAACAGGCCGTTAAGCGAGCGGGAGGCAGGCCGCGACAGACGGCGGAACAATTCGATCAGCCGTTGAACAACCTGCACGATGTCATGCAGCGCCGGGTCTGGCCCGACGATGCGCAGCATCGTTCCGCATACATGCAGGAAATACGCCTGTGTCTGCGCGTCGTGCGAGGTGCAAGTGATGACGGACAGCAGTTCCTCGCGCTCGTCTCCGTCAACGGGATGGATGCGGTGCCGGTTGCCGAACCGCGCATCCATCATCGCCAACCGCACCGGCGCGTGGAACGTGCCGGGAGCGCTACCCAGCAGCAGACTGGGGTGGCCCGTGCTGTTGAGCCCTACATAGTGGCGCTCATAGTTCGGAATCGAGCGCACCCTGAAAGCGCCTTCGTCCGCGCCATGCGCAAGAGGCTCGACCGAGGCCAGCAGTTCGGCAAGGGAAACGTCAGTCATCCTGAGCGTGCTGGTGCTGAGCGACCCAATCCACTGCGAGCCTGCGCGGAATCCAGATGGCGATGACGGGCACGTTCCCGACCACATCGGCGTCATCGCGGCGCAGCGTGAGCGTGTGAATCTGGACGGTCACGGTGTCCTCGTCGCGGAAAGCTGAATCACCTGGATAGCTGTAGCCGCCCGACGCCAGCCGCGTAGCACCTTGGAACAGTTCGTTAATCTTGCCGTTGGCGTCGATGGCGCGGGAACGGGGAAAGTCCGGGCTGACCTGATAGACCGTGCAACGCTCGTTGTCATCGTCCTCCAGCGCCTTGGAAAGCTGGAGCATGACGCCAATCAGGTGGCTGGTATCTCCGGCACCCGTCACTCTGAACGGCACGATCAGGTTCTCGATCACCTGCGCCAAGGAAAGGTCGCGGCAAACCCGATGCCGCTGCGCAGGTTCACGGTCGGCAAGGTCGGGATCGACCGCGAGCGCGAGCCCGGCCAGGAATTGCGCCGTCGTGGCGCGGTTCGCGTCCAGCACTTCGTCGGGCGCTTCCGCGATGGCGGGATAGAACCAGCGGTTAGCGTAGTTGCCGCGCACGTAGTCGTATTCGATGACGTTGCGGCGGCACGCCTGAAGGTCAGGCGAGAGGACAAACCGGCGCTTCCATTCGCTCAGCGGCCTGCCGCTGTGCTGCACGTCCAAGAGTTGGCGGCGCATGTCCTCCTCATGCGCCACATAGTCCTCGAAGGCGTTGAGAGCGTCCTGTTCCAGATAGATGCGGCAAAAGCCGAGATACTGTCTCTTGTAGCCGAAGAACCGGCCGCGCTGCTGCACCGTATCGGCGTTGCCCATGCCGGGGCCGCGCGGCATGTAGGTGACGGTCAGCCCCTCGACGGTAAAACCGCGATCCATTGCCTGCCCACCGACCAGTATCCAGCCGTAGGACTGGCTCCAGTCGATCTCGGGGGTTTGACCGGCGCGCGCATTGACCTGTTCTATTTTGGTCCTGCGGAACGCTCTCGGAAGCCGCTGTGCCAAATCGTCAAAGGGCGGCAAGCCGTCAACGGTATCGGCAAGGTCGGCATAGTCGCGCGCGAACTCCTCCAGCAAATCCAGCTTGTCACCATCCCCGTCGGGTAATTCCAGCACCCGCTGCCACTCATCGAACATGTCGCTGATCCAGCGCCAGTATTCGGCGTGGGAATCGGTGCGCTGCGACGGATGGACGAGCATGGACCGGCGGGGGTTGCGCGCGCTCTGGCCCTCGACCAGCCCAGCCGCCACGCCCAGGAGGAAGATGCGCAGGGCCTCGCAAAGCGGCTCCGGCGGGTCAACGAGCGGGTTGTCATCCGTCGAAATATCCTCGGGGTCGATGACCCTGATAAGCGGCATGTTGCCAGTGAAAAAGGCTTGCCCGCCGACATAGCCGGTGCCGGGTTCCAACACCTCGACGAAACCCGGTGAAAGCGCGTCGATGATGTTGATGAGCAACGGTGCCTGCGGCGTCGCCGTATATTGCAGGAACGTGTGGTGCGGGATCGCGTCCCGCAAGCCGAGCAAGCGCTGATACGTGGTGCTCTGGCGCTGCTGCCGGACCAGCGTGTTCAGGCTCGCCTGATCGGCCTCGTCGTCGATGATAAGGGTCGGAACGCCTGTAAGGTCGAGATGACCTAAGAGGCCTACCAGCTTGCGGAGCCAGCCGTGATTTTTCATCACCGTTATGAGCACGGTGGCGCGTTCGCTTGGCGGAACGAGGGGGTCCGACCACTCCCCGAACGTCTGCTGGATATGCCTGCGGGTGTTCTCGTTGTCGGCGGGGTTGGTGTAGAGTTTCCACCGGAGCGAGCCTTCGATCTCCTCGATCTGGAGATCCTTGCGCAACCGGTCGGTGGATTGCTTGAGCAACAGCTTCGATGTGCCCGCTACGACGATAACGAGCTGGAACCCGTTATCGCGGGCCAAGGCCATGACGGTCGTGAAAGACAGCGTTTTGCCGCTCTGCACGTAGCCGACGACGAGGCCGGTTTCGCTGCCGGTTTCGGCCTGCGGATCGACAGACTTGGACAGGATCGAGACGGCCGAACTCAGGACAGCGGCGCGAGCTTCCTCGCTCTCGTGGGCGAGCTTTCTGGTGACCAGCTCCTGAGCTTCCTCGCCGATATGCGGATTCCAGTTGGCACCGGGCTGGTGCGGCGGGTCGAGGGGCGTGATGACGGCTGATCCGTTGGACATATTCCGAACCTATGGTTTCGCCAGAGCATCGCGCAACAGTTCATTCAGGTTGCGGCGGATCGTTCCCACCATCCTGACGCCGACACCGCGCGCGAGCTTCTCGGAAAGCGCCAGCCCCGCCGCCACGCGCAGCAAGGCTTCCACGTTCTCTGGGTCCGTCTGCGCGAAGCTGACCATGAAGGGATGGACGAGAGACAGCCTGATTTCGAGCACTTGCACGCCGTCTTCCCGCACGGGCTGATCGCTGACCACGAGCCAGTCGCCTTGCGCCGGGTCGCTGGTCAATTCGATGCGCAGCAGCCATGTCTGATCGCGGAAGCTGATCGTCAGTTCCCGCGCCGCTAGCATCGCTGGTTCCGGCTCTAGCGGCGTATCCGTGGTTTCAACTGGCTGCTCGCTAGCGACGGTTGGTAGGGCGTCCGGCAAGGTGGCCTGCATGGCTTCCACGGCGCGGGTAATCGCCTTTTGTGCGGCGTCGGCAAGTTCGTTGCGCGCCGCTTGGACACGATACAGGTCCGCCTGCCGCAGCATAGGAAGCTCGTCCGCATCGAGCTTTTCGCGCAACAATTCGAGGAAAGGCTGTTCGTTTTCGTCCCAGCGAAAACCGTCCTTGGTATGGCTGACCTCAAAACCCTCAAGGTGAAGCTCGCCAAAGAGCCTGCGCCAGCGGAAGTTTCCCGGCTGGCCGAAAATGAAGGGTGGCCGGTATCCTTCGTCTCCACTTCCTTCGATCAGGCGCTTACGCCGGAACAGGGCAAAGCCAGAGCGATTCGTATTCATCGGGTCCATCAGGCCCGCAAAGCCGGTCACCGACAGGCCCTCGCCAAAGTCAAACTCGATATCGCACATCCACTCCTTTGCGCCCTCCTCAGGCTTGCGCACATATGGCGCGGTCAGGATGCGCGGCGGGGAATATTCAAGCAGGTCCGTGTTGAAACGAAGCTCAAGGGCACCATCGCGGATATAGACGCGGTAGATGTCCGTCAGATGATCCTTGATCTTGCCCACCGTGCGGCCCGCCGGAAGGTGGTAGGGTTCATCAAGGACGATTTCCGTGAAATGCGCGTTCCGCTGCGACGGGGTTTCGCCAATCTCCAGTTCTTCGAGTTGGTCGCGCACGATCTTGGCCACGTCGAAACGGACTAGGCGCTCGGCGGCTTCCCCAAGCGCCTTGGTGCGCACCGACCAGCGGGGCGCAAACCAGCAGGCGGCGCTTTTCATGCCCATGCCGAACTCGGACAGTCCTGTGCGATCAGGCGGAATTGCGGCGGGACGGAACGCACGCGGGAAGTCCTGAAGCGCGATACCGGCGGCATTGTCGCGGATGACAATGCGCGAGGGCGCAGCGGGTTCGATGGCGATGTCCACTTTCAGTCGGAAGTCCGGGCCGTGCAGCGCCTCAAGGCGTTCCTTGTTAGCGAGATAGCTCTGAACGGCGTTGTCCACGAACTCAGCCAGGGCGAACCACGTCTTATAATTCAGGTGGCGCAGAATGGAGAGGACGCTGACGCCGGGGCGGATGGGGACCGCCCTGAGGGATTCCGCTGTTGCGGCCTGCTCAGGCAGCAAGGCTGTTCTCGGCGCTGGCATGAGCATCGCGCCGCACCGTGCTCCGCGCGGGTGGCGGGGTCAGCAATGCCGTGGCGACGGCGGCGATGACATCGACATTGACTGCGTTGCCAAGCGCCTTGTGCGCTGCGGTCTGGCTTTCGGGAAGATGGGTCAGGTCGCCCATGCTCTGGAGCCGGGCACATTCGCGCATCGTCATATACCTGCGTTCCCACGGGATCACCGGCACCTGACTGGTGGTAAGGGCGACTAGCGACGGCGCAGCCGTTGGACGCTTGGCGCGAATCCCCGACGCACGAAACTGGATGACTGCTTGCCACAAATCACGCGGGCCGCCCTTCCAGTTCCATTCCAGTTTCTGGAAGCTGGGCGCGAAGTCCATGATCTTGGGAAGCCATGGGTCGATCACCGCCTTGTGGCGCTTGTAGAACTCGCGGTTCTGCCGGATGAAATGCTGCTTCCACTCGGGGAAGCTCTCGGCCTCATCGAGCGCGTAGGCTGGTAAAGCCTTCTTGGCCTCATCGGCGTTCAAGCCTCTGAGCGAGCGCCCGAGCGCACCCTTGAAGGAACCGATTGCACCGAATCCAATCTCGTGCGGCGTGCGGTCGCGGAACGGATAGGTAGCTCCAAACTCCATCGCCCAGATGGGGAACGAGGGAAGCTCCTCGCCCTTCGGGAGGGTGTCAAGAAGCTCCTGCCACGTTTCCAGATACTCGATAAACCTCGGGCCAAGCGGGCGCGCGTCATTCGGGTTCTTGTCGAGGACGCTTCTGATCGTGACCTCATCCGGCTTGTGGGTCGGCTCCGGCCACGCAAAATGGTCCAGCCCTGCACGCGCTCCGACGATGATGGCGCGTTCGCGCACCTGCGGCACTCCGAACATGTAGGGCGACAGTTTGTGCTTATCGACTTCGTATTCCAGTTCTTCCAGCCGGGCCTTGATTTTCTCCCACGTCTTGCCCCCGTTGTGCCGCAGCAGGTTCGGCACGTTTTCGATCAATAGATAGGCAGGCTTGTGGGTATCCAGAATCGTGAGAACGTAATCGAACAGATCGCCCCACTGCGGGCAATCGAAGCCGAGTTGGTCGCCAGCCTTTGAGAACGGCTGGCACGGGAATCCCGCGCACAGGATGTCGTGGGGCGGCACTTCGGTATGGGCTTGGCGGATGTCGCCGTGAGGACGGATACCAAAGTTCTTTTCGTAGAGGTCGGCAAGCGTGGGGTCGAGTTCCGACGCGAATACGCAGGTGTGGCCAAGGCGCTCCAATGCCTGATGGAATCCGCCAAGCCCCGCGAACAGGTCAATGAAGCGCAGTCCCGCCATAGTCTAATCGTCCAGCGGAAAAGTCAGTTGCCGTGCAGCGTGGCGCTCCAGCAGATTTTTGACGGCAACATTCACAACGTATTGCAATTTGAGCGGCGGACGATGGCTGTCTGCAATCGAGCGCAAAGTGTCGTAGTCCCCAGCATCAAGGGACACAGTGAATCGCTTTTTTTGAACCTCGGCCACGGCGCACCTCTTTGCACCGACTTGCACCAAATCTGTTAAAAAGTCGATAAGGCAATGAGACATGCGCAGACCGATCTACCGGAAGTTAGAAACCGTCCTCGCCGAAATGATCGGAGGACCGGAAGCGGGAGGGAACGTGCAATTAATTGCATTATGATGATTCTCATTGCCGTCAGTGGCTCACCACCTTCAATCCGCGCTGTCAGCGTTATTTCGCTTGAAGTCGATCCCAGGCGAAGCTGGTGGGGCGCAATCTTGCGACCGCCCGCTTAGCCGATCCTCCCCCTGTTCATCCAATCATTCTCCTAGCTTGTCGTTAATATCGGATATACTCCCGATCAGCGCCAGCACCGTCTTTTCCAGTGCGGTTAGGCGTTCTTCCATAGCGGGATCAAGCAGGCCCGTCATGCCGGCTGATTTGGCTGTTCGCACAAACGCCAAGCCCTTTGCCCGCTCGGCATCTTCAACAAAGGTCCGTTCCAGACGGGCGACAATCTCACCATTTTGGGTCCGGTTGCTTTCGCCGGAGGCAGCTTCGATTTGCGCCTTCAACCGGCGTGGAAGCCGGATTTTCATTTGAGGGTCTTCAGCCATGCCCCCTTTATAAACCGCAAGCGGTTTACAGGCAAATCGGCTTCATATAAACCTATTTAGGTCCACTAATGGACCGTAGGAGAACTAGCTGTGAAGAACCTTGCTCTTAGCATCCGCCTGCCCGCTGATATGCGGGACTGGCTTGAAGCCCATGCCTACCTGACGCGCCGCAGCCTGAACGAAACCGTAAAGCAGATGCTTTCGGTGATGATGGAAGCGGACCCGCTGGACGGTTTTGCTATCCGCCAGATGGGCGGGCGCTTCATCATCGACAGCCTGAACAGCGACGCAAGATTTGGACCATACCGCACGAGCGAAGCGGCGCTGGCGGATGCCGAGGCCGCGCTCGCAATCAACGGATTTGATGCGTCGAACATTGACGACGAAACCGCGAAGGAGGCCGCATAATGTCTGCTCCCAGCCGCGCCGTCCTTTACGCCCGCTATTCGACGGACCTGCAAAACGAAAAATCCGTCGAAGATCAACTTGCCCTTTGCCGCGCCTACGCGAAACGGGAAGGCTATAGCGTCGTGGGTGAGTATCACGACGCCGCGAAGTCCGGCGCGTCCATATTCGGGCGCGACGGGCTGCAAGACATGCTTTCTGCCGCCTATGCCGGCAAGTGCGATGCCGTCATTGTCGAAGCTCTGGACCGTCTCTCTCGCGACATGGAGGACATGGCAGGCATCCATAAGCGGCTGACCTTCGCAGGCATCCAAATCCGTGCCGTTCATGATGGGGGCGAAATCTCCACTGCCATGTTGGGCATGAAGGCCGTCTTTGCCCAAATGTTCAGGGAGGACGGGGCTAAGAAGGTTCGGCGCGGTATGGAAGGACTGTTAGCGGCAGGCAAGACAGCCGGGGGCCGCGCCTACGCCTACACTCCGGACCCCGCCAACAGGGGCGTTCCCAAGATCGTGCCGGAGCAGGCGGAAATCGTCCTTCGCATCTTCCAAGAATATCACGATGGCAAATCCCCCAAGATGATCTGCCGAGATTTGAATGCCGAAGGCATCGCTGCACCACGGGGCCAGCGTTGGGCACCGTCCGCGCTTTATGGCTTCGCTGAACGGGGCACCGGGATGCTTCGCAATCCGATCTACAAGGGCATGATTGTCTGGAACAAGGTCCGCATGGACAAACACCCCGATACCGGCAAACGCATATCCCGGCCTAACCCCAAGAGCGAATGGCTTTATGCCGACGCCCCAGAACTGGAGATTGTGCCGCCCGACCTGTTCGACGCAGTGCAGGCCCAGCTAGAGGCCCGGTCCAATCCGGGCGCACCTGTCCGGCAGCGTCGTCCTGTGCGCCTGCTATCCGGTCTTTTGAAGTGCGCCGCTTGCGGTTCCGGCATGTCCGTGTCTGGCGTGGACAAGAGCGGGCGGACGCGGCTGCGCTGTTCGGCGCACACCAATTCGGGAAGCTGTCCTAACCCGCAGACCTTTTACCTTGGTGACGTGGAGGCGCTTGTTATCGACACGTTGGCCAATGAACTTGCGACCGAAGATCAGGTGAACCGCTATGCGCGGGCATGGCTGGAAGGACGGCACAAGAGAGCCGCGAAAGACATGGCCCGCCGAGCCAAGGCCGAAACCCGCCTGAAGGCCATAGACAAGGAATTGGACAACATCACCCGGCTGTTGATGAAAGGCATCGGCGACGAACAGGCGCTAGATGCCGCCAGCAAGGAATTAGGCGCAGAGCGCGACCGGCTCAAAGCGGAACTGGAGAAAGAGCCGCCCGCATCCAACGTCGTCGTGCATCCAACCGCCGTGGCCGCGTTCGCAAAGAGCCTCACCACGTCACGGGATTATCTGCATTCGGCCAAGGCCAAGCTGGAACTGACCCTGCACAACCTGCACGATAGGGGCGACCTGCATCAGCTAGTCCGGGAAGTCGTAGCGTCCGTAACCCTTTCCCGCGACGAGCACGGGCGCATGTGCGCCGAAGTGGCCACATGGCTGGATCATTTCATGCTGAACGGAGAACAACCCGTAGGGGGCTGCCAAAATGGTAGCGGAGGAGGGACTCGAACCCCCGACACGCGGATTATGATTCCGCTGCTCTAACCGGCTGAGCTACTCCGCCCCAAAGGGCCCTGAAAGCCGCGAGCGCCGGTGCCCGGCGATCGGTC